>Ga0209158_1002156_pt1 | contig 12411 bp, 17 predicted proteins | sample GraSoiAngelo_140_FD_185897 | JGI IMG/M metagenome (GOLD analysis project Ga0209158, IMG submission 185897) | Grasslands soil microbial communities from the Angelo Coastal Reserve, California, USA - 14_0929_12_30cm (SPAdes) (version 2) | ecosystem: Environmental > Terrestrial > Soil > Grasslands ...
AAAGTCTCATTTCAGCGAAATCCGGCGCCAGGGAGATAACCCTAACCGTCCAGATCTGGAGAGAGGATGGCGCCTACGTCGCTTATGCTCCGGAGCTGGACGTTTCCAGTTGCGGTAATTCGCTTCGCCAATCGAAAGCGCGCTTGCGCCAGGCCGTGGGACTCTTCCTGGAGGAAGCCGCGCGCCGCGGGACGCTCGAGAACATCCTGGCTGAGGCAGGCTTCGAGAAGCGTGGCAACACCTACCGCGCGCGCCGAATCCTGGCTAAGGAAAAGATCCGTCTTGCAGTTCCGTTGGCCTCCTAGCGCGCAGTGCCATGACCCGAATCACTCCCGTGCAGCACCGGAAGATTGTGAAGGCGGCACCGTGGTGATCGCGAAGGGCCTCATCACCGCCGTTGGCAAAGATGTGCCGATTCCACCGGAGGCTTGGTGATTGATGGCAAGGGCCTGACGGTTTACCCAGGATTGATTGACGCGCTCACAGACCTGGGCCTGACCGCAGCGCCGGGCGCGCCAGGCGGACCGGGTGCCGTTGGCGGCCCGCCGGCCGTTCCAGGTAGCGTGCCGCAGGCCCAGACGATTTCGCGCGGGCCACAGGATCGCCCTGGCACGACGCCCTGGCGAAGCGCTGCCGACGAAATCAAGCCGGACGACAAGCGCCTCGAATCCTGGCGCAACACGGGCTTCACCACAGCACTCTCAGCGCCCAAGGGCGGCATCTTTCCCGGCCAGGGAGTCATTATCAATCTTGCGGGCGAGCGCGCGGCTGAGATGGTGGCGAAAGCGCCGGCAACACTCGCCGAAGAGTCTGCTGTACGTCCCTGATTTGCCGCTTGCGGCTCGTGGGAAAGGGTCGTAACATCTGCGCGAAATTCACTCTTCGAGGAAAGCAGAGGAAGATGCCTTTGTTGTTCCCGCATTTCACGAAACGCTCCAGCGCCCAATGCCGGATTCTTTTCCCAACTCGTCATTGGGCTCAAATAGTTGGAACGGCACTAGCGGCGGAACAGCGACAACCAGTTCTCGCGCCGTGGCGGCTTTTCTTCCGCGGAGGGTTCAGTTTCGTGCGGGGTAGCCAAGGCAGCCAAGCGCTCGAGCGCGTCAGCAATGCGGCCCAGTTCGGAAGTGAGCGCCTCGCTGGCATCCGATTTGCGAATCGCAACGTAGCGGCCAGAGCGCGCCCAGAGCCAAAGCACAAGAAGCGCGACCACGGCGGCAATCGCAATAAGCACTTCTCTTGGCACATGTGGGATGGACGGCAAAGACGGCATGGAAGGGCCTCCCGGGCGGGCCAAACTAACGTAGCACGGGACGCGCTGCACAGCAATGCGCGAGGCCGGGCGACTTCCCGTCCTCCTATGGCATCCGAGCGAGTTCTTTTTCGTCACAGGCTCTTAAGCACGCGCCTCCACACCATTTCACTCGTGGTAGGCTCAATTCGCTAATGTGAGGATAGGGATGTCTTCACAATGGCTGATACTTTTTGCGAAGGTGCTTCTAGGTATTGAGGAGTTGAATCCCGTGAAAAAGACAGTGTACGTGACGTTGCTCGTCGCAGTGCCTTTTCTGGTCGGATTCTTCTTTGTGTTTCCGCGCCTCCATCATCCTCCCGAGATTCTAGTCACTGAAACCGCCGCAAAGGAACCGGCACCGAGGCCACCAGTCCCTGTGCCCTCCGCTCCTGCTGCCTCCGTCCCTGCGCGCTCGGCCCCAGCGCGTTCCGTCCCTCCGCCCTCCGTCCCTGCCCGCTCCGTTCCTGCGCCGCCAAGCCGCCCCGTCTTTGAAGTGCAAGTCGGTGCATTCAAGGACCGCGCCAGTGCGGATGCGTTGGCAGCAAAACTTTCCGGCCGATATCAACAAACGATCCTTGTCGCTCCGGCGACAGTAAAGGACCAGACCTTGTATCGAGTCCGCTTCCTCGCAGAAACCAAACCCGACGCCGAGACACTTGCCGCCACCCTGCGCCAGAACGAGAACCTCCTGCCCTGGATCGTCGTCCCCCTCCCCTGAATCCCACCCCCGGCAGCCCGCAAGGAATCTCTCCGGAGGGATATTTCGTCCGCCGCGCGGAATAGGAAGCAATCGTCATCTCGCCGCGGCGCCCGCACCGCAACTGGGCAGCAGTTGTTTTGCTCTACCACGGGATGGAATGGGACGTGGATGCTGAACCAAACGGGCTCTACCATGCCTGGTTTCGGCAGTACGACCCCAATCAGGGCCCCTGGACACGATTTGGCAGAATAACAGGCAGTACAGCTTTCGCGGGCTCAGCGGGAAAGGTCGCGCAGCAGTTCTTCTCCTTCGCTTTCCGACAGGAGACGCTTGTTCATCATTAGGCTAATCAGCTTGTTCAGGATGCGCAGCTCTTTTTGCTCAGGAGGCCGCCGGGCAGCGGCCTCTGCCGGTGATGTTTCCAAAGGCGACGATTCCCCAGTCACCTCGCCCAGCCACTTCCGCAGTACCTCCAGTTGGTCCGGGCTGACTGCTGTGAAGGCAACGCCCATTCCCATCCCGGGCTGGGAATGAGCCACGGTACCCTCCGCTTCAAATGACTTCTTTTCCCGAGTCAGCCGGACTTGCACGGTAGTACCCCTGGCGAAAGGATTGAGCATGTCAATGTAGCAGCCCCGCAGGCCCAGATCGGAAGTGCGGGCTGACAAACGTGCCCCGGTGGACCCCTCGGTCACTTCCGCGCTGATGATGAACGGATGGCGGTCTGTAGCGCGCCGGTTAACTTCCGCCGCGCCCGTCGTCGAACTGCCCGCGGGTCCAGCTCCGATCTTTTCCGCTGGACTGTCGGACATTATTTGCCACACCTCCTGCCCAGCACTCACTCGGACTCTGTGCAACGTCCGAACAAACCAAGACTTATCGACAGACTCAACCCATTCTCTCGCCCAGTCCCAAGATGGAACAAGCACGAAACGGCGCAGTTTGACCAAAGCTCAAACCGGGCATGCAAGCCCAACGACTTGCCCTTCGGAAGTGATCGCCACACGGAGAGCGACAAATTATCGTAACCGTCTTACTGTTGTGGTAACTGAGGCGCCAAAATCACTGACAGATAGCGCCAGGGTCGCGAGTATGTTCTGGAACTTCTTGCACGGAGTGGATAGGACTTCATACCTATATCTGATTTTGAAGAGCGCTGTCTGTAGCTATGCTGTTCGCGTCCGCTGGCTTGCGCGACTCTTTGACAGTAGTCCGACAGCTTTCGACGCGGCGGGGCGTGGAAAGCTCATCGTTTCGGTCAACTCGAGATGCCAGCCGCCTTCGCGCGTGTTCTTGGCTGTGGGGTTTGTCTGCCCATGACCCAGGACGGAGGATCACTGGCTGGAAACGATTCACGAGAGGCCTCCTCGACAGGGTCCAACTCGGCCTCGTTTTCCTGGTTTTCCTGCGAAATGGCTGCACGCACCTGTTTTCTCCTGAGCCAAAAATAGATATTGATATAGACAAGGATCGTGACCAGCCCCACTCCGACGAAGATGCCAATATCGTGCTGGAGTCGCATCTCGATACTGGCCCATTCCTCCGTCAGAAAATAGCCGAGGGCCGCAAAACTGAGGACCAAGGGAAACCACCTCCCTGGGCAAGAGCAGTGTACCCCAAGTATGGGAGCCCGGAGGCCCCAATCACATAGAGCGTCAAATGTGTCATGCGAGCAAAATAGTAACCAAACGCCGAACTGTGGCGCCTCGCCGCAAGTCTTTGGGTATCTTTGGGTGCCCCATCCTCGCCCCCGCCCCCGGGGCGAGGGTGGGCTCTCTTTTCTCCGTGCAGCGAAACTGCGCGCCAGTATTAGTCAGCCTTCTACCAATCGTCGTGTCTTTGGGTGCCCCATCCTCGCCCCCGCTGCTGGGGCGAGGGTGGGCTTCAGGCTTCTACGAATCGTCGTAGGGGCGCGGCATGCCGTGCCCTCCGCGCTGAGAGGTGCAATCGACGCCGAATAGAGCGGCGAGGACTGGCAGCACGGAAAGCGAGGAATCCCTCCGGGCTGTCATTCCGAACGGAGTGAGGAATCTCTCAGGAAGATTCTCGGCCGCCATGGTGGGCTCGAAATGGTAACCGAGAGCCTGCGCGAAGCTATCCGGCGTCTCCCGGCCGTCAGGGCACGCCTTCAGGCGTTTTGCTTGCGTCAGCGCACGGCTTCTCCTCCCTGTAGCGCCGGCCTTCAGGCCGGCACCGGCCAGCTTGCGTCAGGGCACGCCTTCAGGCACTTTGCTCGCCTCAGCGCACGGCTTCTCCTCCCTGTAGCGCCAGCCTTTAGGCCTGCACCGCCCGGCTTGCGTCAGGGCACGCCTTCAGGCGTGCCGCTAGTCCAGCCATTTCCATATCTCTTCAGCGGCTTCAGCCGCTGAACCCCGATGAACTCGCGGCTTTTCACATGAAACGGTGTAGGCACACCCGCCGGCTGTATCAGCTGGAGCCGCACGTCTTTGAGTCCCCCATCCTCGCATCTTCCTGATTCGCGGCGTGGCCCACCCGCCGATCCCTCCGCGGATTGACGGCTTGCGCACCCGCCTCCGCGAACTGTCCCGGCCTCCCAGGAAGATTCCCAAGTAGCTAACGAGTAGCGTAATTGTTTCTGACTCCCGTGCACGTCGTCGGATTATAATCGGCGGCGCCGAAGGCTCACAGCTAGCGGGAACAGAAAGGCCGGCTCGCAGGACGAAAATGGCCCAGACAAAACGAGCCGTCCATCGCCGGAAAGGAGCGCGACTCTAACCAAATGCCTCGAACCACAGGGACCGCCAAATCAAAGCCAGCCAAGAGCTATAAACACCCTGAGTCAGAAAGCCCGATGCGGCCTGAGGTGGGCACGCAAGCCCAGTTCAAAAAGAAGCTGCCCAAAAAGCAGTACCGATACGACGATTCGCTTTCCCCCGCGCTCGATTGGGACGGCCAGAATCCCGCGCGGGAGCAGGGCGAGGCAGCAATCCGCGAAATCATGGAAGCGAACACAATCGAGCAGGCGAAGACGGCTGCAGCGAAGCTCAAGGCCATCAGCAAGCCGTTCCTGAAGTGGGCGGGCAAGGTGGAGCGCCTTTCCTTCGAGGTGCCCACGCTGCCGCTCTTCATCCGCGAGCGGCTTTCCACCAAGGCCATCCTCGAAACGCTGAAGGGGCACAGACGGGACAAGCAGCAGACGATGTTCGACCTGTGGGGTGACCCGCAGCACTCCATTGCTGACCAAGTTCTCCGCGCCTACGAACACATGGACAATCCGCAGAGCTAGGCCCGACGCTGAAGCACGGTGCAGCGCGCGGCGCATGCGAGCATCACTTGGGTAGGCGGGACCTATGGAGCAAAGTACATGGCCGGTGCGTTCGAGCATCACGAACGCGGAGCCTTAGTCTCGGAGCCAACGGAGAGCAGATAGAGCGGTGAATTCATCGGAGCCAAGGACGATGAGGCGACGCAGCCCCGCTGTCGCGTACTGTAGCGCATGGCCTTTCTGGCCGCTTGTCAGTCGAAAAGGCGCGAAGAGTTGCTAGCCTGAGCGCGCGTAATTCCTTCAATGGTTTTGCGAATGGCGGTTTCGGCATTCTTCCGCTCAACGCTGAACTCTTCGAGTGTTTCTCCACGTAAATTGGGAACGACGCGCGCGGATAACTGAACCACGTGGAGAGCCTGTTGGCACAGAGAATTAGCTCTGGCGTAGGCCTTCCCGTAAATCAGCCCCCGAGCGGCTAGAGCACAAGCCTGGGCGAAAACGTACGCAGGCAGCTCGTCCGGACCGTCAATAACCTTTGTTTGCTGCTCGATTTCTTTTATGTAGAACTCTGGGAACAGATTATTGGACTCAACGAATCTCGCATCTTTCCACAGATAAAGATTTGTCAGCGTCCCGTATTCAGTGGGTGTAACGGCAACCACCTGGCGCCCCTTCAACTCCAAAATTTGCACTCGGAAGCCGGACCACTGGCCGATCTCTACGAGGTTCCTGTCCCGGAGCTGATACACCCTAGCTTCGACGGCCTTCGCGCCAAAGCCAGCAATCAAGGTCAGTTCATGCGATGAAACTCCAGTAAGGTTATGAATTCCTGTCCCGTCCAAAAGGCCGAGTGGCGAAGGTATGGTAACGCCAGCGACTTCAGCACCTTCGCGGGAGGATATCTTGATGCCTGCCAACTCATTGGGCGCCGTATAGAAGGCAACGCGCAGAGGAGTGGCTTGGGCGGGGAAGCTCACATCAAGCTCCTCATAGATGACAGCACTGCGAGGAAGTTGTCCCGTCGAAGAAGCAAGCACACTAAGAACCAGCCAAAAAGCAGCGAGAGAAAGAAGCCGACCCCAACTCAATTGCCAAACCTCCAAAGCACCGTAGCTTGCCCAAATGGAGTTCCGCCAGAAGTGCATCCGTTGCTGACTCCGAGATTGGTTGCGAGTTGATCTGATAAGCAGCCGCCGATAGCCGGGGGCGCTCCCGTGTTCCAATATGGGTTCCCTAGAGTGGGCCCGGCGTCACCGATAAAGGTTACAGCCTTCGAAGCGCCCACTCGCACACTCACAGTAGTGTTGAAAAGAGTTGATCTGCTGCTCTGCGTAACTGCGAGGAAAGCAGTGGGGGAGCTATACCCACTGGGCTGGCCGGTCTGGCAAGGTAAATAAGAGGTGGTGCAGAAATAAGATCCATTTGGTAGAGGACAGTTGTTGCTCCCAAACGTGCAGCCCGTAAAATTGCAGTTCTTCCACCGTTCGACATCCATCGTGACCTGGAACCATACATTGATGTTCTGGGTGAACGAAATCCCTGTCGCGTTGTCCTTTACCGTTAGGTCGCGAGTTGGCGACGTGCCGGAAACACTCTTCAGAGTCACGCTGAAAGTGTGAGAGCCGGCGTCGCTTGACGTGAATGTGTAGTCGGCCGGCAAAGTAGCGAGCGTATCCGTCGAGGAGAAATGTACTGTGCCCAGGTACCCCGTGAACACGTTCCCGAAGTTGTCGATCGCTTTCACCTGGACTTGGGCGCTCTGCCCGGAAACGACGGTGTTTGTCTCTCCAGTTACCGGGGTGGAGGTAACGGTGATGTTGAACGCCGATAAGGTGGTTGTCTCCTCCGGCACGGTAGCGGCAAAAAGTAAGAGCGGGCAAATGAAAACCGTATCGCAAAAGTTTCCGGAAACAATATCGTTAATTTCCGCGTGAATATTCGCCGAGCCCGCTCCCGCACCGTAGACGAGGCCCGTGCTATCAACCGTAGCAACGGAGGTGTTAGTGCTCCGCCAGCTTGCTTGGGTGCTCACATCCCGTTTGCTTCCGTCCGTCATCGTCTCCGTAGCGGTCGCCTTACCGGTTGTCGCAAAGGGACAGATGATCGGATTCGGGCTGATATCGAATAGGACGACACCGAAACAGCAAAAGCACGTAGTCCCGCACGTGGCCGTTTGCACGTTGAAAATGCCACCGCTTACGACCAAGTTGATGGGCTGAGTGGGCCCATTGGTGCCGGAGAACCTCACGCTGCCGCCTTCGACATTCGCCGGGATGATGTTTCCCTCCCCGTCAGGCTGGTGAAGGGCAATGAGCTGAGCGACATCAATCGTCTGCGAAGCCTTCGGCACCAGATGGATTGGCAAGACATAGTGACCGCTGCCGCCGGTGTAGGTGAATGTAGCCAGGATATCTTCGGGCGTTGTTCCCGGATTCCACAGGGTAAACATACTGTCAGAGCCGTTCGCTACGCTCCAGAACGGACTATCCTTGGCCAAGGTTTTCCCGATGCCCTGAGGATGCACCTCAAAAACGTACGTGCCGGTCTGATCCACGCTCCCCGTCGCCACAACTAAGTCGCCGGGCTGCCCCGTGAAGGACAGTGTGAGGGTCACATCGCCCTTATAAGCTGCCAATCCGCCAGACGCTAAGACTGCTTCCCACGGAATCTGCTTGGCCTGGAAAGGCTCGAGGTTCTGGGCAGGAAGGACCAAGGCCCCAGGTTCCCCTCCCGCCATGTAGTACAAACTGGGACTGACCTGCAGAGCGACTGAGGCTGTATTTCGCAGAACCGCATAAGCCGCGAACTTTGTGCCTGCCGGAAAGCCGGCCGCCGGATTCGGCTGCCCGACAAGCATCCCCACACTCGCATAAGTGATTGCAATCGGCCCGTTGTTTCCCGTATCGTGCATCAGGAAGGGAATGTTTGCCGAGAAGCCTTCTCGCTCGTTCTTGAGCCAACCCGTAACAATCACATCTCCCATCTTGCCAATAAATTGGATGCGCAGTCCACCCGCCGCGGCTTCCTGTGTCGGTAAGCCCACCAAAAGAGCGTCCAGGTCGAGCATCTGTGTGACGTGTCCCCCCAGGGTGAGCGACTGTTGCGGGAGCATAGTGCCGCCAGAGCCGACCGCCCGAAAAGTGACGTCTTTCGGCTGGTCGCTGGTGTTGGCAAAGCTCACGAACCCACTAACCCCTGGGTCGCGCTTCCACCAAAGCCCCTCCAGAGTGTGGGCGGCAGCAGCGCCGCCAACCGCGAGGAAGGGAGACTTGAAGATAAGGCTTGCTGGTGCGTTTAAGATCTCTGCCTCCCCGCGACTACTCCGGAGGCCGAATACTGGTAGCGCAGGGCAGCGCTGCCATATTGGGATTGATGCCCACCCAGGAACGAAGCGTTCGCCAGGGCTTCGTTTACGCTTACCGTGGCGATGCCCGCTGGATCTAGTCGTAACGGCGACAGGTCATATTCGGTGCCATCAGCCATGTACAGCACAGGAACAACTTGTAGGGGCCCAGTAATCAGAGAATTCTTAATGCGAATGGTCGAGACAAACCCGCTGTCCGCGCGCCATATTCCACAAAATACTGTTTGCGTTGGCGCGAGGGCAGGTGCTGAGGTGGCGGCTGATGCAGGGAGTCTTGGGCGGGAAATCAGAATAAGAGACACGGCACAGAATAGGAACGGAAACAACGCAATTTTGAAGCAAAAGGGAGGACGTGCTTGGCTCATGGTCGCCTCGTCCGTTGTGGTGGCAGTTCACGAACCGTATTCTTATCAAGGTGGAAAGTCAAGCAATTGTTTGAAAAACCCTTCGGCGCGTAAAACTTTCCTTTTGAGCGAAATTCCTGTCGCGGACTCATCAGAAAGGAAAGTCACAGAGTTGTAGTTGCCAAAAGGGATCTGCGGGCTTTTGACGCAGTTGTCAGGAGCGCACTCCGAAACCCGTCAGGGCAGGTGTGGGTTCGCGAACTGTGGAAGATTTGCCACAATTTCCTTAAGATCAAGAGTTCTAAAATCGTCCCCTAGCTAGGGCGCGCCACCTCATTTGCTCACCCATCATGGGATTCGGACTTCCAACTCTTCCGTCTCTTCGTCAAATCTTGGCAGCAAGTGGGTGTGCACCCCAATAGACCGCCCTGGAGTGGTGACGACAGGAGTCAAACAGGCAAGGCCTAGCAAGGGACCCTGACCCGAGTCATGCATGTTTCGAGAAGCCCGCGCCGAGAACGAAGGTCTTGCTCACCATCCTGGGAGAGGAGTTTACTGTCTCAGTGATTAAAACTCAGAGACTTCCAATTATGCTGCCCACCCATCAGGCGGCTTCAACCGTGAGTTTAAGACCAATCGCTCGGGTAACTGCGACCAGTGTGGACAGGCGAGGGTTGCCGTGCGCCGAGAGTGCTCGATAAAGGCTCTCGCGCTCAATGCCGGCAGCCTTGGCGACTCTTGCCATGCCTTGCGCTTCGGCAAGGTGGCGCAGAGCAATCAGCAAGACGCGAGGTTCGTCTTCATCTTCCAGCGCGGCCTTGAGGTACTCGGCGGCAAATTCCGGGTCTTTGCGCAGGCGGCGAACCACTGCTTCATCGTGAGAGGCACTGGCTTTACGTTTCATGGCGTGCGGTCCTTTCTTTGTAGTCCTTGAGATATTCGAGTGCCCGCTCAATGTCGGACGACTGCTTTCTTTTGTCGCCCCCGCAGAGGAGCAATACGCAAACTCTCCCGAGCATCACGTAATAGACCCGGTAGCCGGGCCCCCCAATTAATCCGCAATTCGCTCAAGCCCTGGCGCAACGGTCTGCAGTCGCCAAAATTCCCCGCCGCGAGCCGGTTGATTCGGCTTGCAATCTTCGCCTGCGCTCGGGCATCCGCCAGTCGGGACCACCAGTCATCGAACACATCTTTCCCAGCGCGGTCGACATAATGACGAACCTCGACCACGGTCCGCATTGTAACTTATAAATTACAATGCCGCAAGTCGGAAAAAGATCGGGTAAGTTCTGAAATCGTCGCCCAGGGGGCGCCAGTTCTTTCCCCGCTTTACAACCAACGACTTGCAACACTAGCCTTAGTGTGTTTTAGAACCTCCATGATGGACCATGGAGAGCGACCATGCGAGCGAAGCACTGCGGTCAATTGGCATCGGCTCTCTGTTTATTTGCCGTGACCATTAGCACCAGCGCCGGTACCGGCAAGAGCCCAACTGCACAACGATGTGGCGTCGATCAGGATCGACCGGCGCAGCGGATCTTTGCTGATCCGGACGGCAAGCTTGGTTGGCGCGAGTATCCGACTGTAAAGGATGTGCCCGAGCTAGAACTTGGGTACGGCCGTTTCGCTCGGTTGTGGGCCGGGCGCGATGGCAACGTCTTGGTTAGGATGGAAGAACCTGGCGAGGATTTTGCGGCTTACACTGACTATTGCTTTGACAAAACGGGCCGGCTTATCCAGCTCAGATTCGAGCTACGGACTTCCTGGGGATGGGGGTACCGGGAGGAGGGCCAGATTGCGAAAGGAGTGCTGGCCCCTCAGACGTCGGGGTTCTTTGGCACAAAGACTGACCAACCCATCGCGAAGCCAGAACAGGCAGATGATGTCCCCGACGCTCTTAGGCCACATCTATACATGCGAAAATCGCAGTTGCCGTTCTCAAAGCTCCTATGCAGATGAGCTAGGGCGTCCATCTGGAGATTCCTTGGGTCAAATATCTGGAAGCGAGTTTCCGCAAGAGGCTAAAGGTTCAGTCCTGATGGCAGTTCGAACTGTTGCGACGCGGCCACAAGCTGACCGAGAAAAGTTCTGAAATCGTCCCCTTGGGCGCGCCAGTTTATTCGTTCACACATCATCGAAAAGGATTGAGCAAACCCAGCGTCGCGCATGGCTTTCGAATGCGCATTTTTTAGCCAATGGCCCGCCAGCGATGTGTTTCCGGTTGACATGAGTTTACCAGCGAGGTAACATGAACTGCAAAGCCTGCCAAGAGCTTTGCAGATCGCTTTCGACGTGCGTACAGACAGCGTGGCCATGCCTAAACTCGCAAGTCCTTTAGAATACGCAATTACAGAAAATGCGTCCGTAACTGCCCTGGAATGTGCAGTTGCAAAATCATTGGACTTAAAGTGCCGTGGAATCAACACTTACAAAAAAGGCGTGGGGGGACCCCCGTGGCGGAGCAAAAATTATCGAGTTTCCGCTTTCGCCGGTGTGGCCCCTGCGTTTTGGTTGATTTTTCCGTGCGCCTGGCATCCAATACTTGAAGGCATTAGGAAGGGAAACGGAGGCGAGCAATGCGAGAAGCGGTGATTGTTAGTTCAGTGCGGACGGCGGTGGGCAAGGCCTACAAGGGCACGCTGCGCGCCACGCGCCCGGATGACTTGGCGGCGGTCGCCATCAAAGACGCCTTGGCGCGAGTGAAAGGCCTCGATCCGAAAGAAATCGAAGACGTTATCCTAGGCTGCGCGATGCCGGAAGCGGAGCAGGGAATGAACGTGGCGCGGATTGCCGCTCTGCGCGCCGGCTTGCCGGTGGAGTCTTCGGCGATGACCATCAACCGCTTCTGCTCCTCCGGGCTGCAGGCGATTGCCATGGCCGCCGAGCGGATCATGGCGGGCCACGCGGACGTAATCGTCGCCGGCGGCACCGAGTCCATGAGCATGGTGCCCATGGGCGGCAACAAGATTTCGCCCAATCCCTGGCTGATGGACCACTACCCGGACTCCTACCTCGGCATGGGCCTGACCGCCGAGAACCTGGCGCGCAAGTACGCGATCACGCGCGAGCAGGCCGACCAGTTCTCCTACCAAAGCCACCAGAAAGCGCTGGCCGCGATTGCGGCTTGTAAGTTCAAAGATGAAGTCGTCCCGGTGGAAGTCAGCATCACCGCGGTCGAGAATGGCTCAAAAGCGGCGCGAGTGAAAACGACGAAGACCATCTTCGACACGGATGAGGGCCCTCGCGCCGACACTTCGCTCGAAGTGCTCGCCAAGCTCAAGCCCGCCTTCCATGTCAAGGGCACCACCACCGCCGGCAACAGCTCGCAGATGAGCGACGGCGCGGCGGCGGCTGTGGTGATGAGCGCCGAGCGCGCCCGCGCCATCGGCGTCAAACCCCTGGCGCGCTTCCTCGGCTTTGCCACCGCAGGTTGTCCTCCCGAGGAGATGGGCGTTGGGCCGGTCTTTGCCATCCCCAAGGCGC
>Ga0209158_1002158_pt1 | contig 12408 bp, 10 predicted proteins | sample GraSoiAngelo_140_FD_185897 | JGI IMG/M metagenome (GOLD analysis project Ga0209158, IMG submission 185897) | Grasslands soil microbial communities from the Angelo Coastal Reserve, California, USA - 14_0929_12_30cm (SPAdes) (version 2) | ecosystem: Environmental > Terrestrial > Soil > Grasslands ...
AGTGCCCTTACTCTGGAGAGCTCACAAGGGGGAAGAACCTATTTCCAGCTGATTCTTAAATTGCGCGTTAGTTCCTCACGATACTTCTTGCGCCAGTAAAACTGCATGCCGGCGCCCCCGTTGGCCCCAAGGTGTGGCTGGCGAATTGTTATTTCTCCCAAGATTCCTCAGGATTCTTCGTTCTGCTACGATTCTCTGATGCGCAATCTGGCCGTTCTTTTCATCCATTTCATCGCTGTCCTGGCTCGGTTGTCCAGTAAGGCTAAAGGTCCCGGTGGCGGGATCGTACAGTTCCTCACTCGGATGGCTGGTTGATTGAGACGATGTTAGAGCCTCCACCTCCAGTAATGAGAACCTTCCCGTCGTTCAATAGCGTCGCCGTGTGCTGTGCTCGGCCAAATATTTGACCGGTCACCGCTGGGAAATCATGCAGGCTACCAGTCGGCCTGAAAGTCCCGGACCCGGGAACTACAACGGGGAGGCAGGTGCGGAGCTTTCGCGCAAGGGGCTTTCAGCCAATTACGTAGCCCAACTTCCACGGCAGTCGAGCTGATTTCCTGCAAAAAACCGGGATCGTTTTGGAGAAAGGTTTTGTTTTCACAGCGCATTGCGTGAAGTAGTCATAATAGTGACTAAAGTGACTGTGATTTCTCTTGACTGTATCATGGGAGAATGCTATATGTAGTGGCCAATGTATATTCGAAAATCCACGCGAACCTACAAGCGCAAAACCTACACCAATCACCTTCTTGTCGAATCCGTCCAAACCGCCAAAGGCCCGCGCCAGCGCACGATTTGCTCGCTGGGAAGCCTGGAACCCGCCCCGGCCGAAGACTGGCTGGGACTGGCGCACAAGCTCCAATCGGCGTTGCAGGGACAAGAGTCCCTGTCGGGTTCTTCGACCGAAATCCAAGAATGGGTGGAGAAAGCTCGCAACAAAAAGAAGAGCACTGGATCCGACGGAGACCGATCGACCGTCACCGTCGAACCCGACCGGGTCCAGGTCGAACAAGCGCGTGAAGCTGGTCCGGTACATGTCGGACACCAGCTCTGGGGCCAGTTGGGAATGAACCGGATTTTGCAGGAGGCCGGGCTTTCCACACGCGCCTGCCGGTTAACGGAAGTGATGACGCTGAACCGCTTGATCTGTCCTTCCTCCGAACACGCCATGCCGGATTGGATTCGGCGCACCGCTTTGGGAGATATCTTGCAGGAAGATTTTTCCGAGCTCGAGGACGAGGCACTGTATCGCAATCTGGACCGGCTGCATCCGAACCGCGAAGCCATCGAGCGTGCGCTGGCGGAGAAGGAAAAGGCGCTGTTCAACCTGGACGACACCATCTATCTATATGACTTGACCTCGACGTACTTCGAAGGGCAAGCCACAGCCAACCCGCAAGCCAAGCGAGGATACTCGCGGGACAAGCGTCCGGATTGCAAACAAGTGGTGGTGGGATTGGTCCTGGATCGTGATGGCTTCCCCAAGGCCCACGAAATCTTCGACGGCAATACGCAAGACCGGCGCAGCCTGGATCAAATGCTGGATGCGCTGGAGAAGCGGACGGGCAAAAAGCTTGGGGCCACGGTGATCGTGGATCGCGGGATGGCCTTTGAGGAAAACTTGGAGCAGATCCGCAAGCGCAAGTTGCATTATCTGGTTGCGGGACGGCAATCGGAGAGAAACCAATGGCTCGAGGAGTTGGAGAACGACGAGGGCTGGGAAGAAGTCCACCGCACACCCTCACCGCGGAATCCGTTTCAGAAGAAGACCCGGGTGGAAATCAAACGCCAGCAGAAGGGCGACATCGTCTACCTGCTCTGCCGCAGCGAAGGCCGTGAAGAAAAGGACCGGGCCATTCGAGAAAAGCAGGAAACGAAACTGATCGCGGATCTGCATCGACTCCAGCAGCGCGTAGCCAAGGGCCGGCTGAAAAGGGAAAACAAAATCCAGCGGGCGATCGGTCGACTGTTAGAACGCTATCCGCGCGTGGCGCGTTATTACGAGCTCTCTTATGACGCGGTCCAAAAGAATCTCTCGTGGAACGAACTTGCCGATAAAAAGGCGACCGCTAAGAAACTCGACGGTAGCTATGTTCTCAAAACGGATCGGCAGGATCTGACCGCAGATGAAATCTGGCGCACTTATATCCTGCTCACGCGGGTGGAGGATGCCTTCCGCGACATCAAGAGTCCGCTGATGGAGCGGCCGATTTTTCATCATCTGCAGAACCGCACCCAGACCCACATTTTCCTTTGCGTGCTGGCTTACCATCTGCTGGCCGCCATCGAGCACCGCTTCTTGCAGGCCGGCGTGCACACCTCCTGGGGAACCATTCGCGATCAACTCCGAACCCATCAGGTCATCACCATCGTCCTGCCTGACGATCATCATGGCCGCGTACTGACCATCCGCAAAGCCACTACCCCTGAACCTGAGCACCGCCAAATTTACGCCACGCTTGGCATTCCCGCCCAGATGATGCAGCCTGTCAAAACGTGGCAGGTCAGCGCAGGTAGTGACGAAAAAAATCCTAAGTCATAGAAAACAAAGGACCCTGCCCTGAAAACCGTGGAAGTTGGGTTAGGTAAGAGTAGCCGACCATCCGACCGTTGGCCCGATAAACGCCGCCCGTTAGTCGCTAACACGGTAACTGATGTAACGCGGTTGTGCGAGAAGGCTGTACTCGCGACAAGCCGTCCACAAGTGGGCAGTGTAAGAGTCGCTCGTGATCCGACCGAAGGAACGCTGGCGGGCCGGGGCATCGGTGAAAGCAACCGCAGGCAGGTTCCCACACCTTGACCTTCGACCTATCCCGCGCGTATATTGAACTGTAGAAGCTTGAGGTATCGATGCCATCACCCCGTTTCCCCATACCGCAAGGCACGCTTGACATGCTGATCCTCCAGATCCTGTCGCTCGAGCCCGCCCATGGGTACGGGATCGCGCAGCGGCTGGAGCAGATCTCGCGCTCGGTGGTTCAGGTCAATCAGGGTTCACTCTATCCCGCGCTTCACCGCCTGGAGCAGAAAGGCTGGCTGCGAGCCGAGTGGAAACAGTCGGAGACCGGCCGCGAAGCCAAGTTCTACGCTCTCACGCCAGCCGGGCGCCGCCAGCTTGCCGCCGAGAAGGATAGCTGGGCACGCCTCTCCGGTGCCGTCAAGCTGATCTTCGAGGAGGGCAGCAGATGATCGAGCTGTTCAACTGGTTCCGCCGCAGGTCCCTGGAGCGCGCCCTTGACCGCGAGCTCCAATATCACTTCGATCACCGCGTGGCTGACCTCACCGCTGCCGGCATCCCCGAGCCCGAGGCCCGCCGCCGCGTCGGCGTCGAGCTCGGCCTCGCCCAAGTGCGCGAGGAAATCCGAGACGTTTGGCTCACCCGCTGGTTCCGCGATTTGCTCTACGATCTCCGCTTCTCGGCCCGATCGTTCCTCCGCAGCCCAGGCTTCACCGCCGTCACGCTGCTCTCGCTGGCCCTCGGTATCGGTGCCACTACCGCTATCTACTCGCTGGTCGACCAGGTGATCCTGCACGCGCTGCCCATTCACGACGCCGCTCGCCTCGTCCTTGTCGACTGGGACGGCGATCAGGTCGGCGGCGGGTTCGGCTCCTGGAACCTCATGTCCTACCCTATGTGCCGCGACCTCCAGCGGCAGACGCGGTTTTTCGACGGCGTCCTGTGCCGCGCGGAAATCGATGTGAATCTCTCCGCAGGCAGCGATCCGAAACCCGTTTCTGCCGAAATCGTATCCGGCAGCTATTTCTCGGTTCTCGGAATCGGGCCCGCTCTGGGTCGCGTCATCGAAGAGCCTGACGACGCTGCCCCCGGAGCCGGTCCGGTTGTCGTCCTATCCCACGATTTCTGGCAGACCGAGTTTGGCGGGGCAGCGGACATCATTGGCCGTAAGGTCCTCATCAACCAGCACCCCATGACGATTGTGGGTGTCGCCGCGGCCGCCTTCCACGGCGTCGATATCGGCGCCGTCCCGGCTCTCTGGATTCCCGCGTCCATGTACGCACAGGCGATCCCTGGCGCCGAAGACCTGCTCCGGAGCCCCAGATTTTGGATGCAGATCCTCGCCCGCCTCCGTCCGGACTTCACGCCCCCGCAGGCGCAGGCCGGTCTGCAACCGTGGTTCAAGGCATGGCTCCAGGACAACATGCTTCGCCCCGGCTTCCCGATTATTTCGGCCGACCGACGCCGCGAGTACCTGGCATCCACTCTCGCAATCACGTCAGCGCCTCAGGGCCATTCGCCGCTTCGCCGCGGCCTATCCCAGCCGCTCTGGCTATTGTTCGCCGCCACCGGCGTTCTGCTCGGCCTCGCCTGCCTGAACGTTGCTGGCCTCTTCCTCGCTCACGGCTCCGCACGAGGCCGCGAGATCGGCACCCGCCTCGCTCTCGGCGCTTCCCGAGGCCGTATCGGCCGTCAACTTCTCACCGATAGCCTACTCCTTGCGTTGGCCGGTGGCGTCCTCGGCGTGGCCGTAGCGCCGTTCGCAATTCGCGCGCTGATCGCGTTCCTGCCGCAAGACCTAGCACCCAGCGCCCTGCGCGGAACCCTCAGCCTTCGATTGCTCGCCTTCACTTTCTTCGCCAGCCTAATCGCCGGCCTCTTGAGTGGCCTTGCTCCCGCGCTCCACGCCGGCGGCGACAGCCTGGTCAGCTCGCTCCGCGAGCGCGCCGGAACTGGCTTCGGCGGTGTCCACCTGCGCAAATGCATCGTCACTCTACAGGTGGCCTTCTCCCTCATCCTCGTCATCGGCGCCGCGCTGTTCGTCCGGACGCTCGCCGGTCTGCTCGACAAAGGACCCGGCTTCGACACCTCTAGCCTAGTGTCGTTCACCCTTGATCTCGGAAAGAACGGCTACTCCGCCGTAGACTCCGTCCGGCTGATCGACCGTATCCACGATGCAGTCCGTGTCCTGCCTGTCACCCGCGGCTCGGGCATTGCTCGGAATGAGCTCCTGACCGGCGGGGCTTGGAACGGCGACATCACGATCCAGACTGATCGCCGCTTCACGACCGATCGCCTGGTCAACCTGAACGCCGTCAGCCCCGGTTTCTTCGCTACCCTCAGTGTCCGCCTTCTTGCTGGCCGCGATTTCGACCAGCGCGATTCCCGTCCTGCCCGCGAGGACGGCCGCGCTTGCGCCATCGTGAATGAAGCGTTCGTGAAGCGCTATCTCACCGGCCACGATCCACTCGGAGCGCGCATCGGCGAGGGCTCCGGTCCCGATGTCAAGCCCGATATCCCCATCGTTGGCGTGGTGACCGATTTCAACTATCGTGGCCTCCGCGAGGAGTCCGAGCAGGCTTTCTTCCCGATCTCAGACAAGAACCAGGACTTCGGCGCCACCTTTTATGTCAAGGTCCGCGGCACACCCGAGCAGGCCTTCCAAGCGTTTCGCGGCGTCGTTCGTAACGCCGATCCGCAGTTACCCATTCTCGGGCTCCGCACGGTCGAAGAGCAGGTCACCCGCTCCCTCAACACCGAGCGCATGCTCGCCGCTCTCTCCGGCAGCTTCGGCGCTCTCGCGCTCCTGCTCTCGCTCATCGGCCTCTACGGGGTGATGTCGTTCGTGGTCACGCGTCGCACCCGCGAAATCGGCCTCCGCCTCGCGCTCGGCGCTACGCGCGCCTCGGCCCTCCGCCTCGTCCTGCGTGATGCCATCACCATGATCGCCGCCGGCATCGCCATTGCGCTCCCTTGTGCAGCCGCTCTCGGCAAGCTCGTCCAATCCCAGTTGTTCGGAGTCACTGCGACCGACCCCGCGACCGTCGCTGCCGCCGCACTGATCCTCGCCACCGGCGCGCTCGCGGCTGCATTCATCCCCGCATGGCGGGCCTCGAATGTGAGTCCCACGGACGCCCTGCGATTAGATTAGCGCCGATCCCCGCAAGCACCTCGAATCCGGCTGGGCTTCTGAATCGCGCTTGCCGAGATCAGAACTACAGCTCAGGCGTCAGGTCATAGATTCGCTGACGCAAGATCTCCTCCGCACTTCGCACCAGGAGTCCGCCGGGATGCCAACGGTTGACTAGCTTTTCCTCATCGATCTGGATCGTGGACGGATGACGGCTAACCGGAACTAACCCCGATCACTTCCTGTTGCCGACAATCCGCCCAGGACCTGACTGTGGTTTCCCACATCGCCGTTCTGGGTCCTGACATCAGTGATGCAGATGCCCGACTCGCTGACTACCCGTCTACATCACCCCTGGTGTCGGGTCGCAAATCCGCACCTTTGCAAGCGCGCGCGAGGACAATCCCTCGAATGGACGCGCTGCCCTACGACAAGACCGCGAAGTCAGAACGATTCTCGGTTGAAAATCTAGAGGCCGGATGTATCATCGTCGCAAGCCACGCAGCGCCGTGAACATGAGTTTCCATGCGACCACCCGCAGCGGGGCCGATTCATAAGGAGCCGATTGTGAAGAGAATGACTGTACTGCCCGCGGTTTGCACGATGTTTCTTGCTATATCAATCCAGGCGCAGGCGCCTCAGGGCCCGCCGAAGCCAGGGCCAGAGGTCAAGAGGCTCGCCTATAACATCGGCACGTGGAACATGACGGGCGAGGCCAAGCCGTTCGGCTCGATGCCCGGAGGCAAAGTCACGGGCACGGAAAAGTGCGAATGGTATTCAGGCGGGTTCTTTGTCATGTGCCACTCGGAAGGCACAGGACCGATGGGGCCAGCGAAGGGCGTCTCGTTCATGGGATATGACCCGAACGAGAAGGTTTATACCTACCATGAGTTCAGCAGCACGGGCGACGCTATTGATTCGAAAGGCACGGTAAACGGCGACACCTGGAACTGGACCGCCGAATCCAAGATGGGCGACGCCAAGATCAGTGTGCGCGTCACCATTAAGGAAGTATCCAAAACCGAATACACGTTCAAGCTGGAGATGTCGCAGAACGGCGGAGAGTTTTCAGTCGTCCAAGAAGCGACGGCTCACAAGGTGACCGCCGCGGCCCCGGCCAAGAAGTCGTAGATTCCGCATTCCGGCGAGACTTGTGGCGCGCCGCGCAGCAGCAAATATGGGTTCGCCCACTATCCCGTCTAAGTCTTCTCCGGCGACACGGGAAAAGCTCGCGCCAAGTACCCAAGACGTCTTGGTCCCCAGGAAGGATGCCGACCCAGACAAGCAAACCCGAATGACGCCATTACTTCCGGCTTGTCGACCATCGATGACTTATCGAATACTGAGAGCTATCGAGGGTGATCCGGTAGGATTCAAGGCAAAAACGGCAGGCTTCGTCTAAGAACCTATCCCGCCAAATTGCACCAAGACAAGCTGTCCCTCGACACTACCCGACGAACGTCCGTGCGCAGCACCATGTTGATTGCGGCATGCGACTTGACTTTTCTCGCAGAAAGTAGCATAACCATTCAGTTGTAGAACTGATAGGTTATGCAATGAGTTCTCCAAGCCAAATGGACGTCACGTTCGCCGCCCTCGCTGACCCAACTCGGCGGGCGATTCTGGTACGCCTTGCCTCTGGCGAGGCGTCGGTAAAGGAACTTGCCAAGCCGTTCGCGATGAGCCAGCCGGCGGTTTCGAAACATCTCAAAGTCCTGGAGCGCGCTGGGTTGATTACACGCGGGCAGGATGCGCAGCGCCGGCCTCGGCGGATTCAAGGCAAGGGGTTAGGTGCCGCGACCGAGTGGCTTCAACAATTCCGAGAGTTCTGGGGCGGCAGTTTCCAAAGGCTCGATGATCTGTTGGAAGAGATGAAAGCAACTGAAAGAAAGAAAGAACGCCGGAAAGGCCGGAGGAAAGAGTCATGAGAAATACCGGAACCTTGCAAGTCACGTTGAAAAACGATTGCGAGGTGGTTTTGACACGGGTATTCAACGCTCCCCGTGCGATGGTATTCGAGGCCATGACCAAGCCCGAGTTACTCAAGCGGTGGATGGGACCGCGAGGATGGTCGCTGATTGTAAGTGAGATTGATCTGCGAGTGGGCGGCAGATGGCGTTCGGTCCTGCGCTCGCCTGAAGGCCAGGAGATGGGGATGAGCGGTGTCTATCGAGAGATTGATCCACCAGAACGAATTGTCTCCACAGAAGTCTATGACGATTACCCAGGTGAGACAGTAAACACGCTGCTGCTGCGCGAAGAAAACGGAAAGACGACTTTTACTTGCACGATTCTCTATCCGTCAAAAAACGTTCGTGACACAGTGATTGCCTCGGGGATGGAACATGGCGCGGCCGAGTGCTATGACAGGTTGGCGGAAGTTTTGGAGGCGAGGGCGCACCTTTCATTGGAGTCAAGAGCATGAACGAGAAGAAAGAAGCAGGCCGAGCACGCCGAATTCTACGGCGCATAGGAGCGCTGCTCGGCGGTTTACTGCTGGTTGGCGTCGTGGGCATCTTGATAGCGATTCACGTTGCGTTCGACACGGAAGGAGTGACAGTGGGCGCGGTGCAAGGAAGCGTAAGGTCAAAAGACGGAACTACGATTGCTTATGAAAAGACAGGGCAAGGACCGGTGGTAATTTTGGTGGCCGCGGCCTTGGCTGATCGAGGCGGCACCAAACGTTTCGCCAAGCTGCTCTCGGAACACTACACCGTCATCAACTACGACCGCCGCGGGCGAGGAAAGAGCGGAGATACGCATCCGTACGCCGTGGAGCACGAAGTGGAAGATATAGATGCTCTGATCGAAGAATCGGGTGGGCCAGTTTTTTTGTTTGGGAGTTCTTCCGGATCGGTGCTGGCACTCGAAGCGGCGACCAGCCTTGGAATGAAAGTGAAAGGGCTCTTCATGTACGAACCGCCATTTATCGTGGACGGGAGCCATTCGCCTGTGCCAAACGACCTTAGCAATGAGATCACAGAACTTGTCGCAGCGGGCCGCCGCAACGATGCCGTGAAGCTCTTTTTCACAAAAGGCATGGGAATTCCTCCGTTTGGGGTGACGCTGATGCGATTCCTGATGCCCGGGTGGTCAAAGATGACGGGTATGGCGTCCACGCTGCCCTATGACCTCGCGATCCTTGAAGAAACTCAAACCGGGAAGCCTCTGCCAAAGGAACGCTGGGTGTCAAATACAACGCCGACGCTGATAACGGTTGGGAGCAGAAGTGAACTGTTCTTTCACAGCGGGGCGAAAGCGTTGGCGGGAATACTTCCGCATGCGGATTACCGTTCCTTGGAAGGCGGGAACCACGGATCGGTGCTTTTGAGTCCCAAGGCACTTGCCGGTGCGGTTGAGCAGTTTTTTAGGACAAGGAGAAGTGGTTGAGAGTGACACCCTTCGTGTAGTTAAGCCTCTATGCAAAAGTTCATGGAGACTTCGCGCTCCACGGTCGGATTACTTCCGGTTTGCCGATTATGCGGCAAGAGACTCAATGCCGTCCCGTCCTTCGCCGATAGGGCCGGAGAGGTGTGAACATTCTCAGATCCGGTTGCGCAGCTATTCAGGCTCAGATTGCAAACTCGCGGTGCCTGCGTGAGAATCACCCTTCAAGATAAGTCTGTTGGCTTCCACACTGTAAACCGGGGAAAGACCATGCAACTGGGATTCATTGGAACTGGCGAAATTACTTCGTCAATCGTCACTGGCCTGTGCTCGTTTGGCGCTACATCGCATTCGATTCGCTTGTCCCCGCGCAATGCTACCGTCGCGAGGGAGCTTTCCAATCGCTTCAAGGGGATTTCGGTTGCTTCGTCCAACCAGGACGTTCTCGATCATTCCGAAACAATCGTGGTCGCAGTGAGACCTGCGGCCGCCCGAGCTGTCCTTTCAGAACTGCGCTTTGGTCGGGACCGTCAGATCATCAGTCTCGTTTCCGGGCTATCGCTCCTGAGCCTGTCGAGGCTCGTGCCGCCTGCAACTCGAATCGCGAGGGCTGTGCCACTCTCCTCAACCGCTAGACGATTAAGTCCGACGGCGATATGTCCGGCAGATCCGGCTGCGCTCGACCTGTTTGCTGAGCTTGGAACCGTTTTTCCAGTCGAAACTGAGAGGGAGTTCGATGCGATCTGCGCGACAACTGCAACCATTGCGTCGTACTTCGCATTCGTTGAAGAGATTGCGTCCTGGTTGGCCCAACAGGGGATTCCGGAATCGAAAGCCAGAGACTACATTGCACGACTCTTTTTTGGATTGACGACGACTACCATCGAGGCGCCAGAGCGCAGCTTTCAATCATTCGCCGCCAATCATGCAACTGCTGGTGGCATAAACGAGCAATTCCTCAAACTTCTGGTTGAACGCGGCCTACTAACGAGGGTTTCGGAAGCTCTGGATGCGGTTCTTCACCGAATCAGCGAGTCTAGGGATTTGACGTAATTGGTGATTGTTCGGCCCGAATCCATGGGCAATCCGGAAGCTGCCGAATTACTTCTTGTTTGCCAATTATTACCGCGAGTTGTTAGTTGTTAATAGATTCGCCGAAGATTGACGTGACCCTTGTGCTTTATTATCGGGCGTGGTTCAAGTCCCCCGACAAGCCGACCGTACGGAGTAGATCTTGGAATCGAGCGTCACCACGTAGGGTGTCCCATGAGGGCGATACACGCAGGAACGCCAATTCCCCGGCGCGCTCTTGCACGGCTTGGTTTAGCAGGGCAAAAGCGTGATCTTTCTCGCCCAGCTCAGCGCTGACTCTAGCCAAGTCCAGCGGAGACACTGACGTCTTAGCAGAATCTTTTTGAAGTACGGCGCGCATCCACGACCAGTAAGTTTTCGCATCGCGGACGTGGCCGGGCGGGGAAGGTTCGGGTGCGCCACGAGCGGTAAGTTCACGGAATTTGGAATACATGTCGATGGCCTGATCGAATCTCTGCAACTGCTCGAAGGCTTCCCCCAGAGCTGCGTATGTCGACGGGTACTTAGGGTAAAGCTCAGTTGTTGTCTGCCCGACCTCAACAGCCTCATCGTAGCGGCGGGCAAACTCCAGAATTCGTGCTAGACCTGAGCTCATCAGTGGATTGAAAGGATCTAGATTGCGAGCCCGGCGCATTTCGCCAATAGCTTCTTCATAATTCTCAAAGAGCATGAGATGCCAGGCGTGGGCCCAGTGTGCCCAAGGGGAGTTGGGGTTGCTCTCGACCGCCTGACGCATATCGTTTTCGGCCTCAATTCGGTTCCAGTCATAAGTACAGCGCACGTAGCCCAGGACAAAATGGGCTTCCGCCACGGAAGGGTCCAGTTCAAGCGCACGTAGCGCGGCCGCCCGGGCCGTTGGATAAGCTTCGTCGACTGGCAGGTCGCCGTCCCAGCCCAAGCCAAAATAAATCTCGCCACGCCAGGCATGGGCCAGCGCGAAGCCTGGGTCTTTCGCAAGGGCTTGTTCGATGTCCTCCCTGGCCTTGAAGAACCCGTCCCGCGTCCACTCGTTGTGGTGGTACTGGGCGCGCAGCAGAAGTTCATAGGCGTCCTGATTCACGATACGCGCGGCCACTAATCGCTGCCGCTCCTGCGGCGTAACGCTGATTTTGATTTGCTGAGCGATCGCCTGCGCGACGTCGCTTTGCAGCATGAGGACATCGCGCAAGTCGCGCTCGTAGCTCTCGGCCCAAAGGTGCCGATCACTTTGAGCGTGGATCAATTGTGCTGTGATGCGCACCTTGTCACCTGAACGCAATACCGTCCCTTCTACCACCGCGTCCACGTTCAGTTCGCGGGCGATCTCCGGCAGTGTTTTCTTGCTTCCCTTGTAGCGTGTGACCGAGCCACGCGAAATCACCCGCATCGACCCAATTTTCGCCAAGTTCGTAATCAGCTCGTCGGTCATCCCGTCAGCGAAGTACTCCTGCTCGGGGTCCATGGACAGATTCTCCAAAGGCAATACGGCCAGCGACTGAATCTTAACGGGTCTGGTACTCCCTAAAAGTCGCTCTCGGAAGCCACCGGCGTTGAGTCCGATGAGTGCCACAGCCAAGGCGAAGGCAAGACAAGCAGCCAGCAACCAGGGAAGCCGACGGCGGCGCGCCGTGATCTGAACCTGGTCAGAAGCCTGCGGAGCAGCCAGATGAAGCGCGGCCGGTTCTGGATCCTCCTGCACTGCGGCAACGAAGCGGTAGCCACGCCTGGGGATGGTCTCGATGTATTTGCGTCCGTCCGGGCTATCGCCCAAGACCTGTCGCAGATTGAAGATGTGCCGGGCGAGATTGCCTTCCTCGACGAAAACACCGGGCCATACTTTTTCCAGCAGCTCTTCCTTTTCGACGATGCGCCCCGCCCTCTCCACCAACACCAGGAGGGTTTCTAAGTCCTTTGGCGGGAGCATGACGGGCTGGCCCTCCCGGAGTAAGACCCGCTCCACGTCGTCGAGGCGGTAAGAGCCAAATCCGTATAAGTGCTTTGATTTCAATTGAGCACCCGCCGGAAGAACTTCTCAAGAAATGTTTCAGAACTCCTCAAAGACATTTCATGTCCTTAGCTAGCA
>Ga0209158_1002171_pt1 | contig 12352 bp, 9 predicted proteins | sample GraSoiAngelo_140_FD_185897 | JGI IMG/M metagenome (GOLD analysis project Ga0209158, IMG submission 185897) | Grasslands soil microbial communities from the Angelo Coastal Reserve, California, USA - 14_0929_12_30cm (SPAdes) (version 2) | ecosystem: Environmental > Terrestrial > Soil > Grasslands ...
CGCTATCACACCGGGCAGGCGAAGCAAGGCCATCAGATCCGGTTCAGTTTTCATCCCGAACTGCCGGCGCAGATCCTCTGCGATCCTCAGGTAGGCCTCGGCGACCTCGCGGTTCACCTGCACGGCTGCCGGGCCGGCGGGCTCGAAGTGCAAGGTGACGTCGATGTGGCCGCGGCGCACCCGTTCGCGCAAGAGCTGGCGCATGCGCGGCTCGAACGGCTCGAAGCCCTCGGGCAGGTGCAGGTGCAAATCCAAGAAGCGGTGATTGACGCTGCGCACGCTGACGCGCAGCGACCAGCCGTTCTGCTCGATGTGGGCCTGCGCGTAGCCAGTCATCGACTTCGGCGCAGCAGATTTAGGCGAGGCCGAGGGCGAGGATGCAGGGCTCATAGCTGTCCCCTCCCGGCCTGATAAGAAGCATCATCCGCATCGGCGAATTGCATCTCATACAGACGCGCATAGGCTCCGCCGCTGGCCAGCAGTTCCTGGTGCGTGCCGGTCTCCCGGATGGTGCCGTCCTCGAGGACCACAATCTTGTCGGCGCGGCGAACCGTAGAGAGCCGATGCGCGATTACGAACACGGTGCGCCCCACCATCAGATTGGCGAGCGCGCGCTGCACAAGCATCTCGGACTCCGAATCCAGCTCCGAGGTCGCTTCGTCCAGAATCAGGATCGGGCAATCCTTTAGCAGGGCCCGGGCGATGGCCAGGCGCTGGCGCTGCCCGCCGCTCAGCCGCTGCCCGCGGTCACCCAACAGCGTGTTGTAGCCCTGGGGCAGCTCAAGAATGAAGTCGTGGGCGAGCGCTGCCTTAGCGGCGGCGTGGACGCTCTCCTCGGGCATGCCGGGCCGGCCGTAACAAATATTGTTCCAGACCGTGTCGTTGAAAAGGATGGTCTCCTGCGTGACGATGGCAATTTGGTCGCGCAGCGACCGGAGCGTGACTTCTCGGACATCGTAGCCGTCAATGCGCACCGCGCCCGAGGTCGCTGAGTGAAAGCGCAGCAGCAAGTTCACCAGTGTGGTTTTCCCAGCGCCGCTGGACCCCACAATGGCCACCACTTCGCCGGCGTGCGCCGTGAGCTGGACGCCACGGAGGACCGGCGCGTCGGAGTCGTACGCGAAGCTGACGTTGTCAAAGTCCACACGGCCGGAGAAGCATGGCAGGATTGCGGCGCCGGGTTTCTCCGCCTCTTCCTCCTCGAGCACGAGGAAGGCGAACACCTGCGCGCTGGCGCCGCGCGCTTGCTGGAACTGCTGATAGACGGCGCCCACGCGCTTGACCGGGGCGTAGGCATTGAACAGCGCAAAGATGAAAGTCATGAACTGCCCGGTGGTCATGTGTTGGTAGCGAATCTGGTCGCGGGCGTACAGCAGGACCATGATGATAACGACGGCGCCCAGCAACTCCATCAGCGGGGAGGTGAGCACGTAGGCGCTGATCCAGCGCATGTTCTCACGCAGCAGCCTCCGCGCTGTCGTGCGGAATTTCTGGATTTCAAAGTCCTCCATCCCGAAAGCCTTTACCACCCGGTTGCCGCTCACCGTCTCCTGCAAGATCTGATTCAGCTCGGCCAGTCGTGTCTGGCTCTTCTCCACTGAACGGCGGATCCTCCGCCCCAGCTTTCCGATGGGCCAAATCACCAGTGGCAGCAGCACAATCGATGCCAGCGCCATTCTCCAGTTGACGAGTAGCAGAACGGCCGCGAAAGCCACCAATCTGAAGAGCTGGTGGAAAGAATCGGCCAGCCAATCGGACAGCGCGCTGCGCACGCGCTCGACATCATTGATTGCCGACGACATCAACCGCCCGATTGGTTGGTGCTGGAAGAATCCGATGGGCTGGCGGATCAGCTTACTATAGAGCTGATTGCGCAGGTCGGTGATGCTCGCGTGGCCCACGTATTGCACCAGCATGATACCGAAAAACTCCGCCACCGCCTTGCCCACAATCAGAACCACCAACGAAATCGCAAAGACCGTCCAGACATGGTGGATATAGTGGGGGAAAAAGGCATTTAGGTAGATTGTGCGGCCGCTGAAAGGCAGCCTCACCAGCGGCAGGGTAGGGTCAGTGGTGGCGGGGTTGAGCACACGGTCGAAAGCCGGCGTGATCATCAGCGCAGTGAGGCCGTCGCCCAGACCCACCACAGCCAGCAACACCACCGCCCCTGCCAGCCGGCCCACGTAGGGCCGCACATAGCTGAGCAAGCGAGTTAGTTCAGCGGGTTGCTTCACGAGTTGGATGCCCCGGCGCGGCCCCCATGCCGCGCGCAAACTTCTTACGCTACGAACGACCGGTGAGATTGTCAAGCCGCCTACCGATTCAGATCGCGGTGCACCACCTTCGTGGTGTAGCCGTGGCGACCGAGCGCCCGGCGAATCACTTCGGCCATCATGACCGAGCGATGACGGCCCCCGGTGCAGCCAAAGGCGATGGTCAGATAGCTCTTTCCTTCGCGGATGTAGTGCGGGATCAGATAGGTCAGCAATCCTTCAATCCGCCGCAGGAACTCGCCGGTCTGCGGAAACGAGCGCATGTAGCGCGCCACGCGGCCATCTTTCCCCGAGTACCGCCGCAACTGGGGCACGAAGTGCGGGTTGGGCAGAAAGCGCACATCGAACACCAAGTCGGCGTCGCCCGGGATGCCGAACCGATATCCAAAGCTCACCAGCGAGACCAGCAGCGGCCTCCGGTCCGGGTTCTTGAACCGTTCGGTGATGAATTGTCGCAGCTCGTGCACATTGAAGTTGCTGGTGTCGATCACCACGTTGGCAAGCTTGCGAATTGGGGCCATCATCTGGCGCTCGCGCCGCAGGCCTTCGCGCACGGGACGATCGTGTCCCAGCGGATGCGGCCGCCGCGTTTCGCTGAAGCGGCGCAACAGCGCTTCATCGCAAGCCTCGATGAACACCAGGTTGGCTGGGTGCTCGCGCCGCAACTTGCGGTAGATGGCCGGCAGCCGCTTCAGTTGCTCGCCCTCGCGCGCGTCCACCAGCAGCGCCGCCCGCTCGACTTCCCCGCTGCCATACACGTGGAGCTCACTGAAGGTGGGGATCAGGTCCACCGGCAGGTTATCGACGCAATAGAAGCCCAGGTCCTCGAAGGTCTTCAGCACCGTGCTCTTGCCGGAACCGCTCAGGCCCGTTAGGATCACCAGTTGTCCGGTACCACGCGTTGCTTGCAGCTTCACGGCTCCGCGCCTAGGCCTTCACCCGGCGCTGGTGGGTGCTGGGGATGCGCAGGTCCTCGCGGTACTTGGCCACCGTGCGGCGCGTCACGTGGATACCGGCTTCGTCCAGCTTCTTGGCGATGTGGTCGTCGGTTAGCGGGCGGGCGGAGTCTTCTTCCTCGATCATCTTCTTGACCAGCCGTTTCAGGGTCTGCAGCGACATGCTGCCGCCCTCGGGGCCGTTCACGGACTCGGAGAAAAACGCGCGCAGCTCGAGCACCCCTTGCGGGGTGTGCGCGTACTTGCTGGCCACCGCGCGGCTGACCGTGGAGGGATGTACGCCGACCTCTTCCGCGACTTCTTTGATCATCATCGGTTTCAGCTGATCGGGGCCAAAATCGAGAAAGTCTCCCTGGCGGCGGATGATCACCTGGCAGACGCGCAGGATGGTGTGCTTGCGCTGCTCGATGTTCTTGAGCAACTGGATGGCGGCGGTAAAGCGCTCCTTGACGTAGTTGCGCACTTCGCGGTCGGCGGCGTCGCGCGCCAGCAGGCGGCGGTACACCGGGCTCAGCCGGAGTTGTGGCAGGTCGTCTTCGTTCATGAACACCTGCCACTCGTTGTCCACCTTGCGGAAGTAGACATCGGGCTCAACCAGCCGCGTTTCAGTCTTGTTGAAGCGAAGGCCCGGACGCGGGTCGAGTTTTTTGATGACGTCTACGGCGCGTTTGACTAGCTCCACGGGCCGGTTCAGGGCCCGCGCGATCTCCTTGAGCTGGTTGGTCTGCAACTGCTTCAGGTGGTCGGAAACGATCTGCTGTGCAACGCTGTTCTGCGGATCCAGCGTGCGGAGTTGGATCAGCAAGCACTCGCGCAGGTCTCGCGCGGCCACACCCAGCGGGTCAAACTCCTGCACCACGGCCACGGCGTCTTCGAGGTCATCGGTGGTGTACCGGCCGTTCTGCGCGAGTTCCTCGAGCGAAGCGGTCAGATAGCCGTCTTCGTCGAGATTGCCGATGATTGATTCGGCGATCTCGCGTACCGTGTCGCTGCAGATGGTGACGCTCAACTGCCAGGTCAGGTGTTCGGACAAACCCTGCGGCGAGGAGAGAAACTTGTCGAAAGACGGCCGCTCGATCTGTTCGTACTCACGGTGCTCGATGCCGTTGCCGCTGTCCAGGTATTGGTTAAAAAAGGAGGCGATGTCGAACTCGTCGAAGGGATTGGCGGCCTCGGTTTCGGGGACCTTCTCGGTTTCGGCTTTGACGAAAGCCTCGTCACTATAGTTCTCGCTGACCACCCCATCTTCGCTCAACTCTTCCAGCACCGGGTTGGCGATCATCTCCTGGTTGATCATCTCGCGCAGCTCGAGCCGGTTGAGCGCGAGAACGCTTACCATCTGCACCAAGCCGGGGGTGAGGATCTGCTTCTGCGCGACTTTCAGACTCAGTTTGGGCTGCAGCCAGCTCATGGCGGTCAGTTCAGCCGGAAGTGGTCGCCCAGATATACGCGGCGCACTTCGGGGTCGCTGCTAAGGGCTTCGGGCGTTCCGGTGCGGAAAATCTTGCCGTTATTGATGATATAGGCCCGATTGGTTACCTTCAAGGTTTCACGAACGTTGTGATCCGTGACCAACACACCGATGCCGGAGCCGCTCAGCTCCGCGATAATCCTCTGGATGTCCACCACGGTCAGAGGGTCGATCCCGGAAAAGGGCTCATCGAGCAGGATAAATGCCGGCTCCAACACGAGTGAGCGCGCAATTTCCAGGCGGCGTCGCTCGCCGCCGGAGAGCGTGTACGCCCGGTTGTAGCGCACCATTTCCAGTCCCATCTTCGCGAGCAGCTCTTCCAGCCGGTCGCGCTGCTGCTCCGGGGTGAGCGGAAGCGTCTCCAGGACCGCCTGCAAATTCTCTTCGACCGTCAGTTGGCGAAAGACCGAGGGCTCTTGGGGAAGGTAGCTAAGGCCGCTGCGGGCCCGGAGGTACATGGGGAGGTCGGTAATGTCGTCTCCGTCCAGGAGCACACGCCCGGAGTCCGGGCGGGCCAAGCCGACCAAGATGTAGAAAGTCGTCGTCTTACCCGCGCCGTTGGGCCCCAGAAGACCAACCACCTCACCCTGCCGGATCTCCAGGTCGATATCATCGACCACCTTCCGCCCTCGATACGCCTTGCTCAGCTCGACGGCATGGAGTTTGAGCATACTGCTTCATTTCTCGACCCGGTGTCTGGTCAGCGTGCGTGATCCTTCCTCCGAATCCACAACAATCGTATCATCCGCAAAAAAGAAGGTCAATTGACGCCCGGTGGTTGTGCCGCGAAAGGCATCGTAAAGCGTGGGATGTCCGCCGGATAGAACAAACTTCCCCTCCGCGGCAATGTATTCGGCCTGCTCCGCTACGCCGCGGCGATCGCCTTGACGCACCGTCACGCCACCCGAAGCCACTGCTCGGCTCAACCGCTGCGCACCTCCTGAGGCCCCGGAGGTCGGCGACCCCGCGGGAGACCCGGCGGAAGTAAAAAATAGGTCGAGCACGCGCGAGCTGATTTGCCCTTGGCGGGCCTGCATCAGCACGTTCTGTTCCAGATGCGCGCGCGCCTCGGTACTCCAGTAGGTCAGCGTGCCTGCTCGCACGCGCCAAACAGCGGGCGCCGCTCCCTCCCGTCGTTTTGTGACTGCTGGCGCGCTGGGTGGGCTGCCGGCGGAAGCCTCGGCCTGGGGGAACACGGCAGCCACGTTGCCGCGAGCGATGAGCTGCCGGGCGCCGCGCAGCAGCTCGATCGAATCGGCCTCGATCACTGCATCCCCCTGCCAGAGCCGTGCGTGGCCGGAATAGACGGCGCGGCCGTTGGAGGTGTTTGCCACGAGGTGGTCCGAAGAAATGATTGCTGGCAGCGGGGCCAAGTTCACGACCCCGTTTCGCGCGGCAGAAGTGTCAGTTGAGCGCACCTCGCCATCGGCGCGGAGCTCCCCGCTGTGCTGGTTGAACGTGAGCGACTCCGCGGTGGTCCGCGTGCCTTGGTCACTCAGCACCACCGAGCCGGTCAGCGTCAGGTTATCGGTGGCGCGGTCCAGGCGCGCGTGGTCGGCCTGCGCGCTGCGCTCGGCTTCGCGCAAGCGCACGTTGCCGCTCTGTTGCAGTTCAGCCCATTTGCTGCCCGGGGCGAACTTCAAGGCGAACTCTCGCGACATGGACATCTGCGGCGGGCGACCGGGCAGATGCCGCTCGATCTCCACATCACCTCGCCCGGTAAGGTTCCGAAAGTCATTGTGCTCGCCGAATTCCGCGGCGATTTGCCGGCCGCGCAGGCGGATCGCTTGCGGCTCCCCGTTCCCACCGGGAGCGTTCGGGCGTTGCCATTCAATCGTGGCCGGAGCGAGGGTCTCCGCGTGGCCGAGCCGTTGTTCGCGCGGCTTCGTTGGGTCAACGAAATAGAACCGCAACGCTGAAGTGGCGAGACTTCGCGACTCCCCGCGATGGCTGGATTGCGCTTTCACATCGCCCGTCGCAGTCAGCACCTTGGGCGCCATGAACTCCGGGAGCATTTCCACCTCCAGTTGCTGCGCTTCCAGACGATCCTCTCCGCCCGGCCCATGCATGTTGCCGCGCACGCTGCCCGTCGCCAAAATTCGCTCGGCCCAGCCCTCGCGATGAAAGTAGGCCACGCACTCGTCGGCGCTGAGCACCGCCTGGCCGCGCCGCTCAGCCGAACGCAATTCCGGCCGCTGGCCGGCGCCTTTTGCGCCCCTGCGCGCCACCATGCGCCGCGCGCGCAGGTCGGCATCGAGTTCGAGCGCCAGTTCGCCGGCGAGGAGCTCGCGGTGTCCTTGCCGAGCGTGTACGGGCCCTAGCAGGCGCACAATCCGCGTATCGCGGCGATACTCCAGGCTGCCGGCAGTGAAGTTCACCGGCGTGCCGGGGAAACTTTTGGCCGGCGAGCGAGTGGGATTGGCCGCTCTCACCGCGGAGGCAGGCTCCGGCCCTGCCGGCGGCGCCAGCGTGAGGTCCACATCGCGCAGCAGCCTCACCACGCCTTGCAGAGAGCTGTAGCTGAGGCCGGTGCAGCGGCCCTCGCCATAAGGAAACCGGAAGACGACCGGCTGGTCCGTGCGCGCCTCGCCGCTTTCGCGGTCGAAAGAGACATTGCTGGTACGGAGGTGGATCACGCGCGCCAGTGGATTCTCGCCCGGCGCCTGCGATGGATGCTGCCGCGCGTCTTCGGCGCTCTCAAGATCCATATGCACTTCGCCGGCGCAGAGGATCCGCTCGGGGTTGGAAGTGTATTCGCAGGCGCTGGTGTGAATGTTGTCGAGCCGCTCTCCGGTGCGGCCGTAGATGGTGATCCAGACATCTTCGAGCAGGTTCCGGCTGCCTTCTTTGAACTCGGTGGCGCGGGAGGCGCGCACCGTAAACAGCGTGCGGTCTTTCTCCACCTTGGAGAAGGAAAACTCCGCCGAGCGTTGTTGCACCGTCGGTGGCACTACGGGAGGCGCCTTCTTCTTTACCTGCGCGGCCTGCCAGGCACGGCGCGCATACACCCCCGCTACCGTCATTGTCAGCAGCATGGCTGCAACAGCGGCCCAGCGAGCATAGCGCGCGGCTTGACTGGTGCGCATCGGAAGGGGCGCCTATCAGCTTACAGGTCGAGTATAAGCGAATGGTTGGGGATTGCGGTATGCGATGGATTGCGTCGGGTATTACGGTGGCCTTGGGCGGCGGCCCGTTTTGTTAGGCGGGGCGTCGCGGACGCTGCTTCTGGCCTTGTCCTGTCGCTGCGAGGAAAAGGCTATTTGCCGAGACAAGAATCAGGTAATTGGCGGGGTGGCCCACAGATGACGCACCAGGAATGTTTTGGGTGCCCCACCCTTTGTCCGCGGCGGACAAAGGGTGGGGCTTTTGAGTTCCTAATTTCGATCCCGCCGCTTGCCTTGTAGGTATTGAGATTCTTCGGAAAGAATGCCAGAACCAGAATCCCCACCCTTTGCAAACCCGGCAAAGGATGGGCCACCCTCTTGCCGCTGCCTTTCAAGAGCTTCTGCGGATCGGGCAACTTCGCCCCTGATTGAAGGAAAGAACAGGCTGACCCATCCGTCGCAGGCACCCAACGCCATGCGCTTCAGCCGCAGCGCTTCGCGATCGCACCGAGCCCGGCTGCAAGCGCTTGTTGGGCCCGCGCGAAGCGATAACCGAACGGGCGGCCGCCAGGAGATCATCTGCGACGTGGCCGCAAATCTTCCGCTCATGCTAGCGGCCTTTCAGGATGTCGCAAATGGCGGAGATAGTGTTCCAATTGCGCGTGGTGGCGGACACCCCGAGATTCTTCTCGACGACTGCATTGGGATACACCAACGTTCGTCCCAGCCGTCGGTGGACACTCAAGGCGAATCTGCCGGTGACCCCTATGACCTTCACCTGCCACGTCTCGCCAGCAGGTTGGCGGATGGGAAGGGGAGGCAGTGTCCGAGGGCGTTTCGCCAAAACGCTTACGAACCGGCTCACGTCCTTGCCGGAAGGCTCATTCGCAAATGGTTCCCCGGACGCGAGGTCCATGACATCGCGCGACTGACAGATCATGAACTCCGCTTCGAAAGGCAGTCTGCGGAGCAATTCGGCGCGCACCATCGCTTGGCTGATCGGCTTGCGGATCACAAAGGTTCCCGCCGCGCCCACGTTGACCACATCGAAGTCCGACAGCTCTCTGGCCAGGACGCTAGGCTGGAACGTTTTGTGTCCTCCCACATTGACGCCTCTCAAGAACACGACCAAGGCCACCGACTTCCTCCCACGGCCTAACTCTTGTTTAGGCTGACCCGCATAAGAACCCGTCGCGGTCGGCGGCACCAACCCCATCGCTACACGGCCAGCGGTCTGGCGCGTTTCGGCTTTCCGGGACATCTGGGTTAGAATACGGGTGTCGTTCCATGCCACCGTACCATAAGACAAGACGCGGGCAAATTGTTCTCGACGATTCGCTGGTGTACATGGCCAGCCTGAAGGGCGAGTCTGTGGACCTCATCGTGACAAGTCCCCCTTTCGGCCTCGTTAGGAAGAAGGACTATGGTAACGTTGAGAGCCACGAATACGTGGACTGGTTCAAGCCGTTCGGCCAGGAACTTAAGCGCATCCTGAAGCCCTCCGGCTCTCTCGTCATCGACATCGGCGGCGCCTGGATTCCCGGCCAACCCACGCGGTCCCTGTACCACTTCGAGCTCGCCATAATGCTTTGCCGCCAGATCGGGTTTTATCTGGCGCAAGAGTTTTTCTGGTGGAATCCGTCCAAGCTCCCAAGCCCAGCCGAATGGGTGACGGTTCGGCGCATCCGCGTGAAGGACGCGGTGAATGTCGTCTGGTGGTTTTCTATCACGCCGTGGCCAAAGGCTAGCAACAAGAGAGTGCTTGCGCCCTACAGTGACGCCATGAGGGGACTGCTCAAGAGCGGCTACCGCGCAAAGCTCCGACCGAGTGGCCATGATATAAGCGAGAATTTTTCCCGCGACAATGGCGCAGCGATACCACCGAACCTTATCGCGATCCCAAACACCGAAAGTAACTCATACTACCTCCGGTACTGCGAGAAGCACGGCATCAAGCCTCACCCTGCCCGCTTTCCTGCAGCACTGCCAGAATTTTTCGTCCGAATGCTCACAGATGAAGGGGACATGGTGCTCGACCCATTCGGCGGGAGCTGCGTGACCGGAGAGGTCTGCGAGCGTTTGCGTCGCAGATGGGTTTGCGTCGAGACGTGCGACGAGTACGTACAAGGGGCGCTTGGCCGCTTTGAGCGACCCCCCGAGCCGCAGCAGGAATCGATGTTCGACCCAACGGGCGAGCAAACGGCCTACAAGCTTCACCATCCGGCGGCATTCTGGAACGGACATGAAGAGCCACTGGCGAAAGACGGGGGTAAAGAGCGGAGGATAGATGCCCGCCGTCGCGCCTGAGCGACTCACCCACGCTATCGCCGACGCCATCACCGAATCTGGCTACACCGGAACTTTGGCTTCCCCCGTGCGTCGGCAGCCTCGTCGATTTATCATCACAGGCCCGAACGCCCCGCCGATCCTCACAGTCTATGCATGGACCCTTACTTTCGGAGGTCGGCCGGCGTTGCGGAACGAATACCGCATCCAGATGACCTCTGTTGATTCTCCGCTTGAAATTGCCCCGGAGGGGCCGACAGTGCTCATCGGCTACGAGCCGTCGCTCAACCTGTTCGCCGGATTTGATCTTGAGCGGCACCGGACGTTTACTACCGGTTCTCCCTCCGTCCAAATCGACATTCAAGAACTCCGTAGGGCGGAGAGGGACGGGTTGAGTTTCCACCGCAAGAGTAACGATGAGATAGCCGTGGGAATTAGGCCGGACATGTTTATGGCCTACGCCATGAACGCGACGCTTCTCCACCGTCACGGTCGCGACGCAAATGTTCTCAGGCTACTCAACCAGGCAGTCCATCAGGAACCACTAAGACAGCAGGAGATAGAAGTTCTCTCGCCCAACCGGCAGCGGATTCTCAGCGAGGTGAATCGCCTGAGTCGGGACGCAGGATTTAGGCAACGCGTCCTCTTTGCGTACGGACACCGCTGCGCTTTAACGCGGGTACAACTGCGCCTCGTTGACGCTGCACATATACTCCCCGTTGGAGCGCCCGGAAGCGCGGATCACGTAACAAATGGCATCGCACTCTCGCCGACCTACCATCGCGCATTCGACGCCGGGCTTATCTACCTGGACCAGCGGTACCGCATGCGCTTGAACGAGGGCCAGGTGCGCCTTCTCGAAAGGATCAGTCGCGCGGGTGGAGTGGATGCCTTCAGGGCACCCCTCGGAGAGATATTCCTTCCGCCCGACCCTGATCAGCGTCCGTCCGTTGAGTTCATTAGGAGGGCAAACCGGTTCCGGCAAATTCCGGCGTAAGACCGAAAGCGGCGCGCGGGGTAGCACATCCCCGGTAAGAAACAAAAAGAGCCGAGGCTGCTTAAGGCAACCCCGGCCCTTGCCTGCGATCTTATCCCAACGCGCGGAAATCTCACACTTTGATGCGCAGGCGCTAGGCTGAATGCGAATGGAATCCTATCTGGCGCGGCTTCTGAGGCACTACCAAAAAGAAGCCTTTGACTTAGCTCTTCGTAGTATTTTTGCCCTTCGTAGGTGGGGCGCATCCTGAATTCGCCCCAGAAGAACCTATCGTCGCCCCAATAGCAGAGTAGTCTAGGAAACCGAAAGCATCATGAAACTTTGTCAAAACAAGATACCCTTGATTGCGAAGCCAGATGAGCGTGTCTAACAGTTCGACGTCAGACACATCAGCGTTAGCAGCGCGAACATGGTTGCCCAACGTGCCCAGTTGGTACGCCCCGCGTGTTGAGCCGCTTGTTCCTGCCGGACAGACGCCCGCCGCTGCGGGCTTCGCCGCGCTCTTCAGAGGAAAACTTCTGGGGAGACGTGGAAGCGGTCACTCAGCCGGCGGATGTGTTCCTTGCTCAAAGCTCGCTTCCCGCTTAGCACTTCAGAGACAATACTCGGTGTCCCGAACACTTCCACAAGGTCCTTCTGCTTCAGTCCGTTGGCCCGCACCAGCTCCAAAACGGCTTCCTGCGGCGCGGCGGGCTTCAGCTTGTAGCGCCGCTCCTCGAAATCTTCGATCAGCACAGTCAGCAGTTCCGCTAGCTTCTTCTCCGCCGCGGTGAGCTGCTCGCTGCGCTCATCGAGCTTTTCCAGCAACCGGATGCAAGCCTCGTTTTCTTCCTGCGTTTCGATTACTTTGGGCAGGCTACGCGCGAGCAGTCTCTGATATTCGCTCGCATCGAAGCGGCGCTGCCGCGACTTCCTTCTTTCACCCGCCACGCTCACTTCTCCCAAATATTCTCATTTTGCGAACTTGCCAAGCAAGAGTTTCGCGGAATGCGAACTCCGCTAAGACCTTGGTCTCTGTCGTCCCAAAAAACGCGAAGAACGCGCAGCGGGGCAGGGAACAGGCGAGGGATAATCCTGCTGCTGATCGGGGCTCATGGCCCCCTTGGAGGTGCAATGTTGTGGCGCTCGTCCAGTCCAGCAAGTCCTTTGCAATGCGCACTTACGCAAAATGCTTCTGTAAGTGCCCTGGAATGAGCAGTTGCGAAATTATTGGACTTAAAGTCTCCTGGAATGAACAGTTACAAAAAAGGGGTGGGGGGAGG
>Ga0209158_1002180_pt1 | contig 12334 bp, 8 predicted proteins | sample GraSoiAngelo_140_FD_185897 | JGI IMG/M metagenome (GOLD analysis project Ga0209158, IMG submission 185897) | Grasslands soil microbial communities from the Angelo Coastal Reserve, California, USA - 14_0929_12_30cm (SPAdes) (version 2) | ecosystem: Environmental > Terrestrial > Soil > Grasslands ...
ACGATCTATGAGTTCTCTGCCGACTGCGGGACTGGGGACTAGAAACCCGTACTTTACCAGTCCCTAGTCCCGAATCCCTAGTCCCGTAGTTTCGTTTAGGCTCGCGCTCCCACACTCGACTTGGCCCGGACCTCCTCTGAAATGCTGGCCGGTACCTCTTCATAGTGCGACGGTTCCATGGTGTACGTCGCCCGGCCCTGGGTGGCCGACCGCAGCGCGGTCGCGTAGCCAAACATTTCGCCCAGCGGCACCAGCGCCCGTATGATCCGGATCTTGCCCTGCTGCTCAATCCCCTCAATCCGGCCGCGCCGGGCATTGAGGTCGCCGATCACATCGCCCATGTACTGCTCGGGGGTCAGGACCTCGACCTTCATCACCGGTTCCAGCAGCACCGGCTTGGCCCGCGCCATGGCGTCTTTGAACGCCATGGAGCCGGCAATTTTGAACGCCATCTCCGAACTGTCCACCTCATGGTACGATCCGTCGGTCAGGCGGGCACGGAAGTCCACCACCGGGTATCCGGCCAGGACACCGCTCTCGGCGGCCTCGCGGATGCCGGCCTCAACCGGGCGGATGAACTCGCGCGGGATGTCGCCGCCCCGGATCTCATCGACGAACTCGAGTCCGGTTCCCCGGGGCAGGGGCTCCAGCACGATCTCGACGTGGCCGTATTGACCCCGGCCGCCGGTCTGCCGGATGTATCGGCCCTCGGCCTGGGCAGGCTGGCGAATCGTTTCCTTATATGCCACCTGCGGCCGCCCCACGTTGGCCTGCACGCCGAACTCACGCAGCATCCGGTCGACAATGATCTCCAGGTGCAGTTCGCCCATCCCGGCGATCAGGGTCTGACCGGTCTCCTGATCGAACCGGACCTTGAAGGTGGGGTCTTCCTCGGCCAGCTTGGCGAGCGCGGAGCTGAGCTTCTCTTCGTCGGCCTTCGTCTTCGGTTCCACGGCCACAGCGATGACAGGTTCGGGGAAGTGCATCGATTCCAGAATGATTGGATGGTCTTGGTCGCACAGCGTGTCGCCGGTCGTCGTGTCGCGCAGCCCGACGGCGGCCACCACATTGCCGGCGGTAGCCTCCGGGATGTCCTCCCGGTGGTTGGCATGCATCTGCAAGATACGGCTGACCCGCTCCTTCTTCCCGTTGTTCGCATTGTAGACATACGATCCGGCGGTGAGAATCCCGGAGTACACGCGGAAGTACGTCAGTTTGCCAACGTAGGGATCCGTGACAATCTTAAACGCCAGCGCGGCGAAGGGTTCCGTCGGATCAGGACGGCGTTTGGTCGTGCTGCCCTGCCGGGACGGATCGCGCCCCTCCACAGCCGGCATATCCACCGGGGACGGCAGGTAGTCGACCACGGCATCAAGCAGCGGCTGTACACCTTTGTTGCGGAATGACGATCCGGCCAGCACCGGGACGAGTTTGTAGGACAGCGTCCCCAGGCGGAGCCCACGCCTGATGTCCGCTTCGGAGAGGGTGTGGCCCTCGAGGTACTTCGCGGTGAGATCGTCGTCCATCTCCGCCGCGGCCTCGACCAGTTTCTCCCGCCACTGTTCCGCCTGCTCGCGCATCGCCTCGGGGATCTCGGTCTCATCGGACCGGGTCCCCAGGTCATCCAGGTACAGGACGGACTTCATGCGGATCAGGTCCACGACGCCCTGAAAGTTATCCTCGGCCCCAACCGAGAGTTGAATGGGCACCGCGTTGGCCCCCAGGCGTTCGCTGACCATGCGGACGGTGCGGAGGAAGTCCGCCCCGGTGCGGTCCATCTTGTTGACGTAGAGAATGCGGGGGACGCGGTAGCGGTCCGCCTGCCGCCAGACGGTTTCCGACTGCGGCTGCACGCCCTCGACCCCGCTCAGCACCACGACTGCGCCATCCAACACGCGCAGCGACCGCTCCACCTCGACGGTAAAATCGACGTGACCGGGCGTGTCGATGATGTTGATGCGATGGTCGCGCCATACGCAGGTGGTGGCGGCGGAGGTGATGGTGATCCCCCGCTCGCGCTCCTGCACCATCCAGTCCATCGTCGCCGAGCCCTCGTCCACTTCGCCGATCCGGTGCACCCGTCCCGTGTAGAACAAGATGCGCTCGGTCGTCGTCGTCTTGCCCGCATCGATGTGGGCGACGATGCCGATGTTCCGAATTTTGTCGAGCGACACGCTCATAACCACTCCTAACTACGGGACTGGGGACTCGGGACCGGGGACTGGGCACATCCTGACACCAGTCCCTAGTCCCAAGTCCCGCCTTTGGCTACCATCGATAATGCGCAAATGCCTTATTCGCTTCGGCCATGCGGTGCGTGTCCTCGCGCTTCTTCACGGCGCCGCCCTGCCCGGCGGATGCATCCAGAATCTCGGCGATGAGTTTGTCCATCATCGTCCGCTTGTCCTTACGCGCCCGCGCATATTCGACCAGCCAGCGCAGCCCTAAGGAGAGGCGCCGCTCGGGCCGGACCTCGATCGGCACCTGATACGTTGCCCCGCCGACGCGGCGGGGCCGGACCTCGAGGACCGGCATGACGTTGTGCAGCGCCTTATCCAGCACCTTCACCGGGTCCTGGCCGGAGCGTTCCTTGATCTGGTCAAAGGCCGTGTAGACGACGTGTTCGGCCAGACTCTTCTTGCCCCGCTCCATCACTTTGTTGACGAGCCGATGCACGATCACGCTGTTGTACATCGGTTCCGGTCCAACCTCGCGATGTGGCGCTTGTCCTTTTCTTGGCATCTCTCTTCCCTCTTCGTTCGAACTTCAGCTCTGCGTCGTTCAGTTGGAAAGTTGGAGAGTTGGAAAGTTAGAGGGCGTGGATTTGACTCTCCAACTCTTCAACTTTTCAACTCTCCAACGCCCCTACTTGGGCCGTTTGGCCCCATACTTGCTGCGGCCCTGCCGCCGCTCTGCCACACCCGCCGAGTCGATGGCTCCGCGGATGATGTGATAGCGGATGCCTGGCAGATCGGGGACGCGGCCGCCGCGAATCAAGACCACGGAGTGCTCCTGCAGGTTATGGCCGATGCCGGGGATGTATGACGTCACCTCGGCCCCGTTGGTGAGGCGCACCCGCGCGATCTTGCGCAAGGCGGAGTTCGGCTTTTTCGGCGTCATCGTCCGCACCTGAATGCAGACGCCCCGCTTCTGCGGGTTGCCCTCCAGGTGCGGCGACTTCGTCTTTGTTCGCACCTGCCGCCGTCCGTGGCGTACCAACTGGTTGATGGTCGGCATCACAACGCCCCCGATAACGAATCTATTGAATGACACACTATTTCCCCGTTGGCCCGTCCGTGCCGGGCCTGAGGGGATGATGGCGCGATTCCGCAGCGCCCGTGGGCGCCGGGTTATCGCCGTTTTTCAGTTTGCCTCTGCGCGCATGAACTCACCATGCGCAGAGCCTTCACCCGGATGATCTGCGCCATACGCGACACCGGAGGTCGGTGTCCTGCGGCGCATGCAAGAGTCCGCCTCACCCGAAGGTGAGCGAGCCCCGATTGGCGAGGAGTGAAAGCCTCAACCCTGCAGGCGGCGCCCCTCGTGTTGCTGCCGACGGTCTTACGCTGGCGACAAAATCGCGGCGGCCGACGCGCCGACGGCAATCCCACACACCCGGCCGAGCTCGCGCATCGAACCTACCTCGACGATCTCCAGCCCTCGATCGCGAGCGGCCGCCAGAACACTTTCCACAACCCGGCGATCGGCGTCCTTGGCCACAAACACCGTTTGGGCCCGGCCTTTGCCGATCGCCTTCGCCGTCTGGCTGGATCCGACGGCTTTGAACTCCGCGGCCCTCAGGCGGTCGATCGCCTCAGCAGGCTGCGTCATCGTTCCCCACTCGACATTGTCGCCGGGTCCCTGTCGGGAACCCGGCGCAGGCACCCGGTCATTGTAGCATTGGGCCTAGGGGGTGTCAACGCAGCGGACGGAAACGGGAAGCGGGAGACGGGAAGCGAATTCTCATGTCTCCCCGGTTTCCAGAACGGCCAGCTGACGGTACAAGTCCTCCAGCCGGCGTTGGATTTCCTCGTAGCGGGCGCGTGTCGACTTCGCTCGTTCACCGTCGCGGTACAGTTCCGGATCAGCCAGCAGTCTGCCCGCATCGGCCAGCTCCTGCTCGGCGGCGGTGATCTGCACGGCGAGCTCCTCAAACGTCACGACCCGCGTCTTCACGCTCCTGGCCGGACGCGCCTCGCGCGGCGCGGGCACGCTGCCCCGTCGCTGGGGGCTGGGCTGACCGACGGGGCGCCGTCGCTTTGCCTTGAAGTCGTCGTACGTCCCCCGAAAATCCGCCACGCGTCCGTCCTCCACGGTCAGCACTCGGGTGGCCAGCCGCTCCAGCAGGTAGCGATCGTGTGTGGCGATGACGAATGTGCCGGGGAATTCCATGAGCGCGGCTTCCAATGCCTCGCGGGAGGGGATGTCCAGGTGGTTGGTCGGTTCGTCCAAGAGCAGGAGGTTGGGCTGATCCAGTAACAGCTTGGCCAGGCTGAGGCGCTGGCGCTCTCCCCCGGACAGCAGGCCCACGCTGGCAAACACCTCGTCTCCACTAAAGAGGAAACGGCCCAGGTACGTGCGGGCCTGCTCCGGCGTCAGGGACCGGCCATCCAGAACCTCTTCTAGGACGGTCCGCTGGCGGTCCCCCCCACCCGTGTCAGCCGACTCCTGCGCAAAATATCGGGGTCGGACACCAGTCCCCAGCGCCGCCCGGCCGGACGTGGGAATCTCGAGCCCCGCCATGATCTTCAGCAGGGTGGTCTTGCCTGTGCCGTTGGCGCCCAGCAGCCCCACGCGGTCGCCGCGGTAGATTTCCAGGTCAATGCCGGAGAGGACCGCCCGTTGGTCATACTGCTTGGCCACCTCCTGCAGGCGCACGACCATCCGCCCACTTTGCGATGCGGTGCGGGCCGCCGGCCGCATCACGGGTTGCGCTCTCGGCGGCTGCACGGGGGTGGATGTCAGGCGGGCGAGACGCTTCTCGCGGCTCTTGGCCTGGGTGGCACGATTGCCGGCACGGTAGCGGCGAATGTAGGCCTCGAGTTTTTCAACTTCCTCCTGATGCCGGCGATACGCTTCCGCCTGCTGCTGGATCTGCTGGGTCTTCATTGTGGCATAGGCGGAGTACGATCCGGGAAACGAGGTCACGGCACCGGCGTCAAGATCAAGCGTACGAGACGTCACCGCGTCCAAAAGCCGCCGGTCGTGACTCACGATCACGGCCGCGCCGGGAAACGCGCCCAGGTATTCCTCGAGCCATTCGGTGGCCGCCAGATCCAGATGGTTGGTCGGTTCGTCCAGCAGCAGGAGGTCCGGTTCGGCCAGGAGCACCCGCGCCAGCTCCGCCCGCACGCGCCACCCACCGGAGAGCGTGCCTAACGTCTGCGTCATCCCCTCTTCGGAGAACCAGGCCCGGTCGGGATCTGCGCCAGGTAACCAATCTTGGCCCACCGCGCGTGCGACACGCTGCCGGCGTCTGGTTCGTCCAGACCGGCCAGCAGGCGGAGGAGCGTAGTTTTCCCGCTGCCGTTGCGGCCGATGAGGGCGACTTTCTCCTCCGGCTCCACGCTGAAGGTGACGCCGCGAAGGATTGACTCCGCGCCGTAGCGCTTCGACAGGTCGCTGGCAGTGAGAATGGCCATCCCGAGACACTATAATGGATGACGCTCATCAGGTCCAGAAAACGCGGGAGAACTGTCATTGAGCATCCTCAGGCCTGAGGTTGGTCTACTTCCTGAAGGTCTTTCCCCTTATCTCGCTGAACCCCCGATTGCCGGGCTGTCCCGCTGACCTTGCACCCTCTTCTTCTCTCTCTGCTGTTTCACACATCCAAGAACGCTTCGACGTGGAAAGCGAGTCGGCTCGAGTTTAGTATTCCCGGGGAGGGGATCCCATGGACGCGACCAACGGGAAGTATGCACTGATTACAGGTAGCTCGCGGGGGATCGGACGCGGCATCGCGCTGAAGCTGGCGGAGCAAGGCGTCAAGATCGCCATCCATTACTACCAGAACGAGGCTGCCGCCAAGGAGACTCTGGCAAAGGTTCGCGATCGAGATTCCGACGGGTTCATCGTCCAGGCGGATGTCCTCGACCCTGGAGAGATCAAGCTAATGTTCGAACGCGTCCGCTCCGAGTTCGGCCAGCTAGACATCTTTGTGAGCAACGCGCGCCCTGAGTTGCCGACGTTCTTCCAACCGCCGATGAACATTACTCTGGAGCAGTGGGATACCGCGCAGAACTCTCAGGGCAAGGCGTTCCTGTTAGGGGTTCGCGAGGCCGATCGCCTGCTGTCCAGCGGGGGGCGGATCCTCGCCATCACCTACGGGACGGGCAGCAGGACCGGCGGGGTCCTCCCCTGGGTCGCCATGGGGTCGGCGAAAGCGGCCATGGAGTCTCTGGTCCGCTATTTCGCAGTCGCGCTGGCGAAGCGGGGCATCACCGTGAACGCGGTCAGCCCAGGGTGGACAGAGGACAGCGTCCTGAACACCCTTCCCCCGCAGGCCCAGGAACTCATCAGAGGCTGGCACACTCGAGGATGGACGCCCATGGGACGGCTTGGAACTCCCGCCGACGTGGGAAACGTGGCGGCTCTGCTCTGCTCCAAGGAAGCAGGGTGGATCACCGGCCAGGTCATCTTTGCCGACGGAGGGTCGTCACTCATGAACGTCGAGGTTCCGCCGGAGATTCAACTCGGCTAGCCGGACCCGAAGAGCAACGGGCCGGAGTCGCCTCCGGCCCGCTGACTTCCATCAATTACCTCAGCCCCGTTAGACTTCCGTCGCGATCTTAATCCCGCGATACCGCTGCATGCCGGTGCCGGCGGGGATCAACTTCCCGATGATCACGTTCTCCTTCAGGCCGATCAGCGGATCGATCTTCCCCTTGGTGGCCGCATCGGTGAGGACGCGCGCCGTCTCCTGGAACGACGCCGCCGACAGGAAGCTCTCCGTGGCCAGCGACGCTTTGGTGATCCCCAGCAGGACCGGCCGCGCCTTGGCGGGCTCCAGTCCTTCCGCAATCGCCTTGGCGTTGTCCTCTTCGAAGGTGAATTTGTCCACCAGTTCCCCCGGCAGGAGCTCGGTGTCGCCGGGCTCTTCCACCTTCACCCGACGCAGCATCTGCCGCACGATGATCTCGATGTGCTTGTCGTTGATGTCCACGCCCTGCGACCGGTACACGGACTGGATCTCCTGCACCAGGTAGTTCTGCAGCGCGTGGATGCCGCGGATGCGCAGAGTGTCGTGGGGGTTCACCGACCCCTCGGTCAACTGGTCACCGGCGGTGACCTTGTCGCCGTCGCTGGCGCGCAGCCGAATCCCAAACGGCACCGCCGCCGAGTATTCCTGCCCGTCCTTAGCGACAACAATTAGCTTGCGGCTGCCCTTAGCCTCCGCGACTTTCACCTTGCCCGAGACCTCGGCGATGATCGCCTGGCCCTTCGGCTTCCGCGCCTCAAAGAGTTCCTCCACCCGCGGCAGCCCCTGGGTGATGTCAAAGCCGGCCACGCCGCCGGTGTGGAAGGTGCGCATCGTCAGCTGCGTGCCGGGCTCGCCAATCGACTGCGCGGCAATGATGCCGACGGCCTCGCCGATCTCCACCTGCTTGCCCGACGCCAGGTTGCGGCCGTAGCACTTGGCGCACACGCCGTACCGGCTCTTGCAGGTCAGCACGGAGCGCACCACGACGGTCTCGACCCCGGCCTGCTCGATCTGCTCGGCCGCCTCCTCCGTGACATCCTGGTCGGCCTCGATGATCACCTTGCGGCCGCGCGGGGCCGCGACGTCCTCCACCGCCACCCGCCCGATGATGCGATCCTTGAGGGGAACGACCACGTCGTTGCCCTCCTTGATGGCCACCATCGTCACGCCCTCGGTCGTCTTGCAGTCTTCCTCGCGGATAATGACATCTTGCGCCACGTCGACCAGCCGGCGCGTCAGATAGCCGGACTCCGACGTCCGGATCGCCGTATCCGCCAGGCCCTTGCGCTGGCCGTGGGTGGAGATGAAGTACTCCAGGACGGTCAGTCCCTCGCGGAAGTTCGCCTTGATCGGCAGCTCGATGATCCGGCCCGAGGGGTCGGTCATCAGCCCGCGCATGCCGGCCAGCTGGCGGATCTGCTGAATGTTGCCCCGCGCACCGGACTGGGCCATCATGTAGAGCGGATTGAAGTTGTCGAAGTTCTGGAGCATGGCCTCCGTGATCTCCTCGGTGGCCTTCGTCCAGACGTCGATCGTGCGCTGGTACTTCTCCCCGCTGGTGATCAGCCCGCGGCGGAACTGCTGCTCGATGCCGTCGATCGACTTCTCGGCCCCGACAAGAATCTTGTCCTTCTGCGCCGGGATGGCGATATCGTCCACCGCGATGCCCATCCCGCTGCGGGTCGCGTACTTGAACCCCAGATCCTTCAACGCGTCCAGCAGCTGCACGGTCTTGGTGGATCCAAGCCGGTTGTACGCTTCTGAGACAACCTGCGAGAGGACCTTGCGGTCGGCGACATCGTTGATAAACCGCAGCTCCTCCGGAATCGCCTCGTTGAAGATCACGCGGCCCACCGTGGTCTCAATCAGCTCGCTGTCCCGGGTGAGGCGCACCTTCACCTTGGCGTGCAGCGCCACCGCGCCGCTCTCGTAGGCCAGGATGGCCTCGTTGGGCGTGGAGAAAATCTTGCCCTCGCCACGGGCGCCTTGCTTCTCCTGGGTGAGGTAGTAGGACCCCAGCACGATGTCGCGGGTGGGGCTGGTGATGGCCTTGCCGTAGGCCGGCGACAGAATATTGTAGGCCGACAGCATCAGCAGGCGCGCTTCGGCCTGCGCCGCGGCCGACAGCGGGACGTGCGCGGCCATCTGGTCGCCGTCAAAGTCCGCGTTGTAGGCGGTGCACACCAGCGGGTGCACCTGGATCGCCTTGCCCTCGATCAGCGCCGGCTCAAACGCCTGGATGCCCAGCCGGTGCAGCGTCGGCGCGCGGTTGAGCAGGACGGGATGCTCCTTGACGACCTCTTCCAGCACGCCCCAGACCTCGGGCCGCGCCCGCTCCACCATGCGCTTGGCGCTCTTGATGTTCTGCGACAAGTTCTTGTCCACCAGCTTCTTCATCACGAAGGGCTTGAAGAGTTCCAGCGCCATCTCCTTGGGCAGCCCGCACTGGTGAAGCTTTAGCTTCGGACCCACCACGATAACCGAGCGGCCGGAGTAGTCGACCCGCTTGCCCAGCAGGTTCTGGCGGAACCGGCCCTGCTTGCCCTTGAGCATGTCCGACAGCGATTTCAGCGGTCGGTTGTTCGGCCCGGTGACCGGACGGCCGCGACGGCCGTTGTCGATCAGGGCGTCGACGGCTTCCTGCAGCATCCGCTTCTCGTTGCGCACGATGATCTCGGGCGCGCCGAGATCCAGTAGCCGCTTCAGCCGGTTGTTGCGGTTGATGACGCGGCGGTAGAGATCGTTGAGGTCGGAGGTGGCAAACCGCCCGCCATCCAGCTGCACCATCGGCCGCAGGTCCGGAGGGATGACGGGGGTGACGTCCAGAATCATCCACTCCGGCTTGTTGCCGCTCTTGCGGAACGCCTCCACGACCTCCAGGCGCTTGAGGATTTTCATGCGCTTCTGGCCCGAGGCGTCCTTCAAGTCGGCCCGCAGTTGGCGGGAGAGCTTCTCCAAATCCAGTTCCTTGAGAAGTCCCTTCACGGCCTCGGCGCCCATGGTGGCCTTGTACGCCTGGCCGTACTTCTCTCGCATCTCGCGGTACTCGGCTTCGGTGAGCAGCTGCTTCTTCGCCAGCGGCGTCGTCCCAGGATCGATGACTACGTAGGAGGCGAAGTACACGACGCGCTCCAGCGCGCGGGGAGACATATCCAGCAGCAGGCCGATCCGGCTGGGCACGCCCTTGAGGTACCAGATGTGGCAGACCGGCGCCGCCAGTTCAATGTGCCCCATGCGCTCGCGGCGGACCTTGGCGCGGGTTACTTCCACGCCGCAGCGGTCGCAGATGATGCCCTTGAAGCGGATGCGCTTGTACTTGCCGCAGTGGCACTCCCAGTCTTTCTGGGGCCCGAAGATGCGCTCGCAAAAGAGTCCGTCGCGCTCCGGCTTCAGGGTCCGGTAGTTGATGGTCTCCGGCTTCTTCACCTCGCCGTGCGACCAGGCGCGGATCGTCTCCGGCGAGGCCAGCCCGATCTTTACCGCATCGAAGTTGTTGACATCCTGCATTTGGACCTCCGATTACGTGAGTTCGAACTCTACTGGCGTCATTGCGAGCCCGAAGGGCGAAGCAATCTCAACACGAGATCGCCACGGCCCTACGGGCCTCGCGATGACTGAACCGGACTAGTAATCTTCCACTAGCGCTTCTTCGCCTTCCAGGTTGATGCCGAGGGCGCGCGCGGTCTCGGCGATGTCTTCCTCAATCTCCTTGAGTTCGATCTCCCGCTTATCCTCGCTGAGCACCTTGACGTCCAGGCACAGCGACTGGAGCTCCTTCACCAAGACCTTGAACGACTCTGGCACGCCGGGCTCCTGGATGTTCTCGCCCTTGACGATGGCCTCGTAGGTCTTCACCCGGCCCACCACGTCGTCGGACTTGACCGTCAGCAGTTCCTGCAGCGTGCTGGCGGCCCCGTACGCCTCCAGCGCCCAGACCTCCATCTCACCGAAGCGCTGGCCGCCGAACTGCGCCTTGCCGCCGAGCGGCTGCTGGGTGATGAGGCTGTACGGGCCGGTCGACCGCGCGTGGATCTTATCCTCCACCAGGTGTAGCAGCTTCATCATGTAGATCCAGCCTACGGTCACCTTCTGGTCGAACATCTCCCCGCTCCGGCCATCGCGGAGTTCGATCTTGCCCTGTTCCGGCAGGTTCGCTTCCTTCAGCAGGCGCTTGATCTCGTCCTCCTTGGGACCGTCAAACACCGGCGATTCCGTCCAGGTATTGAGGTGGGAGGCCGCCCAGCCCAGATGAGTCTCCAGCACCTGACCGACGTTCATCCGGCTGGGCACACCCAGCGGGTTCAGCACAATGTCCACCGGCGTGCCATCGGGCAGCTGCGGCATGTCCTCTTCGGGAAGGATGACCGAGATGACGCCCTTGTTGCCGTGGCGGCCGGCCATCTTGTCCCCGACGGTGACTTTGCGCTTCTGAGCCACATACACCCGCACCAGGGTGTTGACACCGGGCGGGAGCTCGTCGCCCTGGTCGCGGCCGAACACCTTCACCGAGACGACCTTGCCCTTCTCGCCGTGGGGCACCTTCAGGGACGTATCGCGCACCTCGCGCGCCTTCTCCCCGAAGATGGCCCGCAACAGCCGCTCTTCCGCGGTCAGCTCAGTCTCGCCCTTGGGCGTGACCTTGCCCACCAAAATGTCCCCGGCGCGCACCTCGGCGCCGATGCGCACGATTCCGCGCTCATCCAGGTCCCGCAGCGCTTCCTCCCCGACGTTGGGGATGTCGCGGGTGATCTCTTCCGGCCCGAGCTTGGTATCACGCGCCTCGACCTCGTACTCCTCGATGTGCACGGAGGTGAACAAATCCTCGCGCACGAGACGCTCCGAGATGACGATCGCGTCTTCGTAGTTGTAGCCCTCCCAGGGCATGAAGGCCACCAGCACGTTGCGGCCCAGGGCCAGTTCGCCCTGGTCCGTGCAGGGCCCATCCGCGATGACGTCCCCGGCCTTCACCATGTCGCCGGTTTGCACGACCGGTTGCTGGTTGATGCACGTCCCCTGGTTGCTGCGCTGGAACTTGATCAGCTTGTAGGGCTCACGGCCCTTGTCAGTCTTGACGACCACCTCGTCCCCGCTGACCGACTCCACCTCGCCGTCGCTGCGGGCGACCACGACCGCCCCAGAGTCCACCGCTCCGCGGTACTCCATCCCGGTCCCCACCAGCGGCGCCTCGCTGGCCAGCAGGGGCACCGCCTGGCGCTGCATGTTGGACCCCATCAGCGCCCGGTTGGCGTCGTCGTGCTCCAGGAACGGGATCAGCGCCGTGGCCACGGAGACGGTCTGCTTGGGCGACACGTCCATGAAATCGACCTTGTCCGGCGGGACGAGCACGATCTCTCGGCCGTGGCGGGCCGACACGCGGGCCTCCACCAGCCGGCCTCGCTCGTCGATCTTGGCGTTGGCCTGCGCAATGACGTAGTTGTCCTCTTCGTCGGCCGTCAGGTAGCGGATCTTCCGGGTGACAGTGCCGTCCCGCACCTCGCGATAGGGGGTCTCGATGAATCCCAGATCGTTGACCCGGGCGTACGTGGCCAGTGAGCTGATCAGCCCGATGTTGGGACCCTCCGGGGTCTCGATAGGACACATCCGGCCGTAGTGGCTGGTGTGCACGTCGCGTAC
>Ga0209158_1002181_pt1 | contig 12328 bp, 10 predicted proteins | sample GraSoiAngelo_140_FD_185897 | JGI IMG/M metagenome (GOLD analysis project Ga0209158, IMG submission 185897) | Grasslands soil microbial communities from the Angelo Coastal Reserve, California, USA - 14_0929_12_30cm (SPAdes) (version 2) | ecosystem: Environmental > Terrestrial > Soil > Grasslands ...
TGGCTGCGTTACGGGTTTTGTTGTTAATCTGCTGCTCCCACCAGTGATCGAACGTGGACACCGGCAAGGCGGCAAAGTTGTCCCATTCCATTGGGTACGGATATTTCGGCGAGGTTTCTGGTAATTTCTGTATAAACGTGAAAAGGTCGATCCGTTTTCCGGACTTGCGAAGGCCCTCGAGCATCGGTTCCGGATTGCCTAGGAACAGGTATTTATCACCATTAAGGCGCGCAATCCGGATCAGTCGTCCACGGACACGAACTTCTCTCCCGCAAACCGTCACCGATGAATTCATGTTATCGGACGTTCTCCTCATTCGAAGACTTTCCTGACGATACTTTAGAGAGCTCGCGAACGACTAGCCGACGCACGAAAGCGAGAAGCGACTGATGTTGCCTCCACGGGGTTCGCCGCGCGACCCACCCGCAGGATCGGCCGCCTCGCCAACCTCTGGGCATCCAGTTGGCCAAAAATGGCGTCCATGATCCGGGCAGTCAAAAGGATTTCCCGGTACGGAATGGGAAGGGAGGTGTTTTCAACGATGGAACGATAAAAAGACTCGACTAGATATTTCATGCCGGCCTTCATATGGAAATCACTTCGGATAAAATTCCGCATATTCGTTTTGAGATTTCCCAGATACTGCGCGGCCAGAATGGCAGGGGGCAGGAACTTCTCCACGTAACTCTTGAACCTATCCCCTCGGAGCTTGATGAGCGTCTCCTGATCTTGGTCCAAAATAAGCCCGTTCTTGGCGCCATAAATACGAAATTCATGGAGCGAGGGACGCATCTGCGTTGAGAACGTGAAATAGGCCGTTGTGCGTTCCTCTTCGGAAATGATGACTCTCAACTCGTCAATGATTTCGGTCTCGCCCATATCCCTCAGGCGCGGGCTTGTAAACCCATCAGCAATGATGTGGGGCGAATCCGTCACCAAAAACTCTGCAATTCTCGCAATGCCGTGGCTAATAATGTTCTGCAGCAGTTTCCCCGGCAGTCTGTGTACCCAGTGTCCCTTGTCGCCAAGAAGTGCTCCCGCATAGTCCGATTGTCCAAGTTCATAACAGTAATAACTGTCCATGTGCACCGGCCCAGTGCCTAAAAAACCGCTCTCCACAAGCGCTCGCATGCGTCGGGCCGCGGGCCTAAACTGATCATCGTGCCCTGCCGTTATCTTGAGCCGCCTCTCATTCGCAAGCGCAATCAGCCGTTCGGCCTCTTCTCCGTATAGCGTAAACGGCTTCTCCACGTAGACGTGGCATCCCAATTCCAGGCAACGCTTCGCGATATCGAAATGGCTTTGCGGCGGCGTCGTGATGTGAACAACGTCTGGCTTGGCCTGCCCCAAGAACTCCATGAGGTCGCTGAAGTAACGTTTGACGGCGAACCTCTCGTAGAGCTGCCGCGCCATTAGCGGTTCCCTGTCACAAACTCCAACGATCTCGCATCCCTTGATTCTTTGGATCTGGGAGGCATGCTCATCCGCGACCTTGCCGCATCCCACAATTCCGACCTTAAGCATACGGTTGCGCGTCGCGGCAAGCTTCGAAATAGCGCCTTAACCCCTCTGCCATAGGCACCTTTGGCTTCCAACCTAGCCGCGTCCTCAATCTTTCATTGCTGTAACGTGTCTTCTTCCAGTACGCGTGCCAATGATTGCGATTAAACACTGGAGGCAGCTGCCCTGCTGACCAGTCCGAATACCGCTCCCACAAGTAACAGAGCGCGTAACTTACAAAGTGGGGAAGATACAGAGACTTGAAGCGTTTTACATGCTGCTTATACAGGCCTAAGAATTGGCGGCTGGTAGGCAGGGCGTCGTCCACGACATTGAACACTTCACTATCGACATTCTTCTTCAATCCAGCCAGCGCGATCGCCTCCGCACAATTATCTACGTAGGTGAGGGGTACTGGATTTGAGCCTCCGAGATGCAGAAAGATGCCAAAAGTGCTGATCCCTACCCGGCCGGTAATATTCGTCTTGCCAGGACCAAAAACATACCCCGGCCTCACAATTACATACGGGATGCCAGTTCTCTTACTGTATTCAACAACGATTTCGTCCTGTTTAGCTTTTGCGTAGCAATAAGCGTCCCCGCGGAGCCAGGGATCGTTTTCAACCGGACACGATTCATCCAGGAGCCTCCACCGCAATTTCTTCCTATTCGTATAAACGGCGAAAGAACTGACGTTGACGAATCGTCTGAGGCACCCGTGTCGCAGCGAGGCTTCAAGAAGATTACGCGTCGTGACAACCGAGTTCAGAAACGCGTCAGGAAAGGACTTCTCGCCTCGGCCTGCGGCTAAGTGAAAGATGAGCGCCACATGCTTCGTCGCAGCCAGGCAATCCTCGCGAGACAGAAGGTTGCCTCTAAAGACTTCAACGTGTGCGCCTGCGGGCCGGCGATCGCACAGGGCTTCGATGCGTTCCAATTTACTCGAGGGTCTGGCGAAACATCGCAAGTTCCGAAATCCCGACTTCAGCAAACCTTGTACCAATTTGGAGCCAATGAAACCGGTCGCCCCTGTGATCAGAATAAGGTCATCGCGACCGATTATGAAATCGTCGAATTCCATATCTCGCATTTACTCTGTGATGTAAGGCTCGGTTACGGGATTGATGCGCATGACCGCAAGGAGCTTGCCGAGATGATCAAAAAGTTTGACTAATAAAATCATGAATCTGTGTTGCCCCAAACCCAACGCGAAGGGCAGCGCGACGGTGTAAACTGAGACAGCTATGACGGATTTGGCGATGTCGTGCGCCCCCACGGTCGAACGGGCGATGGTGCTTTTCCCCCGAAGGAGGGCTCTCCTTAGCATGAACGTGCGTTTCCAACGGACCGGAGGCACAACCTCGTATGCGACTGCTTCGTCGCACCAGATGAAAACGTGCCCCTTTTCAATCATTCTTCTGAAAAAATCCTGGTCCGATCCTACCAGGACCTCCGGTCGAAATGGCTGCGCGCAAGCAGCGAAAACCCGACTTTTCAGCAGTACATTACCGGTCCGTCCTTTCGTGTAATCGATAACAAGTCCCGTCGGATAAGTCGGTCGCTCGTAGAAATTACCCTTAATGAGCCACTTTGGGGGCGTTTCATCGAAGTAGCGCTTCACTGGACCGAGCACGCCGTCCACGCCATATTCGTTGCAAGCTTTGAATAACGTCATCAACCAGCGCTTTGTCGGTAACTCATCGTCGTCGATGAAGGCGATAAAGTCTCCGTCAGCTTTCTCAATAGCCTTGTTCCGCGCCAACGAAATATTCTGCTGCGGCTCGACGCAATAGCGGGTAGTGATAGTCGACGTAGCGGCAAATTCCGAGACCACGGCCTTAGCAGATTCCAAATGGTCATTATCTGCAATAATAATCGAATACGTGAACAGCCCATCAGTATCCTGTTCGCCGAGGCCCTCTAGCAGGCGCTTGAGAAAATGCGGCCGCTTAAACGTGCAAACGCAGACGCTGATGTGCTTCGTGTCATTGGGCATAGTTCACTTCCAAGTTAAAATTTCACTGATACTGAGGGGCAACCGGAATCAGCTTTGCTCGGGTCACCGCGCGGCGAAGCTTGGCACAATTGGACTCGCCTTAGCCCAACGGAAAATCTCGCCTCCCGCCAGAAATTGATACTCGACCGGATCTACAGGATGTGTCTCCAACTCCACAACAAATTTGGTCGCTAGAGAAAAGATGCGTTGCAGGCGAGCCCGAGGTTCGAGCGGAGGCAGCGAAAACAGAAAGTCTACGAGACGATAGCGCCGGGCCAAGACGACGTTTGTAAATTGTCGAAAGAAGAAGTTACGCAGGGGCTTCTCACCAAACTCCCGAGAAAAGTGCCGGCGCACCATCGTTCCGGCTGGCAGCAGGCCGCCGAATAGAACGTTCGCGCAGAGGTGCATGTGATGATGACCGTCAAAGCGCTCCGGTTCCCTTCCGTAGATTCGACAATACTCTTCGATTTGCGACTCTACGGCGTACTCGAAGGCTCGGCTAAGCGAAGGGTGATATACAGCGCGCGCGAAAAAATTTAGCCGCAAGTAGCGGGATAGCTTCGCCTGGCGTTCCTTCAGTCCTCGCGGACAAGAGGGCGCGGAAAACGGCGTTGTCAGATTGAGATGGAGGCCTGCGTCCATCCCGCGTTCTCGGGCAATTTCTGCGGCTCGCTCCGAGTCCTCCATGAAAACCATGGCACTGACGGACGAAATGGTTCCCCGCAGCGCACAATCCAGGATTTTTCCCGTCGTGTAAGCATCCCGGCCCCAATCGTCGGCATTTACGATGAGAAGACCGGTGTGCCGTGCATCGGCACTTTGGCGCGCCGATCCGAATTCCAATCGACCGATGCTTGCGGATCGGCGCGTCTCAATTCCGACCTGCTGAGAGGACGCGGGCCCAAGAGCCTCTGTTCTTGTTCGCTCCACGATTCCCCATTTAAGGTACTTAAATTAAATGCCTTGTTGGGACGAGATTCTTTTGCCAAGCGAGGTCATAAGCGATGGCAGCTCGAGAAGTCCGGGCAGCGGATCATCCCAGGCAAAAATGGCAGACTCCACGGGGATCCGAAGCGAGCGTAGATAATCCCGGACGGAGAGACGCCCTTTCAGAATTTCACAGATAGCTATGGGCAGGTCGGCAGAAAAACGCATCCAGCGCGCGCCCGAGCGCCCGCAAACCTTTGGCAACAGCTCCCCTCTGACGAGGAGCCAAAGAAGGTGCGGGAAGTCCACGCCGGCACGCTGACCAAGTGTGTGCCAGCCCCAGACGCGCGGGTTAACGTCGAGGATTTTGTATTGCCCGTCCCGGGAATCCCTCTTGAATTCGACCTCTACGATGCCAGTGAAACCGATCGCTGCGAGCAATCGTGCGGCGGCTTCAGCGACGCGCGGCTCATCCACGGTCTCAACGTAGGTGCTCAATCTCCCGAAATCCATCGGAAATTGCCGGAGACGCCGGGCAACGATTGACGCGATAGGTTCGCCGTTGTTGAAGAGCGCCGCGTACGAGAACTGCGCTTCACCCCATCCCGGCACGAGTTCCTGGATCATCACCATGTCCGGACCGACGAGCGCGCAGGCTTCGTCATAACGCGCCAATAAAGAGGCCCGATCGCCTGCCGGCCACGCTTTGTCCTTGGTGAAACGATTAATTTCCATTCTTAAAGCTGGTTTTAGAATGACAGGAAATGAACATTGCAGCGAGGCAACCTCGTCACGGGTACGAGGGAAAAATGACCATGGTTGACTCACTCCGAGATCTTGAGCGAGCCGGTATAGAAGCCGTTTGTCGCAAACCCACTGCAAGGCGTCCCATGGCGGAATCGTGAGCCGGTAATGCGCGGCGAGGGACTTGTGGTGACGCGCCACCAGCATCACAACCTCATCGGTGGTCGGAAACAAGGCCCATCCTTTGAAGCCTTCCCGGACTGCTAAATTCGCGAGAAATTTGACTTGGCTTAACCCATCGCCTCGCGGCCAGCGCAGGCTGCGATGCGCGTAGCGGGAGACAGCTCCCAGGAAATGCCCATCCTCTCTCAAAACGCAGACGGGTATGCCTCGGCGCCCCAAACTCCGAACGATGCCTAATCCGCGGTAATCTGCACCGGTTACGATCGCGCCGGCACAATCCGCAATCGGGGAGGAGTCCTGGATTGAATTCGACGCGATACGAAGAGTCGAAGTGGGCATAGGGAAAGACTGGGTGATCACAGCCGCAAAGCACCAGACGTCCTTACGATCGGAAACTTATCTGTCTACGACGAATCCAGATCATCGCTCATGCGGCATTTACGGTATTAGCCACGGCCAACGAGGGTGATTCTACGCGGTAGACGAGTTGATTTCCTTCCAGGCTTGCGTACGCAATTCGGGCTCGTTCCTTACCAGGACCCTCAATTTCCCATGCGTGGCCGCGACGCACCAATCTCATTTGGCTTCGCTCGCGCCACCAGTCATTGACTTCTCGCGGGCGAGCGATCCAGAGCTTTCCCTCCGAGCGCAAGCCGGCAAGATAGGCAAGAAGGGCTTTATAGGTATCGAGCGCCCGCGGTTCGAAAACGTAGTCTGGATGAACGATGAAGCTAGCTAGGCCATGCTGATCAGTGATCAAAGCGATCTGGCGCTTCCAGAGGGCAATGGACGACTGATTTAAGATATGAAGCAGGCAGTAGTCTTGGGTTGTGGTGACGGGCAGTTCCAGGATTTTACCGATGAAAAAAGGTGTAATCGAGCAGCAGCCTCCACCTTGCGCTTCCAAATTGGCGACACTCGGAACGGACATATCGTAGGCAAAGTCTAAAGCTTCAAACCAGTCCACATTGCGATAGAGAACAGCGGAACGAAAGCCCGCAGCCCCGTAATCTCTGCCGTAGCGATTGATTTCCGTTGCACGCTCCAAGAACAACTCCCGATTGCTGAAAAGACGGCCATCATGATCCAAATCGTGGACGTTGATTTCAAAACCTCGGTGGCGGATGTCCTTCAGGAACGCCTCAGGAACCGGATATTTTCCTTCCGGCACGATTTCGAAGCTAGACTTGATCCCCCAAGCGTCGTCCAAGTCCATCAGACGCGAACAAGCTTCTCTCCCTGGTAACGCTTCCACATCGTGCGTCATAATGGCGCTGCTCGGAAGGCCATCCGGCCAAAACCAAATGAATGGGACGCTATCGACGGCGTGAGCCTCAAGCAGCAGCGTCATGAGCTGCTCAAAGATGCACTCAACGTTGGAATCGACAGGCCAGTTGGGGAAGCGAATTTCTCTCCAGTCTCTGAGGTGCATTCTCTGGAGATGCTTACGTACGGATACGGGCAGAAGTGGCCGGACGGAGTAATAGGCCTTTCTGAGAATAGAACTGGTACCAAGTCGTTTCCCGTCGCCATTCCATGCTGCATAACGTTCATAACGCAGGTTAGCGACTACTTCCGAGGGGTCGAATGGGAGCCAGACTCTACCTCGCTCTACCATAACGTCCGCCAGAGCATCGTGGAGCATGTCCGCGGAATGCTCGCCTGGAAAATTGGAAGAGCAACGCCCGTAGCCAATCGCGTTGGAACCAAAACAGAAATATCCGCAATCTCCAGAAGTCAGTTCACCGCTGTGGGCGAATGTCACAAGGTTCGCCGGACAACGATAATAATCGACAAAGGCGCGGTCCATCGCTCTCTCCCAGTTTTGGTTGTTTATGTGCTTTGTGGATGGCTGGCTTCGGAGCTCCACAAACAAAAAGTTTTAGCCGATGTGCCGATAAAGCAGCTTTCCAGCTGTGGTTAACAAGCCGTCAGGCAAGCAGGCAAAAACATGTTTTGCAACCTGCAGTCCACGGTCCTCGCTTCCATGCGCAAAACCGGGAGCAGAAAATCTCACGTACTCCAGCAGCGAAGCCTTTGCGCCCCAACGGTCCTTGAAGTGAATCAATCCCGAATTGCCAAGGTCGGAGCGGCCCAAATCAAATTCCTGCAAGCCACTTTCCTTCGCTTCCCGGATGGCATTCCAAAGCAAAAAGGGAACGGATCCCCAATGGTGATAACGCGCATCCGAGCAGCCGTATTTATAGACCAGCGTGCTCCTGTGGGAGAGCGTCAATATACCGGCGATAGCCTCCCCGTTCTTCGAAGTTACCCGAATATTAAGCCGGTCGCCTAAACAGGCGATCAAATTCCGAAACCAGGAGATCGGTTGCGGCGGCAATTTGTGCCTGCGTCTGGTCTTCAACATCAAGCGATAGAATTTCCCGAGCAGCGCTTCCGATCGGCCGTTTTCGCAAGAAAGGCCTTCCCGTTCAGCACGCCGGATCATTCTCTGGATGGAACTCTTTTGGAGGCCACCGAAAAGCGTGTCGAGGGATGGGTGCAGATCCAGCAGGTGGAAACAAAACGAGTCGCCCTTTTCCTTCGAGCTGATTTCCAGAAGGAGGCCGGAGGTTCGGGGCCTGATTTCGATATATTTCCAGTTCTCTGCTTTCAGCGTTTGCCGCAGAAAACCGAAGATCTCCCGGCTATCTTCGGCACGTTCGGATAGCGGCTCGCAATGATCGGCAAAAGGCAAGGAAACCATCCTGCGCCCCGTGAGCCAGCTCGAGATCCGGCAAAAGACGATTCCATTGGTCAACTGGGCTTGCGGAGGCGAAGTTGTAAAGACGACGGGCTCGTACCCGTAGGTCAACCGCAGCGCCTCCAGCCAGCCCGGCGTGTGAAATATCGAGGCGCTTGTTTGCGTTTGGACCAAATCCGCCCAGCGCGGATCCTTGAGCGGATTAATCGCGTAAATAGCCAACCGAAGCCTCAGGGATTAATTGCACTGCACAGAACGCGAATTCTTAGCGCGAGGCGATGAGCGCAATCAATTACGTTGAGCGTTGTACCCGCCAGGGAGAGCAGGCGCAACGCTGGCCCGCGGAACGAGCCGCAGGGTATGTCTCAATCGCCGGATCTGCTCTTTTCGGCGAAATCCGACGAGATCTTCCGGTATCGTCCGTTCAGCCCGCCGGAGCACCATCCAAAAATAGCCCAGGAAAATACACACGCCCCCAATCACGTAGGGCCTTTTCGTCATTTGATAGAAGCTTCGGAAGAGCTCCCACAGCGGATGGCTGCCAAGCAAATAATCCTTGTACCCGGTGTGAAGCCTTTCGCGCAGGCCCTCCACGTGCGCCGCACCCATCGGACGATGATGGAGACAGGCCCTCTCGACAAAAGTCCTGGTGCGCCAGCCTTTAGCTCGAGCACTCAGCACGGCTAACAAATCGATTCCGCCAGCTTTGATGGGGCGATACCCGCCAATCGCTTCGAAACACTCTCGTCGAAAAATCTGGCAAGCGCCGGAGACGTGCTCGATACCGGTGTATTTGTAGTCGTAATAATCTTGATTTGAGTCCGCATCCACCAGCCGCCCGCTTACTAATCCCAAGTGCGGGTCTTCGGCTAGCCTTTGCTGCAAAAAAGAGAAGTAGTCTTTTTCAAAGGAAATGTCGCCATCCAGATTAACGACCAGGTCGAAGGACAATCCCGCCATTCGCGCCAGACCCGCGTTGAAGGCATGAACTTTCCCAGCGAAATGCCGTTCACGGCGCTCCGGCATGCGCAGTAGTTCGATCCAGGGATGTTCCGCCGCGTAACGGCTCACAATGGCGTCCGTTCCATCGGTTGATCCGTCGCTGACGATAACCCACTTGAGAGGCCGGACAGTTTGCGCGACCACGGACCGGATGGTCAACTCGATGTACTGCGCCTCATTCCGCGCCGGGGTGATGATGACGTAGGTCAGCATGCTTCCATGAACGCTGGGGAGATTTCGGTTGGCGAATCTTTTTCCCCCGCTGACGATTCGCACAAAAGCATGGACATGGCCAGAAACATCCAGGCCTGCGACCACCTCATGTAGGGCGTGCGGATCGTGCACAAGCGCAGCACTCGGTAATAGAAGAAACCGCGCTCATCCCTCATGCGATCCAAAGCCCATCGAAGCACGGCGCGAGCCAAGGGAATATTGCGCGCGTCGAGATCCTGAAATTCGACGAGCGTAACGATGCTTTGTGCCACGGTGTGAATATCGATGGGGTAGGTGCGATTATGAAAGTATCGGACTGCACCATCTTCGCGGAAGAAATAGGTGCGGTAAAAATGAAAACCTTTGCGGATACAGTCGTCAAATTCCGCTGTATTGGCGTTCTGAGATATGGATTGCAACGCGCAGAGGTTGTAGCCAGTATGGAAATTATCAATCCATCGCTGCGAACGCTCGTCCCCGTAGTACCAGGATCCGTCGGCGTGCTGCTTTGCGGCCGAATAGTGCGCCGCCCTAAGTGCTGGAGCGAGGAATTTCCTTTCGCCCCTGTGCCTGTACACGCGGCACAGCAAGGCGGCAGCAAGAAAATTCGCGTTGTGCACTTGAATGCGAAGCGCCGGCCGGGGATAGCTGAACCCGGCCGCGGAACCATCTCCGGACCAGTAAAGCTCGTTCAAGATATATTCGGCGGCACTCACGGCCATATCCAGGCAAGCTGAGTCGTGGCGCCGCTCATAAGCGTCGAGGAGCGCGCTGGCGACAAACGACGTGCACACCAGATTCGGGGCCCCTGCGGGCACGATAAGCGTGCGGGTTTGCCACGGAAAACTGTAGCCCCAGCACCAGTAAGGAATGCCCGCGGACCGAAGGGCGATCAGGCGATCAATCATTTCGGGAATGAAGCGGCCGACCTCGAAATCCGCGCGTTCGGAAAGCCTGACGAACGCCGAGAGAAACAGCGCAATGGCCTTCGGGTTCTGGAGTTTGGGAATGAGCAAAAGCCGGCGGAGATTGAATGGGCTGCGCTTCAAAGCCTGCGTGAGAATGAGCCGCGGAACTCTCGAATTCAGGAATGGCAGCACTTTAAAGGCTTTGCTGTTCAGCGCGTCATATGGGTCATAACCAGCCCAATTGTTCGCCTGACAGAAAGCCAGCAGCTCCAGAATCGCAGCCTTAAGCTCAGAATCCATCCCGATCAGTCAAACGTTCCCATGGGCATCAACTGGCGGACACTGCGTCCCGAAACAAACGCCTCAGGCGATGCGCCTTCGCAGTGAATGCGAACCAAAACGTCGACAATTCGTACGGCGGCCTGGCCATCCCATTTCTCCGGCACGGACCCGCTGATTCTGCTCCCGGTCTGTCGGCGAATGGCAGCCTTGATGCTCTCTTTGCTTCTTCCGGCAAGAACATTTGTGCCGATCTCCACCGTAACGGGCCTCTCGGTGTTTTCCCTGACGGTGACGCACGGAATTCCCAGGCACGTGGTCTCTTCCTGGATGCCGCCAGAGTCCGTCACGACCATTGATGCATGCATCATCAAACAAAGAAACTCCACATACCCCATCGGCTGAGTCAGGATAATTCCGTGCCCGCCACTTCCCGAATCTGGTGTGGCGCCGTGGATCATCGAGCCCTTCATGCCTATGCGGCCGCGCAAACCGAATTCCTCAATTCGTCTTTGTGTTCGAGGATGTATAGGGAAGATGATGGGGCAATCCATGGCTAACTCTTCTAACCCCGCGAGGATGTTCAGAAGGCAATCTCGGTTATCGACATTTGACGGCCGGTGTAGGGTCAGCAATGCATAACGACGGATCGAGCCGTGCCCTCCATGCTTGTGGCTGTCGGTTCGAAGTGCTAACTCCTCCAATATCGAAGACGCTTCCGCCTTCTGCTTGAACGCGAGCAGGGAGTCGATCATAGTGTTACCCACAAAGTAAATCTTCTCGGGTGAGATGCCTTCACTGCGAAGATTCTGAAGGCCGCTTGGCTCCGTCACAAAGAGCAGGTCAGATACCTGATCAGTGACCATGCGGTTGATCTCCTCCGGCATGGACCGGTCAAAAGAACGCAAGCCTGCCTCCACGTGGGCGATCAAAGGTCTGGAACCCGCTGAATCGAAGGAGACCTTGGCCGTAACCAGAGCACATGCCAGGGTCGAAGTTACATCTCCGACGACCACCACAATTTCGGGTCTCTTCTCCCACAGCACCGCTTCAAATTTCTTCATAATTTCCGCGGTTTGAATGGTCGGTGAGCCGGCTCCCACCCCGAGGTGAATATCCGGCGGCGGAAGATTAAGATCGCTGAAGAACGAACCAGACATAAGATCGTCGTAATGCTGACCGGTATGCACGAGGATGTGCTCGATCGTTTCGCCCATGCGGCAACTATCGGCTGAAATTCCGGGCCGGTTATTGTTGTGCCTGTTAATCGCACTGATGATTGGTGCTGCCTTCATAAAATTGGGGCGCGCACCAACGACCGAAAGAATTCTCATTTTAGCGAGCAGCCTTTATAGGTTTTGGGTGAACCGAACTCGAACCTAAGGATGGGTCCTGGCAGGTTGCGGGAAACTTCGAGCCCACGATGGAGACAACTTGATTGACAATGCTACTTAGAACGACGTCGTTGCCGTTCTGCGGCGTGGCGGCTGGTTTTCTTCGGATGAGTTGGATTTTCCTTTGCACGTCTTCAACACTCTCCAGTAGCACGAGCCGGCCCCGATCACTGAGATATCGATCTACAGCGCCGATCTTGCCGCGAAAAGTGCTGTAGACGGGCATTCCGAGCGCCGCAGCCTCTCGGTTCATCGTACCGCCCCCACTAATCACGAGGTCGGAGTGCCAGATCAGATTCAGACCATCTACGACTTGCTGCGGAATGCGTATCTTCTGATTAGAGAAAAGCCCGGGCCAATGATCCTTTAGGTAGAGTGCCTGCTTCTCATTCCGAGGAAGCATGACGACCTTCACCCGGGGCCTCTGGCTGAGAAAGTCGATTACAGCCTCGAAGAGCTCGCCACTCTGGGGCCG
>Ga0209158_1002185_pt1 | contig 12311 bp, 12 predicted proteins | sample GraSoiAngelo_140_FD_185897 | JGI IMG/M metagenome (GOLD analysis project Ga0209158, IMG submission 185897) | Grasslands soil microbial communities from the Angelo Coastal Reserve, California, USA - 14_0929_12_30cm (SPAdes) (version 2) | ecosystem: Environmental > Terrestrial > Soil > Grasslands ...
GCCGGGCCCCGAAGCGGACGCGGTCAACCGCTCCACGGCGGAGCTGCTCAGGCTCGCCGGTTGGGCCGAGCCGCCGCGCGCCTCGCGCCGCAAGCCGACGCCGGCGCGCGGGATCGAGCACGGCGACCTAGACCTCGCCGCCCCGGAGCCGCCGGCACCGCTCCGCACGTAAAAAAGCCGCCGGCGAGGGGCCCCGGAGGCCACATCGCCGGCGTCGTGCGCGCTAGGCCGGGCAGCGGTTACTGCAACGCCCCTCCACCCGTCCCAAACGCCTTCAGCGGCGCGATCCGCTCTTCCAGCTCCTCGACGCCGAACTCGAGCTCCTCGGCGTTCTTCCCCGTCGCCTTCATGATCTCTTCCTTCTGCTGCGGGGTCAGCTTCAGGCTGATGCGCTTTCCGGTGGGCATGCTGCCTCCTGGCTCGGGGTCACACGGTGAGGCCCAACATCAGGAAGCAATCTCCGGCCGCAGCGTGAAATCCGCGTGACAGAAACGGCGGCCGCCCCTCATCTCCATGTCCACCAACGCAGTACGGTGGCGCGCCCCTAGCCGCGTATCGCGATCGCGTCGATCTCGACGCGCACGCCTTTCGGCAGCGCCGCGGCCTGGACCGTCGAACGCGCCGGCTTGTGGCTGCCGAAGTGCTTCGCGTACACCTCGTTCATCTGCGGGAAGTCGGCCATGTCGGTGAGGTACACGGTCGTCTTGACGACGTTGTCGAGCGTCACGCCTGCGGCCTCGAGGATCGCCCGCAGGTTTTTCATCACCTGCTCCGTCTGCTCGGCGGTGGTCCTCCCCACCACCTGGCCCGTCGCGGGATCGATCGGGATCTGCCCTGCCGTATAGATCATCCCGTCCGTGGTGACGGCCTGGCTGTAGGGGCCGATCGCCTGAGGCGCGGCGTCGGTCGCCACGATGCCCAGTCCTTTGGCCTTCCGCATCAGAACAGTCCCTCGATCGTCCCGTCGGGGTGGACCCTAATTTTTTCGGCCGCGGGCGCCTTCGACAACCCCGGCATCGTCATGATGTCGCCGGCCAGGGGCACGACGAACCCGGCGCCCGCCGAGGGCAGGATGTCGCGGATCAGGACGCGGAAGCCCGTCGGGGCGCCGAGCTTGCCCGGATCGTCGCTGAAGGAGTACTGCGTCTTGGCCATGCAAACGGGGGTCTCGCCCAGCCCGAGCGCGGGGAGCTGCTCCAGCGCCCGCTCGGCGGCCGCGGCGAAGTCCACGCCGTCGGCGCCGTAGATCTCCCGCGCGATCGTCTCGATCTTCTCGCGGATCGGCCGCCGCACGTCGTACAGCGGCTTGAACCGCGCCTGCCGCCCGTCGAGCAGCTGCTGCACCGCCTCGGCGACCCCGACGCCCCCTTCCCCTCCCTTCTCCCACACCTCGCACAGCTCGACGCCCACTCCTTCGGCGCCGCATTCCTGCCGCACGGCGTCGAGCTCCGCGTCGCTGTCGCTGACGAAGCGGTTGAGTGCGACCACGACCGGGACGCCGAACTTCTTCACGTTGCGGATGTGCCGCCGGAGGTTGGCCGAACCCCGCTGCACCGCAGCGGGGTCAGCCGCGCCGAGCCGATCCTTCTTCACCCCACCGTGCAGCTTCAGCGCGCGCACCGTGGCGACGACGATCGCCGCCTCGGGGTTGAGCCCCGCCGCCCGGCATTTGATGTCGAAGAACTTCTCGGCGCCGAGGTCGGCGCCGAAGCCCGCCTCGCTGAGCACGATGTCGCACAGGCTGAGCGCGAGCCGCGTCGCCACCACCGAGTTGCAGCCGTGGGCGATGTTGCCGAACGGGCCGCAGTGGATGAACGCTGGTCCGCCTTCGAGCGTCTGCACCAGGTTCGGGTTGATCGCGTCCTTCAGGAGCAGCGTCATCGCGCCCGCGGCCTTGAGGTCGCCGCCCCGCACCCCCGCCTTGTCCCGCGTGAGACCGACGATGACGCGCGCGCAGCGCTGCTCCAGGTCCTCGAGGCCGGTCGCGAGCGCCATGATCGCCATGATCTCGGAGCCCGGGATGATCACGAAGCGGTCCTCGCGCGTCGGGCCCGCGTTGAGCCCGCCCAGCCCCACGATGATGCTGCGCAGCGCGCGGTCGTTCATGTCGATGGTGCGCGGCCACGTGATGCGGCGCGTGTCGAGCCCGAGCGCGTTGCCGTGATGCAGGTGCGCGTCGAGCATCGCCGACAGCAGGTTGTGCGCGCTCGCGATGGCGTGGAAATCGCCCGTGAAGTGGAGGTTGATGTCCTCCATCGGCACGACCTGCGCGTAGCCGCCGCCGCACGCTCCTCCCTTCACACCGAACACGGGCCCGAGCGAAGGCTCCCGGATGCACAGCGCGGCGTTCTTGCCGAGCCGGCGGAGCGCCTGCGTCACCCCCACCGTGACGGTGGACTTCCCCTCGCCCGCAGGCGTGGGATTGATGCCGGTGACGAGCACGAGACGTCCCTGCAGCTTGCGGCGCGCCAGCGCCACCAGCCGCACCTTCGCCTTGTACTTACCGTACAGCTCCACCTCGTCCTCGGCGAGGCCCAGCTCCGCGGCGATGTCGGCGACGGGACGCAGTTTCGCCGCCTGGGCGATGGCGATGTCGGTGGGTACCTTGGCCGTCGTGGTCACGGGTCCTCTCGGGCTAGAGCGTGGAGGTGACGCGCGAGCCGAAGAGGCGCTGCGCGTTCTCCGTGGTCCGTTGTCCGAGGGTGTCGAGCGACTCCCCGCGGATGCGGGCGAGTGCGGCCGCGACGTCGCGCACGAACGCGGGCTCGTTGCGCGTGCCGCGGTGCGGCACGGGCGCGAGGTATGGGGCGTCCGTCTCGACCAATAGGCGGTTGGACGGATAGTCGGTTAGCGCCACCGCAGCATCCCAGTTCTTGAACGTGATCATGCCGGAGAAGGAAAAGTACGCGCCGATCCCCATCCCCGCTGCGAAGACCTGGGGTCCCGAGCTGAACGAATGCAGCACCACCGCCACACGCGCCGCGGCGAGCATCGCGGCGACGTCGTCGTCCGCCTCGCGGGCGTGCACGACGACGGGCTTGCCGAGCGCCGCCGCGAGCGCGAGCTGGGCCTCGAAGGCGCGCCGTTGCGCGGGGCGCGGCGAATGGTCGTAATGGTAATCGAGCCCCGTCTCGCCCACAGCCACCACTTCAGGTAGGGCGAGCAGCGCCTTCAGGCGGGCCGCCGCTTCCGGCGACCAGGACCGCGCCTCGTGGGGATGCACGCCGGCGGTGGCCGAGAGACCGGGCCCGCCGCGGGCGAGCGCGGCGGCGCGCTCCGACTCCTCCACCGTCCCGCCGATCACCACGACGTGCCCCACGCCCGCGGCCCGGGCGCGCACCAGCACCGCGTCCCGGTCCCGGTCGAACGCCGCATCGCCGAGGTGGCAGTGGGCGTCGACCAGCACGTTAGCGCATCGTCTGGGGCTGCGGGGGCTGTGGGGCCCGCGGCGGCGCGCCGGGGGCGGGGGCGACCGGGACCGCTCCGGGACGGAACTGGCGGGCGCCGCGGGCATCCTCGCCCGGCCAGCGCTTCTCGATGTACATGAGGATGGGCGCCGCGATGTAGACCGACGAGAACGTGCCCGTGAAGATCGCGAACGTCATCACGAGCGCGAACGGGCGCAGCACCTCGCCGGCGAGGAACACGAGGGCCAGCGTCGTCGCCATCGTCGTGCCGTGCGTCAGCACCGAGCGGGGCAGCGTCTCGTTGATCGACAGGTTCAGGATCTCGTACAGGTTCTGCCGCCGGAACTTGCGGAGGTTCTCCCGCACGCGGTCGAAAATGATGATCGTGTCGTTGAGCGAGTACCCCACCATGGTCAGCACCGCGCCCACCACGACGAGGCTCACCTCGAGATTCAGGTAGTGGATGAACGCGATCGTGCTGAGGATATCGTGGAACGTCGCCAGCACGGCGGCGAGCCCGAAGCGCCACTCGAACCGGATCGCCAGGTAGACGAGCGTGACGATGAACGAGAAGAAGATGGCGAGGAACGCCTTGCCCTGAAGCTCGCGCCCCACCTTGGGGCCGACCGCCTCGGTGCGGACGATGCGGTACTGGTCCGCGCCCAGGCCGCGCGCCAGCGCCGAATCCACGGCCTGCGCCGTGGCCTGCGTGCTCCCTTGGGCCGTCACTCCGCCCGCGCCGAGCCGCGCCCTGACCACGTACTCGTTGGGTGCCCCGAACTGCTGGATCTCGGCGTCGCGGACCCCCGCGGCGTCGAGCGCGCTGCGGATCTTGCCGGTGCCGACCGGCTGCGCCGTCGTGACCTGGATCAGCGTGCCGCCGGTGAACTCGATCGAGTAGTTCAGCCCGCGGACGAAGAAGAACGCGTATCCCGGAACGATGAAGGCCAGGGTGAGGCCGATGGCCCAGCGGCGCCACTTGATGAAGTCGTAGTTCGCGTTCGCGAAGAGTCGGATCATCAGACGCTCAGGGTAGCCATGTCCGGCCGCCGCTGCAGCCAGATCATGTAGAAGGTGCGCACCACGAAGATGGCGGTAAACATCGAGGCGATGATGCCGATGATCAGGGTGATGGCGAAGCCCTGCACCGGGCCTGTCCCGACGAGGTAGAGGATCGCCGCGGTGAGCGCCGTGCTTACGTTGGAGTCGATGATCGCGCTCATCGCGTGCTTGAAGCCCTCATCCACGGCGGTGCGGATCAGCTTGCCGTGCTGCAGCTCCTCCCGGATGCGCTCGAAGATCAGCACGTTCGCGTCCACGGCGATGCCCACCGACAGGACGAGCCCGGCGAGCCCCGGCAGCGTCAGCGTGAATCCGAAGGCGGCGAGGCCCCCGAGCGTCAGCAGCACGTAGAAGGTCAGCGCCGCCACGGCGAGTGCCCCGGAGAGGCGGTAGTAGGTCACCATGATCAGGACGACGAGGGCCACGCCCACGATGCCCGCCCTGATGCCCTCGGCAATCGAGTCCCGCCCGAGTGACGGGCCGATGGTCCGCTCCTCCACGATCGTGAGCGGCGCGGGAAGAGCCCCGGCGCGCAGCACCAGCGCAAGGTCCTGGGCTTCCTGGAGCGCCTTCGCGCCCAGCTCGATCTGGCCTCGCTGGCCGATCTGGCTCTTGATGATCGGGGGTTGGCGCTGCACGCGCCCGTCCAAGATGATCGCCATGTAGTCGTTCACGTGCCGGCCCGTCTCCCGCTCGAACGTGCGGCCGCCGCGTCGCGAGAGCACGAAGTCCACCACCGACTGGTTCGTGAGCGGGTCGCGCCGCGCAGTCGCCTTCTCGAGCTCGTCCCCCGTGATGATGGGCCGGTCCTCCACTGCGTACAGCGTCTGGAACGAGCGCGCGCCGCGCGAGATGTCCTCTGTACCCCACTTGAGCTCGATGCCGCGCGGCACAAGCCGCTGCACCTCGGGCCGCGCGAGCAGACTCTCGGCCACCGGCACCTGCTCCACGGGCACGAGGTATTCGCCCGGGAGCGCGCCTTGATAGAGCAGCGAGGACAGCGGTCCCGGCGCGTTGAGGCCGGCCGTGTCGGGCTGCTCCTTCCGCTTCGCGCCCGGCTGCTTCTGCTTCGCCGTGTCGGCGCCGAACAGCTGCGACACGGCGGACACGGGCGCCTTGCCCGGCGCTTGCACCCCCGCCGCGCGCAGTGCGCGGTCGATCTCGGGGATCGCGTCGCGGAACCTGTTCTGCATGTCCGTGATGCGGAACTCGAGGAAGGCCGTCTGCTGAATGACGCGCTTGGCGCGCTCGGGATCCTTCTCGCCCGGCAGCTCCACGATCAGCCGGGTTCTGCCCACCACCTGCACCACCGGCTCGGTCGTGCCGAACTGGTCGATGCGCGTCCGCACGACGCGCTCGGCGCGGCGGATCGCCTCGGCCGGGTCGGGCACCGAGCCCCGCGACTGATCCACCTCGAGCGCGAGGTGGATGCCGCCCTGCAGGTCGAGCCCGAGGTTGATGGGCACCCGCCGCACGGTGGTGTCCTTCATGCGGCCGGTCTTCTGGTCCAGCACCCGCTGGGTGGTGTTGCGGGGGACCAGCGCGATCACGGCGAACGCGGTGGCAAGGGCGATCCAGATCAAACGCCAACGAAGCGAGCGCATGCGACTCTCTTAGAGGTTGAGGGTCTGTCGCGCCGCCACCCGGTCGCGCTCGAGCTGCTGCACGAGCGCCTCGCGGGAAGGAAACGCCTGCACGTCGCGCAGGCGGCGCACCCACTCCACTCGCACCGACTCGCCGTACAGGTCGCCGGCGAAGTCGAACAGGTGAATCTCGAGCGCCCGCGCCGCGATTCCGAACGTGGGGCGCGGGCCCTGATTCATCATCCCCCCGAGCCGCTCTCCGCGCCACTCCACCCGTACCGCATATACCCCGTCGGGAGGCAGCAGCTTGCGGGGGTCGGGCGGCGCCAGATTGAGCGTCGGGACCCCGATCGTGCGGCCGCGCCCCACTCCCCGCTCGACCACGCCGCGCAGGCTGTGCGGCCGGCCCAGCCACCGCTCGGCCGCGGCGAGGTCGCCATGGGCCACCGCCGCGCGGATCACGGTCGAGGAGATCGGCTGCCCGTCGTCCCGCACGGCGTCCACCACGTCCACCCCGAACCCGTCGCGCGCCCCGATCCGGCGCACCGCCTCGACATCCCCTGAGCGGCTGCGGCCGAAGCCGTGGTCATAGCCGAGCACCAGGTCGTGCATCGCGTAACGCGTCCGCAGCACGTCGCGCAGGAACTCTTCAGGCCCGAGCCGCGCGAGCTCGGGTGTGAACGGCAACAGCTCCACCCGGTCGAGCCCCGTCCGCGCCAGGAGCTCCCGCTTTTCGTCGGGCAGCGTGAGGAGCTGGGGCGCCGCTGCCGGGTTCACGACCGCGAGCGGGTGCGGGTCGAACGTAACGAGGACCCCCTCCAGCCCCGCGCCCCGCGCCTTCCGCACGACCTCGGCGACGACCGCCTGGTGGCCCCGGTGGATCCCGTCGAACGTGCCGACCGTGACGACGGTACCCGTCACGGCTCCGCCACCACGACGCGGGGCTTCAACATGTCCCCCACGACCTCCGCCACCGCGATCAGCTGCTCTCCCGCGAACAACGCCACCCTTCCCCTTTCCCCCTTCCCCGCGGGCAGCGGGCGCCCGTGGAGCACCGCAGCGCGTCCCGCCTCGTCGAGCTCTCGCCGCGGCAGCTCCGCCACCAGGGCGGCCGGGTCGCGCAGGTCTGCGGGGGTCACCGCCTCCGGCCCCACGGCGTCCTCCAGCCGGAAGGGACCGACGCGGGTTCGCACGAGCGCCGCGAGATGCGCGCCACACCCCAGTGCCGCACCGGTGTCGCGGGCGAGGCTCCGCAGGTAGGTGCCCGCACTCACGGTCGCCCGGAAGCCCGCGTCCGGGGGCTCGAAGCGCGTCAGCGCGAGCTCCCGCACCTCGACCGGGCGCGGAGCGAGGTCCACGACCTCGCCCCGGCGCGCGCGGCGGTAGGCGCGCTCGCCGCCGACTTTCACCGCCGAGTAGGCGGGCGGCCGCTGCAGCCGCGCGCCCCGCAACTCGGCGAGCGCCGCCGCGACTCGCCCCTGGTCGAGGGTGCGCCACCCCTCGGCAGTCGCCACCACATCACCCGAGGCGTCGTCCGTCGCGGTCGTCGTCCCCAGCCGGATGACGCCCTCGTAGGTCTTCGTCCAGCCCGCGGCGAACGGCGCGAGCCGGGTGGCGCGCCCGACGACCAGCACGAGGAGGCCGGCGGCGAAGGGATCGAGCGTGCCGAGGTGGCCGATCCGTCTCGTCCCCAGGGCGCGCCGGGCCGCGTCCACCACGTCGTGCGAGGTGGGCCCGGCCGGCTTCGCCACGAGCGCCACCCCGGAGATCAGCCGGCGCCCTCCTCGAGGTCTTTCAGCAGCCTGGCGATGCGCATCGCGTGCTCCTGGCCGCGATCGAGCTCGAAGCGCAGCTCGGGCGCGGTGCGCAGCGGCAGCTCCCGGGCGATGCGGGCGCGCAGGAAGCGCGCGGCGCTGGCGAGGCCTTCGAGGCTCTTCGCCTTCTCCTCGTCCGAGCCCATCACGCTCACGCGCACGCGGGCGTGCGCCAGGTCGCCCGAGACCTCGACGGCGGTGACGGTGACGAAGCCGATCCGCGGGTCGCGCGCCTTCCCGGTCAGGAACTCTGCCACGCTCTGGCGGATCATCTCGCCTACGCGCTCGGGCCGGTGCTTGGGTCGTCGCATCAGAGGAAGCTCGTGACCGTGTCCACGATGCGGGCGCCCGCGGCGCCCTCCACCAGGCGATCGGCCTCGCGCAGCACCCGCTCGGCGTGCTCCCGGTCGGTGCTCACGACGCACACGCTGAGTTCGGCTCGCTGCCACAGGTCATGATGGTCCGTTTCGGCGGCGGAGACGTTGAAGCGGTTGTGCAGCCGGTCCTTGAGGCTCTTCAACACGTGCCGTTTCTCCTTCAGGGACTGGCACGCCGCGAGGTGCAGCTCCCAGGTGATCAGCCCCACCACCACGGCGTCAGCTGCTCGCTAGCGAGCGCGCGACCTCTTCGATCTTGTACGCCTCGATGACGTCGCCGACCTTGACGTCGTTGAAGTTCTCGATCCCGATGCCGCACTCGAAGCCCTCGCGCACCTCGCGGACGTCGTCCTTGAAGCGCTTGAGCGAGGCGAGCCCGCCGTCGTAGACCTCCACGCCGTCGCGAATCACCCGGACCTTCGCCGTCCGGGGGATCACGCCGGAGCGGACGAAGCAGCCGGCGACGGTGCCCACCTTGGCGATCTTGAAGATTTGCCGCACCTCGGCCTCGCCCAGGATCACTTCCTTCTTCTCTGGAGTGAGCAGGCCTTCCATCGCGGCCCGCACCTCCTCCACCGCCTCGTAGATGATGCGGTAGGTGCGGATCTCCACGCGCTCCCGCTCGGCCGACGCCCGGGCGTTCGCGTCCGGCCGCACGTGGAAGCCGATGACGATGGCGCCCGAGGCCTTGGCGAGCAGCACGTCGCTCTCGGTGATGGCGCCCACGCCACGGTGCACCACCTCGACCTTGACCTCGGGGGTCGAGAGCTGGGCCAGCGCGTCGGCGAGGGCCTCCGCCGGCCCGCCCTGGTCGGCCTTGATGATGATGCGCAGCAGCGCGGCGCCGCCGGCGGCGCGCTCCGCCATGAAGTCCTCGAGCGTCTTCACGCGGCCCGAGCGGCGGTGCTGCGCCTCGCGCTCGAGCCGCTGGCGCTTCTGTCCGATGTCGCGCGCGGCCGTGTAGTCCTCCATCACCAGGAGGGTATCCCCCGCCTCCGGCACGCCCTCGGAGCCGAGCACCTGGACGGGGGTCGAGGGCCCGGCCACCTCGACCGTCTGGCCGCGCTCGTCGTACATCGCGCGCACGCGGCCGGCGTGCTGGCCGCAGATGAAGGCGTCGCCCAGCCGTAACGTGCCGTTCTGGACCAGGATCGTGGCGAGCGCCCCCTTGCCGGGGTCGAGTGTCGCCTCGAGCACGGTGCCGTGGGCGCGTTTGTCCGGGTTCGCCTTGAGATCGAGCAGCTCGGCCTGGAGCAGGATCTGCTCGAGCAGCGCGTCCACGTTCGTCCCCTTCTTTGCCGAGATGGGCGTCGCCAGGGTGGTGCCGCCGAACTCCTCGAGCACCACGCCGTGGGCGAGGAGGTCCTGCTTGACCTTCTGTACGTTGGCGGTGGGTAGATCGATCTTGTTGATCGCGACCACGATCGGCACGCCCGCGTTCTTGGCGTGCGAGATCGCTTCGATGGTCTGCGGCATGATGGCGTCGTCGGCGGCGACGACCAGCACGACGATGTCCGTCACCTGGGCGCCGCGGGCGCGCATCGCGGTGAACGCCTCGTGGCCCGGGGTGTCCAGGAAGGTGATGGAGCGGCCGTCCTTGAGGGTCACCTGGTAGGCGCCGATGTGCTGGGTGATGCCGCCCGCCTCGCCCGCCGCCACGTGGGTCTGGCGCACGTAGTCGAGCAGCGAGGTCTTGCCGTGATCGACGTGGCCCATCACGGTCACCACGGGGGGCCGCGGCTTCAGCTCCTCGGGCTGGTCTTGCTGCTCCGCCTCCGGCGCCGCGGCGACGTACTCTTCCTCGCGCACCGCCTGGAAGCCGAACGCCGAGGCGATCAGCTCGATCATGTCGAAGTCGAGCCGCTGGTTGATCGTCACCATCTGCCCCAGCTCCTTGAAGGCGAAGGTGACGATGTCCTTGGCCGGGATCTTGAGGGTGTTGGCGAGCTCGCTGACCGTGATGAACTCGGTAACGCGGACGAGCGTCTTCTCGCGCTCCTTCTCCTCGCGCCGTTTCTGCTCTTCGAGATCGCGGAAGCTGGGGCCCTCTTCCCGCCGGTGCACGCCCCGCTTGCCGATGGGACCCTTGATCGACGCAAGGGTGCGTGAGATGTTCTGCGCCACCGCCTCCTGGTCCACCAGCGACTTCTTCCCCTTCTTGCGCTTCTTCCCCTTCTCGCGCCGCCGCTCCTCGAGCGGGATCGCGCCCGGGGCGGCGGAGGCGACGGGCCGGGGCGGGACGGTGCCACCCGGGACGGCGCTCGCCACCGGCTTGGGCCGTACGGGCGTGGGGATGAACGCGCGGGGGGCGGATGGGACGGACGCGCCCGCGGCCGCCGCCTGCGGGGGCTCCCCGCGCGGCCCCTCGGTCGCGGGCAGCTCCTTGAACAGCGCAGCCGCGCGCTCCTCGAGCGAGACCGTCTTCTGTTCCTCTTCCAGGGCGAGGCTCGCCGCCTCCAGCGCCTCGCGGGCCTTGGCCGCCTCCCGCTCGGCTTCGAGCGCGGCCTCCACCTGGGCCTCCGCTTCGGCGACCGCCACCTCGGCCGCGGTGCGGCGGCGCCGCTTGGGCCGCGCCTCGGCCACCGGGGCCACGGCCTCCACGACCGTGACGGCGCGCCGGCGCTTCGGGGGCGCCGCCGGCTCCTTTTGCCTGCGCTTGTCCCGCTCCCACCGCGCCCGCATCAGGGCCACCTGCTCCGGCCGCAGCGGCGACAGGTGACTGCGCACGAAGATGTCCATCTCCTTGAGCATGCCGATCAGCTGCTCGCTGGAGAGACCGAATTCCGCCGCCAAATCATGAATCCGCGTCGTTGCCACTCAGCCTCCCGAAGACGCGACGAGCCCGCGCGCGAGCCCTGCATCCACCACCCCGACCGCCTGCACCGCCGGCCGGCCCAGCCCCGCTCCCAGGCGCTCGGCGTCGGGTCCCCGCACCACCGGCACCCCGCGCGCCAGCGCCAGCCGCTCCACCTTCTCCCGGGTCCGCGGGCTCGCGTCCGCGGCGAGCACCACGCAGGCCAGCCGGCCGCGCTGCAGCCGGGCCCGCACGCCCGCCACGCCCAGCACCACACGCCGGGCCCGCAGCCCCAAGCCCAACAGCCGCGTCACCGCGTCCGTCACTCCGGCGCGGGGGCGGGCGGCGGGGCGGCCGGCGCCGCCGCCGCGGCGTCGCTCGCGCCCGGCTCCGCTGGAGCCTCTTCCTCGCCGCCCTCTTCCGTCATCTCGTTCAGGAACGCCATCAGCTTGTCGGCGAGGTCGGGCGTCATCCCGACGATCTTGTCCACGTCCTCGCGCTCGAACTCGAGGATGTCCTGGAGGGTGCGGTGCCCTGCCTGCTCCAGCACGTTCACGAGCTCCGCGGGGAGCCCCTTCAGCTCGCGCAACGCGACCTTGGTGGCCGCCTCCTCTTCGGGCGGCAGCGGCGCGAACAGCGGACCCTCGCCGCCTCGCTCCAGCCACTCGCGGCTCGAGTACAGGTCGATCTTCCACGCGGTGAGCTCGGACGCGAGGCGCACGTTCTGCCCGTTGCGGCCGATGGCGAGCGACAGCTGGTCCTCGTCCACGATGGCCTGGACGGTCTTCGAGTCGGGATCGGAGAACACGCGCGCCACGCGGGCGGGGGCGAGCGCGAGCTTGGCGAAGCGCTCGGGGTCCGGGGACCAGGGCACGATGTCGATCCGCTCGCCGCCGAGCTCGTTCACGACGGCCTGCACGCGCGAGCCCTTCAGGCCGACGCACGCGCCCACCGGATCGATGGCGTCGTCCCGCGAGGAGACGGCGATCTTGGTCCGACTCCCCGCCTCCCGGGCAGTGGCCCGGATCTCGACGACCCCCTGCTGGATCTCCGGCACCTCGAGCTTGAAGAGCGCCTTCACGAACAGCGGGTCGGCGCGCGACAGAATGAGGCGCGGCCCCTTGGGCGTCTCCTCGATCCGCTTCAACACGGCGCGGATCGTGTCCCCCTGGTGGAAATGCTCGCGGTGGTTCTGCTCCCGGTAGGGGATGATCGCCTCGGCCTCGCGGAACTTCGCGAGCATCACCACGATCTTGCCGCGCTCGATCTGCTGC
>Ga0209158_1002186_pt1 | contig 12311 bp, 13 predicted proteins | sample GraSoiAngelo_140_FD_185897 | JGI IMG/M metagenome (GOLD analysis project Ga0209158, IMG submission 185897) | Grasslands soil microbial communities from the Angelo Coastal Reserve, California, USA - 14_0929_12_30cm (SPAdes) (version 2) | ecosystem: Environmental > Terrestrial > Soil > Grasslands ...
TTATTGCTTATGCTGCAACCAAGAATCACAAGCGCGCTCACGAACAAGAAGACGGATACAGCCAGACGTAACCTCTTCATGTGGCACACTCCTCCTCAGGGCAAGATTGAGCTGGGCAAACCAACTGGCAACCTTGGGATACATATTACTTGCAAACGGTTGCCTGCTGTCGAGCGGGCAAGTCGCAACCTATGTAATCCCTGAGTCGGCTCGGGCCGAGTTCTGGCCGATCCACGAGCGAGTCCCCGAGAAGAACCGCGGGCTTGAACTCATAGCCTGACCCGCCCCTCTTCCGGACGTCCTCAAAGGCGGACACACCCCGGGCAGACCTCAGGGCGCGGGCGCCCCAACGGGATGGAGGTTTACCTGCTGCCAAAGTGCGAGGTAAATATCCAGCCGCCCCCACCCCAGGTCGCTGGAGAGAGGCTTCGCGTGGGCGAGCACCTTGAAAACCTCGCCTGGCGTTATGGTGAGCTGGGTCTGCACTAGAAGCGCTGCCGTCCCGGATACGAAGGGCGTACTGAAGGACGTGCCCCAGGCAGCGGCGTAGTGATTGCCCGGATACGTGGTAATTATCCCTTCGCCAGGTGCCGTCATAAAGGTGAGCGAGTGGCCGAAGTTGGAAAACGTACTCCGCATATCTAGATTATTGGTCGAAGCGACCCCTATAACATTTCGGTAGCCAGCGGGAAAAACCAGCGTCTCTTTGCCCGTGTTGCCGGCGGACGACACACAGATCAGTCCATGCCCGTTCGCATAGTTGATCGCCCGCACAAGCTCGGGCGAGGAGTTGACCATGCTGAAGCTCATGTTGATCACTTTGGCGCCGTGGTCGACCGCGAAGTAGATGGCCCGCAGGATGTCAAACAGGTTCGAGGTTCCATCAGCTTTGAAAGCCTTGAGAGGCATGATCTGCGCCGTAGGCGCCACCAGATGGATGATCCCAGCCACCATCGTGCCATGCCCGAAGGCCTGTGGCACTTGCGTGGCGTCCAAGATGCTCGCGGTCGACTGGTTGAGGATGGACGCTGTGGACTGATTCAGGACGACGATTGTGTTTTGATCCAAAATCGACGCCGTAGACTGTGGGCAGCGGAAACATCGCGCGTTCGGAAGGAATTGGCGCGCCGTGACCTGACCGAGGCGGAGCAGCAGTCCTTGCGCCAACGGTCGGAGGTGCTCCAAACCACCGACATGGCGCTGATTGTTTCACCGGGTCAGAACGAGATCGCGCAGATGCAGAAGCTCGGTCTCGACATTGTCCCCCACCGCAAGCGCATGAACGAGGCTGACCCGCCACTCGACGAGAAATTCAAAGACCCGGAAGACCCGCTGCGCCTTGTATTCGTCTGTGCCATGTGGCTCACCGGATTTGACGCGCCGAGCTGTTCCACGGTGTATCTCGACAAGCCTATCCGGAACCACACGCTGATGCAGACCATTGCGCGCGCAAACCGCGTCTTTCCCGGCAAGCACAGTGGCGTAATTGTCGATTATGCAAACGTCTTCGCTTCGCTCGAAAAAGCACTCGCCATCTACGGTGCTGCCAAGAACGGCAAATCGCCGGTGAAGGACATAACGATACTCGTGGAGGAGTTGGGCAAAGCGGTAAACGCAGCGGTTCTCTTTTGCACGGGCAAAGGCGTCCCGTTGGCCACCATCGAACAACTTCCCGCCGGGGACATACAACGACTGGCGCGAATTGATGATGCGGTGAACGCGCTGATCTCGCCCGACCCCCTGCGGCGGGAGTTCCTCGGCCATGAGCGGCTCGTCAGTACACTCTACAACGCGGTAAAGCCCGACCCTGCGGCGTTGGAATTTGCCAGCCCTGTCGCATGTCTTGCGGCCATCGCCGACGCAATTCGCGGGAAGCTCAATCCAAATCCAGCAGACATTTCCAGCGTGATGGGTGACATCAGCAAATTGCTCGACACTTCGATTACCGGTGTAGCCATGCCTTCCAAAGTGGCGCCGGTCATGGATTTGTCGAAAATTGATTTTGAGGCGCTGCGCAAACGGTTCAAGGAATCCAGGCACAAGAATACCGACCTGGAAGTGCTCAAAGCCGCGATTCGCGCCCAACTGGAAAGGTTAATTCGCATCAACAAAACCCGAACGGATTTCCAGGCGAAGTTCGAGGAGTTGATCGAATCCTACAACGCCGGCAGCCTGAACATCGAAGGGCTTTTTAACGAGCTGGTCGCGCTGAGCCGCACACTGAGTGAAGAACAACAGCGGCACGTCCGCGAACACATGACGGAGGAAGAGCTGGTGATCTTTGATATCCTCACCAGACCCGCCCCCGAATTGAGCACCCAGGAACGTGCGGAACTAAAGAAGGTTGCAAAGCAATTATTGGGGCGCTTGAAAGAATTGCTCGTGCTCGACTGGCGAAAGCGTCAAGCAGCGCGCGCGCGTTGAAGACGCCATAAAAGACTTGCTCGATTCCGAGTTGCCACGTGCCTACTCTCCTGCCCTCTATAAACAGAAGTGCTCCGCCGTCTTTGAACATTTCTATGAGAGCTATCCGCAAAGGGACGCGAATGTCTACACGGCAGTGGTCTGATAGAACTACGATCATGGGCTCAACGCAGCTCACTGTACCGCTTGATAGAGGCGGCCAATTCCCGGCGCGGCAGCCTTACAGCGGGTTCATCCGCAAGCAGTAGCAGTGCCGCGTGAAGCGATGCTGCGGTGCCCAGTTTATTGGTGTGGATCTTATCAACAACCCACAAGACCCCATGAACCTTCATGTGATGGGCTACCGCAAGAGTGCGAAGAGGACCACCCCCGGTCAGGAGAATGCAGCCTGCATAGGTTTCAGCAAGAGCAAATGCGAAGCCGTCCTGAATCGACAGTTGCGGGGTACCGCGCACAACCCGTTGCGCCCGGAGGACGCCTTCACCAGGAAGATCCATAACCTTTAGGCCGCCGCGAACAAGCGCCTTTTTTTGAGCGTTTGTGAATTTAAGAAGATCGTCCTCGAACAGGGTATTCGGGATGAGAATCTTGTAGGGCAGCTTCAGGAAAGCATCGAGCAGTGACGCTTTCCTGAGGTCGATGAGACAACCACTATCACTGACGATTATCCTCATACGACTTTCGCGGCCCTTTCAAACCGGCCTCGACCTCGGGCACCGCGAGCTGCAAAAGCTCAGCGGCTTTGCTCAATGAAATCAACCCCTCTGCGAGCACCCGGTAGCACAACCGGTCAAAACGGAGAGCACGTTCGCGCTGCCCACGTATTTCTGGCGGTTCAAGCTCTTCCGGTTCATGCGTGCGCCAGCCGCGCGCGATCGTCTGGAAAGCGTAGACCAGCGTGGACTCGCTGATGACATCGAGTTGCCGCAGCCTCATGAGCAGGGCCGCACCACTGACGCGATATAGCCGCTTGAGACCAATGATCTCCTTGTAGCCGAGCGCGTTTCGATGCTGGCCTACTTCGCGGAGAAGGTGTTCCCGAGGCATTAAGAACGCCCCTGCAAACAGCATCGCCGCCCTCTCCTCCTCCTTCTCGGAGAGGCTGTCGATTGCCATCAGGCGATGTGCCAGTTCATGACCTAGCGTCAGGCGCCGCCGCTCAAGCGAGAACTGATTATTCACCACAATGACCGGCAAGTCGGGTTGATCTTCGGGCTGCTTCACAAGGCAGGTAAAACCGGAAACCCGCGCCGGAAGCGCCACGGTCAGCACCTTCAGGCCTTTCTCTTCGAGAAGTTCGGTCATGTTGGGAATCGGATCAAAACCGAGTTTCCATTGATTCCGGACATCTGCGGCGAGTTGCTCAGCTCCACCGGCATCACGCAGCTTGCGGGGCTTGGCCACCGGGCAATGCCACTGCGTGCTGTCAAGTTCGAGGATAAGCTCGATCTGCAGGTAACGCTCGATCCATTCGAGCACTTCGGTTTCGACATGGGCGCGATCCCGCGCGCTGGTGTTGGACTTCGTCCTGAATTCTACGCCGCGCAGCTCGATCCCCTGGCTATCGACCAGATAACTGAGAGAGACACCGAGTGCGCTGGAAAGCGCCAGCAAGACCCCGGAACTGGGGATATCCTCGCCGCGCTCGTATTTCCCGATAGCCTGGGCCGTAACTCTGCGGTGCATGGCGTCGGACAGACCGCGCAAGGAATAGCCGGACTTGCGCCTGGCGAGTTTGATGCGGTCAGCAATCATGGCGGCCCCCCCTTCCAGTTTACACTTGCACACTTCCTATATTTATTGTAAACTGAACGGGAGAATCGATCAAGCTGATTCCTAAGAGGTTTTGCTTTGGTGAAGCACAACAAAACCATGGACCATCCCGAGGGCGTGGCGCTGCGGTGCCACCTGCCGGACGACGGGTTCGGACCGGCGTGGACCTCTATCAAGCTGGCCGATGGGGTCCGCGAACGCCTGCTGGCCCAGTCCCTTTTGTCACTAACCGTGCGGCAAAAGCTTCCTTTCGAGGCGGCGCCGTTGCACGGTCTGATCCTTCTCATGGGCGCACCGGGGACTGGAAAGACTACACTGAGCCGGGGGCTCGCCAACCAGATCGCGAAGCAGCTTCCGAGGACAAAAACGACATACATTGAGATCGACCCGCACGCCCTAACCAGTTCGGCGCTCGGCCGGAGCCAGCAGGCAGTGGCAAAGCTCTTTGAGCAGACAATTCCTGAACTCGCGATGGACGGGGCAGCCATCGTCCTGCTCGATGAACTAGAGACGCTCGCCGTTTCCCGTCATCACCTCAGCCTTGAGGCCAACCCGATTGACGTACACCGCGCAACGGACGCAGCCCTCGCGGGCATGGACAGGCTGACCCGCGATCACAGGAATGTTCTGCTTATCGGAACTACGAATTTTCCGAAGGCACTGGACCGGGCGGTAATTTCCCGCGCTGACCATATTGAAGTGATTGGCCTTCCGACGGAAGCTGCCCGTCGCGAGATCATCCTGGATTCGCTCAAGGCCATCGGAACCGTCTGGAAGGGCGTACGCCCGCTTGAGGCTGACATTCTCCGCCTGGCAAAAGCCTCCGAGGGCCTCGACGGCCGGCGCATCCGCAAGGAGATTTTCGTGGCCATGGCGTCGGACATCGAGACAGCGAAGGACCCCGGCAAGCTGACCACGACCCAGATCGAATCTGCCTTCCGGCAGGCACTGAAAACGCAGAAGGAGTTACCAAAATGAGGGTTCGCCGTGATGTCAGTTCCATCCCGCACCGTTCTGCCGGTGAAACCTGGCAGCGCATCATCGACCTTGTCACTGGCCGGGGATCAAAGGATGTGCAGCAGCTCAAAGATGCGGCCGGTGTAATGGGGTCGATCATTACCGATGAGCATCCGGCCAGCCGCGCCATCATGGTCGAGGGCGTCGGCCCACAATTGCGTATCTATTGCCGGTACGGCATCAAGGCCGTCGAGGAAGGCGCCAAGGTGGACCCCTTGACCTGGAATCCGACGGCGGGAGACTGGACGATGCACGTGCCCTGCGATGCAGAAAATATTGACTGGGTGAAGGAATCCCTGTCGGCGACATCGCCGCGCATCAAGGTATTCGACGTTGATGAAGCCGACCGCGCCGAGGAAGAACAGCAGGAGGCTGCGGCCAAGAGCGGCAAAGATCTGGCCGTGGACTGGAACTTCCGAGGATAACGACCATGGCAACCCAGACATATGCTTATTCGCGGTCCTTTACCCAGACCCACAGCATCATCTTTCTCAGCGACAATCTGCGGAACACACTGCGGGAGGTGATTCGCGAGAACGGAATCAGCCCCAGCAAGCTGATGCAGAACTGGGCAACGATCGAGCGGGGAATTCAAACGTGGCTTCGGTCAGGGCATCTGAACAACATCGTCGTTGAGTTTTTCAAGCCCGGAGCAACGGCGTCATCTGCCCGATGGGAATTTCCCATTGGCTATGCGGGATCAGGCGTTGACGATGATATGTGGCTGGACAAGAATTACATGCGCCAGCTCATCGCGAAGTCACCCCGCCCGAGTCCGGATTGCACGTACCGAATCATACTTTGCACGGACCCCGGCGCAGCAAATGTTCCCGGGTTTTCCTACTGCTCCTTCTTGTCGACCGGGAGTCTCGCCGCGCGCCAAGCCGGTACAGTCATCGCCACCCGCCACCTGACGGCGGGCGTAACGTACTGGAGGTAGATGGAATGCTTACGACAGCGCAAGCTTTCGACAAGTTCCGCCAGCGTCTGGAGCTGAGCGACACGGAGCAGAAGGACGCCGCGAGGCGCCAGAAGGACGTTCGCGAGTGCATCCGCGAAGGATTCGATCTGAAAACCGATTTTCTTTCAGGGTCGTACAAGCGCCACACGAAGACCAAGCCCTTGAAGGATGTTGACGTAATGTTCGTCCTTGGCGCCAAGGAAAAGTGGCGGCGGGACAAACCTCCCATCGACACGTTGCAGGCCTTTGAGCGGTGCCTGAAGAAGAAATTCGCCGAACAGGGCCAAGTCGAAATCGGGCGGCGGTCCGTCACGGTAGAATTCGAGAAGATCTACTATCCCGAAGACCACGACGGCAAGGTGCTTAGCATCGACGCCGTACCTGCTTTTGAGCGCGGCGGCGGCGACTATGAAATACCCGACAAGGCGACGGGCACGTGGATCAAGACCAATCCTGAAAAGCACAACGAGCAGACCACAACCAAAAACAAGGAACTTGACACGCGGTGGGTCCCGCTCGTGAAAATGGCGAAGGGCTGGAATCGGGCCAACGGGAAGCCGATAAAGCCATCCTTTCTTATCGAGGTGATGGCCGAAGAACTCGTTGAAGCACCGTTCTCGACATACCCCGACGAGGTACGCAATTTCTTTGCCGCCATGGAAGCAAATGTCGCACGAACCTGGCCAGATCCCGCCGCTCTCGGTCCACCTGTTTCTGACCAGATGACGCCGGAACTCATTACGGAAGCAAAGAAGGCGCTGCAGCAAGCACAGCGCAAAGCCACTGTGGCACGCCGGGCCGAGGAGACGGGACGGCAGGGCGAAGCGTTGCGAATCTGGCGCGAGGTTCTCGGCGACTATTTTCCGCTTTCGTGATCGAAAGCTCGGAAGGACAAGAGATGACAGATCCAACAGGCCGCTCCTTCCTCAGCTACCGCCGAACGCGTTTGCATGAGGCGCGGCTTCTGATTGAAGCACAGCACGATGTCGGTATTCCTACGTGGCAGGACTTGAGTGACCTCGACGCAGGCCACGCCGATGCACTTTTGCGAGAAGCACTAGCGGCCGGCACGACTGCAAACGCAGTGTGCTGGCTAACACCGGACGTAGAAAAGTCGGATGTCATGACCCGGACGGAGTTGCCGGGTATCCTCAAACGGATAGAGCAGAACGATGGTTTTTTTATGGTGCCTGTCGCGGCGGGAGGTCTCGGCTATGAAGATGTGACCCGCGTCGTTGGTACCTATTTAGCGATTCATGATCTCGGCCAATGGAACGTCCGCAAGGTCGTGTCCGATCCGATTACGCCCAATGATGCAGCCGGTGTCGCCCGACAAGTCTTGAAACGCCGCGTCCAAGAGATTTCGAAACACCTGGCGGTGGGGGAGCCGCTGCGGCTGGTGATCAACACCCGAAAGAAACCCGCCTTCGAGCCCGGAGTGGCCTTATCGCTCGATTGGACGCATCGATTCGACGGTCGCCTGGCCAACCCGCCGGGGGCTTGGAAAGAACACCTCCTCCCTGCATTGGAAACGATCGCGCAGAACTGCGAGCAGCACGCGCCCGGACGCCGGATCATTGCGGAAGGTCTATGCGCTCTACCGGCAGCAGTGGCACTTGGGAGCGCTTTCCTGGCGACCCGACGCCTGTCGCTGGCGTGGCGGCAGATTTCGCCAAAGCGGCCGCCGGAGATGTGGTCGCTAAACGAACAAGCAGAATCGTCTGGCTTTGCCGCGCAGATTCTGAGCGCAAATGTCAGCGGCGATGACCTGGCGTTGCTAGTATCGGTAGCCTCAAACATGGAGCCTGCTTTCGGCGCCTCACGGCCGCAGCTCCCGCCGTTTCGCGGCATGGTGGTGGTTACGAAGCCGGGCAACTATCCGCACGATATTGACGCGCCGGGCAAGGCTGTGGACGTTGTGCGGGTAATCGCTGAGGGATTACGTCAGGCCAGAGACACTTTGCAGCCGCGCGGGACCGTCCACTTATTCCTGGCGGTACCCGCCGGTCTTGCGGTGATGATTGGCCAAACGTTGAACACGTTTGGCCCAATCCAGACTTACGAACACGTCGGGACAGATACGGTCGGGGTATATCAGCCTGCCGCTCTCCTCGCACCATCGGCGTGAAGGATTTCCCCTGATGACTGCGGACGAGTATTTGCAACGTATCCTCAATCGTGAGGCCGTTGACGCAGGGGCATATTCACCGGTTCGCGGTGTGCACACCGTGCTTGACCCCATCATCCGGGACTGGGCCGGCAATCGCTTGCTCAGCATCCACCCGAGCGGTTCCTTCATGAAGGGCACCGCGAACAAGAGCGGGACCGACATCGACTTCTTCATTTCTCTCTCGGAACAGACCACGGAAACACTGAAGGAAATTTACGACAAACTTTTCAACAGAATGAAAGAGAAGGGATACACGCCCACCCGGCAGAACGTTTCGATCAATGTCCGCGTATCCGGCTATTCCGTGGACCTCGTGCCAGGCAAGCGCCAGAACAGTTACGGCGACGATCACAGTCTTTACCGTCGCAAGGCCGACACCTGGACGAAAACAAACGTCGTAACCCACATCAACCATGTCACCCGCGCCGGCCGCCTGGGCGAAAGTCGTATCATCAAGCTCTGGCGCAATCAGAGACAACTCGATTTCCCGTCGTTCTACTTAGAACTGACAGTCATCGATGCCCTTTCACAACAGTTTTCCGGAACCCTCTCAGACAACGTATGGAAGGTGTTTCAGTACTTGCGCGACAGATTTCCGATCACGCGGGTCGTCGATCCGGCCAACACCAACAACATCATTTCGGACGATCTTTCCGCGGCGGAGAGAACTAAGATCAGGGCAGCGGTGGAGCAAACCTTAAAAGCCTCGAACTGGGGTCAGATCGTCACGTGATCTGGTCCCTCGCTTCTCTCCGGACGGAACACGAAAAACCCATAGACGGCCACAGATCGCCGGGCTTAGCGCCTTTAGATTCCATTTGGTTAGGCCCACCCCCAATCCACCGCGATATGCGATATTATATTTATTGTCTTGACCGATATAATTTCACATATAGCCTTGAAATGCTTAAAAATCTGTCTTATTATATGAAGCATGGTAAGAAATATAAAAAAGCCTATCAAACCGGTTCGGCTGGATGGCCTTCCCGCAGACATGCGCCGCGAGCTGAAAGAGGCGCGGCGCAAGCGCGGCTGGAGCCAGGCCGAGCTGGGAAGGCGCGCCGGCCTGCCGCAGATGCATATCTCCGGCATCGAGTCCGGCAAGATCGTGCCACGCTTCGACACTCTTCTGGACCTTGTGCGTGTGCTCGACTATGACCTCCTGATGGTCCCGCGCTCGCTCGTGCCCGCCGTGCAGGCGCTCATCCGCGATCATCGAAATCAAGACCAGCATCGCGGCGAGGGAGAACGCTCCCTCTATGCGGCCGACGAAGACGAACCCGAGATAAAGGGGCCGGACCACGATGAAGTTTGATCCGAAGAAACTGAATGCGCTCGCCGTGCAGATGCACGGCCGCCAGATCGGCGTCATCAACCGCCTGGCCGGTGACCGCCATCTCTTTGCCTTCGAGCAGGACTATATCGACGATCCCGACCGTCCGACCCTCAGCCTGTCTTTCAAGGGGCAGACTGGCGGGCTGGTCTCGGCCACGCGCCCGACGGGCCTCCGCCTTCCGCCCTTTTTCTCGAACCTGCTGCCCGAAGGCCATCTGCGGACTTATCTGGCAACGCGCGCGGGCGTCAAATCCGAGCGCGAGTTCTTTCTTCTTGCTGTCCTTGGCGCTGATCTTCCCGGTGCCCTTGTCGTGACGCCTCGTGACGATCAGGACGGTGATGCTCATCATGATGCCCGTGACCATCATGATGATGATCGGGGTCATGATGCTGCCCTGCGGTTTTCACTGGCTGGTGTGCAGCTTAAGTTTTCCGCCGTCATGGAGACCTCCGGTGGACTGACCATTCCCGCCGACGGCATGGGCGGGTCCTGGATCGTCAAGCTGCCCTCGGCCCGCTTTCCCGCCGTCCCTGAAAACGAACACGTGATGCTGGAGCTGGCGCGCGCCGTCGGCATCGCCGTCCCGCACAACCGGCTGATAGACACAAAAGAAATTCACGGGCTGCCCGAGGACGCCGGGCGCATGGAAGGCATGGCGCTCGCCGTGCAGCGATTCGACCGCGGCCCCGGCGGGGAGCGCATTCACATGGAGGATTTCGCGCAGGTGTTCGGCCTATTTCCCAACGACAAGTATGACCACCGAAGCTACGCCAATATCGCGTCCGTGCTGTGGGCGGAAACCGGACAGGAAGCAACCTACGAGTTTGTCCGGCGGCTGGTCTTTTCCGTGCTCATCGGCAATGCCGACATGCACCTCAAGAACTGGTCGCTGCTTTACCCTGATCGCCGCACGCCGGTATTGTCCCCCGCCTATGATTTTGTGGCAACACTGCCTTACCTTCCCCATGACAGCCTCGCCTTGAACTTTGGTGACAGCCGCAGCCTCAGCGAGATCACCGTCGATCAGGTGCGACGTTTCGCGGATACCGCACGCATGCCGGCGAGTCAGCTCTGGCAGATTGTTACCGAAACGGCGGAACGGACAGTCGCGGCCTGGGAAACACTCGAACACACGGCTTTGCTGCCGCATGATATGCGGACCGCCATCGGCAACCAGATTCTTGCGGTAGCTACGACTACCACTGGCACTCGTCAGGCGCCCGCCTGACCATTCTTGCCAACAGGCGGACACCGTTGTTCCCGCCATGATGACCGAAAGGAGCCGTGATGTCTCTTGATGGCCCAGATGAATCAGAGAACGAGTCCACAGCGGCACCAGACGCATGGGAAGAATTTCGGCAGGAAGACAACGATCCCATTCGCATAGAGGAGTTGAAGACCCTCCCCTTGCAGGATATGCCGGAAGACATCTGTATCCGGGTCATGGATGACTATTTCCCGGACACGACAATAAGCCGTGAAGGTGAGCTCCTTATCTGTGAGATCGAGGAGCACCTGTATACAAAATACTGGGAGCACAAATTTTCTGCGTACGCTTTCGCTGAAGCCATGGAGCGCGCGATACGGCGCCTCGCGCACGAGGGTCATCCTTTCACAAATCCGTCGCGGGATGACGAGGACGTTCATATCTTCGTCCGCTGGCAACTTAGACTTCCACGCACCACCCAACGTGAATCGCTCGCACAGTCGATAAAATCCGCTTTCGATTTGGTATGGCAGCGAGCCGACTCGATCCTGGAAAACTCCGATTCCGTTCTCATTCTCGGCAACGACACAGGGTCCGGGCTGGATCGATTGAAAACGATCGCCTCCAGGCTTGAGGAACTCGGCTACTACACCTACATCATAAGAGAGCAGCCTGATAAGGCAGGCGAGAGCGTTATTCAGAAAGTCATGCGGTATGCGCTTTCATCCAGGTTCGTCCTGATCGAAAATACTCAGGCGTCTGGCCATCTCTACGAAATCCCCCACGTGGCCAAGGCGGCAGAGTGCGTAACCGCCGTCCTGCAAGAGGACGCCAAAGGCGCCACCTGGATGTTCGAGGATGCTTATGCCAAGCACAAGCACTGGCGCAAGTTCACCTACAAAGACAATGAGCTGGAACGCGCTGTCGAGCAGGCTGTCGCTTGGGCAGAGGAATTTGTAGGCGAGTTCGCCGCCTACCAAGTGGCGAATTTGCCTTGGCTCAAGAAGAAATAGCGCAATGTCCCGGAGAAGAACACACTCCGGTCATCAGAAACTGCTCACTCCGGGCGTGTCCGTCCGCCCGCGCGGATGCACCGCCTGTCACGTTTTCTTGCAGAAAAACTTGCCCCCACCATCGCAGCCCGTCCGCCGTCCCCCACGGGGCGGAAGTGCGGCCAAGCACACCGCGCAGATGGCACCCTATACCCCCCACGTACCCCGGCTTTCCTCCTTGTGATCCCCCCGTCCCCCATCGCTCCTTTATCCGGTTGCCCTCAACAAGCATGGGAATCTGACCGTGCGCGCCGCGAAGTCAACGGCCAGCCCGCCCCGAGATTCCGTGTAAGCCGTGTGACTTCCCGTCTTTTCCGCACGGTCCTGTCGTTTCCCATGTTGAGGACAACCAGACAGAAAAGGAGGAGTTA
>Ga0209158_1002197_pt1 | contig 12273 bp, 7 predicted proteins | sample GraSoiAngelo_140_FD_185897 | JGI IMG/M metagenome (GOLD analysis project Ga0209158, IMG submission 185897) | Grasslands soil microbial communities from the Angelo Coastal Reserve, California, USA - 14_0929_12_30cm (SPAdes) (version 2) | ecosystem: Environmental > Terrestrial > Soil > Grasslands ...
GGAGATCGCTAAAGCACCTCCCCGCGCGAACGCCTGAATCCGACGCCATGAGCAAAGACCTTCAGAAACGCGGCTTCACTTTCGTAGGATCGACCATCTGCTACGCCTTCATGCAAGCCGTCGGCATGGTGAATGATCACGTTGTGGAGTGCTTTCGGTATTCGCAGGTTGGTGGCTAACGGAGCGGACGTATGCGCCAGGTATCTTATCGTGTTGCCGAAACCGATATGGCTTGTTGGCGAATCGCGTACTCACCTGCCTTTACTTCAATCCTTCGACGAGGTACAAATCCGCAAGCATGCGGTGATACCCGAAGACACAGGTTTTGGCGTCGGGGGTGAGGAGGATGGGGCCGATGTTTTCGACGCCTGCGGGATCGGAGGGCATCAACTGCTTCCACAGAGTACGCTGACCCGTTTGCAGTTCGACGCGATAAACCCGCGCTGGTAATTCACCGGGCTGATAAACGTAAACCGCGTGCCCATCGGCGCTCCAGACGATCGGCTGTTCGCCGGGATTCAATCCTTTGATCACACTCGGCTCACCGCCGTTCGCGGGATAAAGATATCCCTTCTGGTCGGGACCGATGCCGGCCACGGTTTGCGAATCTGGCGAGATCACGAATGCGGTGCCATGCACGCCTTCAGGAGAAATTGCCGTCGTCTTTCCCGATTGCAGATCGTACACATTCAAACGGACTCCTTTGTCCGGCTCATTCCCGGTGAACAGTATCCGCTTCTGATCGGGAAACCAGCGCGCCCAGGTGTGATTGATATTGTCATGAGTCAAGTCTTTGGGTTCACCCGCGCCGGTCGGCAGCAACTTTAGCTGGGTGGGTGATCCCTGGGGTTGCACAATAGCCCATTTGCCATCGGGCGACAAAGCGACTGCTCCACCTTCGCCGAGCAGCACGGCTGGAGAACCGTCGGTTTTGCGCAGGTAGACCGCATATGTCAAGCCGCCGGATTTCGAGTAGTCGAGTGCTCCGCCGCCTCCTTCCTCATCGAACAGAAGGGTCTTGCCATCTGCGGACAGGTCGGCCGGATACGAGTAGTCTAGCCAGGACAGTTCGCGTTCGTTTGTATCCGCGGTTCTGACGCCGATCAGCTCACGACGCCAGCTTGCCCGCATGAGAAGCACGCGGCCGTCTTTCGAAATATCCAGCAGCATCAAAGCACCAGGCAAACGCAATACCATGCGTTCTTTGCCATCGAGTGTTATGGCGTACAGGGTCCTGTCAGTACCGCTCTTGCTGGCGGTAAACCAGATCTCGCTTCCATCTGGAGACCATGCCAGCCCCTGCACGGTAAACCACTCCCCCGAAAGTATCCTCTTGTTTCTCTTTAGGTCGACGATGGCCAGGGAACCGCTATCGTCTCCCTGGTTGGGATGATCGAGAAATGCGATCAGATTGCCCTTGGGTGATACGCGAGGATGACCGATCCATCCTCCGGTTTCGTATAGCGACTTTCCCACCGGATATTCCAGGCGATTGCGGCCGCCGAAATCGCGAACCACTGCCAAAGTGCTGCCATCCGGTGCCCAATCAGCCCACTGTACCTGCTCCAGCATTTCGCGTGGGGCGCCTCCGGCGAGAGGTGCTCGCGCCAGCGTGCCCGATGTCACCCAAGTGCCGATGGCCTTGCTGTCTAGCAATACAGCCATTTCGGCAGCAGAGGAGATCGACATCAACTGTGTCCGGTCAAGCCCCATCGAACGCGACTCCGGAGCTTCCGGGCGCGCCGTAAAGACATCTACGGGCTTACCTTGCCAGGCAGCGCTGTAAAGAATGGTTTGTCCATCAGGAGCAAAGCGCGCCGAACGGATGCTGCCGCGCCGGAAAGTGAGCTGCCGGTAAAGCGGGGGCGGCGCAGGTGATTTCGAGTAAAGCAGCTTGCCTGCCCAAACTCCCGCGCTCAGCGCCACCAGCGCAGAAAGCGCGATCAGCAGCGGCATGCGACCTCGCTTGGCCGGGGCGGCGACCACTACTTTTTGCGACCCCGTGCTGGCGACGCTAGCGGGCTGCTCGGTCTCGGTCACGACGGAAGTACGCGACGAATCGAGCGAGCGCTGAAGGCGCTTGAGATCTGCGCGCAGCTCAGCGGCACTCTGGCATCGCAGGTCGCGATCTTTCTCCAGAGCTTTACTGATTGTCTCTTCGAGCTTGACCGGCAGCGCCGGATTGAGGCGGATGGGCCCAGTCGGCGCGCGATTCAGTATGGCTTCCGTTATGACCGCAGAAGTCTCTCCGCGAAACGGCAGAACACCCGTCGCCATTTCGTAGAGCACCACGCCAAATGAAAAAAGATCTGTTCTGCCGTCCAGTTCCTTACCGCGCAACTGCTCCGGTGACATGTAGGCGACTGTTCCCACCGCTGTCCCAGGGCTAGTGAGATCGAGGCTGGTTACATCCCCTAAAGTCTGAGAATCTGCCAAGTTCGGCCGGTGGCTGCGCGCGATTTTGGCCAGGCCGAAGTCCAGAATTTTGGCGTGGCCCCGGTCAGTCACGAAAATGTTCGCCGGCTTGATGTCGCGGTGCACGATGCCCTTAGCATGGGCGGCTTCGAGGGCATCGGCCACTTCAATGCCAAGCCGCAGCAGTTCTTCGAGCTCCATCGGAGTTTGACCAATCATGTGCTTCAACGTCTGCCCTGTAAGGCATTCCATGACGATGAAGAACCGGTTCTCGTGCTGGCCAATCTCGTGGATGGTGCAAATGTTGGGATGATTCAGAGCCGAGGCGGCGCGCGCTTCGCGGCGGAAGCGTTCCAGTGCCTGAGCATCCTGCGAAGCTTCTTCGGGGAGAAACTTCAAGGCAACGAAGCGGCCGAGGGTGGTGTCCTCAGCCTTGTACACGACGCCCATGCCACCGCCACCGAGTAGTTCAACGATGCGGTAATGCGAGATATTCTGCCCGACTAGTGTCGCCAGTTGCGTACTCAATGGACGCCCTCAATCCCGGTTCGCAAACCGAGCAATCTTAGGCAGAATCGCGCGTCCCGTCAACAAAGCATGGGATCGGTAGTGGCTTATCTATGAAGGTGTCGGCTCTGTCAAGGACTTCTTTGGGCACTACCGCGTGCACTCGGGGAAGCGCGCCATTTCGCTCTAGTGGAAAAAAATGTTGCCATCGCCGACCAAGGCTCGCTGCTAATCTCTGCGGGTGGAACTCGGTCCGACCCAGCCATCTATTCGGCCACTACTTCGACCATGATTATTACTTCGAACTCCCTTGCGGGAGCGGGGCGCCCAATCAGTTTGACGGTGATCTACGGCACACCATGACCCAGTTCCGAGCTACCCCACGTGCGAACCGAACTTCGAAGTCTGCTGATAATCCCATCCCTTACGCCACATCCAGTACAGCCGAACTGACAGTTTGCGGGCCATCGCTACCTTGGCGATGGCACGGCCACGCCGCATCGCGAGGTGCAGAAACTGACGCCGCCAGGTTGGCTCATAACGTATGACGGCATGGGCTGACTCGATCAGCAAGAAGCACAACAGTGTGTGCCTTGCTTGCTGATATAACCGAGGCATTGGCGACCGCCGCTGGATTCTTCGCAGGGATGAGCCCCCAAGTAGCTGCCGACTTGCGGTGGAAGAAGAATCGACACGGACGGTAATGGCGCGTTGCGGGATAACTACACGCACGAAAGTACGCAAGGCAAGACCCGCTACCCGGCTTTCGCGTACACTTGAAATTTTACGGCTTGAAGACCATCAAACACATCCTTTTCCGCTACAGCGTTTTTTCTCTGGCCGCTGTCCTCGCGGAGCCGTCGAATCGCTCGAGGCCGTGATTGATATGCTCCCTCACGCGCTACAGTTGCTGAGCGGGAATACCGAGCATTCCTAACCTTCTTCCTGAATCAAGTAAGTATTGCAAGTAGCACTTCCGCGGGCGTTCTTATTCAGAGTACGCTGTGCCAATGTTCCCCCGCCCAGGAGGAATCGTGTTCCGTCGCATCGCATGTGTGCTGGCCTTGTGTGTCTCGAGTTTGCCCGCTGATGAGGCAGTGCAACCGTCGCTCACCATCTATAACCAGAATTTCGCCGTCGTCCGCCAGGAACTCCCGCTGAATCTGAAGGCAGGAGTCAACAAACTTCAGGTGACGGATATCACGATGCACCTGGAACCGGATTCGGTCATTCTGCGCGATCCGAGTGGCAAACACCCGATTCAGGTGCTGGAACAGAACTACCGTGCCGACCCGATTTCTGAGTCTTTGCTGCTTTCGCTCAACGAGGGCAAGACGATCGATTTCCTGGTGCAGCGCGAGAACAAGCAGGAGGTCGTCACCGGCAAAATCATCCGTAGCGGATACACCCCTCACAACTACATGGCCATGAATCGCTATGGCCAGCAGTATTACCAGGCGCAGATGGCCTATGCGCAGGGTGGCAACGAGCAACCTATTATTGAAGTCGATGGCAAACTGCGCTTTGGCCTTCCCGGCGTGCCGCTCTTTCCTTCACTGGGCGATGAGACGATCCTCAAGCCTACACTCCAGTGGCTGCTGTCTTCTGATCAGGCTGGGCCGATTCGCACCGAGTTTTCCTACGTTACTGGGGGGCTGACCTGGGAAGCGGACTACAACATCGTCGCTCCCGATAAAGGCGATGTCGTTGACCTGGTGGGCTGGGTCACCATGGACAACCAGAGCGGGAAAACTTTTGATAATGCGCGGATCAAGTTGATGGCGGGCGATGTGAGCAAGATTCAGCCGAGGCAAATGTACGATTTGGAAGTTAGCAGCCGCGCCGTGAACGGTATGGCCGCTCCTGCTCCGGCGGTAACAGAGAGGACTTTCGACGAATATCATCTCTACACCCTAGCTCGGCCGACTACTTTGCATGATCGCGAGACCAAACAGGTGGAATTCATCCGCGCGGCTAACGTGGCATCAAAACGAATTTACGTCTACGACGGCGTGAAGATCGATTCGAACCGCTACAACGGCTGGAATTGGGAAAGTATTCGCAACGATTATTCATACGGCACCGAATCCAACCCCAAAATCTGGGTGATGCGCGAGTTCGCCAACTCTGAAGCGAATCACCTGGGCATGCCACTTCCCAAAGGGCGCGTGCGTTTCTACCGCCACAACGATGATGGGCAGATTGAGTTTACCGGTGAGAACGTGATCGACCACACTCCGCGCGATGAGAACGTCCGTGTGTATACCGGTAACGCGTTCGACATGACAGGCGAGCGCCGCCGTACCGATTACCGGCTGGAGATCAACCAGCATTATCTGGACGAATCGTTTGAAATCAAGGTGCGCAACCACAAGAAGGAGTCGGTAGATGTGCGCGTGGTGGAACATCTCTACCGCTGGTTAACCTGGAATGTGACTGCCAAATCAGATTCGTACAAGAAGCTCGATAGCCAGAGCATCGAGTTTCCGGTAACGATCGCGCCTGACGGAGAAAAGACTATAACTTACACGGCGCACTATACCTGGTGAGATTTCCTCTTTTTTATCCTCATCGCATCCGATAACTACACGCACGAAAGTGTCCAAGGCAAGACCAGCTACCCGGCTTTCGCGTACACTTAAATCCTTACGGTTTGAAGACCATCAAACACATCCTTTTCCGCTACAGCGCCTTTCTCTGGGCGCTGCTGAAGCCTCTGGGAGCCTGGGGGGTGTTCCTGATTTCCGCCGTGGACGCGGCTTTTCTCGGTTTGCCGATGGACCCGATCGTTGCCACCTATGTCTATCAGAACCGCGGGCGCTTCCTGCTGTACGTCTTTCTGGCATCCGCAGGATCGGCACTGGGCAGCATCGTCATTTACCTGATCGGCTACAAAGGCGGCGAGGAGTTGCTGCGAAAACACATCTCCCCCGAGCGCTTTGAGAAATTCCACAAAGCCTTCGATGAGCATCCGTTCTGGAGCCTGATGTTCCCCGCCATGCTGCCTCCGCCGACTCCATTTAAGCTCTTCGTGCTCGCGGCGGCGGTTTCCGAAATGCAGTTTGGACACTTTTTGCTGGCGATTTTCTCCGGGCGCTGCGTGCGATTTTTAGTGCTCTCGTTTTTGACCCTGAGATTCGGTCCCGGCTTCGTGGACTTCTCCGGCAGAGTGTTCCGGCAGCATTTTCATTGGGTGCTGGCGGCGGTGGCAGTGGGGCTTGGGATCTGGCTGCTGATCAGAAGGGCGAGGCTTGCAAGGAAGAACTTAGCCGCGGAGAACGCGAAGGAGTCGCTGAGTTCGCAGAGAACAGCTTGAAAGAGCGTCCCTATTAGGGCATGCTCCATCCTAAGAAGTGGCAACGCCCCTCAAGCTGCCGCTGTATGATCGCTTTGCCCGAATGCCTCTGCGAGTTTGTGCAGCGCAACAGGAGTGGCAAACATCACTGCCGTAAACAGTAAATCTCCCTCTACGGCATTGCGGAAGAACGGCAAGGCCAGCGTATAAGAAGTCATCAGGCCGGATAGAGTCTTCGGATACAGATTCGTCGCTGCCCACACGTCAAAATTGCTTATTAGGTAAAACGAAACCGAACTGGCCAAAGCTGCGCCGATCACACGCAGCGGCTTTGTGTCTCCGCGCAACTTCGTTCCCAGCCACAGAATCACGGCATACCAAGCCCAGGTCACGTAGTGATCCCATGTGAAGAAAGGATAGGCATACACCAGCTTGGTGAGTACCACATCCGATGCGGCGAGCAAAAGCCACGGGGCCCAAAGTTGGCGGCGTGATCCACGCGCGCCGAAAAACAGCAGCGATGCCACCACTGGCGTGAACGTCCATGGATGAGGCATGAAGCGTACTGCCAGCGCAGCCAGAACAAAAATGTAAGCCAGCACGGATCACCTCGCTCGATGAATCATTGTGGCGCTCGGTTACGGTAATCGTCAAGGTTTGATCTACCGCGACCTGCCTTATTTCCGCTAATCTGGAAGCTGTTTTCCCCGGGAACCGAAAGTCTCAGCAACTACATTCAGGTTACGATCCAACACTACGCCGCCTCGCAGGAGATTGGCTCCCCTGCGCTCTGGATAAGCGAAGCGCAAATCTTGGAATTGAACTACGTAACCTGGCCGCGGGTTGCGGATCTCCTCTGTTTCAGTGACCGGATACTGCGCCCAATCCAGATAAACCCGGCCCAGATAACTTCTTTTTGCCGCCAACGTGACCGGAGTCTCTTCCGGTTTGTAGCGGATTCGCATGTCACCGTCGGGATCGACCTCGGGGCCAAGCGAATCGACCACAGTCAATGCATAAAAATTCTGCGTTTCGACAACTCCAAACCAGCGAAACGGATTCCACCAGTAGGGATAGGCCGAGGCGCGGACGGGATTGGCGCCTTCGTAAACGCGGGCCTGAAGCGCGTTGAGTGCGCGGCGATGCTCGTAATCACGAAGCCCCCAAAGTCCGACCACTCCAACCAACGCCAAAGTAGCGCCAAACCTGCCTGCTGGTCCTCGGCGGCGAACTCCAATTTCTCTGTCGATCAGAGAGAAGAGTGTGGGCACGACCAAGCCGGCGAGCAACAAAGCATAAATAATCGGATCGACAATGAAAACGATGTCCCACGAATACCATCTCTCAGAAAACGGCCAGAACGGACGCACGCCATACCCGTTGGTAAAATCCAGCAGGATGTGCGTCAGGCCAGCGACAAGAGAGAATAAATACAGCAGTCCCCAGCGCGGCGGCAGGTTGGGCTCTTTGATTTTCTTCCCACGCAAATGCCAAACCACATACATGAATCCGACTACAACGGCCGAAACCAAAAACAGGCCAAGAAATGAATGCGTAAATCCGCGATGATGGGCAAATCCGAACACAGGGCCTTTGAAATTGCCGAGCACATCGAGATCAGGCGCCTCCGCCGCCAGCGTCATGGTGACGGTCGCTAGAGCCGTTTTCCGATTAAATCCAGAGCGCGCAAGACATGCGCCAGTCAGAAAGTGAGTGATGGGTTCCAAAATTGTGTTTTATGACGCCAAAGCAAGAGCGCGTAAAAATCCTTTGGATGCGTTCGCAACGATAGCAGGTTCACGCCTTTGCCGGCACTAGCAGGGTCAGCGCATCCGGCACAACGGAAATCTCGGCGGGCAAAGTTCCCAACAGCTCTCCGTCAGCTTCGACATAGATCTTTCGCTGAGTCCCGGCCGACTGCCCAGGCGCACGACAGATCACCTTCCCGCCCGAGTGCAATTCAATGCCCTTCACTTCCTCCTTACTGGCAAGCAATCCGCGAATGATGTATCGCAGATATGCCGCGCGACTAGTCGTACGAAAAAGCACCAGCCGCAGATCATCGCTCTCCAGTGACGCCCCGGGCGCCAATTCGCGCAGGATTCCTCCGAAATCTCGAATGCGAACGGCCAAGAGCTGCGACACATCTTCATAGCAACTCCCGCCGATCTCAACTGCAAAGTTCTGCATGCGATGCGTGAGCCACAGCCGTGTCGCCTGGAAGTAGTACGCGGCCATGCCGAGATGGCCCTTCAGCAGCATGTTTAGCTTATAGAAAAGATGTGCATCGACACCGATGCCGGCCGCGACTGTAAAATAACGAGAGTCACTCCCACCATCGAATTTCTGATAATCCACTCGTCCTACGGCAACGCGCCGCCGCTGGCCGGCCAGAGCCGCGTGGGCTGATGCCGCCGCCGAAAACGGCAGCCGGAGATCATGCGCCAACGCATTAGCCGTACCTAGAGGAATCACACCGAGGGCTGCATCGGTTCCGACCATCCCCTGCAGAACATCGTTGACTGTGCCATCGCCGCCACAGGCTAATATCGTGTCACAGCCCTGCGCGATTGCCTCGCGAGCTTGATCTCCGGCGGTTGCTGGTCCAAGAGTCGGCTCCGCATTTGCTTCCACGCCCGCCTCTTGCAAAACGGCGAGCGCTGCTTCTACGTCCTTCACCCGCCGCTCGCGGCGTCGCCCCGAAAGTGGGTTGTAAAGCAGCGCAGCTTTCCGCATGGAATTGCGATTCTACAGAATCTCGATTGCGCCCTACTCACCTTTTGACTAAGCTAGGTGACTGCTTAGGGGCTCATCTCTTTCTGTTTCCTATTTCGAGGAGGGTCAATCAATGAGGTATTGGGTTTTAGCTCTGCTCACCTTGCTGCTTTGCGGCGCTCTTTCTGCCCAGGACCACGCGAATCATGCTCAATCGCGGCCAGTGACCATGGTGTCCGGCTTGGGCGATTTGCACCATCCCGTCTCGACCAGCAATGCCGAGGCGCAAAAATTCTTTGATCAGGGATTGCGATTCATCTACGCCTTCAATCACGATGAGGCAGCACGCTCCTTCGGCCATGCCGCGGAACTCGATCCCAAGCTGGCGATGGCGTATTGGGGTGTGGCCGAAGCGGTTGGTCCGAACTACAACGATCCTGCCAGCGATGATCGTTTCAAACGGGCACACGAGGCGATCCAGAAAGCCGTTGATCTCTCGGCAAACGCTTCACCCGTCGAAAAGGCCTACGTCCAAGCGATTGCGCTGCGTTTTCCTGGCGGAAATGCTGACCGCCGGCAGGCGGCAGAGGCTTATCACGATGCCATGCGCGAAGTCGCGAAGAAGTTTCCTGATGACCTCGATGCCGCTACTCTCTTCGCCGAATCTGGCATGAATCTTCATCCCTGGGGCTTGTGGCATCCGGATGGCACGCCCGAGGCGGGCACGGAAGAGATCGTCGCCACTTTGGAATCCGTGATCAAGCGCGACCCCAACCACATGGGCGCTGTCCACTATTACATTCACTCCGTTGAGGGTTCGCGTTCTCCCGAGCGAGCACTGGCTGGAGCCAACCGACTTGCCGCTCTGGCGCCGGGTGCGGGACATATCGTACACATGCCTGCCCACATTTACATCCGCACTGGCGACTACGACGCCGCTGTCAAGACCAATGAAAAAGCTGCGGCCGTCGACCAAGCGTACCTCAAGGCAAGCGGCGCGCAGGGCATTTACCCGATGATGTATTACAGCCACAATCTGTCCTTCATCGCTATGTGCTCCGCCATGAATGGAAATTACGACGAGGCGAAGAAAACCGCAGACCTGCTTGCCGCTCACGTGGGGCCGCACGTGAAAGACATGCCTCCGCTGGAAGGTTTCATGACCATCCCAATCGCGGTGAATGTACGCTTCCATCGCTGGGGCGACATTCTGAAAATGCCGCAGCCTGACCCGGCCATGAAGACCGCGACCGTTTTTTGGCATTTCGCTCGCGGCATGGCGTTGGCGGCCACAGGCAAAGTGGCCGATGCTGATGCTGAATACAAAATTGTCTCTGATGCTGAGGAAGCTACTTCGCCGGACGTAGTCTTTTCCATGCCTGTGAATAACAAAGCCAAGGACGTTCTAGCAATCGCCAGAGATGTGCTCGGAGCGAGAATTTCCCTGGCGAGAAAAGATAACGCTACCGCAATCGCAAAATTGCAAAGCGCGGTAGCGACTCAGGACACGCTCAAATACAGTGAGCCTGAAGACTGGTTCTTCCCGGTGCGAGAATCCCTAGGAGCAGCGCTTCTGATGAACGGTGATGCTGCTGGGGCTGAGAAAATCTTCCGCGAAGATATCGAAACTCATCCGCGCAATCCGCGTTCGCTATTTGGCCTGCAGCAGGCGCTGAAGACCCAGAAACGCGACTACGATGCCGGATTTGTTGAGAAGCAGTTCCAGTCATCGTGGAAGGGGCAAGGCGCGCAGCTACGGGTAGAGGATCTGGTGTAGTCCCAAGAAATCTGACGAGGGCTGGCCACAGGCCAGCCCTTTTTCTATTCTTCTAACCCACAGCGTGGCCTCGGACAACGACTTATAATTTCTGCGATGCCCAGTGCCGCCAAGAACATTGACCAAAGGCTCGAATCCCTCCGCGAAAAAATCCGCCAGCATGAATACCGCTACTACGTACTCGACGATCCCGAAATCAGCGACGCCGAATTCGACCGGCTCATGAATGAGCTTAAGAATCTGGAAGCTGAACATCCTGATCTGATCACCCCCGATTCTCCTACGCAGCGCGTTGGAGGCAAGCCGCGCGAGGGATTCGTGAAAGTCCGGCATTCCTCGCCCATGCTTTCGCTGGATAACGCCTACACCGAAGAAGAGCTGCGCAATTGGGAGCGGAGAGTACACGAGCTCAGTGGCCGCAAGGACGTCGAGTACGTCTGCGAGCTCAAGCTGGACGGCATGTCATTGGCAGTGCGCTATGAAGATGGACGACTGGTGCGCGGCATCACGCGCGGGGATGGCACCACTGGTGAAGATGTCACATCCAATGTTCGAACGGTTCGCTCGATCCCGTTATCCATTTCAAAAGAGAAGCTGAAGAAAACCGGGGTTCCGTTGGATTTCGAAGTGCGGGGCGAGATGCTCATGCCCATAGCTGCCTTCAAAAAGATGAATGAAGAGCGCGAGCAGAAAGGCCTCTCGCTCTTCGCCAACCCTCGCAACGCCACTGCTGGTACGGTACGCCAGCTCGAACCCAGTATCACCGCACAGCGCCGGCTGGATTATTTCTGTTACTCACTGCTGCAAGATGGACGTACGTTTTTCAAGCGGCACTGGGAAACTTTGAATGCGCTTGAAGCCGTGGGTTTCAAAGTGAATCTCCGGCGGGCGCTGGCGAAGAATTTCGATGAAGTGTGGGCCTTCATTCAGCAATGGGAAGACAAGCGCGAACAGCTTCCCTATGAGATTGATGGCATCGTCATAAAGGTGGATAGCACCGCGTTGTGGGGCGAGCTGGGCTACACCGGAAAGGCCCCGCGCTGGGCGATCGCATACAAATACGCTGCGCGTTCGGGCATAACCAGAGTTGAAGGCATTCTGGTTCAGGTTGGCCGTACCGGGAAATTAACTCCAGTCGCTGCTTTGAAGCCGGTCCCGATCGGGGGCACCACGGTAAGCCGCGCCACGCTTCACAATATGGATGAAATTGAGCGGCTGGGAGTGAAGATTGGCGATTGGGTGGAAGTTGAGCGTGGGGGCGATGTCATTCCGAAAGTCACTCGCGTCCTAGAGGACAAAGATCATCCACGCGGTCACAAATCATTCCGCATGCCGGAGAAGTGTCCGGTCTGCGGAGGGCAGGTCGTACGCACGGAAGGTGAAGCCGATCATCGCTGCGTCAACGCCAATTGCCCAGCCAAACTTCGCGAGACCATCCTCCACTTCGCGTCTCGCGGCGTGATGAACATCGATGGATTGGGCGATGCTCTCGTAAATCAGCTCACCGATCGCGGCATGATGAGGAATGTCGCCGATATCTACAAGCTCACTAAGACCGATCTGC
>Ga0209158_1002199_pt1 | contig 12271 bp, 10 predicted proteins | sample GraSoiAngelo_140_FD_185897 | JGI IMG/M metagenome (GOLD analysis project Ga0209158, IMG submission 185897) | Grasslands soil microbial communities from the Angelo Coastal Reserve, California, USA - 14_0929_12_30cm (SPAdes) (version 2) | ecosystem: Environmental > Terrestrial > Soil > Grasslands ...
CGAGTCGAAGGCCGTGCCACCCGCGTCGGTGATGCCGACCACGGTCCAGCGGTCGCCACCGAAGGCGAGCTCTGCACCGAGGGCCACGCCCTTGAAGAGCGTCGCGATGCCCTTCCCCACCACGACTTCGTGCGTGCCGAACTGGAAGGGCCGTCCCTGGACGATATGGACCCCGGGCCGAAGCTCCAGCGCGCGGTTCGACACGCCCCGAATCGACACGTTGCCGAGCGCGTTGCTCTTCTTCTTGTAGAGGTCGATGACGAGGATCACTTCGCGCGACAGGACGGCGCGATCTTCGGTCCCCCGCGCCACGCCGGTCTCGGCTTCGAGCACGTCCGCCGTCGCCCGGTCGACCTGACTCGAGAGCTCGGACGTGGCCGAGCGCCTGAGCACGATCACGTTGTCGGGCGCGCCGGTCTCGACGAGGGTCGCTTCCAGGCCCCGGGCGAGCATGAGCACGCCGGCGAACACGAACACGACGAGCGCCACCCCGCCGATGGTGAGCGCGGTGCTGAGGCGGCGGGCCCAGAGGCTCCGCCAGATGTATGAGAACGGGATCCGCATCATGGCCGGGCTATCCCACCGTCCGCAGGCCGACGACGATCGGCATGCGCACGACCCGGTTCGCGGGGATGGCCGCGGCGGCGAGCCCGGCGAGGAGCGCCGCCCCGATCCCGAGCGCCATCGTGATGGGCGCGACGTTGATCACAGGGAAGAAAGTCGGGAGCGCCTGCGCGAACCCTTTCACGATCGGGAACGTGAGGAGTAGCCCGAGCACGCCGCCCGACAGCGAGATCACCAGCGCTTCGCCCAGCACGAAGCCCGCGAGCTGGCGCCCCGAGAAGCCGAGCGTCTTCAGGACCGCGTACTCGCGGGTCCGCTCGCGGACCGACATGACGATCGTGTTCGCGAGCACCAAGAGAATGATCCCGACGATCACGACCGAGATCACCTGCAGCGACGTAATGATCGCCGACGACATCTGGACGAAGCTCTGTTGGAACTCGCGCTCACTTTCGGTCTTGGTCGGCGAGCGCGAGTTCACGAACTGCGTGTCCACCGCCGCCGCGACCCGCGCCATCGCGTCGGGCGACCCCACACGCAGGACGTACCATCCGGCGTCCACCGGTCGACCGGGCTCGCGCTGGCGGACTTGCTCGAAGAGGTAGTCGTACTGGAAGAACATTTGCGTCTCGTCGGTCGACGGGTCGCGACCCGTGTAGATCCCCCGCACCACCCACTGCCAGCGACCGGGGAAGATGTCGCCCTCCATCGTGATCACGTCGCCGAGCTTGAAGCCGTGCTGCTGGGCCAGCTTGCGGCCGATGACGCAGGCGTTGCGCTCCTTCTTGAACGCCGCCAGCTGGTCCGGCGGCAGCTGGAACTCCGGGTAGAGGCTGAAATAGTTCTCGGGGTCGACCGCGAACCGGGGCCAGAAGTTCTTGAAGTCGTTCGGGTCGCCGTACACGCCCCCGAACCAGTTGGCCCACGAGACGCCCGTGACGCCCGGGATCCTGGCGATCTCGTCCCGGTACGGCAGCGGAATCGGGAAGATCAGCGACACCCGATGGCGGGTGATCATGCGATTCGTGGCCGCTCCCGTGACGCCCGCGTTCCAGGCCCCCACGATCGTGCGGATCAGGCCGAATGCCATCACCGCCGTGGCGATCCCCACGATGGTGAGCGCCGTGCGCAGGCGATGCCGGAAGAGATTCTTGAAGACGAGTCGCAGCAGTTTCACGGCTGGCCCCTCATTGCAGTTCGCCCTTGTCCAGGTGGCGCACGAGGTGCGCGCGCTCGGCGGCGTGCGGGTCGTGCGTCACCATCACGATGGTCTTCTTGAATTCCTTGTTCAGCCGCTCGAGCAGCGTGAGCACCTCTTCGGCGGACTTGCGGTCGAGGTCCCCCGTCGGCTCGTCGGCCACGAGAATCGTGGGATCGGTGACGATGGCCCGCGCGATCGCCACCCGCTGCTCCTGGCCGCCCGAGAGCTGACGCGGATAGTAGTCCATCCGGTCGGCGAGGCCGACGAGCGCGAGCGCCGTCTCGACATGCTTCTTTCGCTCGGCCTTGGACAGGGACGTCAGGAGCAGCGGCAGCTCGACGTTCTCGAAGGCCGTGAGCACCGGAAGCAGGTTGTAGAACTGGAACACGAAGCCGATGTGCGTGGCGCGCCACTGGGCGAGCTGCGACTCGCTGAGCTTCGTGACGTCAGTGCCGGCCACCGAGACGCTCCCGGCATCGGGCCGGTCGATCCCGGCGATCAGGTTCAGGAGCGTAGTCTTGCCGGACCCCGAGGGGCCCATCAAGCCGAGGAACTCGCCCTCGGGGACTTCGAGTGTGATGTCGCGCAACACGGGGATCTCCAAGCTGTCGCGCCGATAGGACTTCGAGACCCCGCGGACCTGGACGATCGAATCGGGCATGAGCTCCTCTACTGCACGGTGACTTTGGCCCCGCCGCGCAGGCGGGCGCCGACGCTGTCGACCACCTGAACGCCGGGACGCAATCCCTCGCGGATGGCCACGGACGACCCGAGCTGCCGGCCCGGGACCACCGGCAACTCCACCGCGCGGCCGTGCTCCACGACGAACACGACGCTGCGGCCGTTCCGCTCGACCACCGCAGCGCTCGGGACGACGAGCAGGGCTTGCGTGTCCGCCGCCGCGCGCGACGGGCGCGGCAGGAAATGCACCTTGGCGCTCATCTCGGGCAGCACGCGCGCGTCGTAGGAGCGGAAGGCGACCTTCACCTGGACCGTCGCTTTGGCTCGGTCGGCCGTCGGTACGATCTTGGCGACGACCGCCGGGTAGCGAACGTCGGGATACGCGTCCAGCACGATCTCGCAGGGCTGGCCCGGACTCGTCGCCTCGAGGTTCGACTCGGCGACGTCGGCCTCGACCTGGAGCGAGCGCAGATCGGCGATCGTGACCACGGCGCTCTTGGAAAATGCGCTGGCGGCGAGCGGCGCCACCACCTCGCCGACGTCCGCGTTCTTGGTCAACACGGTGCCATCGAACGGCGCGCGGACGACGGTATTCTCGAGTGCGACCTGCGCGCCCTCGACCGCCGCCTCCGCCGAGACAATCCCGGCCCTCACGCGCTCGTAGCGCGCTTCAGCGGCGTCCAGGCTCGCCTGCGACGAGAACCCGCTGTCGCCAAGCAGCCGCTCCCGCGCCAACGACCGCTCGGCGTCGTGCAGCTCGGCACGGCTGACCTGAACGTTCGCCTGGGCCTGGGCCAGCTGGGCCCTGACGTCCGCGTCCTCGATGCGGGCGATCACCTGCCCCGCCCGTACTCGATCGCCCTCAACGACGCCGAGGTAGACGAGCCGACCCGTGCCCTTGGACGCGACGGCGGCCTTGCGCTGGGCCACGACGTAGCCACTGGCGACGAGCACGGCGCCCGAGCGCATCGGCGACACCATGGTCGCGGGCGTCAGATGCACGGGGAGCGCGCGGTCGAGCGCGCCGCCCGCAATCACCGCGGCCGCCGCGAGGAGGACGGCGGCGGGCAGGGCGATGGTGAGCCAGCCCCGGGACCGGCGGGGGGTTGCCGCCGGGGCAGGCTCGGGTGAGCGGTTGATGCGCAGCGCGGCGAGGTCGGCGTTCTTCGCTTCCATGGCCGTACAATCCTAACACCTCGCGCAACCAGGCGACGCACCCTTCCCAGCCCGACGAGGCCGCGATGCTCGTCGTGCGTCACCTCCAGTCGAATGGTCTAGGGTCCTTGGGACTCGCTCGGGCTCACGCCCCGGCGGGTTCGGGAGGCGGGCTCCCCAGCACCGGGCCGCGGGTCGCGGCCGGCTTGTCTCGCACCGCGCCTTCGGGCGAAGCGGCGGCGGGCGGCGTCGACGGGGGCGCCACCGGCGGGAGCGGCTTGCCGGCCATCACGAGGTCGACCTCCTCGCGATCGAGCGTCTCACGCTCGAGCAGCGCGGCGGCGAGCCGGTCGAGCTGGTCGCGGTGCTTGGTGAGGATGTCCCTCGCGCGCTCGTACGCTTCGCCCAGCAGCCGCTTCAGCTCGGTATCCACCAGCTCGGCGGTGCGCTCCGAGACCTCGCGGCGCTGCACCACTTCCCGCCCCAGGAAGATCTCGGCTTCACGGTCGCCCACGGCGATCGGCCCCACGACGTCGCTCATCCCGAACTGCGTCACCATGCGGCGCGCCATTTCCGTGGCCTGCTGGATGTCCGAGTACGCGCCGGTCGTCACCTTGTCGGCGCCGAACACCAGCTCTTCGGCCACGCGCCCGCCGTACGACATGGCGAGCTGACCCAGCAGCCACTGCTTGGTGACGTTGCGCCGGTCCTTCTCGGGGAGGAAAAACGTGATCCCCAGCGCCCGGCCCCGCGGCACGATGGTCACCTTGTGGATCGGATCGATGCCCGGCACGCTGAGCCCGACGAGCGCGTGCCCCGCCTCGTGAAACGCCGTGAGCTTCCGCTCTTCTTCGGTCAGGACCATGCTCTTGCGCTCGAGGCCGAGCATGACCTTGTCCTTCGCGTCTTCGAGGTCCTTCATGTCGACGACGGGCTTGTTGCGCCGCGCCGCCAGGAGCGCCGCTTCGTTCACCACGTTCGACAGCTCGGCCCCGGACAGTCCCGGCGTCCCCTTGGCGATCCGCTCGAGGTTCACGTTCGCCCCGAGCGGGATCTTGCGCGTGTGGACGCGCAGGATCTGCTCCCGTCCCTTCACGTCGGGCATGTCCACGACGATCTGGCGGTCGAACCGCCCGGGGCGCAGCAGCGCGGGATCGAGGATGTCGGGACGGTTGGTGGCGGCGAGGAGGATCACGCCGTCGTTCGACTCGAAACCGTCCATCTCCACGAGCAGCTGGTTGAGGGTCTGCTCGCGCTCGTCGTGCCCGCCCCCGAGCCCCGCGCCGCGGTGCCGCCCCACGGCATCGATCTCATCGATGAAGATGATGCAAGGCGCGTGGGCCTTGCCCTGCTCGAACAGGTCGCGCACCCGCGACGCGCCCACACCCACGAACATCTCGACGAAGTCCGAGCCCGACATCGAGAAGAACGGCCGCCCCGCCTCCCCCGCGACCGCCTTAGCGAGCAGCGTCTTGCCCGTTCCTGGAGGGCCGATCAGCAGCGCCCCCTTGGGAAGCCGCCCGCCCAGCCGCTGGAACTTCTGCGGGTCCTTGAGGAAATCGATGATCTCCTCGAGCTCCTGTTTCGCTTCGTCGGCGCCGGCCACATCGGCGAAGGTGACCTTCGGCGTGTCTCCCGCCAGGAGCTTCGCCTTCGACTTGCCGAACGCGAACGCCCGGTTTCCCCCCTGCTGCATCTGCCGCACCATGAAGATCAACAATCCGATGATGAACAGGTACGGCAGGAAGCTGAAGAGAAACACGCCGAACGACTGCTTCTCCTCGCGCGCCCGCACGTCTACGCCCTTCTGCCGCAGGGTGCCCACCCAGGCGTCGGTGGACTCGAACGGCAACAGCATGGTGAAGTGCTCGGCCGTATGCCGGCCGATCGTGACTGGGGTGCGGAAGTCCCCTTTCACCTGCTGGCGGTCGGTGATCTCCACCGCGGAGAGGTTTCCCTTGTCCAGCTGCTCCGTGAACTGCGGCGTGTACGACAGCTCCACCGCTTCTTGACGACGGTTCGAAGCGAACTGCACGAGGAAGATCGACCCCACGATCAGCAGCGCCCAGAACGACAGCGTCCGCAGGGTGCGGGCCCAGCTGAATTCGCGCGGCGGCGGGACGCGGTTCGCCATCAGGTCAGGCTCGCCACGTAGGGGAGGTGTCGGAAATTCTCGGCATGATCGAGCCCGTACCCCACGAGGAAGACGCGGGGGGCGTCGAACCCGACGAACCCCGCCTCGAGCTCCAGATGCGGGGCCAGATGCTTGTGAAGCAATGCACAAATCTCCAGACTCCGGGGGGCACGCTCCCGCAGCAAGCTCACCAGCCGGTTGAGCGTCTTCCCGGTATCCACGATGTCCTCCACCAGCAGGATGTGCTTACCCCGCAGCTCCGTTTCCGGATCGTACAACAGCCGCACGTTGCCGCTCGAAATCGTATCGCCGCCATAGCTCGCGGCCACCAGGAAGTCTACCTGGAGCGGCCGCTCGATGCGGCGCACGAGGTCGCTCAAGAAAATGAAACTCCCCTTGAGGAGGCCGAGCACGAGGAGCTCGCCGTCGGGGTACGCTGCGGTGATCTCCTGGCCCAGCTCGCGGACGCGACGCGCGATCGTCTCCTCATCGAAGACGATCCGCTTGAGCTCACGCCCGCCGGTCTGCTTGAGGCTCGTCGTGCTTGGTAACATCCACTCGTACCGCCGGGGTTCCTGGCCGCGGGAGATCGGCAGCGCTCCGGCAGATTCCGGGGACCCAGAGAATGGTTTCGCCGCGCGCGACGATCGGATACTGTGCCCGATCGCTGCGCGGCACCCGCGCTTCCATCAGGAGGCGCCGCACGGGTCGATGCCCGAGCGCGCCGAGCGGCACCAGTCGGTCGCCCGGGCGCGCGGGCCGGACTTCCCAGTCGCCGCCCGCGATCCACGTCGTCCAGTCGCCGCGACTCAACCGGGCGGGAGCGCGCTGTGCTGACCATTCGACCCGGAACGGGCCGAACTGCGCACGGCCTCCCACCTGCCCCTCGACCACCTCCACAACCTCCCGAGCCTCCCGCGTATCCGCGCGCCTCACACGGACGCGATCGAATGCCACCTCCGCCGCCCACCCGCCACCGAGCGCCTGGCCCCGCCCCGACGGACGCCGCGCGAGCCGTACCAACTGACGCGCCCGGCTTGGGCCCAAGACCAAGCCCGCGCGCCGCGCCGCGGCCCGCAACACCGCTACGGCCAATGCGTTATCATAGCCCGCCAGCCCCCCCCGAGCAACGTCGAAGCCGTCCTCCCGCAGCCGCAGCTCGAGATCGGGCAGGTGGCGCAGCACGCGATCCCAGGCACGTCGCTCGAGCGCCGCCGCCCGGCCGGCGCGAGCCAGATCGTCGCGGACGCCCGCGCCCAGTCGAGCGGAAACCAGCGGCAGCACCACTGTGCGGACCCAGCTCCGCAGGTGCTTGGGGTCGCGGTTCGCCGGATCGTCGTGCACCGGCAGACGCCGTGCGGCGACGTACTCGACCAGGTCGTTGTGCGTGAACGCCAGCAACGGGCGAACCAGTCCGCCCCGTGCGCGGGCCGGCATGCCGGCGAGCCCGGCCGGCCCGCTTCCCCGCAGCAGTCGCAACAGAACCGTCTCGACCTGGTCGTCGCGGTGGTGAGCCGTCACCACATAGCGCGCCGCACGGCGCCGCTGCACCTCGGCGAGCCATGCGTAGCGCGCCCGCCGCGCCGTGGTTTCAGTGGCGCCCGGACCGAGCCGTAGCTCCCCGACCTCGAACGACAGCGCGTAGTGTTGCGCGAGAGCCGCGACCGCCTGTGCCACCGTTCGGCTCTCCGCCTGAATCCCGTGGTCAGCGTGCGCGACCACCAGCGAAAGACCGAGCTCCGGAGCGAGGGTGTGCAACAGGTCGAGCAGCGCGACCGAGTCCGGCCCCCCGGACACCGCCACCACCGCGGTCCCGCCGACGGCAAAGAGGCGGCGACGGGCGAGGTGATCGCGCAGACGCGAGAGCATCGGGGTCATACCATAGTATAAATGATAGGCGCGGCCGCCGCGGCGCTGCGTCTTGCCGCACGCCCGCAAGGTCCCGAGAATAGGGCCATGCCAAACCTGCAGCCCGATCAGATCTATCAGTTGCTGCGCCACTTGACCTCGCCGGTCGTGGCGCTCACCTGCCAGCGCGACGGCAAGCGCAACGGCATGATCTCAGACAGCGCCGCGCGCGCTTCGATCGCCCCCACGGTGCCGCGGCTGTCCGTCTACATCCACAAGTTCAACTTCAGCCACGACCTGATCTTCGAGACCGGGCGCTTCGTGCTGCACCTGCTGCGCGACGATCAGTTCGAGCTGATCCACCGCCTCGGCTTCGTGAGCGGCCGGGCGCGCGACAAGCTGGCCGGCATCGCGCACCGGCCCGGCACGCTCGGCGCGCCGGTACTGGACGACTGCTACGCGCATTTCGAGTGTCGCGTGGTGAACGTCATGGACACCGGGAGCTCGACCTGCTTTCTGGGCGACGTCGTGGCGGTGGGCCACGGCGCGGCCCAGCGCCCCACAGGCGACGTGATGACGGCCGCCTTCTTTCGCGCCAACATGCCGGCGGAGTGGCGCTCCGAATACGAGGCCCTGCTGCGCACGGCGCAGGCGTACGCCGCCGAGCGCTCGCGCGACATCCGGCCGGTCATCTGGACGGGCCTCCGAGAGCGATAGGGCAAGTTCGTGTCGAGCGCTTACGGCTCGACGACCTCGATGGTCTGACCGGATTTGAGGGGGCCGGCCACGCTCTGGCGTCGACCCGACGGCCAGCGCACTTCGATCGCCCCGGCGTGGTCGGCGTCCGCGAGGCCGAAATAGAGCGGCAGATCGCTCTGCGAGAGGTATCCCGACTTGCCGTCGAGCAGCTTCAGGATCCGGCGCCCGTCGGGGAGCACGACGGTCACCAGCGCGCCGAGTCCCTCGCGGTTGGAGCGCGTGCCCCGCAGTCGGACCTGGAGGAAGTGGACCGGGTGTCGTTGCGCGAGATCGCTCACCAGCACCTCCGGCCCGGCGTTGAACTCGTTAGTGACGATGTCCAGATCGCCATCGCCATCCAAGTCGAGTGCGACCGCCGAGCGTGTGCCGCGCGAGGCCATCATGGTCAGGTGGCCTGCGGCATCAATCCGACACGCTCCGCTCATGGACTCGGGGTGGGCGCAGGCGCTGCACAAGGGGTGGCCCCGGTCCGCGCCCTCGCACTCGAGCGTGAACCAGACCTGCTGTGTGCCGTGTGGCCGCGGCTCGACCCCCAGCACGAATTCGCTCGGGAGGAAGCGGTGGCCTCCCTCGTTCAAGAGGACGGAGTTGATCCCGTATCGGTAGGGGAAGTTCATGCCCGCCGAGATGAAGATGTCGTCCCATCCGTCGGCATTGAAGTCGTCCACGCTCGGTCCCCAGGGCCAATACGTTTCGACCCCGACGGCGTCGGACACTTCGTCGAATCGGCCGCCCCCGCGGTTCGCGAACAGCGCGTTTCCGAAGATGAGGCCGCCCTTCCCTTTCGGGAACAACTTACCGGACACCTGCGACGAGTCGTCCTTGCGCATCTCCCCCGCCCAGTCGCCGGCGCGGAGGTCGACCCACATGTCCGCGTGCATGCTGGTGGTGAAGACGTCGAGCCGACCGTCGCCATCGAAGTCGAACACCTTTACGCCCATCGACCCCCAGGAGGTCTTCGGGAAATACTGCGCGGTCGCGTCGCGAAAATGTTTCCCGCCTTCGTTGAGCCAGAGGTGACTCCCGCCTTGCATGTCGAGCACGTACAAGTCGGGGAAGCCGTCGTCGTTCACGTCGAACGCCGTGGCATCGCCGCTCCAGCTCAAATCGACCAGCCCGACCTCGTGACTCACGTCCTTGAACCGGTTCCCGCCCAGGTTGTGGTAGAGAATGCTCGCTTCGGCGCGCTCGGGGTGGAGATGGCCGGTGAAGGCGTCCTCCAGCGCGACATAGTAGCCGCCCGGCCCGCGCTGGTTGCTGGTGTACACCCCCACGTTCGTCACGAACAGATCGAGTAATCCGTCGCCGTCATAGTCGAAAAACACCGCGCCGGAGGAGTGACCCACGTAGCCCACGCCCGCCTGCGCGGTGATGTCGCGAAACGTCCCGTTGCCGAGGTTCTCGAACAGCCGATTCCCATGGCGCACCGTCGTGACGAACAGGTCGGGATCGCCGTCGTTGTCGATGTCGGCGAACGCGCAGGCGACCGCGATGTCGTCCGGCATGGCCAGTCCGGCTCGCGCGGTGACGTTCACGAAGCGGCCGTTGCCGACGTTCTTCCAGAGCTCGTTGGTGCCGAGTTGCGTCACGAAATAGAGATCGGGGAGACCGTCGCCGTCGACGTCCGCGGCGCACAGGCCGCTGCCGTGGTCGTAGTGCGCGAGCTTGTAGGCTTTGCCCGCGTCGTCGACGACGCGGTTCTCGAACGTGATGCCGCTGGCCTCTCTGCGATCCGTGAAGCGGAAGTCGTGAACCACCTGCGAGTGGGCGGCCAGCTCGGCTTCCTGGCGCGCCCGCTCGACCAGCCACGTCGGTGTTCGGGAAGAGCGGCACGAGGCCGCGAGGAGAGCGAGCGCTGCGACGAGTGCGCCGCGGCTGGTTCGGTACGTCCCGTGGACAAGCGTGGGCACGCCTTGGCTCCTAGTAGCGGCGGTCGGACTCGAACCGACGACCCGCGGATTATGATTCCGCTGCTCTAACCAGCTGAGCTACGCCGCCGTAAGTGCAGCAGAACAACCTAGCGTAGCACACTCGGCGGCGGCAGTACCGGCGTAGGCGAGCACAGATTTGGCTTGATCCACACAAGTGCCCGATTCACTTGAGCTTACGTGATCGCGTGACGGGCCACACAGCCCCCCCGGCCGCGCTACGCGAACTTCGTGTTGCCCGGTGGGACTAGGGGAAATACCCACCACCTGGCTGTTGCTGAGGCCGCAGCGCCCCTCCTCAGCCCTACTGGACTAGGAGAGACACTGTGAACCGAGTACTCGTGGTCGTTCTCGCCTTGGTCGCCACGCCCGCTGTCGCGAGCGTGGCCCAGGACAATCCAGCCAAAGGCGCGCCTCGTGCCGCCGGGTCGCTGGACAATCCGGGGCTGGGCCACGACGCGGCCCACTGCGCGATGCGTGCGGCGCTGCACGCGGGTGCAACCATCAACAAGTGCCCGGTGGCGGATCCGCCCCCGCCTCCGCCGCCGCCTTCGCAGCCGCCCCCACCTCCGGCGCCGTCGCCGACCTGCGGGAGCGCCCCGGCAGGTGGTGGAACGGTGGAGATCGACGGCCAGGTGTACGTTGACGCTTCGCCGTGGCCTGGCCTCGCGAACTGGTGCGTCCAACTCACCGGTCCGGTGTCGGGCGCGGTGACGACCGACGCTTCGGGGAACTATATCTTCTCGGGCCTGCCGGCCGGCACCTACACGGTCTGCGAAGTGCTGCAGACCAACTGGCACGAAACCTTCCCCTCGAGCGGGCCCGGGTGTGCGGGCGGGTTCGGGTACAGCATCACGCTCATCGACGGGAGCGGCGCCAGCTTCATCGACTTCGCCAACTTGAGTCCGTGAGGATGGAGTAGGTCAGAGCGCATACGGCCGGCGTCGAATCGACGCCGGCCGTTGTGTTTTCGCCCAGATATAGAGATAAAGAGATAAGAAGGAAGCAGCATCCCGGCCGTCGCAGCTCGACTCCGTTGACGCAACGAGACACCCGTTGCGTCGAAGCCACACGTCTCCCCGCACGGACCCGGAGATATCCCTACACGCCTGTACCTCGACCACGCCGACGCGGTGCGACGCTTGCATACCCTTAGGAGGGTATGAGAACATTACGCTTTGCGCTGCTCGCCGCCGTGGCGGTCGGCTGTCATTTCGACAAGCTGTTCCAACCCGCCGGCGGCGGGCGCGCGCCGCCATCCGGATCGCAGCGAGCCCATCTGAAGTTCACGGCTCCACCTCACAGTGCGATGCAGGACAGTACGATCAAGCCGCCGGTTCAGGTCACGGCGTTAGATTCAGGCGGAACCGTCGTGACGGGCTTCTCCGGGACCGTGAGCATCGCGATCGGCAACAACGGCGGCGTGCTGCAGCCAGGGACGCTTGCGGGTTCTGATCACGTAGCCGCCGTCGGGGGCGTGGCCACGTTCAGCGATTTGCGCATCGACCAGATCGGCACGGGGTATACACTCACCGCGACGGCATCCCCGCTCGCGGGGGATATGAGCGACGCGTTCGACATCACCGCGACCCCGCCGCCCTCGGGCCAGGCGACGAAGCTCGCGTTCGTGGGACAGCCGACCAACACGGCACCAGGTGCGACGATCTCGCCGCCCGTGCGAGTCGCGGCGGTGGACGACCAGAACAATATCGTGACCACGTTCAGCGGCGGCATCACGATCGCGATCGGCCACAACGGCGGTTTGCTCAAACCAGGTACCTTGAGCGGCACGCTGCTCCAACCCGCCGTAAACGGGGTCGCTACTTTCGCGGACCTGAGCATCGACCAGGCGGGGACCGACTATTACACGCTGGTGGCGGGCAATCCTCAGCTGGGCAATATGGAGAGCGTTCACTTCTCGGTCCCGGTGCTGTAATGCGCTGTCCCCAGTGTTTCCTCGCCGACATCCCCGAAGGGGCACGCACCTGTGTGCTGTGCGGC
>Ga0209158_1002203_pt1 | contig 12254 bp, 13 predicted proteins | sample GraSoiAngelo_140_FD_185897 | JGI IMG/M metagenome (GOLD analysis project Ga0209158, IMG submission 185897) | Grasslands soil microbial communities from the Angelo Coastal Reserve, California, USA - 14_0929_12_30cm (SPAdes) (version 2) | ecosystem: Environmental > Terrestrial > Soil > Grasslands ...
CACGTCCTAATGACCTACGATAAACCTATTGAACAGATGTTCCTGGATTGGCTGAGAACCCGCGAAGAGCAGCATTAGGAGTCCTCCACTCTCCTGCGTACAGTCTTTCCTGTAGCAAACATCTAAGGTGAAAATTTGTCCCAGGAAAATCCCAAAACTCCCCTTTCGGTTGGCGTTCGCACGCAATAACTAAAGCAAAGACTGGCGGCTGCACTGGCACATGGCGTGCTCAATTACTAGCCCGGCAGCCATTCGTCGATAATTTTTGAGGAGCGAGAATGATGAAGAAGACTCTCACTGTGGTAGCTATCCTTGCGCTGGTGGCAACTATGTTGCCTGCGGCGTTTGCCCAAACCAGCGATCAAACCAGCCCGAGTTCGAGCGCGCCCGCAGCTTCGAGCCCGGCGGCAAGCCCATCTGACAGCCCGGCGCAAACCAGCCCGGCGCAAACCAGCCCGGCACAGACCAGCCCATCGACTCCAGATCAATCCAGTTCGGCGCAAGGCTCTGCGTCTGCGGCATCTCAGGATGGGGAGTCCTTCACCGGAACCGTGGTGAAGTCCGGCGACAAGTACGTCCTGAAGACCGACACCGGAACGTACCAGATCGATGACCAGGACAAAGCCAAGCAGTTCGAAGGCAAGCAGGTAAAGGTAAGTGGCAATCTGGACAAAGCGACGAGCACTCTGCACGTTACCGATATCCAGGCCGCTATGCAGCAGTAGTTGGTTGTTTCCGGAAGGGTCCGCGCCGATAACGCGGACCCTTTCATTTTGCCGCCAAAATGCGCTTCCGGCGTGCCGACGCAAAACTCCCTTGTGACATTCGTCACATCGGAACCTGCCATGCCGAAATATAATCAGCAGTCGTAAATTAGACGTTTTTCTCCGATGCTTTCTGGTCGTCTCACCCATGCCACGATTCGAGCTTTAGATTGGCTGTCAGGCAAGACTCTACCCGGGAGCACCGGTCCCGCGCACCAGCGCATAGGCCGTCATGGCGAAGAAGACGCTTATTTTCATTTGAGGAAGCTTGGCTACGTGATGGTGGCGCGCAATTTCCGCTCCCCCCGCCGGCGCGGAGAGATCGACCTGATCGGCTGGGACAAAGACGTTCTATGCTTTGTCGAAGTCAAGACGCGCACCACGCGCGACGTGAAACCTGCCGAAGCGGCGGTGGATCGCAGCAAACAGCGCGAGCTTGCGGCCGTTGCTCGCGAGTATCTGCACCATCTACCACCTTCGTGCCAGTTTCGGTTCGACGTACTTAGCGTGTATTATGAAAACCAATCCAGCCAGCCGGCGTTCGAGTTATTCCAGAATGCCTTCCCTGTGTCGTAAAATAACGTTTTAGTAAGCTTGATTGTTGATGCTGGTCATTTTGTTAGCGTTTAGGAAAGGATTCATACTTGCCCGAACTTAGAAAAGATCCAATTGTAGGACGCTGGGTCATTATTTCGACGGATCGCGCAAAACGTCCCACCGATTTCGCGCGCGAGGGAGTGAAAATTAAGGGCGGTTTCTGCCCTTTCTGTTACGGCAACGAGAACAAGACACCACCCGAGATTCAGGCGTATCGGCCTAACCCGAATGGCGGGCCTCCGCCCCAGCGCGATACTCCCGGCTGGACGGTTCGAGTGGTTCCCAACAAATTTCCCGCGCTAGGCATCGAAGGCAACCTGAACCGCCAGGCGGAAGGTATGTTCGATAAGATGAACGGCATCGGGGCGCATGAGGTCATCATCGAGACCCCGGATCACAACGCTACGCTGGCCACGCTCCCTCCCAAACGAATCGAGGACGTCTTGTGGACCTTTAGAGACCGCATTCTCGATCTTAAAAAAGACCGCCGCTTCAAGTACATTTTAATTTTCAAGAATCACGGCGAGGCTGCTGGTGCATCGCTAGAGCATGCGCACTCCCAGTTGATTGCCTTGCCTATGCTTCCCATTTACCTGACTGAAGAAATTGAAGGCGCTAAGCAGTACTTCATCTACAAAGAGCGATGCGTGTTCTGCGACGTGATTCGCCAAGAGACCGAAGCGGGTATTCGGGTCGTCGCCGAAAATGAAGACTTCCTGACACTTGCCCCTTACGCTCCGCGCTTTCCGTTTGAGACCTGGATTCTACCCAAGCAGCATGAATCGGCTTTTGAGAACTCCTCTTCGCACATGTTCGAAAATCTGGCGAAGGCGTTGAAGTTGCTGCTCACCAAAGCTGACCGAGTCTTAGATAACCCTCCATATAACCTTGTTATCCACACGTCCCCGGTGCAAGATCCCACGAACGATCATTACCACTGGCACATCGAATTCATGCCAAAGCTGACCAAGACCGCAGGATTCGAATGGGGAACGGGTTTCTACATCAATCCCACTCCTCCGGAGGAAGCGGCGAAGTTTCTGCGGGAGGCGAGTGTGGAAGAGCCAGTGCCGGTAGCGGTTGGGTAGGCAATTGTGGGTCTGCAGCCCTCGGCTGCCAAGCCCCGTCCCGCGCTTGATCAGACTGCAACTAACCCTGCGTGCGATCCAAGAATTCCGCTTGCCATGCCATCTGGATCGCTTCCAGCTTGCCTTCGTTTGATTTCTTGGCATCGTCTTTGAACTCTGGCAGCTCCGTCACGTAGCGATGCAGGTCAGTGATCCGCAACGAGAGCGGATCGGTTTCGGGGTGCTTTTCCGAGAGAAGAATTCCGATATCGTCGGCATCATCCCAGGTGAGTTCTCTTGGCATGTAAGCTCCTTAATACCGGGCGTCAGCGCCCCTTTGCAATCTCGTACGACGGCGAGATCTCCCGCAAACGCTGAACCGTCTCAACTACGCGATCGGCAACATAGTCCACTTCGGCGTCAGTGTTAAAGCGTCCAATGCCAAACCGGATCGAACTGTGGGCAAGATCATCTCCGGTGCCCAGTGCCTTCAGCACATAGGAGGGCTCAACCATAGCCGAAGTGCACGCCGAACCGCTTGAAACTGCCACATCGTTGATGCCCATTAGCAACGACTCGCCTTCAACATGGCCGAAACTGACATTCAAGTTCCCCGGCAACCGGTGTTCCATCGAGCCGTTGATGTAACACTCGTCTAGCCGGCTCATGATTCTGTCCTTTAGCCGGTTGCGCAAACCGGCTAGACGGCAAGACTCGTGTGGCATTTCTTCAATCGCAATTGCGCAAGCTTTGCCCAGGCCCACGATCCCAGGCACGTTTAAAGTACCCGAGCGCATCCCACGCTCGTGACCGCCTCCATCAATGATCGCGGAAATCTTCACCATCGGGTTTTGGCGCCGCACATAGAGGGCGCCGGTTCCTTTCGGCCCATACATTTTGTGGGCAGAAATCGACGCCAGATCGATGTTCTCCTTAATCACGTCGATTGGCATCTTTCCTACCGCTTGTGCGGCATCCGTGTGAAAGATCATGCCGCGTTCATGACACAGTTTTCCGATTTCTGCGATGGGCTGGATAACGCCAATCTCGTTATTGGCTGCCATGATCGTGACCAGGATCGTCTTGTCATCCATGGCGTGCTTCAAATCTTCGAGATCGATCAACCCATCCTTCTGCACCGGCAGATACGTCACGCGATAACCGTACTTTTCCAGCCGCTTGCAGCTATCGAGGACAGCCTTATGCTCCGTGATCGCGGTGATGACATGATTGCCTTTTTCTTTGTACATCTCGGCGACACCTTTAATCGCCAGGTTGTCGCTCTCGGTTCCGCCAGAGGTGAAGATGATTTCTTTCGTCGTTGCGCCGATCAGCTTGGCGACCCGTTCGCGAGCCGTCTCCACGCCCTCTTCCGCCACCCAACCGAACGAATGATTCCGGCTGGCAGCATTGCCAAACTTCTCCCTGAAATAAGGCAGCATCTCTTCAAGAACCCGCGGGTCGATTGGAGTGGTCGCGTGGTTATCCATGTAAATCGGCAGCTTAACGACATCTGGCGCTGCGTGCTGCTTGTTCTGCTGCTCGACTGGGGGAATCTGATCCATGCTCATGATCTTTTATCTCTAAAACCTCAGCCACGATAATCCTAGGTACCCGTGGGGGTAAATGCAACCAACGCAGGGAACCGGTTCAAAAAAGGTCATTCCACCGCAAATAGCAGAAGACGAAAGAGTTACCATAGCGACAAAAATTGTTTGTATTTGAGAAAAGTCAGCCGAAGACATGCACGTCGCAGACGCCAAGTTTCGGTTCTGCATCGAACGCCCCGCCCGAACCTTGCATGAGCAGGCCTGCGCAGTCGCGCAGCGAAGCTCACGCGACGAAATCTCCAGACTTGACAAGCGCAGAACCAACGCTAAAATACCGCCAACCTTCCGGCGACGTTGACCTGACCCGCTCGGGCAGGAGTTCAGGCCGGATTTATGAAGCCAATCCCGCCGTCCCCAGTTCCCGAGAAGAGAAGCAACATGGCAGAGTGCAAGCACCCCCGTGTGCGCATCGTGTCGCGCGACGAAGACTCGGAATTCGTCGAGTGCCTTGAATGTGGCGAGGTATTCGAGTCCAGCGAATTCAAAGATATGACCATCGAAGACACGGAACTCAAAGACGAACTCTGATCGTCGCAGCCGGGCTTAGGACGAGGGGTCGGAAGTTCAACTCCTTTCTCCCCGACCGTTGAGCTATGGCTTGTAATCCCACGTCAATGTTGAACTTTGCCAGTGTTGGTAGTATTTTCAACCTGCCCTTTGGAACGGCGAGAATAGATTCCCCCTCCCGGCACCAGAATCGATCTAAAAATTATTCGACCTTCTTTCGATCGCGCAATTTGTAGCGTTGCAGCTTTCCCGTCGCAGTCTTGGGCAGTTCGGTGAGAAATTCTATCCAGCGGGGACGCTTGTAGCTGCCTAGCTTCTGCGCTACGAGATCTTGGAGTTCGCGGGCGAGAGCGTCGCTGGGATCAACGTTTTTATGTACCACGATAAAGGCGGCTGGCTTCTCCAAGTCGTTCTCGTCCTGACGGGCGACCACTGCGGCTTCGAGCACGGCAGGATGCGAGATCAGCGCGCTCTCAACTTCGGCTGGGCTGACCCAGCGGCCGTTTACTTTGAATAAATCATCGGCGCGACCGGCATACCACAGGTAACCATCTTCATCCTGGTAATACTTGTCTCCTGTGCGGAACCAGTGGCCGACGATCGTGTTCTTTGTTTTCTCGTGTTGATTCCAGTAAGAGGCACACGTCGCGTCGGACCTGACCAGCAAGGTCCCAATTTCTCCGCAAGGTACGTCTCGATCTTGATCATCAACGATTCTGGCTTCTAATCCGGGGAGCACTTTCCCGCTCGATCCCGGACGCACTTCCCCGGCGCGATTAGAAGTCACCATGTGCAGAGTTTCGGTTGAGCCGAGGGCATCCAAAATTTCTATCCCGAAGCGCTGCTTAAAGCGCTCGAACAGAGCCGCGGGTAGCGGTTCTCCGGCGGAAATTGCATGGCGCACGCTGGAGAGATCGAATTCCTTCCCGTCTTCGCGATGGTGAGCCAGAAGCGCGGCGTAATTGGTGGGAACGGAGAAGAACAAAGTTGGGCGGTAGCGCTCGATATCGGCGTAGACGTTTTCAGGAGTGGGACGGCGGGACGAAAGAATGCTGGTCGCGCCCACGGCGAGCGGAAAATATCCGGCGTTTCCGAGCCCGTAGGCAAAGAACAATTTGGCCACGCTATAGCAACGGTCGTGCTCGCTGATGCGCAGAATGCCTTTTGCGTAAAGCTCCGAACACACCACCATATCGTGATGGAGATGCACGCAACCCTTTGGAGTCGCGGTGCTGCCGGAGGAATAGAGCCAGAATGCAGGATCATCTTTGCTAGTCGGTTCCGCCTTCAAATCGGGTGAGGCTGCTTCAATCAACTCGCGAAAGTTGAGAAATCCGCTGGCCGGCTCTCCAATGAGTACGGTTGTTTCCAAATAGCGAAGTTTCTCTCTTGGAATCTGCTGCCATTGCGAAAGCAGAATTTCGCTGACTATTGCGATTCGCGCCCGAGTGTCATTCAGCAGATGCTCATACTCGTGCGGTTTGAGGAGAGTATTGATGGGAACGGCCACCGCGCCGATCTTGATTGCGCCAAAAAAGCAGTAAAGAAATTCGGGAATGTCGGGAACCAACAAAAAAACGCGCTCTTCGGGGCGCATACTCAGCCTACGAAGCGCGTTGCCCACGCGGTTTGTGTGCGCGAGCAGATGACGATAGGTGACACGTTCGTCGCCGCATTCAATTGCGATTTTTTCTCCTCTGCCTTCGGAAACATTGTGGTCAACAAAGTGAGTGGCGACGTTGAACTGTTGCGGCAGGTCAAGCAAGGAGGTGAAGTCCCCGAAAGGGCCGGGATAAGCTGCGCGTCACAATACCCGCCCGCGGGCGGGATTATAGCACGCGGAAACTTTCAGCTTCCGCCTTAACATTTACCTAGACCGGTACGCGACCGGATCCGAGATCCGGTTCATAAACAGCGGCTTTGCGACCATACGAACGTAGATATCCCAATTTCCGGCAGGCACCAGGCGCGCAAGATCAATCGAAGTCGCGCTCGCAGGAATGTTGTCCTTTGCCACATACAGCGTGTCTCGCTCACTATAGTAGACGGTGAAATGATCGATGGTTGCAGGAGTGGCGTAGGAGCTGCTCGCGTCCAGAGTCCAGCTCAGCTTATGGCCGCTGATTGAGGGTGAAATGGTGTAGCAATTGTCGATTCCGGTTTCGACTTCGCTGCCTTCTTCGTAGTCGTTCCACGTCGGCACGCCGAGGTATTCGAGCTGATGGCGCGAGTTGTAGTAGTTCGAGATCAGATCCATGGTGTTGAGCAGCGTCTGCCCGCATTGCTGGGCGGTGACGCGATTCGTACCCCAACTCGCGTTGTTGTCGTCGAATCCTTTCTTGATTGCGCCGATGGCAATCTTATCCGGATTGGCCACGGCATTCTTGTAAAAGTCCTGGTAGTAAACAGGTTTCGGATTGCTGCTGGCGCCCCAATTGAACTGCGCCTGCGGCGACCATTTGGCTGGATTCATCCACACGTAACAGCCGTCACCCAATATGTGGCGCCAGCAGTTCACGTCCTCTTCTTCAAAGACGAACTTAAACGGGCGCGGAAAAGAATTGGTATGCGACTTTACTTCCGACCAAACTCTCCCCCAGTCTGTGCCAGACCATTCCGGTTCGTGAAGAAAGAACAGCACAATGGGGTTGTCACGATCAGTCAGGTACCAAGGCTGCTTCGCATAATGACTGTTAATGTAATCCATATCGCGATTGAGGTTCTTGGTGATGCAGGCAGTTTGGTCTTTCTTCCCCTTGGGGCACTGCGAAGAGAAGGCGCCTTTGTCTTCCATAATGCCCATGTGGAAAGGACAGGTAGTCGAGAAACAACCGCTTAAGTATTTGGCGATGACGTCTGTCGTATTCAGATGAAAGCGTCGCGCCGGATTCGTGCTGCCGTACCAATCCACAATCAGTCCGTAGCCGCCCAAAGCGATCATTTTTGCGATTTGATTGACGATGACGGCCGTCTCGTTCTCGTTATAGCCGACATCGATGTGCTCGGAACTTCCAAACCAGGGCTGATAGTGAAACAGGATTTTGCTGGTCGAACCTGGGTAGAGCATGGAGTGGATGTCAGAGAAGTTCACGTTGCCCGGGACAGGATTTACCACTACCGTCTGAGCGGCGGTGTTCGCCGCAGCCGTTCTGTTGCCGGTGAAGGCTGACTTGCAGTAGGGAGGAACTCCCCGCTCTGAGCACGCACTGGTGTTGTTGGCAGCGATTGCGGAATAGGAAATCTGCGCGTAGGTGGAGCACGGCAGGGCCACGAACAAGCACATAAGGAAGCCTGAGAAGGTCTTTTCGATACGCAATCTCATTATCGTGGTTGCCGTCAACCAGGAAATCTCGCGGCGATAGCGAATGGTTATGCCCTACTTCATAAGGATGCAAAGGTCTAAAGAAGGTTGGATGGGGGTGAGCTCAGATCAGAACTGCTCACTCAATGGAAAACTTGTAGACTGTTCTCGAATGATACGTTTGCCCGGGCCGCAGAATGGTGGAAGGGAAATTCGGATGATTCGGCGAGTCCGGGAAGTGTTGGGTTTCCAGGCACAGGGCGGCGTGCTTGTTATAAACGTGCCCGTGTTTTCCGGTAATCGTGCCATCCAGAAAATTGCCGGTGTAGAGCTGCACACCCGGCTCGGTCGTGTACACCTCCAAGACACGCCCGCTGTTCGGTTCGTGAACGCGTGCGGCTAACTCCAAACCCTCGTCCTTGCGATTGAGGACGAAATTGTGGTCGTAGCCGTGCCCGATTAAGAGTTGCTCGTAGTTGTCGTTGATGCGCGCGCCGATTGGCGTGGATTTTGTGAAATCCAGTGGAGTTCCCTTCACCGGACGAAGCTCCCCCGTGGGTATCAGTGTTTGATCCACGGGAGTAAAGCGGTCAGCATTCAGCATGAGTTCGTGTTTCAGAATGTCGCCGTTGCCCTCGCCTGCCAGGTTGAAATAACTGTGGCTGGTGAGGTTCACAGGAGTAGCTTTGTCCGTAGTGGCTTCATAATCGATTTGCAGCTCGTTCTGGTCTGTGACCGTATAAGTAATCTTGATTTTCAGATTCCCCGGATAGCCTTCCTCGCCCTCTTTGCTCGTGTACGTCAAAACCAGGCCCGAGCCTTCTTTGTTTGTGAACGGCTCCGCGTGCCAGATGACTTTGTCGAAACCTTTCAAACCACCGTGGAGGGAATTCGGGCCGTTATTTTTGGCCAAGTGATATTCCACTCCACCCAACGTGAATTTGCCGTTTGCGATCCGGTTTGCGTAGCGCCCGACGATCGCACTGAAGTAGGGGCTATTCTTGAGATATCCATCCAGGTTGTCATAACCGAGCACCACGTCGCCGGGCACGCCCTTTTTGTCTGGGACCCTCAACGAAACGATAATGCCGCCATAGTTCGTGACGCGAACTTCCATGCCATGTGAGTTCACAATGGTATAGAGGTCAGCCGGACCGTCAGGAGCGTTGCCGAAAGCTTCTTTCTTGATCACAGGTTTTTCCCGAGCCTCGGAAGGCGCGCCGGCCAGGATAGAGGACATTGAGAGGAGAATAATCAGAAGGAGAGCTGTGTTTCGAGTCCGCATCGGAGTTCCGGTGAATGAAAGTAATATATTAACGTGTGGTCGCCTGCTGGATTATATGACGGCTTGTGCCGTGGGGGCTGGGATCGCTTTGGATTTTAGCTGAGATCGGTAGTAATGAGACCGGTGGTAAGATGGCAAGAAATCATGCGTGTTGAGACGAGCGCCAGCAAAGTTCCCGCAGGATCGGGCGCGGCTGAATCCGTAAAGCATACTGAACCTGTTCACCCCTCGCGCTTTTGTCCCAATTGCTCTGCCGAGCTAAGAGTAAACCACTGCCAACTGAGCTGCCCACGTTGCGGTTTTTATCTGAGCTGTTCCGATTTTTATTAAAGTCCCGTCTCGACTTCGGTTGAGACCGCTTCCATACCGACTGACATCCAGCCAAGACTCCATCTACAATGGCAGGGCGTACAACTTCATGAACTCAGGAGATCGGAATGCAACGCAAGGCAAGTGCAGTATGGAAAGGTGGACTGAAAGACGGCAAAGGCACGGTTTCCGCCACGAGCGGCGTACTGTCCAACACGCCCTATTCATTCACGACGCGGTTTGAAAACACGCCCGGCACGAATCCTGAAGAACTGATTGCGGCGGCGCACGCGGCATGTTTTTCCATGGCGCTTTCAGCGCAGTTGGGCAACGCCAATCTCACGCCTGAGAGCATCAACACCACAGCCAACCTGACTCTGGAAAAGCTCGATTCCGGGTGGACCATCACGGCCGTCCATCTCGATGTGACTGGCCGAGTGCCGAAGGCCGATGCAGTGGCTTTTCAGAAAGCTGCACAGGACGCCAAGAGCGGCTGCCCCGTTTCCAAAGTGCTCAAAGCGAACATCACGATGAACGCTAAGCTGGAAGGCTGAAGGAGCATTAGAAGCGACTTCAGACCTCGGGCCTCGGCCTTCGGACTCCGATTTCAGACCTGCAACCGTAGCGTCAGAGATCGAATGATTCCGCGCTTCCGCGTCTTAAGTGAACCTGAGGTCCCAGAGTCCAAGGCCCGAGGTCTGAAGTCCGAGGTCTAAGGTCTGAAGTCCGAGGTCCGACGTCTAACTCTGTGATCTAAGAATTTCGCGAATTTCGCGATTCACGCGCGTGGCATCTTGCGCCGCAGTATCAATCAATTGAGACCATTTCTTCCCATTTTCATCAAGCTTGGATTGGCTTAGAAGGTAGGCTGCCTGCAAAATCGTTTCAAGGGAGTTGCTCAGCCCGTGCGCGAGCGTGCGTAGGTTGCTAATTACATCCGCGGGTAGCTGGGTGGAGGTCTTCGCTGAGAGTTCAGATAATTTCGTCACTCCGCGGGAAGGCTTGTTCAGCTTGCCACTCAGAGCTGGCGAGGTAATCGGTTGCTTGGTTGGTTTTTCCTGAGTTCGCGAAGTTATTCTTGCCGATTTGCGCTCACGCACATCTATTCCCCTGGTTTGACAGGCAGCGACACCTCTGTAGAATATCCCTTGCAGTCCTTTCCTGGAAAGCGGCCCGAAACCGCCGCATCCGAGTCACTTGCCGAAGTGGCGGAATTGGCAGACGCGCATGGTTCAGGTCCATGTGCCCGCAAGGGCGTGGGGGTTCGAGTCCCTTCTTCGGCACCATTACTTTTGTAATCTTGCACTTAGGTCATGGTGATATCAAGCTCTGATATCAACGAGCGAGTTCACTATGAACCGAGAAGTCAGTCTGTCAAAGCGGGTTCTGACTAGCAAAGGACTCCGCTACTGCCCCGTTGTCACAAGCAAAAATGGTCGAATAAAACCTGACACCGTCATCGTGGACGGCCAGGAAGAGCAGCATCCCGAGGGCGCTTATTACATCTCATGGTACGTAGGTCGGAAGCTCATGCGACTGTCAGTCGGCAAGGATGCGGCTGATGCCAGTGCTCGTCGCCTCAGTAAAGAAGCAGACCTGCGTGGATCGTGTGACAGCAACGACGACAGCAATGACGCCCGTCCAACCCTGAATAAAATCCGTATCGTCGATGCTATTGACGAGTATCTTTCCGAAACCAAGATGACTCGCACTTCTGCAACTCATTCAGCTTACGAACTAGCCCTTCGGAATTTCACCGACAGTTGCTCGAAAACTGTCCTTCATGAGATCACTCGTGCGGACCTGCTCGGCTATATCAAACATCTCCGTGACCAAAAATTATCTGACCGCACCTGCCATAACCGATTTGAGCACTTGATGACGTTTCTAAAAGCGAACGGAATTGAGAAGCTGGCAAAGAAACGTGACTGGCCTAAATTCGTCCAGCAGGAGCCCGAGAGCTACGAAAATGACGACCTCGAAAAATTCTTCGCAGCCTGTGATGAGGAAGAGAAAGTCTTTTTCGAATTCTATTTGATGACGGGCTTTCGCAAAAAGGAAGTGACGTACTGCTGCTGGAACGACATAAATCTCAAGCAAAACGTCGTCCGCGTCACAGCCAAGCCTGAGCACGGCTTTCGACCGAAGGATTGGGAAGAGCGAGAGGTGCCGATTCCTGACAGGCTAGTCAATTCTTTGAAGCTGTGGGCTAAGAGCCGTGACGGATCGCCATTCGTCTTCCCGACACGCAACGGGACACCGCGCAAGCACAGGACTCAACTTCTAGAACTGTGCAAGGGCATCGCTGAGCGTGCAGGACTAGACCCTAATGATTTTTGGTTGCACAAATTTCGAGCGACGTTTGCGACGAAACATTTGCAGGCAGGAGTCGACCTGCGTACGGTGCAGTTGTGGCTTGGTCACAAAGATTTGGAATCGACGATGCGTTATTTGAAGCCTGCACGTGGTAAAGACGTCCTGACAAAAGTCAATGCAACGTTCGCTTAGGAGGGGTGCATGAGTGAAATGAGCACATATCGACTGAAATCAATTGCAAGCGTTCTCGCGGGTATGCATCGTGTGATGACTGCTGATGAACTTGCAAAGCTGCTTCAGATGTCACGCATTACAATTTTGCGGCGGGCAAAGCGAGGGTTGATACCGTCGTTTCGAGTAGGCTCTTGTGTTCGATTCGACTCTGCCGCAATCAGCAAATGGCTACGGGAGCAAGGCGTCAAATCGATGTCGAGAAAGTGAATGGAAGGAACGCTGCGGCGTGTTCGCTCACCCCCCTGCGGCATTGTGGACAGAAAC
>Ga0209158_1002209_pt1 | contig 12231 bp, 9 predicted proteins | sample GraSoiAngelo_140_FD_185897 | JGI IMG/M metagenome (GOLD analysis project Ga0209158, IMG submission 185897) | Grasslands soil microbial communities from the Angelo Coastal Reserve, California, USA - 14_0929_12_30cm (SPAdes) (version 2) | ecosystem: Environmental > Terrestrial > Soil > Grasslands ...
TCGAAGCCCGCCTGCCCCACCTGGCGGGCAACGCGATCGGCCCGTCGTTTCGTGCGGACGAAGACGAGGACGGACATCATGTCCTCTCGGCCCAGGAGGCGGACGAGGAGCGACGTCTTGAGGTGCTGCGGGACCGGATAGACCTCGTGGCGGATCGTCGACGGAGGCCGATGCGGAGGCGAGACGGAGATGCGGACGGGATTGCGCATGATCGTCCGGGAAAGAGACTCGATTTCCGGGGCCATCGTCGCGGAGAAAAGGAGGGTCTGCCGCTCTCGCGGGAGGGCGTCGACGATCCTCCGGACATCCGGGAGGAAGCCCATGTCGAGCATGCGGTCCGCTTCATCGAGGACGAGGACCTGAAGGCCGCGGAAGTCCACGTTCCGACGGGACATGTGGTCCAGGAGCCTTCCGGGCGTCGCGACCACGACGTCGACACCGGAGCGCAGGGCGTGCTCTTGCGCAGCCATGCCGACCCCACCGTAGACCGCGTGGCCGCGGATCTTCGTGCCCTTCGCGAGACCGCGGAGGGCGACCTCGATCTGGGCCGCGAGTTCGCGGGTCGGCGAGAGGACGAGGGCCCGAGTGTGGCCCGGAGACTGCTTCAGGAGGCGATGGAGGATGGGCAGCAGGAACGCGGCAGTCTTCCCGGAGCCGGTCTGCGCGGTCCCGATCACGTCGCGACCCGACAGGATGGCGGGAATCGCCTCCTTCTGGATCGGCGTCGGCGCCTCGTACCCGAGGCCGTAGACAGCTCGGAGAAGGACCGGATCGAGACCCAGATGATCGAACGGATTCTTCGTGTGCGTCGCTTGCATCGCGAGTCCTACGGGTTCATCGGCTTAAGGATTCGGGTGGAAACGGAGGGAATCCCTCCCATCGTCCGCCCTCGGGAATGCTTAAACCAGCGGCTCCCCATGCAGAGCCTCGAGGGACGCTATGCTCTACATGACAAGTTTCAGCACGAAAGAAGGCCGGCTTAGGGAATTTCAGGACTGGGTAAAGAAGAACGAGGACGTCATCAAGAAGTCGGCGCCTCGCGGTTGGACGTATCGAGGCACCTACGGCTATGTCCTCGGATTCGGTCGGTTCGCCGGCGCGCAGATGTGGGAGTGCAACCGGTACGGCGACTTCGACGCGTGGCGGGAACACAACGATCCCGCATGGGTTCGGATCGCGGAGGAGTTCCAGGAGTTCATGACCGAGGATGTGGGAGAGTCCGTCCTACTCCGCGAAATGAGTGACGTCAGGGTTTTCGAACAGAAGAAGCCCAAGAAGTAGTCCGTCGAGAACCCCCTACGGGCCGCTCTCTCGGTCCGGGGGGACGTTTAAGATTGGAATCTCTTTCCGTGCCGGCGAATCGGGATGGAGCGAGAGGGGCACCGCCGGGTCGGGATGGCGCCAGGCCGCCTCCTGACGTTGGCGGATGGCATCTTCGCGATCGCCATGACGCTTCTGGTATTGGACCTTCGGCTACCCGAGACGCCGGGCGTAGACCTCGCGACCCGCCTCGGGTCTCTCATCCCACGCTTCGGGACGTTCGTAGTCAGCTTCGTCGTCCTCGGCGTCTTCTGGTTCGCGCACCATCAGACCTTTCACTTCGTCGTCCGCGTGAACCGGACCCTGGTCTGGTTGAGCGTCCTGTTCTTCATGGGCGTTGCCCTGATCCCGTTCGTCGCATCCGTCCTCGGCGCGAACTACGACGATCCCATCGCCCTGACGCTCTACGGCGGCGTCATCGGACTGTTGACCGTGCTCGGCTACGTCGTCTGGTGGTATCTGACAGGGGAGCGCGGGCTCGTCGTCGGCGGGCTCGATCCCGATCTGGTCCGCAAGGTCAGTCAATGGATCGCGGTCGGACCATCGATCGCCCTCGTGGCCATCGTGCTTGCATTCGTGAATCCGCTGATCTCCTTGCTCATCTACCTCGTGCTCCCGGTTCTGTTCATCGCCTTCAATCCGGTCGATAGTTACTTCGAGCGGCTCCGTGAAGGAGAGGCTTGACCGCACCCGCCCGCGAGTGCATCGAAACGGGATCGGACCGACCTCAACGGCTGGCTGTCCAGAGTACGGCGCCCAACCCAACAGCCTCGAGGAGTCCGACGAGGAGAAGGAAAGGTGCTAGGGCATCGGGGACGAGATCCATCATCGTTCCGTAGGAGTAGACCACGAGCCCATTTTCTAGGAGGAACGCAAGGGCGAAGAGGATCAGGCCCACGCTGAAGGGTGCCTTCATCTTCGTGTAGATGCGACCGTACAAGGCGAGGAGGACGCCCGCAAGGACGATGTTCGTCGCGCCGAGGACCGTTGCCCCGAGCATCGTCAGGCTAGCCATCTGCCGGCCTCCGGTCTTTCTTCCATGCAGTCGTCTCAGGCCTTGCGTTCGTTGGAATCACCTCGTCGCCATTGAACCTTCGTCAAGATCTCTTCCAGGTCTGCATAATTCGATTCGAGGAGGGTCGACAGAAAGTAGGGAGCTGCGTAGGCGTCTCCCGCCGGTCGGACGATCAGGCCGTTCTTCCGGAGAAGATCGAGATGATGACGGATCGTGCGGTAGTCGAGGCCGAAGGACTCGCTGAGCTGGTGTGCGTTCGACGGTCGGGCCCGCAAGGCCTGGAGGATCCGGGCGCGGTTCTCCCCTCCTCGGGTGCCCGCGATCAGGTACCAGAGGAGCTGTTTGAGGGCCGTACCCATCGGATCGAGGGCAAGCGAATGGCGGACATGAACGTGGCGCAGGAAGGGAAAAGAGAAAGGGGCCCGCCCCTGCGGAGGCGCGGGCCTGAGCGACGTGGCTCGAGCGGACGATGTCCACCGCCTTGGAGCCCTCAGATCGCTGCGAGACCGACGTCGGACGGAGCAAGACCACCCACCATCGTCACCTGCGTGAGGCTTCCGTCCTCGGAGACCGCGTAGCCCGTAATCGCGTTGGCGCGGGACGCGAGGACGTAGAAGAAGTGGGTGTTGCCGTTCATCGCGAGGTCCGTTGGTCCGAGACCGGGAGACGCGGCGTTGGCTTCGAGGAGCATGAGGCTCCCGTCCTTGCCGATCGCATAGCTCGAGATGTCGTTGAACGGATCGTGAGCGTTGCTCGTGTACGCGAACCGGCCGTTCTTCGTGATCACCACCCAGCAGGCTGCGCCTTGACCGTCCACGACGGATCCGCTGATCGTCGTGACGACGCCCGCGGAGCTGACCGCGTACGAGGACAGGCCCGCGACCGCCGCCTCGCTCACGATGAGGTGTCCCGTCTTGTCGAACGCGAAGCCGAAGGGCGTCGCGCCGCTTGACGCGTAGGACTTCAGGCCGCCCGCTATGCCATTCTCACCGACCGTGAACGTATCGATCAGGTTCGTGGCCTTCTCCGTGACGACGAGGACCCGACCGCCCGGGTCGAACGACACTTGCGCAGGGACCGCGCCGTCACTGAGCCCGAGAGTCGATCCTTCGATCGGCGTCAGGCGTCCGCGCGAGCTGAGCCAGAAGCCGGATATCGTCCCGCCCACGCCGCCGTTGAGGACGTAGACCAGGTGCTCGTGGACCGCAAGGCTGATCGGAGTCGTGCCGCCGGAGCCGACGTTAGCCACCCATGTGAGCCCCGAATCTCCGACTCGGAACGAGGAGATCTCGTTGCTCCCCGCGTTCACCGCGAGGAGGATCTTTCCTTCATCGGCGAGGACGACGGCTCCTTGGCTTCCGAGCCCCGCCCCTGTGCCCGCTCCGCCCGTGAGGAACTTACCGGAGAGGGACAAACTCCCGTCCTCCGACCGCGTGTACCACAGGACTGCATTCGCCGTCGCATCGTTCGTCGTCGTATAGACCGATCCCGCGGCCTCCTCGTGATGGCCCTCGTGCGAATTCGCGGAGACCGCGGACGCGGAGAGCACCCCGACGACGAGCATGGCGAACGCCAAGCCCAACGCCGAAGACCGAAGGATCGCTCGGTTGTGTTGCATGATGCCGATACCTCCGGCCGGCCCGAGCGAATGCCAGAGGTCGTCCCTTGTTCAGAATCCCGCCCCACTTTCGCCCGAGTCCGTTCGGAGAAGGGCTACCCACCTCGAAGGGCCGGCACGCCCGCGGGCGGGAAAGCATTTGGAGGCGCCGGCTTTGCGGCGGCGCCAGGAGGCCGATGGGAGCGAAACATGTGTGGACGAAATCGAACACTCCCGACCGCAATGGAGCCTTTTGTCAACAAGCGGGCGGTGGGCCTCCGGAAGATTAAAGGTGCATCAACGAATCGGTTCGCGGTATGCGGGGGAGTGTACTAGGGGTACCGTTATGGCTCATCGTCGCGGTCTGCGTCGTGCCGCCGATCGCCTACTCCCTGTCGCGGGCCGCTGGCGTCCCTGTCGAGCTGATCCTTCCCACCGCGGTGGCCATGGAGGTCGTCTTCCTCACGCAGACGGTCCAGCAGACCCTCCGCCGTGCCGAGGTCCGGCGGCATTTCGGCTTCGCCCTCTGGGAGCTGCACCAGGAGATGTCCCAGCATCTGGAGGCCCTCGATGACCGGTTGGCCCTGGTCCGCCAGGGCGTCACGGGGGAGCCGAGCCGGGACGGGCTACGCACCTGGGCCTCGTCCGTCGATGCCTTTCCCGACGATGCCTGGGATCGGTTCCTCACGATCGGTGGCCTGCACCGCCTCCTCGACAACGCGCCGGATCAGGTGGCCGGGAACCTGTACCGATATTACGACGGCGTCCGGACGTTCAACAACGAGGCGGCCCTGCGGGATCGGATGCTCGAGAGACTCTTCACCGTCACGGGCCCGGCCACGGCTGGCATCTTCAAGACCGTGAAGTCGAGCGACAAACGCCTCGAGTCGTGGCTGAGCGAAGTGCCGCCCCGCCTGGCGATCTTGATGCGGGACATCCAGCACGTGCTCGCGGGCCTCGGGCACATGCCCGGGGTGATCATGTCCGCGGACGACGAACGGAGGCTCCAGGCGGTCAACCAGCAGGCCAACGAGGCCTATGTCCGCTGGAGGGCGAAGCACGGCGATGTGCGAAGGGCTCTGGACCAGGTCGACTGGGACATGCAGGTCCAGGACGACCTCGTGCAATGAGTTCGCCACCGCAACCTTATCCCTCACGTCTCAATGCCCTCGATCATGCTCAAGTTCGCGACGGTCGCAGTCGTTGTTCGGAACGAGAAGAGGGCGATGAAGTGGTGGAAGGAGAAGCTTGGTTTCCGGGTCGTGACCTCCTTCCCTCACTGGGTCACGGTCGCGCCGCGAGGTGCGAACGTCCACCTCCATCTCTGCCCGGACTCCCGCCCGGAGAAGGGGAACACCGGATTCATGTTCTCCACGCCGGACGCCGCGAAGGAGGAGGCGCGACTCCGCAAGAAGGGCGTCAAGATCACGCACCCGGTCAAGAAGGAGGACTGGGGCACGATCTTCTGGTTCGCAGACCCCGACGGGAACGAGTTCCAGGTGCTCGAATACTAGCGCCTCGATACGGCTGACTCGGCCCCTCCCGCGTCCTCCTCATAGACGCGGGATCGTGTCTTATTCGGATTCCGGGGGCCGAGCCTCGGGTGGTTCCTCTCTCTTCCGACGTCGGGCGACTACGATAAGGACGAGCGCGGCCACAATGATTCCGGCGAGGAACGCAACGGCCGGTGTATATCGCCGCCGACGTCGTGCTTACGCTGGTCCCGGACGCAACGACCGTGATCGTGGCGAGGGACGATCCGCCGACGGAGTCGTTCACCCAGAGATGGACCGGGTACGTGCCGGGCGCCGAATAGGCGTGGCTTGGGTTCTGTACGCTACTTACGGCTCCGTCACCGAAGAGCCATGCATAGGTGAAGGGACCCGTGCCGTCTGTCACGCTCGCCGTGAAGCCGACCGATTCCCCAACCGTCGGTCCAGAGTTCGAGGCCTTCGCCGTTGCGGCCGGGAGTGCGTTGACGGTGACCGAGACCGTGGTCGCGGCCGTGACCTTCACGGCGTCGGTTACGATCAGCTCGACCACGAACACGCCCGCCCGACCATATTCGTGGGTCGGAGCAACCGCGGTGCTGGAACTCGCGTCCTTGAAGTCCCAAGCGTATCGGATAGGCGCGGTGCCGGCGGTCACAGTTGATGTGAAGTGCACCGCGACCCCGATATCGGTCGCGGCGACGGACGCCTGAATGGACACGGTGGGGACCGGATTCACAATGACCGCGATGGTGTGAGCGACCGAGCCGCCGCCGGAATCGTTCACCCACGCGTTCACCGAGTACGTGCCCGTCGCGGCATACGTGTGGCTCGGAGTCGCGACCGTACTCGTCGTTCCGTCTCCGAAGGACCACGCGTACACGTATCCTCCCGAGCCGCCTGCGGCGGTCGCTTCAAAGCTCACCGCCTGTCCCACGTCTGTGGCCGTCGGCGTCGCCGAAGCCGTTGCGGCGAGCACCGACGAGACGACGACCTCAACCGTGTTCGTCGCCGTCCTCCCCAAGGAATCGGTGGCTGTGACGACCACGTTGTATCGGCCCGTTCCCGTGTAGCTGTGCGTGGGTGTCGCACCGGTCCCAGTGCCGCTGTCGCCGAAGGTCCATGCGAAGGTCGTCGGGCCCGCGGCATTCGTCGTGCTCGCGGTGAAGGTGACCGGGCTGCCGGAATCGACGACGGCCGGATCGGGGGTCGAGGTGACCGTGAGCGGCGAGGATTCGGGTGCCAGGAAGAGCCAGGCATCCGTCTGGAACGTCCCGAGTTCGACCGCATAGTTCGCGGTGAACAGGGCCCAAATCGTCCCGCCGAAGGCTCGGGCCTGCAAGTAGTCACCGTACTGGGGGACGATGAACGAGCCTCCGAAGCCGTTGGACACCAGGTAGTCGAACATCGCCGGATCCGAATCCGGTTCGTTCGAGACGTTCGTCACGCGAACGCGATGGAACGTCTGTCCTTGATCCGTGGAGACGCTCGCAACGACGTCGATCCGATGGTCGAACGCATCGTACTGCGTTGTATAGTATGCGACGACGACCGCTCCGTTCAAGGGATCCGTCGTGACCCAGGGCATGTCGTTGACCGCCGGCACCGAAAGGGTGGCCGGCGTGGACCAGGTCGCGCCTCCGTCCGTGGAGCGGCTGAAGAGGATCGCCGAATGCCCGCAGTTGCCCGGTTCCACCGGGCCCAGGAAGTTGTAGTAGTTCCCCGACGTGCAGGCGGCGATCGTGAAATACAGGGTATTCGACGACGTGCTCGTGTCCACGGCAATCACCGGGATGCTGTCGGTCCGGAACTGCTCCGTGGCAAAGCCGACGATGGCGGTGTCGCCGGGCAACGTGGTGCCGGCGCCGTAGAAGCTCAGGACATCGTGGACCGGCCCGAAGGCCCCGCCGTTCGGGGCGGTGGACACGACGCGGCACGAGAGCGGGCCCAGGGTCGTCGCGGTCCCGTAGTTGCACCAGGTGAAGTGGGCCGCCCCGTCGGACCCCACCGCGGGCGTCGTGAAGACGGGATACGGATCGGTCGCATACAACGGGGGCTGTGAGTCGCCGGCGAGCATCGTGCAGACCAAGGCCGGCGTGCACCTCGCGACCCAGCTCTCCGTGGTGCCGGCCGCCGTGAAGTGGTCCCAAGACACGTAGACGTTTCCGTAGTGGGGTGAGGTCGGATTGCGGTCGACCGAGATGAGCTCCTTGTCCTCGAACGACCCCGCGAGGTCCGTCAGGTTCCCCGTGATGAACGTCGTGGTCCAGCAGTTGTTGGTCGTCGGCGCGGCGAATGGCGTGGTGCAATCGACCGCCGGGTTGAAGAGGCCCGCGTTCGACACTGCAAGCTCGATCCCGTTGGCGCTCGAGTTCAAGCTGATCGAAAGGGACGCGTAATAGAAGTTGCCCGTCACGCCGGCGGCGACGGACGGGTCGCCGAACGAGGCGAGGAACTCCGGGAACGGCACGCCGGTCTTGTTCAGGACCGTCTCCGTCATGCCGGGAATCGCATCTCCCTTCAGGACGGTCCGGCCTCCGTCCACGGACACCGTGAAGCCGGAGATGGACTTCGTGTAGCCGCTCGGACAGTCCGAGGCCGGGAGGGGAGGGCCGCACAAGAAGAAGCGGAAGTCGTTGACGCCGCCCACGACGTGGTTGATGTTCGCGGGGTCGAGGTCGACCGTGGTCTCCGTCTGCGGCATGTAACTCGTGTCGTTGACGAACCGGAATCCATTGACCGGGATGCTCGCGAGGTCGGGGGTCGGTGCCGGACGATTGACGCTTCCCGTCCGCGGGAGTTGCCCGAAGACCCGATTCACCGCGGCCATCCCCATCGACGAGAGCGGGGGATGGTACCTCGAGGCAATCCCCTGATTGTAGGAGACCAGAGATGGACCGGGCGCGTTCCCAATCGGATTCGCGCTCGGCAAGCGAACGGCAAGACCTAATGTGGCCACTGCCAGAGCGATGATCACGAATACGACGAGAACCGCACGCGACCGTTTCATACGATGTCCCCTCCCAGCCGGACGGGGATCCAATGCGGCTCGCAGAGCGACCCCCGCCCGGTTGCGGGCAGGGTCTGTCGGCCTTATATCGTTGCGCCCACACCGCCGCGGGTTCCCCAAGGCCCCCGGAGTATTCGTCGACGACGTCCGACCCGTTCCTCCAGGCTTCCGCAGGTTCGTGCCGCAACGTTCATTGGCCCCATGACGTAATCGCGAGACGGCGAGTCCGATGTTGATCCGCTCGACCGACCTTGGGCAACAGGTGAGGAAGTACGTCCTCGACCATTTCCTCGAGTTTTCGGTCCCTCCGGTCGTGGAGCAGATCATGAAGCGATTCCGCCTCGACCGAGGGCAGGCGTTCGAGGTCTTGCAATGGCTCGAGGCCGCGCGCCATGTGAGGTTGGTGCCCGGGACCCAGAGAATCCTGATGGCGTTCCCTTTCTCCGCGGTCGCCACCCCGTTCATCGTGACGCTGCGGAACCGACGGTGGTATTTCGCGAACTGCGCTTGGGATGCCGTGGCGTTCCACGCCATGCTGAACGAGGAGATCCGGATTGGATCGCAGTGCCATCATTGCGCGGAATCGATCTCGATCACCCTCGCGAACGGGCGCGCGACGGCCTCGCCCCGGGAAACGCGCGTGTACCTGTCCCTCCCCGCCACGCAATGGTGGGACGACATCCTGAACACCTGTTCGAACCACATGGTCTTCTTCCGCGGCACGTCCCACATCGACGATTGGCGATCCGCGAATCCCGTTTCGTTAGACGCGGCCCTCACGATCGAACAAACGCACGCGCTGAGCGTGCCCCTCTACCGCGACCGCCTGAAGCTCGAGTACGTTCGGCCGTCGAAGGACGAGCTGGTCGCCCACTTCGCCGCCCTCGGGCTGAAAGGCCCGTTCTGGGATCTGTGAACCGGGCCGCCTACCGCACCCTCCGTGAGAGCATTCGTCGGGGGAGGTTTGCCCGACCATCGCACGAATCCACAAATACCCCTCAAATCAATCGCTTCCCGGTGGAGGGGGAGTCTTGCGAAGCAGTAGCGCCATTTTCGTAGCCGCCGCACTCGTTGCATTCCTGTTCGTCCCGACCGCGTCGGCGTCGCCGGCGGTGCAGTACGGACACACGTTGGGTGGCACGGGCAACGAAGGGGGTCGCATCATTGGCGTCGATGGATCCGGGAACGTCTACCAGTTCGGCATCACGAGTGCCTACACGGCGGGCGCATTCCTGGCGAAACGGAATCCCCAAGGGGACGTGTTGTGGCAGCGCGTGCTCGCCTTCGGTGGGACGTGGAGTCCCGTCGGAATGGCGGTGGCACCCGACGGCACCGTGTATTTCACGGGCCAGTTGGGAGCCAACTACAGCAGCGGCACCGTGGTCGGAAAGGTCCTCTCCGACGGCACCCTCGCATTCTCGAAATTCACAAGTGCCTTCGTCGCACCGAACGCGATCGCGTACGACCCGGTCTCGGGCGGCGCGCTCATCACGGGGACGGTGAACTGGTCACCTCCCACCGGTGGGATTTTCGCGGTCGACGCGAACGGGAGTTTCCGTTGGGGCTCTTTCGCGAACGGCACTGCGGTCCCATACGATGCGGCGATCGACGGAAACGGCACCGCGTTCATCGTGACGACCCGGCTCTTGAACGGTCGATTGGATGCCGGGTTCGTCGCATTCGACGAATCCGGGACGCTCCTCCATGAGAGGCGCCTGGATCTGCCGAACGACGAATACGGGTGGTCCGTCACCCTCGGTCCCGACGGAGACCCGTACTACCTCGGCTTCTCGTACCAGAACTACGACCCCATCTCTGCCCGCTTCACGCCGGACCTGGTCCCCCAATGGACCGAATACGTCGGGAGTCCGACCCTCTACGATTACGGCTGGCGCATCGTATCCGCCGGCGACGCGACGTTCTTCGTTCAAGGGACCTATTACAATTACCAGAATGGCGACAGTGGCAGCGTCACCTATCGACTCGACTCGTCCGGGGCGCTCGTCGACAGCGGTCTCCTGTCCGGCCAAGGGCCGGGCGGGGCCACCCTCTCCGTCCAGGACATCGCGGTGGGACCGGACGGCAGCGTGCTCCTCTCCGGATCCAGCTACCGCTCTCCGACGCGAAACGAAACGCCGGTGGGCGACGCCCGCGTGGCGCCGATCACCGCGTCCTGGCTCTCCGATTCGGCCGGCTGGCATGCGCCATCCGTGACGCTCTCCGATCTCGCGGGCACCCTGACCGACCCGAATTTCCCTGCCGACGACTTCCGCGTCGAGGCGCAGAACCAAGCATGGTACGGCGCGCTCGCGCTTCCCGCGTCTTCCGTGCATGCGGTCGCCACCGCGAACATCACGGATCGGGACCACCGAGTCGTGGCCTTCTCGGCGAACGTAAGCGGCGGCACGCCGCCGTACACGTATCGCTGGTCCTTCGGAGACGCCAACAGTTCCATGGAGGCGAATCCGAATCACACGTATTCGGAAGGAGGCCGGTATCCGGTCCAGCTGATCGTCGAGGACAGCGCCGCGAACCGCGCCTACTCGATCGTAGACGTGGTCCTCGGCGGACCTCCCGTCATCACGAACGTGAGCATCTCCCCGAATCCCACGTACGTGAATCAATACACTTACTTCAACGCGGTCGGAGACGACCCCGATGGCTCAATCGTGAACTGGCATTGGAACTTCGGGGACGGCTCGACGTGGGACGCGTCCTACAGCAGCGCATACCACTACTACTCCGCCCTCGGCACGTACAATGTGACGGTGACCGCCCGCGACAACGACGGGCTCGAGACGAGCGCCTCCATGCTGGTGCAGGTCCTCGACCAGCCGCCGTACGCTTGTTTCTACATCAGCCCGAACCCGACCGTCGTCGGATATCCGACGTCCTTCTACGACTGCTCGTACGACCCGGACGGCTACATCGCCTCCTCTTCGTGGGACTTCGGGGACGGGACGAACGACAACGGGAGTTATGTGTACCACACGTTCGCGTCGGCCGGGAGCTACCTCGTGCGATTGACCGTCGTCGACAACGCCGGCATGACGTCGTTCCTGAATCACACCGTGTCGGTGAATGTGAACCAGTTGCCGGTGGCGCACTTCAGCTACTCCCCGTCCGATCCGATCGCGGAACAATGGGTCTACTTCAACGGCTACGCTTCCTACGATCCCGACGGGTACATCACCTATTGGACCTGGGACTTCGGCGACGGGACCAACACGACGGCGTATTACGGCGACATGTACCACTACTACGCGCAGGGCGGGCCGTACAACGTCACGTTGACGGTGACAGACAACTTCAACGGGAGGAACCATACGACGGCGTCCCTGTACGTGGACATCCCGCCCACGGCGAACTTCACGACGGCACGGGCTTTCGGGAAAGTCGGCACGCCCCTCGTCTTCGATGCGTCCGCGTCGAACGACTCGGACGGACGGATCGTCCGGTACGAGTGGACGTTCGGGGACGGCGGGAGCGCGACAGAGGCGGGCCCCATCGTCAGTCATGTCTTCGCGGCGACCCGGACCTATACGGTGACACTGGTCGTGTGGGACGACCACAACGCGACCGCGTCCTTCGAGCGGACGATCTCTGTGGTCCCGCCGAAGCCGCCGTTCGCGGTCCTGTCCTTCACACCTTCCCGTCCGTTCGTCGGTGACAACGTCTCCTTCAACGGGAGCCTGAGTGCGGACCCGGACGGGACGATCGTGCGCTACGTGTGGCAGTTCGGGGACGGCGCCGTCGGAGAGGGCGCCGCGCTGAGCCATCGGTACACCTATCCAGGGAG
>Ga0209158_1002211_pt1 | contig 12219 bp, 11 predicted proteins | sample GraSoiAngelo_140_FD_185897 | JGI IMG/M metagenome (GOLD analysis project Ga0209158, IMG submission 185897) | Grasslands soil microbial communities from the Angelo Coastal Reserve, California, USA - 14_0929_12_30cm (SPAdes) (version 2) | ecosystem: Environmental > Terrestrial > Soil > Grasslands ...
GCGCGACTGGCGTATTCGTTGTTCTAGGGTTCATCCAATCCTGTGGCGGCGTGGCAATGCCCCAAACATTCCCCGGGTTCTCCAATTCCACGCCGACCTGCTGCAGCTCGCGCAAACTCTGCGAAGTGTGGACAGAGCGCACCCTTGCGCGCACCGCCGGCGGCTTGGGCTCGACATTCAATCCCACAACTTGTAACGTGACCCACGATCCGACGCCATAGTCGTGCCGCGAAGGATACCGGCAGCCATGCAGATTCAGGCTGGTCGAGACGGTTCTTTCCACAAACGGCTCGCCCAGGCGGTTTTGACCGAAGACAATCAGCGGGACGGATCGTTCAATGCGCGTACTTCGCCGCGCGTCTTCCCCAACGAAATGGTCAGGAGGACTAACCAGAGAAGATTGGCTCACGTCTCCTCCAGAAGGCGTAACCGTGCGTACCTCTCGCGGCAAATGGTAGCCGAAGCGCGCTCCATTGTCGATATTCCCATTGAAGGCGCGGGGAACAAGTGTTCCGGTGACGCTCCACCTTCCAGGGAGACGCGCGTCGCGTGGATGATCCTGGCTGAAAAAACCGAGTAGATCAATTCACAATGGGACCGCCGCCCTTGCCGAGAGCGGCCTCATCACCCTTGGTATGAAACACGCCAAAGTGAAATTCATCGCCTCTCTTAATCATCACAGTGACCCGGGCTCTTGCAGGAAGCAAGATATCGATGCCTGCAATAGGTTCAGTGTTTGATTTCCAAAAACGAAGGCGATAATCCTTCTTATCCTTGTTCACAAAGTGGACTCTACCTATCCAAGGTTCAACCTCAACTTTGCCGCTGGGGTAAGGTGCTTGATCGCGGATGGTAATCGTTGCCGATCGGGGAAGGGCATCCTGTTTTGCTCTTGCTGCTCCTGTTGTAGCCACGGTGATCCTCCTTTTACAGCTCAATGCTTTCCGCGGGGCCGGAAACTTGGGTCAGCAAGGAGCCCCTGCAGTGCAGGGCGCTCCTGAAGGTCTGTCAAAGTGTACCCGTTCTTAAGGCTATCGCGAGCGAATTGGATGGCGCGCTTGCGGTCTCCGAGGTCGTCATAAGTCTCCGCGATATCGGCGAGAACGTCCGGGTCCTTGGGCGTTAGGGCGAGCGCTGCGTTGGCGGAGGCAAGGGCCTTTTGGCGAAGCTTGTCTTCAGCATAGTAGGTGCTGAGCATGGACTGCACGGGAGCCTCTTGAGAATTTACTGAGGCATATTGCTCCAGAAGGATTAGCGCCTTGGCGCGCGCGGAACGCATCTTTTCGTCATCCCTTAGCAAGGTGTAAGCGAGCTGCAAATTCGCCCACACACGCCAATCCTTGTCGTTGAGCTCGAGGGCCTTGCGGGTCGCTGCAGCGGATTCGGCATATCGCTTCTGGCTCTTGTACAACCAGCCGAGATTAGCGTAGGCCTGATAATTGGGTGTGAGCTGAATTGATTTTTGAAACGCCGCTTCCGCGGCAGCTGCGGACTGCGAATCGTTGAGCTCCATGTATTCGGCACCGAGGTCGCTGTAGCCCTCCTGACTGTCAGGAGTAAGTTCAATGACACGGCGATACTGCGCGAGGGAATCCTGCACGCGTTTGTGGCGGGCATAGAATGCTCCGAGAACGCTGTACCCCTCCCAGTAATCTGGCCGAAGAGCGATAGCGCGTTGGTAATTGGCTTCCGCGTCTGAGTTGCGGCCCATGTTCTCGTAGACATCTGCCAGGCCGATCAAAGCGCTAGCATCGCGTGGATTGATATCGAGCGCTTTCTGAAATTCCTGGAGGGCGAGATCGTGCTTGCCCAAAGTCGTCTGGAGATGGCCCAAAGTGACGTGCACAGGAGGGAGACGATCATCGAGTTGCAGGGCCATCCGGCAATTTGCGAAAGCTTGATCCACCCACGGCGCATAATGGTCCATGAGGAATTTCAAGCGATACGCTTCTCCGAGAGTTGCGTACCCCAGCGCAAAACGGGGGTTCTTCTCAACGGCTGAATTCAGCGCAGAAATGGCTAGGTCCGGGTTACCCGGCTTATCGAACCGCTCCAAGTAGGCTAGCGCTTTGAGGTAGGACTCATAGGTGCCCGGCGCGACGCTTCCACCGGGCGTTTGGGCAGCTTCTGACGATTTGACTCTCATCATGCGAGCCAGGCCCGCGACAGCTTGGTTCTGGAGTGTGGCCAAATCACCGGCGCGATCTTCCAGTTCCGCCGAGCCGATTTGGCGGAGACGCTTCGAGTCAATTAGGGCAACCGTTAGTTGTACTCTGGAGCCTTTGCGCCGGACGCTGCCTTGCACCACCATCGTGGCGCCGAGTTCGCGGAAGGCGGACGTGGGGTCGTTGACGTTGCGGCTGCGGACGACGCTAGCGGGAACCACCCAAAGCGATTGCTGAGCGGCTTCCAGGTTCGAGAGTTCGTTGGTAAGTGAGTCCATCAGTCCCTCTGCGACCGGACCAAAACTAGGATCGTCGGTGGAGTTGGCAATCGGCAACACCGCAATATGTTTTTCGCTGCCTGCGTAGGCCAGGCCCGCAAAGCGTTGCCGCACCGGAGGAAGAAAGGACAGAGCGAAAGTGGCCAAAACCACTCCAACGGAAGCAACCAATAAACGCCGGACTCTGGTTGGATTGCTAGTAGTCCAGCTTGGCGTGGAAGCGTTCTGCATGTACTGCTTGAGCTCGCGGGCATTGGCGGAATGCGTGTGCGTGGGTTCTTCGGCCAGGGCGGGGCTTGAAGTGATTTCGGCAAGTGCCCCTTCCAGATCGCGAAGCATTTCATCGGCGGCAGGATAGCGGCCCTCCGGCTTCTTGGAGAGGGCGCGATAAACAAGGGGGTGTACCGCCTTTGGAACCACTTCAAGCCCCGCTGGCGGCTGGTTCAGAATGGCAAACGTCATTGTTCCTTGATTCGGCCGCAGGAACGGATGACAGCCGGTAATCATTTGCACGAGGATTACGCCCAGGGCCCAGAGGTCGCTGCGTTGGTCGATGGCTTCGCCGAGGATTTGCTCGGGAGCCATGTAGGGGAGCGTCCCGGTGGAAGAGATGCTTTGCGTGGCGCTGGCGGTGGCCACGACGCGAGCAAGGCCGAAGTCCACGATCTTGGCCACCTTCTCATTGGTGATAATAATGTTGGAAGGCTTGACGTCGCGATGCACGATGTTGCGCGCATGGGCCGAGCTGAGGCCTCTTGCAATTTGGATGGCCAGGTCGAGCGATTCGTGGACTGGAATCACGCCGCGCGACAATTTCTGCGCCAAAGTCTCACCCTCGTAATAACCCATAACGATAAAAAGCCGGTGGTCTTCGGATTCTTCGATCCCATGAATAACACCTATGTTCGGATGATCTAAGGCGGAGGCGGCGCGCGCTTCGCGGAGCAGGTTTTGCTTATCACGGTCGCTAACGGTGACATCCGTGGGTAAGAACTTCAGGGCGACGGTGCGCTCGAGCTTCAGATCAAACGCTTTGTACACCACACCCATGCCACCGGCGCCTAGCTTGTCCGTGATTTTGTAATGCGAGATGGATTGGCCAACCATGCGGCTGGGAGGGTCTGGCGCTGATTCTAGGTGTTCAACCCCGGCAAGTCAACGAAGGCATGCGGCAGGTTTTGCAGCTTACCGGCTCTTCGGCGCCACGGCATACTCGGGACGCGACGAATTTGGCTGTCTCTGATAGGCTTTGCGTCTTATGGGAGGAACTTTCATGCGCCGTCTCTTGCTTGCGTCTGTGTTGAGTTTTGTAATTCCGGTAATCGCCCTTTGTCAGACCTCACATCGTGTTGCTATCCGTGCTGGAAAGCTAATAGACGGAAAGAGCGAAAAGGTGGTCGAAAACATCATGATCGTCATCGAAGGTGACAAGATCGCCTCCGTTACAGCCGGCGGAAGCGCGCCTGCCGGCGTGGAAGTAATTGACCTTTCCAAGGCCACCGTATTGCCCGGATTCATCGATACCCATACTCACGTCCTGCTACAGGGCGACATCACGGCCGAGGAGTACGACACGCAGTTGCTGAAGCAATCGATTCCGTACCGCGCGATTCTTGCCGTGCGCAACGCGCACATCGCGCTCTCGCACGGATTCACTTCCATTCGTGACCTCGAGACGGAAGGCGCCATGTACGCGGACGTGGACGTGAAGACCGCAATCGCCAACGGCGAAGTGCCCGGCCCGCGCATGCAAGTGGCCACTCGGGCTATGACTCCCACGGGAATGTATCCGCTGCTCGGTTATTCGTGGGAGCTGAAGGTTCCGACCGGCGTGCAGTATGTGGATGGTGCGGACGGAGCGCGCAAGGCCGTGCGCGAACAGGCGATGTATGGCGCCGACTGGATCAAATATTACTCCGACCGCCGGTACCATTTTGAGAGCGACGGCGTGCTGCATTCCATGGTGAATTTCACGGATGAAGAAGCAAAGGCGATCGTGGACGAGGCGCATCGCATCGGCAAGAAAGTCGCCGCGCACGCCATCGGAAGCGACGGAATCGCAGCCGCGCTGCGAGCCGGTGTGGACACCATCGAGCATGGCGATGGCCTGACCGACGCGTTGATGGATGAAATGGCACGAAGAGGGATCTACTGGGTCCCGACAATTACTGTCGGCGTATATGTTGCGCCCGGCCGCAGTGGCAACTGGCCAAAGATGGCGGAGCTGCAGCGGGAAAACTTCCCGAAGGCCATCAAGAAAGGCGTGAAGATTGCGCTCGGCACGGATGCCGGCGGCTTCGATTGGAAAGCATTGAACGAGGCGAAGGAATTGGAGTACTACGTGCAATACGGCATGACGCCGCTGCAAGCGATCCGCGCCGGGACCTCGACTGCGGCTGAGCTGCTCGGGTGGGGCGACAAGCTCGGAACCATCGAAGCAGCGAAGTGGGCGGACATCGTAGCCGTCAGCGGCGACCCGTTGAAAGACATTAAAGAGCTGCAAAACGTGAAGTTCGTAATGAAAGGTGGAATGGTCTATAAGAACGATCTACGCTAGCCAGTGGCCACTTGACCGGATGCTTGCGCCTGCGTAGCCTGCCTTGCGGTATACGACCCAGCCTGAGCGCGCCACGGTCGCGTGGCAAGATGAAGTTCATCTTCTAAGGAGTTTCACCATGCAGACAAAATCCATTCTCTTAACGATTGGTTTGCTAGCCCTGGCGGGAGCGACTGGCGGAGCGCTCCGCAGTCAGGACACGCCACCGACATCTCCTGACTCTGATCGCGCCAGGCACATGACGGCAATCAAGCTCCTGCGCGGACTCAATAGGGCTGAATTGCGTTACAAGACGAAGCATGCCGTTTACGCAACCAGAGATGAGCTCGCTGCGAGCGACGAGTTCAAGGTAACCCTGTCTGGCTGGTCGTTGCGGCTAAATGTGACCGCTGACGGAAAAGGGTATGATGCCGTCTTGGAAGACACCACTGACAAGTCCTGCGGGTACGCGGCGCTCACCGATGAGCGAGGGGTCATTCGACAAAGCAAAGCGATCGATTGCGAAATCTAGCAGTTTGCCGCTCGCGATTCAATAGAACAGGACGCCGCCATCGACGTTGATCGATTGTCCGGTCATGGCGCTGGATTGCTCTGAACACAGGAACAGCGCGGCGCGCGCAATTTCCTCCGCTGTTTGCGCGCGGCCCTGCAGCAAGCCGTTCAGAAAGCCGGCCAATTGTTCTTCTTCGTTTACGCCCATTTTCTTCGCGAGCATCGCGCCTAATTCTTTCGACATTTTTGTCTCCGTCACCGGCCCGGGGCAAATGGCATTCACGCGAACTCCTTTGCGCGCCCCCTCCGCGGCGGTCACGCGCGTCAGGCCGAGCATTCCCGCTTTCGCAGCGGCATAGGCCGAGCCCCATGCGTAGGCCGCCTTCGCCGAAAGGCTGGAAATATTCAGGATGACGCCGTTATGCCGCGCGTACATTTCCGGCAACACCAGCTTCGAAAAAAGAAATGCCGCGCGCAGGTGGACGGCAATCACTTTGTCAAACTCCGCCAACGGATAGTCTTCCACCGGGACCACGGGGCCGTAGTGCCCTGCGTTGTTCACCAGGATGTCGATGTGGCCGAACTTTGCTCGCCCTGCAGCGACGACTTGCGCGCACTCAGCCTCGCGCGATAAATCCGCCGTGACGTAACCGGCGCGTCCTCCGCCGTTGGCAATCTCCGCCGCCACAGAGGCGAGTTCTTTTTCCGTGCGAGCCGTGAGAAACACAGCGGCGCCCTCTTTTGCAAATAGTTGAGCGATGGCCCGGCCAATTCCACGACCGGAGCCGGTAATAAACGCAACCCGATCCTTGAGCATCATAAGGACCATGAGAATAGAAGGAAGGAAGCCCCGGGGGCAAGCAGGCTCACATGCTTCCAACACGCTGGCCAAGAACTGTACCTCGGGTCAGGTGCAAATCCTCAGTTGCGAATCTAATCTAATATGGTCGTACAGTTTTCACCTGGGCCAGATTTCAGGCGTTTTTCTGAGGGCTGCATTTTGTGTTTTCGCTAAACTCGTTACATTCATTCTGGTGTTTGGTTCTCTGCTTAGTCCAGCCGCTAACTCTAACATCGAGGACAAAGCTGATGCACCGAATCCAATTCTCATTCGCAATTATAGGCATTCTCGTTTCTTTCTCTTTGGCGGGATGTAGCGGCTACGGCAGTGGTTCGGTAAATGGTGGCGCGATTGCCCCCTACATCAACACACAGCCCGCGAATCAAACAGTGTCCGTGGGGCAGACCGCTACCTTCAGCGTCGGTGTGGCCGGCACGCCTCCCCTCACCTATCAATGGCAGAAAAACGGAGCCGACATCCCGGGCGCTACGTCATCGAGCTACACAACTCCCGCTACCACCTCCGCCGACAGCGGAGCGATGTTCCGTGTCGTGATCACCAATAGTGCCGGAAGCGCGACCAGCAATTCTGCGACGCTGACCGTCAGCACGGGACCAGTGGCCTCGACTGTGGACGTCATCACCTATCACTACGACAACAGCCGCTCCGGCCAAAACTTGAATGAAACGGTGCTGACTCCGGCGAACGTAAACTCCACGAAATTTGGAAAGCTCGGTGAATTCATGGTCGACGGCAAAGTCGACGCGCAGCCTCTATACCTTTCGCAGGTCACCATCGGCGGGCAAAAAAAGAACGTTCTCTATGTCGCGACAGAACACGGATCTGTCTACGCTTTTGACGCCGACTCCATCAATGGAACCGCCTCACCTGTCCTCTGGCACATATCGACCCTTGGCAGTGGCGAAACGACCAGCGACAACCGGGGCTGTTTCCAAGTTACGCCGGAGATCGGCATCACCGCCACGCCCGTCATCGACCGCTCGCGCAATGCCATCTACGTTGTCGCCATGTCGAAAGACGCCAGCGGAACTTATTTCCAGCGCATCCACGCACTGGACCTGACTACCGGTCTCGAACTATTCGGGGGTCCCAAAGACATCACTGCGACTTATCCCGGCACAGGGGATAACAGCTCCGGTGGAAACGTGATCTTCGATCCCAAACAATACAAGGAGCGGCCCGGCCTGCTGCAAATTAGCAGCACGATCTATACCACGTGGTCTTCGCACTGCGATATTCGTCCCTACACCTCATGGGTTATGGCTTACAGCGCGGACACTCTGGCGCAAACCGGTGTCCTGAATCTGGTGCCGAACGGAAGCGACGGAGGCATCTGGATGTCCGGCACGGCACCTGCGGCGGACGCATCCGGGAATTTGTTCTTCATAATCGGCAACGGAACGTTTGACACCACGCTCAACGCCAGCGGTTTCCCCGTGAACGGCGACTGCGGCAACTGTTTCGTCAAGCTTTCCACTACGGGCGGCCTCAAGCTCGCGGATTATTTCACGCCGCACAACACTGTCTCCGAATCAAACGCCGACCAGGATTTCGGCTCAGGCGGCGGAATTGTGCTGATGGACGTCCAGGATGTAGGGGGGACAACGCGTCATCTCTCCGTCGGCGCGGGCAAAGACTCTTTGATTTATGTCGTGGACCGCGATTCGATGGGCAAGTTCAACCCGAACATGGACCAGATCTATCAGGAAATTTCCGGCCAGCTCGGTGGGCAGGTCTTTTCCATGCCTGCCTTCTTCAACAACACAATTTACTACGGAGCCGTGGGAGACGCGCTGAAAGCATTCCCGATTGCCGGTGCGAAACTCGCGGGCATTCCTTCGTCGCAATCCACCCACAATTTTGGTTATCCCGGATCGACGCCGAGCGTTTCGGCAAACGGTGCAGCGAACGGCATCGTCTGGGCCATCGAAAACAACGGAGCCATCCTGTTTGCCTACGATGCCACCAGCCTCACTACCGAACTCTACGACTCCAACCAGGCCGCGAATGGCCGCGACCACTTCAGCGGCAACAAATTCATCACGCCTGTGGTTGTCAACGGAAGAGTTTACGTTGGCACGCCAACCAGCGTTGCGGTATTCGGTTTGTTGCCTTGAAGATTTGAGGTTGTTCAAAACGCGGTAGTTCGGTGAACGCTGTTCAGTTTTAGCCGCTAACCTTCAACTTTCCCAGCATGTGATGTACGAATTCCGAAATCTCGCCTTGATTGAAGGTATCCCGGTGCACCGGCTTCTGGCCGACCGCGCGATACACCAGCCGCTTGTTCGATTGCTTCACGAGGTCAAAAACCACAGTGCCTTCGCGGAAACGAATATTTTCATAGCTGACTTCCGGTGGTCCCCAGCCCCACGATTCCCAGCATCCAAAAGGGCCGCAAACGAGGCCCGGGTACCCGCCCGGGTAGACGCGTTCCACCGTGACGTCGTGCCGCCGCACGGCGACGTGATAATCCACCAGGAAATCCGCGGCTTGTGGGTCGCTGACTTGCCGCAATCCCTTGGATGACAGAGTCTGCTCCATCGCTGTGCGGATTCGCTCGCGAACGATTTGGTTGTTGGCGCCGGAATCGCGCGCGACCGTTTCGCCTCGCGAAATCACGTCTCGCGAGACGACCGGACGCCGGTCTGCATCTTTGGGCGGCGCGGCAGGCTTCCAAGCCCAGGTGCTTCCCTTGACCACCGGGATGTTTGGGTCGCGAGTCACGATGATGTGGTCGTCGCAGCCGGCGAGCAGCAGCCCGAAAAATAGAATAGAAGCCGCCACGAGCAGCGATCTTCCAGTGCCATTCATCCATGATTTCATCGGAGCGTCCTCCAAGCGGACACTGTTCCCACGTCCATAAAACCCTAGATTCATGGGAAAGTTGCGTCCGTCAGGGATATGCGGTTCAGGGCGCTGCTTTTTGTTCTTCTGCGGACCATCACGATGTCGGAGCAGCCCAATCGGAGGGTGGAAAAACGACCGGCCAGAACTTCGGATTTGGCTGATCGAATTCGAATGCCACCGAGAAAAAATCGGGTGAGGTATCGTCCACACGAACCACTCTGCAGTTTTGCTCCGCGTTGTTCTTCGTGTTTACCAGGCGCATGGGCTGCCCGACGTGCACGTCCATTTTCATTTTGAGCAGGCCGCCGTGGGCGTTCACCACGAGTGTCATTGCTTCTTCCCGCCATGGCTTGTGCTGGACGTCTTCCGCAATCACCGTGATCTTCATCTGCAGCATCACGCGCTCGCTGCGGCGTCGATTCGCTTGATTAGAAGGACTTGCCAAGCTATTCTCCTCCTACAAAATCCGCAATCCGCCCGACTTAAGACGCGAACCACGTTATTACTTTAATTGTGAGATAAATCTTACCTTAGGTGACAGCAATGGGACGCTGGCCAAATAGTCGGCCGTTGCGCAAAAAGGCAGGCATCGTTTTACTTATGGTTTTTAATGCCTGTGGGAGTTCAGTTTCGCTTCGAGGCGCGCTTTCACGGCAGGCCACTCGGAATCAATGATGCTGAAATAGACGGTATGCCGGATGCGCCCGCTGGCTGTAATCATGTGGTTTCGAAAGATGCCTTCTTCGCGCGCTCCAAGGCGAAGGATTGCCGCCCGCGAGCGCTCATTTAGAGAATCCGTCTTGAGCTCCACGCGTATGCAACCCAGCGTTTCGAAAGCGTGCTTCAATAAGAGGTACTTCGCTTCCGTATTCATGGCGGTGCGCTGCCAGTCGCGGGCCACCCACGTCCAGCCAATTTCTACGCGATGGTGCGCGCGGTCAATATTTCCGTAGCGCGTACTCCCAATCGCGCGACTCGCGCATTTCTCGACAATCGCAAACGGCAAGGCCTCGCCCCGCTTCTGTTCGTTAAGAGCAGTCTCGATGTACGCGGCCATTTCTTCCTGCGTTCGAACAGGTGTGGGAATCCAGCGCCACAGTTCCTCGTCGAGCCCCACTTCAACGAGCCCCGCTAGATGCGTCTTCGCTAGCGGTTCCAGACGCACGTGCGCGCCTTCCAGAAATACTGGAGAAACCACCATCTCTGTCGGCAGCATGGTGGGCCAATCTTACGGCCCTCCCTTTGGCTCAGCGAGCGCCAATTTGGATATGGATGGAAAACGTTCGAAGTATGGGGAACAAACGGATGAACGTTGCGCCGCTACGCGTAGTAGGAAGCCAGCATCGTTCTTCCCCTCACCGGGAAGTATTCGCCTTGTCTGCAGATTCGCGAAAATTTCCACACCAGGGAAGCATCGAGCCAGCCATACGCCGCTTCCCGGCTCAGAGTTTCCAGGGCATTCTCCGAGGAAAGCGCATCCCGGTAAGGACGATCGGTGACCAGCGCGTCGTAGATGTCCGCAATTTGCAAAATCCTCGCCATCAACGGTATTTCATCTCCGGTGAGGCCGTCTGGGTATCCGCTCCCGTCCATTCGCTCGTGGTGATGCCGAATTCCCGGCAGGATGCGTCGCAGTGATTTCAACGGCGCACAGATGCTCGCTCCCACGGCCGGATGTTGCCTGACGATCTTAATTTCTTCCACAGTCAACGGCCCGGGCTTCAGGAGAATCTCATCCGGTACCGCTACTTTTCCAACGTCGTGCAGCAAGCAAGCAATTCGTAAATCTTGCAAATCCGCTTCCGGCAGTTCCAGGCTCTTGCCGAGATGCACCGCGTAATCCACGATGCGGTCCGAGTGGCCGTTCGTAAGCGGGCTTTTCGCTTCGATGCTGCGTGCCAGCGAAAGCACCACGGACTTGGCTTGCTCATCGATGTATTTCTTGAGCCGCAAGAGCGACTGTACGCGGCTCAGTGCTTCTCCGAGCGAGTCGCAAGTTCCCCAAAAGTCCGCCGCTCCCGCATCGCGTCCGCGGACGGCGTCCTCGGGTTCCGGCGAAGGCTTGATCAACACAATGGGGATATGCTGATTGAGCGGGTTTCCTTTCATCCGGCGGCAGAGGTCGAAACAGCCGAGGTCCGGCAAACCGTCATGCAAGAGCACCAAGTCAGGCTGAAGCTGGGCACATTCCTGCAGAGCAGATTCTCCGTCCTCTGCCGTGAATACGTCATAGTTTTGATTCTGCAGGAATGTTTTCCAGGAATCGCGGTTCTCGGAAACTGCATCTACAAGAAGCAAGATAGCTGAGTTCATCAATCCCTCGTCAATCCTCAGCGCGTGGGGTGGGGAGACACCACTCCCTGCGCCTGAAAGACAATTTTTAGTGGATTGGACTTGCTAGCGATCTCCAATCCCAGTGCATGCGGAGAACTTTGGTTCTCCGCGTCCCGGGGACGAGAAGGAATGAGGTGGCTCGGCAGGGTTATCCAATGCTCCTGTCGTGCCAAATAAGGAATCCGCATAAGTCACGAAGAATTCGAGCTTTGCGGCGATACTCGCGGACGTAGCGGCCCACAGTCGCAAGGAATAATTTTCATGGTGCCTCCCAGGTTTACCCTATGCCTTGGGTTCTCCCTCCTCTTTTCGATGCCTATTCGCCAATTTCAAGAAGACCCGCTGCAGATTTGGGATAAGGGGGCACTGGCCTGTGAGGGTTTCTCTCGAGCATTCCGTTGCTCAGAAAGGACTGAATTGTCCCAAGGATACGCGCTCTTATGGAAACGGGATGCAGGCGGGGTGCGCCGTGAGGTATGATAGAGTCTGCTAAAATTAGACTCATTAGGGTGACAATGCCAATTGCATCGAATGCAAAAGTCTTGTTGAGGGTAAGGCCGCGAGGTTTCTGCGCCGGCGTTGTGCGCGCGGTCGATATCGTGGAACTGGCGCTGGAAGCCTATGGCGCGCCGGTCTACGTGCACCATGAGATTGTCCATAACACGTATGTCGTAGAGCAGTTGC
>Ga0209158_1002215_pt1 | contig 12215 bp, 18 predicted proteins | sample GraSoiAngelo_140_FD_185897 | JGI IMG/M metagenome (GOLD analysis project Ga0209158, IMG submission 185897) | Grasslands soil microbial communities from the Angelo Coastal Reserve, California, USA - 14_0929_12_30cm (SPAdes) (version 2) | ecosystem: Environmental > Terrestrial > Soil > Grasslands ...
GCAACGTCAAAGGTTTTTGTTCATGAGCAAATGCAGCGCGCTCTGCAAGATCTCGAGACTGCTCACATCGAGATCACAACCGTGGGGAAAGGATTCCGAGTCATATCATCAGCACGGCTCGACCAAGGGCAAAAGAAACCCACGTTTGGTCCTTCGCCCAGGCAAACCGAGATTAATTGGCTCACTCGAAACAAGGACCTGTCCGACCGATATGGAGGGCAGTGGATTGTCCTTGAAAAGGATGAGCTGGTTGCAAACGATCCCGATTATCACAAAGCGCGAGAGGCGGCTACGCGAAGGGGGATCAAGCGCCCATTCATAATCTTTGTTCCCCTCAAGGAAAGCGGGGGGTTCATGGGAATATGAGTCCCCGCGTCGATTTTGACCATGAGTTCCAATACAGAGACTTCGGACAGGATTCATTCTTTCCGGCATTGGACGTTACGCTAATCGGGCCGACCGGCGAAGAGGACCTTATCGCCATCATAGATACCGGTGCGAAATATTGTTTGTTTAGTGGCCTCCGAGCTGCTCCAATTGGCATTGATCTGATAGCCGGGCGCCGCGAGATCTTGAGTGGTCTTGCTGGAAAGCTGACTGCCTGGATCCACCGGGTCCATTTGGAAATCCTTGGAACGCGGTTTGAATGCGAGGCCGCCTTCAGTGAACAACATATCCCGCGAGAATTGCTCGGGCGCCACACACTTTTCACTCAAGTGCGTATCGGCTTTCGGGAAGGGATATCGACCGGCTACTTCCACCCTGCGCGCTAAGGAGTTACTCGCATTTCGGGTTCCTCTGAACCTATGCAGAGCTAAAAGTTTCCTATCACATCGTGGTGTTAACGATACCCTGTCGGATATCGCCACTACTTCTCGGACTACGAACCGCGAGACCGTGTGTCATCGCTCCTTGCCGCCTACATGGCAATGTTCTATTTCGGGTCAGTGGCGACGGGATATCGGCCGTTGGACTTGGAAAAGATGCGTGAAGGAAAGTTTGCTTGGGTGATTGAGGAGATGCTTGCAACACAAGGTGAGCAGTTCCCGTACATGATTGCCAGCAAGCACCTCTGCCACATCTGGGGCCGGCCCGCAGAGTCCGACGAAAGGCCCGTCGGAGAACCTGGTATTGGCCGGGTTCCCGGAACGATTGTCGAGGCCAGCGGCGAGGTGTATGTCGTTTGCGGGGAGGGAACTTGGCTAAGGCTTGAGGCTTTGCACCTGGAAGGCCGCAAGCGGGTTACCGCGCAGGAGTTCGCCAGAGGCGCGCGGCTCACGCAGCATGAAAGGTTTGGCGCCTAGCGCCAGCCCACCCGCTGGGGGATCAGCTCACGCTCAGATTCGGCGTGCACCAAATTCTACCACGCACGACCTGGCACTTTCACGCGCCCCGGCGCAGGGGCGCAGGGGGCCGTAGTTCAAATGGATAGACCAAGAGTCTCCTAAACTGTGTGTGGCACCAATCCTGGTATCCGCCCGCAGTCGTTAATCCGATATATACTCTGAAAGTTACTATCGCGCCGCGCCCACGTGTGCCGGGAAACTGGCAATTCCCACACGGAGGCAAGCATGACGCGAAGAGTGCGCGAGCAAAGAACCAAAGAATTTATGGAAATCGGGGCACAGGCGGAGGGCAAGCCCTTCAAATCGCCGGGCGAGTATCCCAGAGGACCGCGCCTGTTGTTCGTTCCCGTAGCTTTTGCTGTTGTCCGCCTTGATGTCTGGATGCAGCAACGGCTCATCCTCTCCCTCGGCATCACCCATAAACATGGCGGGCAATTGGCAAGTTTCGGCCACCTCTTCAAAGTTCGGCACCCAGTCCAGCGGTTCGGGAACATTCGCGCAGAGCGGATCAAACATCTCCGGCTCTTTGCGCCTCACAGGCACGCCCTGCGCGACATCGGCAAGTGTGTCGGGTACTCTGAACGGGCAATCCCTCAATCTATCTCTGAACGAGAATGGCCAGATCGTCACGCTTACGGGCACTGTGGCGGCAGATGGCAACTCCGCGAGCGGCAGCTACTCAGCCCCCGCAGGCGGTTGCACCAACGGGGATACTGGGACGTGGACTGGAACAAGGACATCCGTCAGTGGCACTTTCTCTGGCGCGCTGGCAATCCCTGGATACACGCCGGTAGGACTGACGACGCAGCTTCGGGATGAGGGGGGCCGCGTCACGGGAACAGGTAACGGTCACTAATTCGACGCGCCTCAGCACGTTGGTCATCAATGGTAGCGTTTCAGGCCTTCGTGTCGATCTGACTGGCAAGGACGAAGGTCGCGGCGGGTCCGTGGCATTCGGTGGCAGCACTGAGACGGGCGGAAGCATTCTCCCACTTGAATCCTCGGTCCTTGAAGGAAGTTGCCCCGGCTCTGGTTCGGTCGTTTTGAATCGGATCGCTAAATGAGGGTCCGGCGGCTTCGAGGTGCGGCTATGAAAAAGAAAACATGGTTGAACGTGCCGATGGGGCCTTCCAGCGACCGGCGCACGTGCGTCTCCGCGCCGTTGTCAATGATGTAGTCAATATCGCGGGTGCGGAGCAACGAGAAAACATTGTTGCTCAACGGCTCTCGAAAGTCGTGGTAGACCACGCACCAGGTCGCCCGGCAAATGCGCCAATCGGTCGAGCCGACCGGCGTAGGTCAGCGCGTCAATCACGACGACGTTCCAGTCCGCCGTGGCGACGATTTCATCGGCGATGTGGGAGCCGGAGAAACCGGCTCCCCCTGTTAGAAGAACAGTTGTCATTGGCACGATTTGCGTCATACTATGCGGCAAAAATTAGGACCAAATTGGATTACTTCTGCTTCGGCCCGAACTCGCTTGCTCACGGTCGCGACTGTGCAAACGAGCTATTCCCGGCCTTCGATGTGCGCTTGGAGATGCTTTGCACACGCTTCCGCAGTCGTCTGCTGTCCGTGCAGCGTGCTCTTCTTATCGACTGCGTAAGCGAAGACGATTGCACCAGACTTTTTGTCCACCATTGTGACGCTTGCAGCGTTGTCGGAATGAATGTTGCCCATGAACACGATCTTCGCCCACCCAGCCTTCTTGTCTATGGAAGAGCCTGAAATGATGTAATCCGCTTGTTCCTTGTCCGCAATAGGCACCAGTTGGACTTTCTTCTTGGCGAATCCCGCAGTCAAGTAGTTCTCGAACCCGTCCATCTTTTCAATGTACACTTTTGACCCTGGAACAATCTTTGTGCTCAATGGTGCGGCTGCAGCAGGTTGAGAATTCGGTGTACTGCTCACTGCCGCAGGTGAGGCTGCCGCTTGTTGTGGAGTCTGCGGTATCGTCTGGGCCATCAATGCCGACGAGGACAAACACAGGCAGCACACAATTTTAACTGGTTGGACCAATCTTCGCTTCATTAATTCTCCCTTTTCCATCAACTGGAATCGACCGCAGCGAGGCGTGCGTTTCTCGCCGCTAGTCTTACTTTCTTGCTGGCACGCCGAGATTCAGCGACCCCTTTGGTAGAGGTTAACGACCGCCTGTCTGGTCAGCGACAGTACGTTAGTACCGATTCTAAAAGGTTATTGTCTTTACGGCTTACTTCGAGCTGCTACTCGCCCTGGGATGCCGCACGGTAAATCAACTGGAGGGCTGGCTTGGGTTGCCTGCCTGCGGCGCGCCGGTTCAAATCCAGCGCACACGGTAGGATTCTTCCGCCTTTTGTTGCTCCGCGCCGGCGGGCACCAGCGAAGGTCGCTTTTTCCAGGGCACGGCAATGACATACTTCGGCAGGTGCATGGAACGGGAGGATAAGACGGCATCGCGGGCACTCGAAGCGCCAAGACCGCGTAGCGTAGTAACCTCTCCCTACACTGCTGGAGTGGCGGAACTGGCAGACGCGCGAGACTCAAAAGCGAAAAACAGCTAGCCTTGCAAGTCCAATGCCACGGTTTACACGGTCGCGTCTTCGTCGGCGGCGCGGCGTCCGAGTTTTTCGTATTCGTCAAACGCGGCGTGAATGGCTTCGACAGCGGCTTTGCGGGCGGCTTCCGCGATGAGGTCGCAGATTTTTTCACTCACCAAGTCTATTCCGGTGCCAGTGGTTTCTTTTCTGGGGCGGTCAAGATACGCGTCAATAGCGACGCGGGCAGCGCGGGCGGCAGCCGCCCGGACTTCTGTAGTATCTACTTTCGTTACTTTCGGAAGTGCCATTTACTTACTCTCTTTCTGCGCGGTCGCGGGGGCGACTAGGAACAGGGCGAGTAGAGCAATGCTGATTGCGAGTCTCACTTTTACTTTCCTTTCGCGCGGCGGTTGAAGCGGGCAGCGGCGCGGGCGGCAAGTTCAGCAAGGGCTTCGGGGTTATCGTCGTAGCAAACTTCCACGCTCTTAGAATCTACCCCCGGCGCGGATTCGACGGCGCGAGTCATGGCCTTGATTGCAGCGGCGGCGGCGTGGTCGGTTGCCAGAAAATTTATCGTTATGGTTTTCTCTATCAAGGGTTCATCTTCTCTTTCTGCGCCTATCGGGCGCGGGTTGTGCGGGCGCGCTGCGGTCGCGCCGCGGCCTTTCCTTTTCCCTGAGTTGGCGAGTTTCCACCTCGATTAACTTGGTCCTTTCGGCGTGGACAAACATTTTCGTTATGTCGCGCCACTCAGGGCAAACTAAGGAAATCTCTCCCCACCGGTCGCGCGGGCGTATCGTCTGCACTTTGCGCCCGGCTGCGTCGCGGATTAGCCAGTAGCCGTTTGCGACCGGCACAACGGAAAAGGGCGCGCGGATTTTCACGCTGCCCCGTTGGCGCGTCCGGGTCTTTCGCGTGCGAGGCGGGCGGCTTCGGCGGCCTTGGCTTCGGCGCGGGCGGCGGCGCGGGCGGCGTAGCGGGCGGCGGCTTTGGCTTGAATCTTGCGGTGAATGAAGGGAAGACGCCAAATTTTCATTTTTCCCCCTTCGCGCCGACCGTTGCCGCTTGCGCCTTGAAAAACTCTGCGAGTATCCGGCGCACAAGTTCGCTCATGGGCGCGCCGGTCTTTTCATTCAGCGCGCGCAGTGTCTTTATCTGGTCGACGTCCATAAAAAGCAGACGCGCCTGGCGGCGACTTCGTTTCGCATCTTTTCATTTGCGTTTCTGCGCCGGGTCGGGCGCGGTCTGGGGGCTTCAGCAAGGGCGGCTTCACCTTCGGCAATGGCAACGGCATAGGCTGCGTCGCGGGCGGCTTCGGCGGTACGGCGAGCCGGTTGTAAAATTACTGACGGGGCTTTTCGGCGGGGTCGGCGGCAGACGCGGCGGCTCTGGCGGTTTCCAGTTTTGCTTTCTGTCCTTCTTTCAAGTATTTTCACCTTCTATTTGAGATACCCGGCGAACAAGTCGCCGGGGTTGTGCGGGAGCGGGGGCTTCCGCGCGCTTCTTGTAGGGACAGCGTAGCAAACGACGGCGATCCCGGCAATGACTGCGGCGACGATTGCAAGTCGTTTTGCACTCACTGCCGGCTGTTGCTGGCATATTGTACGGTCGCCCACGGGTTCACACACTATCGGCGGTTGCGCGCGCGACGGGGCGCCGGTCAGCAATGCCGCGAATAGAACAGCGGGGGGCTTTTTTCACTTCGCCCCCTCGGCGGTCGTCTCAGTGCTGACGAACCCACGGCCAGCACGCACCTCTTAACATCTTTACCGCTTTACCGCAGCAAAATCATACTTGCCAAGATAGATGGGCTTTGAGGTGGGCGGCTCCGGCTTTGTAATGTCAATGGGGTAGGGGTCGGCGCTGAGCGTCGGGAATCCCCACACGTCTCCGGTCTTCATATCGACCACAACTTTGCCCAGGACCTGCAGGCTGCCGCCGGGCGCGCGTAACATGTGGGTTCCAGGTTCGATGTAGAAGTCATATCTCCCCGAGGATTGCGCCTCAACTCTCTGCGCAATCAGATACGGCCGCACTGCAATTACGGACAGAAGCAGCGCGGTTAGGAGCAAAATTGTCTGCATGAATCTATCGGGTTTCACGGGGACCTCCCGGTCGCCTCCTCTTGGAGGGACTACTCTCGTTGCTGATTTTACTCCATGCAGGCGGGCGCTGTGCGAACCATGTCCCATTTCCTCCGATTGCGTCTATTTCCAAACGATGCGCGGGACAGTTGCGGGTGCCCCATCCTCGCCTTGTGAGGGTGGGGCTGTCATTTCGAGTCCCCCATAGCGGGCGGCCCCGCCTTGTGACAAACGGTCTCCTCCGGTGGACGCCCCTACGACCGGTCACAGGTGTTGAGCTCACCTACGCGGAGTTTGCCCCGACACCGTGGGTTGGGGCGAGGGTGAGTCAGTCTTCCGAACCAAAGGCCCCACCCTCACAAGGCGAGGATGGGACACCCTCACCCTCCGCGGGATTTGCGCCTCAACTCTCTGCGGAATCAGATACGGCAGCAATCAAGAAGATAAGGGCGCGGCACAGTAGGACTTCTGTCCTATTCTCGCTCGCCTATTGCCCGTGGCATCCTGCGATATGGCCGGCAGTAAGAAAGGAGGATATATGTCTCAGACAAAGCCTAAAAGCCTCTCGCATAACGACCGAGGGGCGGTAATGACATTCGATGAAGCGAGCGCACAGCGCGTGCCAGGTGTGCCGCAGGGCATCGAGTTCCAACTCATGTGGGCAGACCGAAAAGCACGTGTGGTGCTCGGTTCACTTGGTGAGCCAGGTCAACAGCCAACAATGGATTTTGACCTGACGCGGTATGATATTGAAACGCCTGAAGAGGCTTTCGAATCGCTGCTAACTGCTGCGCTGGAAAAAGGTCTTGCTCAACCGGGCGACACGATTGCATTTGTGCGGATTCCTGACGTTGTAAATTAAGGCGGGTTCTGGAGTCAAGCGGCGTGCTTGCGCCGGGGCTGTCGTTCGGTTTCCACACGCCGGGGCGTGGGCTATCACTGCCGATCGAGATACCTAGTTTCTCCGCGATGCGCGCAACCCCCCAACCGTGCGCGATGCGCCAGCTGATACAGCGAGGACGGGGCGGACTGGGCAAGTGGCGATTGTCGCTAGCCGCGTAGCGTGGTAACCTTTTTTCCACACGGCTGGAGTGGCGGAACTGGCAGACGCGCGAGACTCAAAATCTCGTGTCCCAAAAGGACGTGGGGGTTCAAGTCCCTCCTCCAGCACCAACCCAACCCGGATGTTGCAGCCAGCTCTGCGAATCAGTTCTGTCTATTCTTTCTGCTCTCGGCTGCACGCTTGGCGACCTCCTCCCTCTGGATCGCGATTCCCATCTTCCACACACCAACGATATCTCGCGTAGCGCGAATATCCTTCGAGGGGTCGCCTTTCACTAATAATAGGTCCGCGCGCCGTCCAGTCTCTATCCGCCCGCGGTCAACTAACCCGAATTCCCGAGCCGGGCTGGACGTCGCCGCACGTAGAGCTTCTTCGTTCGAAAGGCCGCACTCGGTCAACAGCAACAGTTCTTGGTGAAGACTGACTCCGTAGCTCGTATCGGGATTCGGCGAATCAGTACCGGCTAGAATGGTAATGCCCGCATCATGGAGCGCCCTCACCGCCGCCTGGGCGTTTTCGTAGTGATGTTTTTTTGTCAGGCTCTCCGGAAGCTTGGTCGTCAAGATTTGAAACGCCCACCCTAAAATATAGGGCTCGAAGCGCGGATCAGTCGCCAGAACAGACCCGGTCGGGTTTCCACCCAATGCTTGAAGAATCGAAAGTGTTGGCGTGAACACCGCATGCGTGACTACGGCAGTATCCAGAAACTCGCGAGAGATGGGCGTGTCGTCGAAGATATGCTCAATGCCATCCACGCCTGCCCGCATTTCCTCCAGCCCTTCGGATTGCGTGCCCTCGTGAGCCACCACCAACCTGTTCCGCTTGTGGGCCGCTAACACCAAGGCATGGAGCTGCTCCGCCGAGAGAGTCGGCAAAAAGTGGTCATAGATGATCTTCAAATAATCCGAGCCTTCCGCAAAGCGGGCATCCACAAACGCTTGCACGTCATCACCTGCACCCAGCGTCGGGAACTTTGGCCCGTCCATCTGCGTAGGATGGCCACGCGGAACTGTTGCTCCGGTGCCTGCGGTCCGAAAATCCGCCGCGTTCGGATGCTCGCCCCGTTCTATCTCTTTCTTCAGCGGTATAAGGGCAGTTGGATCACCCCACATGTCTAGCACCGTCGTCACGCCGAGAGCAGCAGCTTGCTCCAGGGTGGACTCTTCACGCCCAATATGCACGTGGGCGTCGATCAGTCCAGGTAGCAGCGTCCTGCCCGCACCGTCGATCACGACTGCGGAGTCGGGCGGTCTTACTCCAGCGGCGGCGACGCTTCGAATCATCCCGTCTTCGACCGTGACCGTTCGCCCTCGCAAAATGCGATAGCCGTCGAAGACGTCCACGTTGTTAAAGACAAGGGGTTTGGACTGCGCCCTCACAGAAAGAGCGCTGAAAAGCATTGAAATTACGAGTCGCCACCCCAGTTTCATTCCGCATATGTTAGCTGAAAGCCCGGTGGGAAGCGAAAATTGCAGCGCGGAAATTGCACCGCCTACGGGTGATGGAAATATGCGCTCGCTTGCTGTGTGCCGCGCTGGGTTTGCTACTTTCCTGGCTGATTGTGGGGACGATGAAACGCAGGCAGCGCTGCACCCTTACGAGTCCAGTGTTCTCTTTGCCGAGCCACACCAGACGCGCGGGATTCGAGGCGGGCTTGAGACCGATCTCTTCGGCGAGCTCCGAGAGACGGCGCTCAATGTCCTGTGGCCGGAGGTCGGCGGCGCGCTCGCGGAACCATCCGAGAATCGTTTCCCTCTGCCAGCGATCCGCGCGGGCCGCGTCAGAGCACGCCAAGCGGATCTGAGGCAAGGTTAACGCTGAATATAATCCTGCTTCGTATACCGAGCAGGTTCAAGTAGCCGCCTACAGGCTTCCGCTTTTGCTTTGATAAGCTATATCAGGACCCAATTCCCATAACTAAGGAGGAACCATGCTTTTCCGAAAAGTTGTTTGTATGACTCTGTTTGTGTGCATCGCACTCGCAGGATCCTCAGGGGTCTTGCAGCCCCTGCACCAACTAAGACCCATGCTGAACGCCGACGGAGGCGCCCCAGAACCACCGGTGCCCAAGCCGCCAATGCTCGCTCCCTCGAACCAACCTAACCTCATGCTGCTGGCCGATGGAGGCGCCCCAGAGCCACCGGTGCCGCCCAAAGTGCTTGCTTCCTCGATCCAGCCTAACCTCATGCTGCTGGCCGACGGTGGCGCCCCAGAACCACCGGTGCCGCCCAAAGTGCTTGCTTCCTCGGTCCAGCCTAACCTCATGCTGCTGGCCGATGGTGGTGCCCCGCAACCGCCGGTACCACCCGCTAGTGTGGCCGCTTAAAGCCTGACTGGACGGGAGGGGAAGATCCGACGATCTACCCCTCCTGTTTCTGTGCTAGCATCCCAGGGACTATCGGATCAGATTACATGCTTACTCAAGTCGTTTGGTGGGCCACGATTGCACTAGAAACACTCCTCTTAGTGCGGTCTGCTCAGCAGCGACTTGCCGCGAAGTTCCCGATCTTCTATTTTTACCTCGCCTGTGTTCTCTCTGTCGATCTCCTTCGTTTTTACTGCTATACGGTGCATCCAGGTTTCTACCAGGAACTCTACTGGTACACTGAGTTTTTCAGCGTAGTCGTCGGCTATGGCGTTATCTTCGAAATCTACAAACGATCTCTTAAAAACCACCCAGGTGTGGCGCGCCTCGCCCAGAAGGTCCTCCTGCTAGTACTGATTGTGACTCTAGCCGAGGTGGTTGCAGCCACTTTCAGTAGCCCGTCAGGGTCGTGGGCTTATGCCACGGCGAAGTTGGGGCGGGACCTACGCTACGTGGAGGTCACCTTATGGGTTGTGATGTTGGCGGTGTTTAGCCGTTATCGGATTCCGGCCGGACGAAATCTCGAAGGGTTAATTTTGGGCTACGGGTTTTTCATCGCAGTCAGTGTGGTGAAGCTCGTCTTTGTGTTCCAGCCTGGGAATCGGTTTGCGCCGTTCGCGCGAAAACTGCCATCAGCAGCCTACCTAATTACACTAGCCATCTGGTGTGGAGCTCTGTGGTCTTCTCACCCTGACCCTGTGCCTCCGGAAGAAGACCAAATTGAACGCGACTACAAGGTCCTCGTAACAGAGACGCGAACCACGTTGGCGCGCGCGATTACCCATCTTGTCAGATCCGTTCGGCCATGAGCGAGATCCTGGCTTCGATGAGCAAGCTTGTGCCGCTTCTGATCCTAGCCCTTGTTGCCCTCACGCTTCTACTACACTGGAGGAGCCGCAGGCGCGACCGTGCTGTAACCATAGAGGAGTTCTCGGGCGCGCAAGAGGCCCTGGGTTCTGTGCTTTTCGGGTTTGCCGCAGAGAAGAGAATCTTCGATCCTCATGACTTGGCGTTCGTCTTGCGGCAGTCAAGGCCCGAAATCCTCCGGCAATTTCTGCAAGACCGGAAAGCACTCGCAGTATCATGGCTCTGCCGCACTCGGAAACAAGTCGTGCACCTTATGGATCTCCACCTGAAACTGGCGAGCTACACTTATGAGCCAGGACCTACCTTGGAATTAAGGCTTACGCTAGATTATCTTTCCTTCTCGGTTGTCTGCCACCTCTTGCTCATCTTGTTCTGGCTTCGAGGGCCCTTCCACACTCGAAAGATGGTCGGTTACACGATGGGCGCGGCAGAGCGATTCTGTGTTGCTTTCGCCAGGCGCCATGAAAGCATCAATCCCGCCCGCCTCGCCCCCAGTCCAAACTAAGATCGGCTGACAACATGACAATTGACCTTTCGGGGTGATGAGGGGCCGTTTGAGTTTTGCGCCCTATTCCCGAGTCGACGCACAGCCTGCCAATCTGAGAACGACTCAAGCCGCAGGATGGGGCTACTTCCGTCGCTGCTGAGAGCGCACGACCCGAGTCCACATATTCGTAGATAAGTGGCCGACAGGCCAGAAGGGCCTACGGAAAACTGGAACCGAGACAGCAAGCCATACAAAAAGCCAGAGGCCACAGGCGTTCTCATGTCTGGCCTTAACGGGCAAGTGGTTTGCAATTGATAGGTTACAGTCGGCGGATTGGGGTTGTCGAGTGGTCAGCAAATTGCCGTTGAACATTGCGCCGGTGGTGGGCGTTCGTGTGCCAGCAATCTGAATTGGCCCGTACTCGAAGACGCAGAGGGCTGGTTCGAGTCTCAATCCCTGCTGAATTGCGGCGTTTCGCCAGCATGCGGCACACGCGCGCGCGCGAATTTGGCCGAGTTAGAGACCGAAACCGTTTTATATTATCTCCGGTAACAGAGGTGGACCACGGAGAGGAAATCGCAGGTGCGATATGGAGCGAGCATATCGAGCGGTGTTCCTGATTGGTCTTCTGCTGGGGATCCTGCTACTTATCCCGTTAGACCGGGTTACAGCCGATGGCCGGCTGATCGAGATCATTGCTGACAGCGATAACCAGTTCAAGGTGCCCGGTCAGAAGAAAGCCGTCATTACGCTGAAGGCCGGCGAGCCGGTCCTGCTGCGAATCACAGCGCGAAGAGGGGGCGAGTGGAGAAAAGATGGGACGGTGCACAGCTTCACCATCGTTGGTCTAGAAGACGAAGGCTGGGACTTGCTTCTGAAGGAAGGGACCCAGGAGTTTTCGCTGAAGGCCCCGAGCGAGCCGGGAGAGTACAAGGCACAGTGCACCGTCAAATGCGGGATCGGACATAACGAGATGCGGATGAAGGTGATCGTTACGCCGTAGCAGGATATCCGTTGCAAAGTTTCCGTTGCGGTCCGCGCATTCCGGCGAGGCATCCGTCTCATCCCCATCGTCCCGAGGCTCAGGCTGGGAACCTCCGACAGGGGGAAGGGATTGGCTGCGGGCTGGCGCGCCCGAGTTTGTTGCGCTCCGGGAGGAGAGTTGATGAAGGTTCTTCTGGGCGTGCTCGGCCTGTTCGGCATCCTGGTGTTGAGCTCTTGCAAGGTTAGCGGCCCCGGCAAATGGGAAACTCTGGCTGCGAAGAAAGCGAAGAAGGTCACCATCGGCGGCAAGGATTGGAAGAATCCCTTGCCCGACACACCGGAGGCAGTGAAGATCGGCGAGCGGCACTTCCAGCGCCACTGCCAAGTCTGTCATGGACTGGATGGCCATAATACCGGTGTTCCTTTCGCCGATCGGATGTCTCCCCCGGTGGCGGACTTGGGTGGAGAGGATATTCAGGCCTACACCGATGGCCAACTGA
>Ga0209158_1002219_pt1 | contig 12201 bp, 12 predicted proteins | sample GraSoiAngelo_140_FD_185897 | JGI IMG/M metagenome (GOLD analysis project Ga0209158, IMG submission 185897) | Grasslands soil microbial communities from the Angelo Coastal Reserve, California, USA - 14_0929_12_30cm (SPAdes) (version 2) | ecosystem: Environmental > Terrestrial > Soil > Grasslands ...
CTCGCGATGGCCCGCGATCCCGTGGACGCCGACGTCGCTCACGCGCACACCTGGTACGCCGACATGGCGGGGCTCTGGATCCGGGCGCTCTACCGGATCCCGCTCGTCGTCACGCTCCACAGCATGGAGCCGCTCCGGCCCTGGAAGGCCGACCAGCTCGGCACGGGATACCTCCTGTCGACCTGGATCGAGAAGACGACGGTCGAGGCGGCCGACCGCGTGATTGCGGTCTCGGGGAAAATGCGGGAGGACATCCTCGCCCACTTCCGCGTGGACCCGGCGAAGGTGGTCGTCATCCACAACGGCATCGACCCCGAGCGCTTCCGGCCCACCGCGGAGCGCGACGCGCTCGACCGGTTGGGCGTCCGGACGCCCTACGTCCTGTTCGTCGGGCGCATCACGGACCAGAAGGGGATCTTCCATCTGCTCGAGGCCGCGAAGTTGCTCCCCGCGGGCGTGCAGGTCGTTCTCTGTGCGTCGGCGCCCGACACGCCCGAGATCGAGGCGCGGCTTCGACGCGCGATGCCGGGCCACCCGAACGTCCTCTGGATCAACGAGATGGTCCCGCGCGAGGTCGTGATCCAGCTCATGAGTCACGCCGCCGTGTTCGCGTGCCCGTCGGTCTACGAACCCTTCGGCTTGATCAATCTCGAATCGATGGCGTGCGAGACGCCCGTGGTCGCGTCCGCGGTCGGCGGCATCCTCGAGGTGGTCGTGGACGGCGAGACCGGCCTCCTGGTGGAGCCCGGGCGCCCCGACGCGCTCGCCGCCGCGCTCACGCGCGTGCTCGAGAACCCGGCGCTGGGCCGGTCCATGGGCCGCGCGGGGCGCCGCCGGGTCGAGGAGCGCTTCACCTGGGCCCGCGTGGCCGAGCGGACCGAGCAGGCCTACGCCGACGCGGCCGCCGAGTTCGAGCGCGCCTCGGCGGGTGACTAGCGCGCGTGTCGGGCTCGATCCTCGCCGGGGTCCGCGGCTTCGTCTTCGACCTGGACGGCTGCGTCTGGAACGGCAGCGCGCTGAACCCCGGGGCGGGCGAGGCGCTCGCCGCCCTCCACGGAGCGGATCGCGGTCTCGTGTTCCTCACCAACAACTCGCGCGCGACCGCGGACGACATCCGCCGACGCCTCTGGGCGCTCGGGATCACGTTCGCCGAGCACACGCTGACGCCGCTCGAGATCATCGGTGAGGTGATCGCGCGGCGGTTCGGGCCCTCACGCGTGCTCGTCATTGGCGCTCCGGAGCTCGCCGACGTGATCGCGCGCGCGGGCCACGAGATCGTCGAGACCAAGGACTACCGGCGCGCCACCGTCGTCGCCGTCGGCAATGACTTTGACCTGACGTACGAGCGGCTGACCGCGGCCGCACGCGCCGCGGCGGCCGGCGCCCCGCTCGTCACCCCGAACGTGGACCCGCGACTGCCGCTCGAGGGCGGCGAGTTCCTGCCCGGGTGTGGCGCGCTCGTCGAGGCGGTCGCCGTCGCCGCCGGTGTGCGGCCGGTCGTCGTGGGGAAACCGGAGCCCCCGCTCTTCCGGATCGCGCTCGAGCGTCTCGGGCTCGAGTCGGCGGCGACCGCGATGGTCGGCGACAGCGTGGCGTCGGATATCAAGGGCGCCCGGCAGCTCGGGATGCGCACCGTCCTGTACGCGCCCGCCGGCGGGGCGTCCGCCCCCGAGGCCGATCTGGTCGTGCGCTCCTTCGCGGAGCTCGCGCGTGTGGCCGGCGTGGCGTAGGTCTCGGCGAGCCTCGACGGCTCGAACGGCGGCTCACGGCGGTGGTACTCTAGCGTTCGACCATGTTCGACATCGGGCTCCAGGAAATGCTCGTCATCGGGGTGATCGCGCTGCTCGTCTTCGGCCCCTCGAAGCTCCCGGAGCTCGGGCGGATGGTCGGCCGCGCGATGCGTGAGTTCCGCCGCGCGAGCGACGAGTTCCGCCAGACCGTCGAGACAAACCTGAACCTGAACGACCTCGATCCCGTCACTGCGCCTTCGAGCGTGCCGACGGTCGAAACGGCGCCGCCCGCGTCGGCGTCCGTGCCATCCTCCGCCGAGCCGCTTGCCGCTGCCGACGCTCCGGCCGCCACGGCCACGGCCGCGCCCGCCGAGCCTTTCTGCGCGCAGCGCGGTTCGCGCCTCTTCCACCGGACCGAGTGCGCATGGACCGCGCGGATCCCCCAGGCCGAGTGTCTGTACTTCAAGCACGTCGCCGACGCACGCGAGCAAGGCTACGTCACGTGCCCCGTGTGCGAGCCGTGGGAGCCTGCCTGAGGGGGCTCTCTTTTTTGTTGGACATGCTCAACACCCGTTGAGTATTATTGACGTCACGGGAGGCCGCCACATGCGAGAGCTCACGGCTCGCGCCAGTTCAGGCCGGTGCCGATCCTGGGCCGCATCGCCGCGGGCTCACCGAACCTCGCCAGCGAGGACGTCGAGGGCGAGCTGCCCGTGGCCCCGTCGGCGCTCGCCGGCCACGGCGAGGACGTGTTCGCCCTGCGCGTCCGAGGCGAGAGCATGATCGAGGCGCACATCTGCGACGGGGACCTGGTCCTGGTGAGGCGCCAGGACTCGGCGCAGCCCAACGACATCGTCGTTGCCCTGCTCGAGTCCGACGCGGGCGGCGACGCCGAAGCGACGGTGAAGCGCTACCTCCGCGACGGCGCCCGCGTCGTGCTCAAGCCCGAGAACCGGACGATGAAGCCCATCGTGGTGGATCCGCGCGAGCGGCGCGTCCGGATCCTCGGCAAGGTCATCGGACTGCTCCGCGGCTTCTGAGGAGTCGGAAAGGAAGGTCGTATGTCCACCCGGGCGCTCACCTATACGCTGGTCCACCGCCGGGGCTCGCGCGCCTTTTTTTTGGCGCGCTCTACTCAACACATGGAGAGACCCTATCGGCTCCGCGAGCTCGCCCGCGCGGCCCTGGCGCTGGCCGGGGTCATCGGATGGGGTGCCGTCGCTCTCCTTCTTGCGGGATGACGTCGGCCCCCGTGCGCCCGTACACCTTGGCGTCGATGAAGAGGTCGAGCAACGCGGCATCGATGCGGCCGGCGCGGCGCTCCTCGCCCAGGATGTCGAGCGCCGTGTCCGGCGGCACCGCATTCTTGTACGGTCGGTCGCCCGCGGTGAGCGCGTCGTAGATATCGGCGATCGCCATGATCTTCGACTGGACGGGGATCTCGTCCGCCTTCATCCCGTACGGGTAGCCCGAGCCGTCGAGCTTCTCGTGGTGCGAGCGGGCGATCTCCGGGATGCGGCGGAACTCCTTCGTCCACGGAATGTGGGCGAGGAACTGGTAGGTGTGGACGACGTGGGACTGGATCTGCCGGACCTCGTCGGGCGTGAGACTTCCCCTGGGGATGGCAAGGGTCGAGGCCTCCTCCGGCGTGATCAGCGTCTGCTGGCCGCCCAGGTGGTCCTCGAAGCTCCGGCGCGCCAGCCGCTCGATCTCCTCGACGAAGTCCCGCGGCAGGATCGCCGGTTCGTTTGCCAGCACGATGCGCGCGAGGCTCGCGTCGAGGTCGGTGAGGGAGGCGCGGAGCTTCTCGTCGAGGGCCCGGCCGTGCTCGCGGTAGCGCCGCTTGCCCTTCGCCAGAAGGTAGTCGATCTTCTCCCCCGCCTGCCGCAGCTGGAGGCCTCGCTTGATCAGCTCGGCGCGCTGGCGAATGCGGTCGAGCTCCGCCGGGTGGAGCTTCTTCGCCTTGACGAGCACCTGCTCGCGCACGCCGACCTTGCCGAAGTCGTGCAGGAGGGCGGCGTAGCGGAGCTCCATCATCTCGTCGGTGGTGAACCGGAGCGAGGCGTAGGGCCCGGTGGTCACGTGATCCACGACGCTCGCGAGCCCCACCGTGAGGTTCGCGACCCGGAAGGAGTGGCCCGAGGTGGTGGGGTCGCGCGACTCGATCGCGGTCACCGAGGCCTGCACGAAGCCCTCGAAGAGCTGGCGGATCTCGTCGTAGAGCCGGCTGTTCGCGACCGCCACGGCCGCCTGCGACGCGAGCGAGCCGACGAGCTTCTCGTGGCGCACGCCGAACGGCTTGACCCACCGTTCGGTCTCCTCCCGCGCCCCGAGCCGTAGCGCGAAGTCGGGCTTGCAGTTGATGAGCTGGAGCACGCCGATGGTCTCGCCCTGCGGCGTGCGCATCGGTACGACGAGGGTCGACCGGGTTCGGTAGCCCGTCTGCTCGTCGAACGCGGGGTTGATGTGGTACGGCGCGCCCGGCGGCGGCGCGTACGCGTCCTCGAGGTTCAGGATCTTTCCGGTGAGCGCAACGTGGCCGGCCACACTGTCGTTCGTGAGCGGTAGCGTGGTCGCCCGGAACGGAATCTCGACCGAGTCGTTCTGCGCGAGCGCGAAGCGGAGGTGGCGCGTGCCGTCGGCCGCCTCGTCCACGAGGTAGAGGGAGCCGGCGTCGCTGTTCGTGGTCTCGCGCGCCTTGGTGAGGATCGTCTCGAGGAGCTCGCGGGGGTTCCGCTCGGCGGACAGCCGAATGCCGATCGCGTTCAGCTCCGAGAGCTCGCGGTCGAGGCGCGCGATCTCGGCGCCCGCCTCGAGGTCGGCAAAGGCGTTGCGCACGGCGCTGGCCACCAGGGGTCGCCCGGCGCCGACGGGCACGAGCGCGTACCACGCGGCAGACCAGGGGCCGTGGGCGGCGGGATCGACGAGCGCGACCATACGGACGTGGCGCCCCATCTGGGGGACGTGGCGCGAATCGTGCTCGATCAGGAGGACGGTCGGGACGGCGTCCGACACGAGATCGGCGGACAGCGTCCCCACGTCGTACTCGTCGGCGAGGAGGTGGGCAGCGGCTGCCGCCGCGCGCGAGCTCGCGTCGTAGAGGACACGGCGACGCATGACTCGAGCCTAGGGTGGGCGCTCGATCGAAGTCAAGAATGGCGGGCGGACCCGTACAATCGAGGCGATGGCCGACTTCGCGCACCTCGTGACCCTCTGCCGCGAGCTCGAGCAGACTCCCGCCCGGCTCGAGAAGCTCCGTCTCGTCGCCGGGTTCCTCCGGACGCTACCCGCCGAGGACGTGGCGACCGCCGTCCTATTCCTGACGGGCCGCGCGTTCCCGCCGTCCGACCCGCGGGCGCTCGGGATCCGCTGGCTTCCGTCCGTGGACGAGCCGACCGTCGGGGCCCCGCTCAGCTTCGCCGACATCGCGGCGGCGTTCGCCGCGGTCGCCGAGGCCCAGGGGCACGGCGCTCGCCAGTCCAAAGAGCGTGTCGTGAGACAGCTTCTGGCCCGCGCGTCCCAGGCCGAGCGTGAGATCCTGGCTCGGATCGTCGGCGGCGAGATGCGGACCGGCGTCTCCGACGGCCTCGTGCTGGAGGCGATCGCGCAGGTCGCCGGGACGCCCGTCGGCTCGGTGAGACGCGCCGCCCTGCGGCTCGGCGACCTCTCGGCCGTCGCCGTTCTCGCCGCGACGGGAGGCGCGGCCGCGCTCGCGGCGGCGCCCGCCCGGCCCGGCGTCCCGCTCCAGCCGATGCTGGCCGAGAGCGCCGACGACGTGGACGAAGCGCTCGCCGCCCACCGGGGCCGCTCGGCGCTGGAGTTCAAGTACGACGGCGCGCGGATCCAGCTCCACCGTGACGCCGACCGGGTGGCGGTGTGGACGCGGCGCCTCTCGGACGTCACGCGGAGCCTCCCCGACGTGGTCGCGATCGCGCGCCGCGACCTCGCTCACGCGCCCTTCATCCTCGACGGCGAGGTGCTGGCGCTCGATCCCGCGGGCCGGCCGCTCCCGTTCCAGGAGCTGATGCGGCGCTTCCGACGCGTCCACGGTGTCGACGCGCTGGTCCGGGAGATGCCGCTGGCGCTCTACTTCTTCGACTGCCTGATGGCTGACGGCCGCTCGCTCCTCGACGAGCCGTACGAGCGGCGCTGGGAGGCGCTCGCCGGGGTCACCGGCGGGCGCTACCTCGCCGAGCGCGTCGTCGTCGCCGACGCCGAGGCGGGGCGCGCGTTCTTCGCGCGGGCGCTCGAGGCCGGGCACGAGGGGATGATGGCGAAGGACCCCGAGAGCCCGTACGAGCCCGGCGGCCGCGGCAAGCGCTGGCTCAAGCTGAAGGCGGCGGAGACGGTGGACTGCGTCATCGTGGCCGCCGACCGCGGCTCGGGGAGGCGTCGGGGCTGGCTCTCCAACTACCACCTGGCCGTGCGCAACGGCCAGGGATTCGCAGACGTCGGCAAGACGTTCAAGGGGCTGACTGACGCTCAGTTCGCCGACATGACTTCGCGTCTCTGGGAGATCGCGACGGCGGATGACGGCTACACCGTGCGGGTCCGGCCCGAGGTCGTCGTCGAGGTCGCGTACAACGAGGTCCAGAAAAGCCCGACGTATCGCTCCGGGCTCGCGCTCCGCTTTGCCCGCATCACGAAGATCCGCGACGACAAGGGCCCGACCGAGACGACGACGCTCGCCGAGCTCGGGGCACTCTACGAGCGCCAGTTCGCGACCAAGGGACGGGCAGTGTAGAATCTCCGCCCATGACCGCACGCGTCTCCACCGGACTCCCGAAGCTCGACGCGATGCTGGGCGGCGGCCTGCTGCCCGGCACGCTGACCGTCGTGTACGGCGCGACGGGCATCGGCAAGACTCACCTCGGCCTCACGTTCGCCGACCACGGCCGCGTCGCCGACGGCGCGCGCGGCGTCGTGCTCGACCTGAACGGGCGCGGCGACTCGCAGCAGCACGACGAGTATGCCGTGCGCCTCTTCGGCTGGACGCTCACGACCTGGCGCCACGCCGTCCCGCCGATGAGCGATCCGTACCCGCCCGCCGCGGAGCTGCAGGCGTTCTACTCGAACGCGCTCCCGTGGGTCGGACGCGTCCGCGAATTCCAGGTACCGACGACCGACGGCGGTGTCGAGTTCGACTGGAACTGGAAGGCGTCGTACAACCACGCGCTCTACACGGTCCGGCCGTTCGTGTACTTCCACTTCGCCGCCGGCACGCGGCGCGTGGTGGTGGACGGCGTCGAGCCGATGGACGCGCCGGCGGACTCGATCCAGCTCTTCGTGTTCGACGAGCTCTACCGGAAGACGATCCACCGCGACGCCGAGACGCTCGGGATGGAGATCTGCCTGCCCGTGTGGAAGCACCGCGCGTTCATCGACGCTCACCGCTACGACCACGCGCGGATCACGACGCTGCTCCTCGTCACCACCGAGGAGACGCGCCTCGAGGACCTGCTCGCGCGGAAGGTGGCCACGGGCGACATCGGCGCGACCGCGAACACGATCGTGGCACTCGGGAGCGAGCGGGTCGGCAACCGGCTGGCCCGGATGCTCTGCGTGGTCAAGCATCGGGGGAGCGCCAAGTCCGACGAGATCGTGGAGTTCCGGATCGGCGCGAACGGTCTCGATATGTAGGGCCGTCGAGCCGGCGGGCGCCCTCCGCGACCCGTCGCCCCGTCAGACCTCCTGCGTCGGGACGAACTTCCGCTTCGCGATGAACGCCTTCGGGCCGTCGAGGGTGTCGGGCAGCGAGAGGTTCGTGTTCCAGAGCGTGTTCTCGAGCCGCAGCCCTTCCTCCAGCGTGAGCCCGAGCCCGCGAATGCAGGCTTCCTTGTCGATGCGGAGCGACGACTGCGGGTACTCGCAGATCCGCTCGGCGAGCTTCGTGCATTCGTCCAGGAGCCGGGTGCGCTTGACGACGCGGCTCACGAAGTTGATGCGATACGCTTCTTTCGCGTCGAACCACCGCCCGGTGATCAAGAGATCGAGCGCCACGCCGAGGCCGACGATGTGCGGCAGCCGCTGGGTCAGTCCCGACTCGGCGCCGACGTTCCAGCGGCGGTTCACGACGCCGAACTTCGCGTGGTCGGCCGCGATTCGGATGTCGCACGCCATCGCGAGCTCCATCCCGCCCGCCAGGCAGTAGCCGTTGATCGCGGCGATGATCGGCTTCCACACGGCGATGCCCTTCGTGATGCCTCCGAGGTTCGGCCCCTCGTGGGCGCGGCGCCGGTTCCACTCCGGTGAGCGATTCGCGATCCGCTCGACGTACGCCCGGAGGTCGGAGCCGGCGCAGAACGACTTGGTGCCCTCGCCGGTGAGGATGGCGACGTAGAGCCCCGGGTCGTCGCGGAAGTCGTGCCAGACCTTCCAGAGGTCGTGGTCGACCTCCTCCTCGAGGCAGTTCTCGTGCTCGGCGTTCCGGATCGTCACGTAGGCGAGATGCCCCTTCTTCGTGTAGTCGACCTTGCGCAGCTTGAGCGCCACCGCCGTCCTCCTGCTTGAATCGTGGGTGAGGAGTGTGGAGACTCTACCATGCCCGTTTTTCAGCGCGAGCGGCTGACGCGCGCCGAGATCACGGTCGTGCGGGCGGTCGCCACCCTCGCGGGCCGGCGCGGCGCCCCCGTGCTCGTGGGCGGGGCGGTGCGTGACGCCTGGCTCGGACGTCGGCCGGGGCGCGAGGTCGACCTCGACGTCGCGGTCCCCGCGGGGGCGCTCGACCTCGCGCGGCGGGTGGCGGAGCGGCTTCGCGGCGCCTTCGTCCCCCTCGACCCCGAGCGCGGGACGGGGCGTGTGGTGCTCCCGGGCGTCCGCCTCGACGTCACCGACTTCCGCGGCCCCTCGCTCGCGGCGGACCTCGCGGCCCGCGACTTCACCGTCAACGCCCTCGCGGTTCCTCTGCGCGAGCTGCTCGTCCGGGGCGGCGCGCCGATCGTGGATCCCACCGGAGGCCTCGCCGATCTCCGCGCGCGCCGTCTGCGGGCGCCGGACCTCCGCGTGCTCACCGACGACCCCCTGCGCGCGCTCCGCGGCGTGCGCCTGGAGGCGGCGCTCGGCTTCCGGCTGACGCGGGGGACGGTCGCGGCGATCCGGGCGGTCGCGCCGGCGCTGGCCGCGGTCGCCGCCGAGCGCGTGCGGGACGAGCTGCTCCTGATGCTCGCACTTCCCGACACGGCGCGCGCCTTCCGGCGCATGGACACGCTCGGGCTGCTCGGCGTCCTCCTCCCCGAGGTGGAGCCGATGCGCGCGACGGCCCAGCCCGCGCCGCACCGCTTCCCCGTCCTCGAGCACTCGCTGCGCGCTTTGGCCTCGGCCGACCGCGTGCTCGCGCGTCTCGCCACGCTGGTCCCGTTCGGCGAGGAGCTCCGCGCTCACATGGACGAGCCGCTCGGCGGCGGCGTCACGCGGGACCCGGTGCTGAAGCTCGCCGCGCTCCTCCACGACGTGGCCAAGCCCGAGACGCGGCGCGTGGTCCAGGGGCGCGTCAGGTTCTTCGGGCACGACCTGGTCGGCGCCGAGCGCGCCCGCGCCATCGGCCAGCGGCTGCGCCTGCCCGCGCGGGCGGTCGGCGTGCTCGAACGGCTCGTGCGCCACCACCTGCGCCCGATGCACCTCGGCGCCACGGAGCGGCTGACGCCCCGCGCGCGCTACCGCTTCTATCGCGACCTGCGCGAGGACACGCAGGATCTGCTGCTGCTCGCGCTGGCGGACGCGGCCGCCGTGACCGGCGCCTCACCGCTCGGCGTCTGGCGGCGGGCGCCGCTGCTCCGCGACCTCCTCGGCGGCTGGCAAGAGCAGCAGGCGGTCGAGGCGGCGGCGCCGCTCCTCCGGGGCGAGGATGTCATGGGCCGGCTGGGTCTCGCCCCCGGCCCCGCGGTCGGCCGCGCGCTCGCGCGGGTGCGGGAGGCCCAGGCGCTCGGCCGGGTGAAGACGCGCGAGCAGGCGCTCGCCTACCTTGACTCCCTGTCCGCGGACCCCTAGATTATCGGGAACTCGACCGGTGGATCTTCCGGAACTCGACTGAAATCGATCTCCCTCGTAAGAGGAGGCGTTCAATGACCCTCCGCCAAACCTTCGTGGCTCTGGCCCTCACGCTCCTCGTCCCTCTCGGGGCGTCCGCCGCCCCCGCGGGCCAGGTCGTTATCGCGCAGGGCGTGGACCCGACGACGCTCGACATGATGAACCAGTCGGAGACACCCGCGTCGAACCTAGGGCGCCACATCTTCGACATGCTTTACGAGCGAGACCCGGGCCTCAAGGTCGTTCCCTCGCTCGCGACCGAGATGCCGAAGCTCGTGGCGCCGACGACGTGGGAGGTCAAGCTCCGGAGAGGCGTGAAGTTCCACAACGGGGAGGATTTCGACGCCGAGTCGGCGAAGTGGAGCCTCGAGCGCCTGGCGGGCGGGCAGGGGAAGCTCCGGGGCGCGACCTTCTTTGCGCCGATCGACCGCGTCGAGATCGTGGATCCGTATACGATCCGCGTGCACACCAAGAAGCCGTGGCCGACGTTCACCAAGGTGATGACGTTCGTGCAGGGCAGCATGTATCCGCCGAAGGCGTATCGGGACAAGGACACGACGTTCATCTCGAAGAACCCGATCGGCACGGGGCCCTACAAGTTCGTCCGCTGGTCGAAGGACGAGGAGATCGTCCTCGAGGCGAACGACCGGTACTGGCGGGGCGCGCCAAAAATCAAGACGATCGTCTTTCGGGCGATCCCCGACGACGCCGTGCGGGTGGCGGCGCTCCAGAACGGGGAGATCGACCTGGCGGTGAACATCCCGCCGCACCTGGCCGCGATCATCGACAAGCACCCGAAGCTCTTCCTATCGACGGCGCCGTCGATCCGCACCATCCAGCTCATGTTCTACGCGCACCAGATGGATGCCCAGCACAAGCCGGTCGGGCCGTACGATGGGCCCACCGCGGACAAGCGCGTCCGCCAGGCCATCGCCTACGCCATCGATGCTGACGAGATCATCAAGGGCGTGCTCGACGGTCGCGGCGTGCGCGTGGCCACGATGCTCCCCTCCATGCACTTCGGCTACGACCCGTCGCTCAGGCCGATCAAGCAGGACCTCGACAAGGCGAAGAGGCTCCTCGCCGAGGCCGGGTTCGCCGGCGGTCTCGACGTCACGCTGCACGGCCCACGCGGCCGCTACGTGCGCGACGCCGAGGTGGCCGAGGCGGTGGCCGGTCAGCTCACGAAGGCCGGGATCCGGACGACCCTCCGCACCTACGACTTCGTGACCTACCTGAACAACATGGTCTACGTCCACAAGGCCGGGCCGATCTGGCTGATCGGCTGGGGCGTGGGGACGACCGACGCCGAGAACGTCTACGTGCCGCTGTTCAAGTCGCCCGGCATCTTCGTGAACTGGCACAACGAGGAGTTCAACCGTATGGTCGACGAGGCCCAGGCGATCATGGACGACAAGAAGCGCCTCGAGCAGTACCACCGGATCAACCGCCTCTGGGTCGAGGAGATGCCGGCGGTGCCGCTCTACCAGCAACTCGACCTCTACGGGGTCAGCAAGCGGGTCAACTGGAAAGCTCGCAGCGACGAGGTCATCCAGGCCTTCAGCATGTCGCTCAGGGAGTCGCAGTAGCGTCGCCGCTCTCCGATGCGTACTATAGGAGGCGCCGGGCGGCCGTAATTCAGTGGCAGAATGCCAGCTTCCCAAGCTGGACGTCGCCGGTTCGAATCCGGTCGGCCGCTCCAATTCCTCAGGGGGCTACGGGCACGGGGGCCCGTAGCCCCTTCGAGTTTCTGACATCTTTCTGACATTTCGGTCCAATCGCCTCGCCGCCCTGGGCCCTGCTCCCTGGCTTCGGGTCCGGACAAAAACATAACCCCGCCCGAGGCCTTTCGGCATGTCGAGCGGGGAGCATTTGGACGTTACCGCGCCGGTCTCCCTAGGCCAAGCCTTGCTCCTGCATGACCTTGGTGAGCGCCGATCCGTCCCGCCGCGTGAGGTTCGGGATGAACTTCGCGCAGTGCCGGATCACCATCTCGTCGCTCGTATGGCCGAGCTGCTTCGAGACCCACCCGATCTGCTCGCTGCTCTGGAGCGCGAGCGTCGCGAAGGTGTGCCGGGTCTGGTACATCGTCCTGTAGCGAAGACCCGTGCGCCGGAGCGCAGGCTTCCACACGCGCTCGCGGACGTTGGTGATGTTCAGCGCCCCACCGGTGTGGCTCGGGAAGATGTAGGTACTCCGCAGCTGGCTCGCGGCCCGCTGCTCTCGAAGCCCGTGCTCGACCATCGGGAGCATCTCGACGAGCGCTTCGAGGCTTCGGACTTGGTCCGGCCTCGCCCGCCTCGCGGACTGACGGCAGCCAGGACTCCGATGAGCGGCGGGCGTGAGACCCAATCGACCGCCTCCCCCTCGGCCGCGATCTGTTCGCTCGGCCGGAGGCCCGTGAAGAACGCGACGGTGAAGTAGTGCTGTTCCTCGGGCGTCCGGG
>Ga0209158_1002220_pt1 | contig 12194 bp, 13 predicted proteins | sample GraSoiAngelo_140_FD_185897 | JGI IMG/M metagenome (GOLD analysis project Ga0209158, IMG submission 185897) | Grasslands soil microbial communities from the Angelo Coastal Reserve, California, USA - 14_0929_12_30cm (SPAdes) (version 2) | ecosystem: Environmental > Terrestrial > Soil > Grasslands ...
GACGGTCGAAAACGTCGACGAGTCGCCGGAGGTCCTGCGAAAGGTCCTTGATGCCGTCCCAGACCTGCGATACTGCCTGGACGTCGGGCACGCCCACCTCGACAAGCGGGCCGACGGCGCGCGGAAGTACCTCGCGGTCTTGGGGGACCGACTCGGCCTCGCGCACATCCATGACAATCACGGCGGGCAGGGAGAGGCGGGGGATGAGCACCTTCCCTTCGGACAAGGGACGATCGACCTGGAACGGGACGTCACCGCCCTGAAGGAGAGCGGATACGAGGGCTACGCGACCCTCGAGATCTTCAAGGGGATTCCGGACGACAAGAAGGCGTGCCTCCGGAAGATGCGACGCTGGACGCGCGAGGACGCGCCGTAAGTGACGTACTTTCACTGACCCCTCCTCGGCATGGCGCCTTAGGGTCCTCGCTCATCGTGTGGATCCTATGGGCCGCACGATCCCGACGTACCGCCTGCACCTCGAGTCGATCCTGAACGACTGGATGGACTACCGCCGTGCACTACGGGAGAAAGACCGGGAGACCTTCGATCGCGTCGTCTCGAAGGCGCGGCAACACGCGAGTGCCGCGAGTTATTGCGCCCACATGGACCCGACGATCCTGGCGATCCTGTCGGTCCTTCTGGAAATGGAGCGGGAGCTCGAGACACTGAAACGGGAACGTTCTTCGGTCGAGCCTCTCTCCTCGCTCCGTGCCGATTCGTGAGGGAACGACTGCCGATTTCGCCACGTTGCGACGGATCGCGCGGGCGTCCTTCGACCGCGTCTACGCGTTCTTCGCGGTCCGCGGAATACGGGGCGCATGGCCGTTCCTCATCGCCAACCAAGACGGTGTCCCCGCGGGCTTTCTGGTCGGCCGATGGTTCGATGGCACGCCTCCGATCGGATACGTGTACTTCATCGCGGTCGACACGAACTTCCGACGACAGGGAATCGCGCGGACCCTGGTCATCGAATCGCTGAACCGGTTCGCGAGACGGGGCGCAACGCGCGTGTTCGCGGCAATGACGGAGGAGAACGACGCGTCCCTCGGTCTGTTCGGTTCCCTCGGATTCGAGAAGGCACCCCGCCGAGCGCTCCGACGGTGGTATGGCTGGCGCGGCCTCTCCGTCGAGCTGCGGATGGTGCTTGCGCCCCACGAGGCGCTCATGGTACGCACTTTCACCGACCCCTCCCCCAGGGACCCTCAAGCACCCTGAGGCGCCTGGCGTACGTCTCCGGGGGGAGTCCGCCACGCACGGCTGGATCATCGATGCCTACGGCGACTACGACCGCGATTCGATGGTCCTCTGGCTCTGGAACGAGCGAGGGGCGCATCGGATCGAGGACCCGCGGTTCCTGCCGACGTTCTATCTGCACGCGGCCCCCGCCGAGCTGCCCGAGATCCGCCGGCGGACCGAGATCCTGGACGGCGTGCGCGAGGTGCGGGAGGTCTCCCGCCGGATCGCGCTCGAGGACGATGAGGCGAAGTCCGTCCTGGAGATCGTGCCGCGGCACTACCGCGACATCCGCGAGATCGCGCACATCCTCGACTCGAACGGCGGATACATCGACCACCGTCTGTACAACGTGGACCTGCGCTTCTCCCAACGGTACGCGATGGACCACGGGCTCTTCCCGATGGGCCTCGTGCGGTACGGGAACGGCATCTGGACCCCGGAGGAGGAGCACTTCGCCCTCGAGTATCCGCTGCCGCCGCTGAAGAGGACGCTGCTCGACCTGCACGTCGACAATCCCGCAGGTATCCCGCGGATGCAGGACAAGCTCCTCGGCGCGCGCATCGACGACATCGAGCTCGATGGATCCGAGGAATCCATCCTTCGGGGGATCGAGGACCTCATCGCATCGAAGGATCCCGACATCCTGATGACGGATGGCGGCGACGCGTTCGTCATGCCGTACCTGGCGCGGAAGGCCGCCGAACTCGGCGTGGAGATGCGACTCGGCCGCGACCCGGACAAGTTCGCGGAGCGCAAAGGGAAATCGTATTTCACGTACGGCAAGATCGTCTTCAAACCGGGTCAGTACATCCTGCGCGGACGGCTGCACCTGGACCGAGGGCACTTCGCGATGCGGGAGAGCGACTTCGCGGGCCTCGCGGAATTGTCCCGCCTATCGACGTTGACGCCGCAGGAACAGGCGCGCCTCACGCCGGGCACCGCCTTCACCGCGATGCAGACGAACCTAGCATACCAGGACGGTTGCCTCGTCGTCTGGAAGAAGAACCGACCCGAGGATTTCAAGGATGCCGAGAATCTGCTGCGCGGAGATCGCGGTGGCTTCACGTTCGAACCGGAAGTGGGTGTTCACGAAGGTCTCTACGAACTCGACTTTTCCTCCTTGTATCCTAGCATCATGGTGAAGTACAACATCTCCGCGGAGACGCTCGACTGCGCCTGCTGTCCCACGGATGGCTTGGCTGTCCCCGAACTGCGGTACCATCTCTGCACGCGGCGGGTGGGCATTGTCGGCCGTGTGCTGAAGCCACTAATCGAGCGACGACGGTATTACAAGAAAATGAAGAAGGAGCCGGGTCCGCTCCAGGATGTCTACGCAGGACGCGACACGATTCTCAAGTGGACATTGGTCACCTGCCTCGATGGTCGCACGGTAATCCCCTACAAAATGGGTGATCAAAGATCTCTGAAACCGATTTCTGAAATCATCGATCCTCTCCTGCCAGACGGCGGCATGGCAGATGCTCCCGCCGAACTACGGGTGTTTGGATTCGATTCGAATCTGCGCCTGGCGGAGAAGCAAGCATCAAAGGTTCTAAAAGTCCGAAGTCCGCCAACCATGCTTCGAATTAGACTTCAAAAAGGGCGGGAGATCTGCGTCACACCGAACCATCGGTTCTTCGTTCTCAATGGAGAAGGCGGTTTGGATACCAGGAGGGCGGATGAGCTGCACGTTGGGGACCATCTTCCAACTACCTCTTATCTCCCGCCGAGCCCTCAGCAAACCAACAGTGTCAACTTGGCGGTTGAGCTAAGTCGGAAACTGACCGGCGATGAGCTTTTCACTTGGAGAATTCGGGGAGATGCGTTACGGAAGACGATTTCCATTCACTATAAATCGATCTTGAGAGCGGGCCTGGCTCGCGGCTTCACGTATCGCACAATATGGCTGTGGCGGGAGCGAGGCATGCTGCCACTCGCCTTTCTCCCACTGCTGCACCTGTCTACCGAAGTAATCGATGAACTGGAAATCGGCCGGACGAGACTCAATGGTGGCAAGATCAATTTTCTCCCGTGCCGAGTTGAAGTCGATAGGGATTTGGGATTTTTCTTGGGATTCTATGCGGGCGATGGCAACGGAAGAGCGAACATGGTTCGTTTCGGGATCGGAATGATTGAGTCGGAGATTCTAGGGAAGTTGATGAATTGCGCAGATCGAAAGTTCGGACAACTTGGAAGTGTGCGGAAGGAAACGCACGCCCAAATGTGGGTTCTCCAGTTCAACAGCGGAGCACTCCGGAGAATCCTGGAATCAGTCTTTGGCATGGGCGGCTCGGCTGATTCTGGAAAACTCGTCGTTCCTTCGGTCGTCCTGAACGGCGGAATGGACATCCAATTTGGTTTTGTCGAGGGATTGCTCGCGAGTGACGGGAGCATTACCCCGGGCCGAGATTGGGCGTTAATTCACACCGCGAATCGTGGATTCGCAGATTCTATCGGTCTTCTTCTTGCGAGTTTGGGTTTGAAGTATGGAGTGAGATGCGAGCGGCAGAGCGCACATGTTCTGTACAGCGTCGGTTTTCGACTACGAGAGCTTCCAGAGAAAATTTGGATGAAAATCGGCCATCAGGAGAAAACAAGACGATATGTTACGAAGGATCTGAACCGGGACGGTAAGATACCGGTCCTTGAGAGCGGCCTGTTTGCCCTTTGCGAGAGACGCAAAGTGACGCATCGCCTACCGAGGGGGCCGCATCACCTTGTATCCGCAAAAAATGTTTTACAGCGAATGGACCGAATTGTGAAGAAAGGACCACAAATTTCCGAATCCGACCGAAAAATCGTTCGGACCTTGGAAGCCCTCGCCAAATCCGAGATGACTTTCCTCCGCGTTCGAGACATCGAAAGTGTCGCTCCGCAAACCGAGTTCGTTTACTGTTTCGAAATGGAAGAGGAACTCAACGGGTTCATCACGCAGGGCAACCTCCTTGTATCGAATTCATTCGGCTACCAAGGATATAAAAATGCCCGCTTCGGTCGTATCGAATGTCATGAAGCGATCAACGCGTACGCCCGAGACATCCTCGTCCACACGATGGAGATCGCGGAGTCCCACGGATACGAGGTCGTCCACGGGATCGTCGATTCTGTCTGGTTGCGGCCCAAGCCGAACGCGGACCCGATCGAGAAGGTCCGCGAGCACATCGCCGGATCGATCGGCCTCCCGATCGAACTCGAGGGCCGCTACAAGTGGATCGTGTTCCTGCCGTGCAAGACGACCGGCGTCGGCGCCCTGAACCGCTACTACGGCCTCTTCCAGGACGACGAGTTCAAGCTCCGGGGAATCGAACTCCGGAAGCACGACACCCCGGAGTTCATCAACATCTGTCAGGAGGCGATGCTCGGCGAGCTCAGCCTCGCGTCGACCGCAGCAGAGTTCCGCGAACGGATCCCGAAGGCCGTCGACATCCTACGATGGACCGCGAAGTGCGTCCTCGACCGCGCGATCCCGGTCCACCAGTTCATCCTCACGAAGAGCGTGTCCCGCACCCTCACGGAGTACGTCGTCCTCACGGCGACCGCGGCGGCCCTGAAGCAGATGGAGAAACGCGGCTTCCCCGTCGAGCCGGGCGAATCCGTGCGGTACGTCCTGATGGACGCCCGCGCCCGGGACTCGGAACGGAAGGTGCGCGTCGCGGAGTTCCTCCAGGGAGACGAGGCGCCGGATGCATGGGAGTACATCAAACTCCTGTGCCGATCCGGGCAGACGCTCCTCGCGCCGTTCGGGTACACGGAGGACAAGCTGTTCGCCATGTGCGAGGACCTGTCCGACCTGTCGATCACGAACATGCCCGAGCGGGCGATCGCGATCCAGGAAGACTACAAGTCGGCGGGAGAGAGCCGCAGCAAGGCCCGCGGCGGCGTCGGATATGAGAAACCTTGGCGGGTCATCGACGAGGCTTCGACCGAGGAAGCTCCCGCGGAGTTCTGAAAGAGGAGAGTCACTCGACGGGGAACGGCTCTTCCGTCAGCCCTTCGGCCGCGGCGACGAGCTTCGTCACGCGTTGTTCCGAATCCGCGAGGATCGCGTGGCAGCGGCGGTAGAACGCGAGGCCCTCCTCGAATACGGCGAGAGCCTGGTCGAGCGGCAGGTCGCCGCGGGAAAGAGCGTCCACCCTTTCCTCGAGCGCCCGGAGGGATTCCTCGAACGTCGGCTCGTCCGTCATGCCGCTTGCCCTCCTCCCTTCACATGAACGTGAATCCGACCGTCTTGGAAGCGGACCGCGAGGGCGTCTCCCTGCTCGACTTCCGTCGCCCGGGCGACGATGCGCCCGTCCTCCCGTTCCGCGATGGCGTATCCGCGCTGCAACGTCGCGAGAGGACTCAACAGGTCCAGGCGGCGGCCGACGGCGGCGAGGTTCTCCCGGCGTCGGAAGATCTCGCGAGGGCCGAGAGTGGACAAGGCTTCATGCATGCGGTCGAGGCGTTCGCGATTCGATTCGACGCTTCGCCGCAACCCGCGCGGCGACATCCGTTCCCCTAGGCCCCTCACCCGTTCGCAAGCGGCCGACACGATCTCACGGATGGACTGGGCCAGGAGACGGCCCGTCTCGTCTAATTGGATAGCCAACTCGACGGAATTGGGAGACACGAGCTCCGCTGCGGCACTCGGGGTCGCGGCTCGCACGTCCGCGACGAAATCCACGATCGTCACGTCCGTCTCATGGCCGATGGCGCTGACGACGGGCACGCGGCAGGAGGCGACGGCCCGCGCGAGCCCTTCGTCGTTGAAGCACCACAGGTCCTCCAGGGATCCGCCTCCGCGCGCCAGAATCACGACATCCACCCGGTCGGCGACGACAGCCAGGGCGCGACGCAGACTGGCCGGTGCACCCGGTCCCTGGACCAGAGCAGGAGCGACGACGATGTGGGCGATCGGATAGCGCCGCCGAAGAATCGTCACGATATCGTGGACCACCGCGCCCATCTCCGAGGTGACCACACCGATCCGGCGCGGGAACGGGGGGAGGGGACGTTTCCGTGCAGGATCGAACAGGCCCTCTGCCGCCAATTTCTTCCTCGTCCGCTGGTACGCGGCCCAGAAGGCCCCGACGCCGGCAGGGGTCGCCGCCCGCACCAGCAGTTGCACGGTCCCTTTCCGCGGGAACACATCCACATCGCCCGACACGACGACGTCCATGCCGTCCTCGAGATCGAATCCCAAGAGCTCGGCGTCCTCGCGGAAGAGCGTACATGAGACCTGAGCCGTCGCGTCCTTCAGCGTGAAGAAGACGTGGCCCGCGGGCGCGGTCTGGAGGTTGCTCACCTCTCCGCGCACGAGGATGCGGCTGAGCAGCGGGTTCGTGCGGACCGTCTCGCGGATGAGCCGGGCGAGTTGCGAGACCGTGATCGCCGCCGGTACGCGCGGCCTCGGCTCCCACGGCACGGCGATAGGGTCCATCATCGGGAAACGCAAACCCGCAGGTATGAATGGACGCTGGGGGGAGGTGGCCGAAAGTGCGCGGACGGCGGTCTACGCCCGGTCGAGCAGATCCTTGGAAGAGAGAAGCGCGTGGAGTCGGACGCTGATTTCTGCGAGCAACAGCTTGCCGCCTTCCTCTCGGTCGACGACGCAGACGCAGTCCTCGATCACGGCCCCGTGTCCGCGGAGCCGTTCGATCGCGCCCCGGAGCGTGCCACCGGTCGTGACGACGTCCTCGACGAAGAGGACCCGGTCCCCGCGATTGAGCTCCCCTTCGAACTCTTTTTTCGTCCCGTGTTCCTTCGACGCCTTGCGCACCATGATGTACGGCTTGCCGCTGGCCAGGCTCACCGCGGCGGCAATCGGGACCGCGCCAAGCTCGACGCCCGCGATCCGGTCCGTGTCCTGCGCGAACGGGGCCATGCCGTCCGCGATCATACGCAACAAATCGGGTCGCGTGACCGCCCTCTTGATATCTACGTAGTACGGAGAGGACCGGCCGCTGGCCAGCGTGAAGGTCCCGAACTGCAGGGCTCCGGCCCCCTTCAACGCGGTGACGAACCGAGCGCGGTCGATCTCACCAGGGCTCATGCTTCTTCCCCATCCGATAGCCGACGAGGTTCACGGCGCGATGCAGGGCGGGCGTAATAACGATGATGGCGAGGAGGCCTAGGAGCGCGTCCCCGGAGAAGAATCGCGGGACGGACCACGACGGGATTACGAGGCTCAGGAGGAGTGCGCCGGCGACGAAGTCGTACTGGTCGAGGCCCGAGGCTTTGGCGCCCCGCGGCAGATGCATCCGCCGTTTCACGAACGCGCCGACGAGGTCGCCGAGAAGGGCACCCAAGGCAAGGACGGCGGAGGCGACGAACGCCACCGCGGGAGGACCGAAGGACCACGACGAGGACGGCGCGAGGAGGTCGAACGGAAGGGATAGAAGAAGCCCCAGAATCGCCCCGGCCAGGGTGCCGCCGACCAGACCTCGCCACGTCTTGCCGTCCCCAAAGATCCGCTGCCCATCGGAAAGGCTCCGACCCAGATCGATCGGCGGGCCTCCGCCGAAGACGACCGCCGTCGGGTTCGCGATGAAGGCAGGGAGAAAGAACCACAGGGCTTGGGGGATCGCCTCGAGGGCCACCGCGGCCGCCGAAGGGGAGACCCGCGGATATAGGTACTGCCATGGAGGCACTCGGCCGAGCTCTGCATTCTACCTCTGTTCAGAGGCAAGATTCTGTCGGGGCGCGGATCCTGTCCTGTGGCCTCAGGTCGTCCGCTCGAGCCGAGCGATGCGCGCCCCAAGATCCTCTTGGACTCGCCGGTGAAAGGCGAGCAGCTTGCGGGCGGCCTCCTGTCGGGACTTCACCTCGCGGGCCGGACCCACGTAATCCTCGCGACGTTCGGTCCGGCCGCCTTCCCGTTCGTAGTGCCAGAAGTAGAGGTACTCGTTCCCATCGATCCGACGCACCCGCAGACCGCAGCCGACCCGCATTTCGATCCCTCGTTTCTACCTCTGTTTAGAGGTAAGTCGCAGGTCCCAATGAACCTTCCGATGGGGTCTGCGAATCGGTCCTCGAGGCCTCTGCTTTCAGAGGTGATAATCTCCACGGCACCCCTTTATAGCGCGACCCGGCTCGTTCGCGGGCACTCCATGGACCGAGTCCAGACGCACGTGGAAGGCTTCGATGAGGCGCTCGGCGGCGGCATCCCCCGCGGGTCGATCGTCCTCGTCGCCGGCTCGCCGGGCACGATGAAGACCGCCCTCACCTTCTCCATGCTCTACGAGAACGTGAAGGCCGGATCGAAGGCCCTGTACATCTCCCTCGAGGAGAGCCAGGAGGACCTCCGGGCCGCGATGGCGGAGCTCGGCATGACCGGCCTCGACGCGATGGAGCTGTACGTCCTCGACATCGGCAAGATCCGCCTGGAGCACAAGGACGAGGAGCTGTCCAAGAACTGGCTCGACGTCCTGCGGAAGTACATCGACCAGCGGGTCCGCGTGAACCGCTTCGACCTGGTCGCGATCGACAGCCTCGCGGCCCTGTACAGCCTGAGCCACCTGGAGCACCCGCGCCGCGACCTGTTCCACTTCTTCGGCTTCCTGAAGTCCCTCGGGGCGACGTGCTTCCTGATCTCCGAGGTCCCGACGGGGAACAACGGCAAGCTCTCGTCCTTCGACGAGGAATTCCTCGCGGACGGCATCCTCGTCCTGCGGCATTTCGAGAAGGGCGAGACGGACGTCCAGTTGCGCCTTCGCTGCGTGAAGATGCGCCGCACACGGCACGAGCACGGCTATTACGCCCTGATCCGAAACAACGGACGGTTCCAGCTCACGCGCGCGATCTCAGAGTGAGGTCTTCTGGAGGAGCTTCAGCAGCGCCTCCGCATACTTGCCCGCGAGCTTCTCGTTCCCGAACGTCTTGGTCGCAGCGGCCTGGTTCTCCTCGATCGCCTCGACGGTCTTCGTGAGGACCGAGACGACGTCCTTCCCGGGCGCCCGCCGGAACAGGGCCGCGATCGACGCGTCCTCGCCCGTCATCACGACGAGGCGGCCGACCGGGAGATGCATCACGAACGTGGCCTTCGACCGACGTTCGGATTCCCGCTGGATCATCTCCGAGACCGCCGGGTCGTCGACGTACGCGGTCTCGCCGGCCTTCGCGAGGACCTCCTTGCCCTTCCGCAGGATGACGAGGGCGATCGCATTCGACTCCTTGTCCCGCGAGGCGAGCTCGGACCAGAACGCGGCCTCGAGGGAGAGGGCCCGCAGCCGACGCCGGAGGGCGGCCATCGCCTCCCGGTCCCGCGTCCGGGCGAGCTCCTTCAGCTCCCCCTCGACCTCCTTCGCCTCCCGCGGCCGGAGCAGGTGTCGGAACGTCTGGAACTCCTGGCCCAGCGCGTCCAGCTCGGACGAAGATCGGCCGCGCGGGGCGGCGGGCATCGGCAGTTCCGGGGGCGGGTCTTTCTGCGGTTCTTTTGAGGACAAGGACGGGATCTCCCGTTCGATCAGCTCGACCGCGTCGGCCAAGTTCTTGTCGGGGTGGCGCAGCATCGCCTCGAGCACGAGGCCGCCGTGGCCCGCCAGCTCCCAGCGGAGCAGCTTGAGGGCTGCCTCATCCCGCTTGGCCATCCCTTCTCGTACGTCGTCAAGGCCCAGGGCCTACAAAAGCATTACTTCGGGACCCGCGGGGGACCGTCGGAGGCGTCCGAAGAATATCTCCTTCGATAACGGGGACGCCACGGCTTTATAACGAGGATTTCGTGGCACGCATGTCATGGAACTCGAGGTTCCTATTCTCCAGACGTATGTCGACGGTCTGGACCGCGTCCTCGGCGGCGGCATCCCGAAAGGCAGCACGGTCCTCGTCGCCGGAACGCCGGGGACGATGAAGACGTCCCTCATCCTGTGGATGATGCACGAGAACGCCCGCGCGCACGGCACGAAATCCCTGTACGTGAGCCTGGAGCAGGACATGGACAGCCTCAAGGCGGGCGCCGCCCGCATGGGCATGGGCAACCTGCACGAATCCTCCGTGTACATCCTAGACATGGGCCAGCTCCGCCGCGGGCTGCACCGCGCCGAGGGGACGAAGGACTGGTTCACGATCATCATCGAGATCGTGAAGGAGGCCGTGAATTCGAGCGGTTACCAGGTCCTCGCGATCGACAGCCTCGAGGCGCTGTACGCCCTCTCGGACCTCAAGACGCACCGGCGGGAGATGTTCCATTTCCTGGGTTCCCTCAAGGAGCTCGGCCTCACGACGTTCCTAATCGCGGAGACGCCCTTCGGCTCGACGAGGCTCGCCCAGTGGGGGGAGGACTTCCTCGCCGACGGCATCTTGAACCTGCGCCAAGTCGAGGTTGGCGAGACGGAGGTCCAGCTCCGCCTACGGTGCGTGAAGATGCGGTGGATGAACCACGATCACAATGCGCTCGCGCTGCACCACGACGGCGAGAAGTTCTTCGTGTCCCACGTGATCTCGAAGAAAAAGTGAGAGGGCGGCGGGCTCGCGGTCCGCCGTTTCCCGATCCTATCGCGGGGGCAACGGCGCCGGCGGCGTGGCGGGCATGCCGGGTGGGACGGTCGGCGCTGGAATTTCGCCGCGATTCACCCGGCTCCACGCGAGGTAACAGGCCCCGGCGAACAACAGGGAGGGGATCGCGTTGAGCAGGGTGTAGTTGTTCAGCTGGTCCTGGAGCGCTAGGAGGGGGAGGGTGTCCACTGTGGACCCGGAGGTGGCCTGGCTGACGGCGTTCGTGATCAGAGGCGAAATGATCGCAAAGATCGCAATCGCGATGATGATGTTCGCGACGTAGCCGGCCCATAGGAGCATTTTGCCGGTCTGGTTCTGCAAGGCGTAGGTGAACAGGACCGAACCCAGGCCCGAGATCGCGCTCAAGATGATGGCGCCGATGAGCAGGTTGTTGAAGGCGGAGGAAAAGGCGGCCCCCAGTTGCTGGGGGTTCGAGTTCGGCCCGATGGCGGAGAACAACGTTAACGCGAAGGCGGCCACGAGCACGATGGAACCGATGATGCCGATGATGACCAGCAAGAGGGAGATCATCACGTTCCGCGCGTGTGTGGATCCGAATGCCTTTCGACCGAGGATCACGAGGATTGCACCGACGAGGATCAGGAGGCCTCCGATGATGCCGATTCTCGGGAGCCACCCCATCAGAAAGCCGATCAGCAACAGGAGCAGGCCGGTCTTCGTGCGACCGATCTGTTTCTGGCGGTCCGACTCCCAGGCCGATGGCAAGCCTGGCATCGCCCCCGGATACATGGGGGCGGCGGGCACCCCTGGCCCTGCCCCCGCGGACAAGGCGCTCCCGCAGTTCACACAGAACATGGTTCCTGGAGCATTCGCGGCGCCACAACGTGGACACCTCACGCTACCGGCCAATCACGACCCCCTCCGCCCCCGCGATGCGGGAGTCCATTGAAAAGGATTTCGAGGCCGGACAAGCCTTAATCGACGTGTGTCGATGGGCCGGCGTGGACGGCCCTGGCCCCTTCGACCGCTGGATTTCCCTAGAGCTGGGGCGCCTGAACTCCGGACTCGTGGTCGAGAAGAAGAGCCTCACCCGGCTGCTCGGAGAGTCCGATCCGGCGTGCCGCACGCGGGAGGGGGACCTCCATCCGTTCGACCCCCAGGCCCTGGCCCGGTTCGCCTCCGTCGTGACGCGGGACGAAGCGGATGCCCTCCGCCTGCCCCTGACCTTGACGGTCCGCGGGGACTCGGATGACGCCATCCTCACGGACGAGCTCGGCGCGAAGGCCCTGCGGGCGGTCGAGAAGTTCGATCAAGCCTTCCGGTTCCGCGATGGCCGGATGGCGGTGCCGCACTCCCTGGCCATCGACCTCGTGCGCCGCCATGGCGGCGTGCTCCAGCTCGTTTTCGGCTGAGCCTACTTCGGCGCCTCGGGCTTCTCGCGGCGCGTCGCGGTCGCCCAGGAGTCTTCCGGGATATCGTCGTAGATGGAGCCCATCTTCTCGGCCTCTTCCTTCGCCTTCTGGGCC
>Ga0209158_1002221_pt1 | contig 12192 bp, 8 predicted proteins | sample GraSoiAngelo_140_FD_185897 | JGI IMG/M metagenome (GOLD analysis project Ga0209158, IMG submission 185897) | Grasslands soil microbial communities from the Angelo Coastal Reserve, California, USA - 14_0929_12_30cm (SPAdes) (version 2) | ecosystem: Environmental > Terrestrial > Soil > Grasslands ...
AGATCGATGTATGCCACGCCGAGCCGCTTGAGCGACGCGTCGCACGACTGCCGCACGTACTCCGGCCGCCCGTTGATTCCGAGCCAGGCCCCGTCCGCGCCGCGCACGTTGCCGAACTTCGTGGCGAGCACGACGCCGTCGCGCTTGCCCTTGATGGCGCGCCCAACGAGCAGCTCGTTGGTGTGGGGGCCGTACACGTCGGCCGTGTCGAGGAAGGTGACGCCGAGTTCCAACGCGCGGTGGATCGTGGCGATCGATTCGGCGTCGTCGCGACCCGCGTAGAAGTCGGACATCCCCATGCACCCGAGGCCGAGCGCGGAGACGACGAGCCCCTGGGTACCGAGTTTGCGCTGTTCCATCATGTGCCGCTCCGGGTTCGAGCCATCCATCGCCCGTAATAGAAGTAGGGAAGGCCGACCAAAACCAGCCCCGCGCCGATCGCCGCGTCCTTCGGATTCTGTAGGATCGTGTTGCCCACCAGCCACGCCGCGAACGCGATGAAAACGACCGGCGTGACCGGATACCCCCACGTGCGGTACGGCCGGGGGAGGTCGGGCCGCCGCGCGCGCAGGGTCAGCACCGCTGCGCAGGACATCGCGTAGAACACCCAGCTGACGAACACGGCGTATGTGTACAGCGCCTGGTAGCGTCCCGAGAGCGTGAGCGCGACGGCGATGGCGCCTTGCGTCAACAGCGAGGCGACGGGGGTCGCGAACCGGGGATGCACGGCGCCGAGGAAGCGGAACAGCTGCCCATCCACCGCCATCGCATAGGGAATCCGCGCCGCGGTTAGGATGATGCCGTTGTTGGCGCCGAGGGTGGAGACCACGATCGCCGCGGCGACGAGTCCCGCGCCGGCCCGCCCGAGGGTCACCTGCGCCGCGTCGGACGCGACGAGCGGCGAGGCGGCGATCTTCGCGGCCGGCAACACGTACTGATACGCCACCGTCACCGCGACATACAACGCCATGCCGATCACGGTGGAGAGCACGATCGCCCGCGGCATCGTCCGGCCGGGATCCTTCACCTCGCTCCCGACGTACGTGATTTCGTTCCAGCCGTCATAGGCCCAGAGCACCGAGACCATCGCTACGCCAAAGGCGGGGAGCAGCGCCAGCGGCGCGCCCGCGGGCCACAGCGGCTGCAGATTCGTGGTCGAGCCGCCGGGCAGCGCGAGCCCCGCGACGATGAGCAGGACTACGAGGCCGATTTTGAGCGTCGTGAGGATGTTCTGAGTCAGCGTTCCCGGCTTGAGCCCCAGGCAGTTGAGGACGGTGAGCACCACGGTCGTGCCGGCCGCGACCCAGGGGATCGCCCCCGCGCTGAGCGGCAGGAAATATCCCAGGTACGTAGCACAGACGAGGGAGATCGCGGCGATCGAGGCGGGGTTGATGACGATCCCGGCGCCCCACCCATAAAGGAAGGCCCACAGCGGTCCATAGGCCTCGCGCAGGTACACGAACATCCCCCCCGCCTCCGGCAGCGCGGCGCCTAGCTCGGCGACGCTCAGCGCACCCAGCAGCGACACCGCGCCGCCGACCACCCACACCAGCACCGCCGGGCCGGCGCCCGGGATGACGCGGGCGATATCGCTGGGAACGAAGAAGATCGCGGACGCGATGATCGTGCCGACGTTGATCATCACGGCGTCGAGGAGTCCGAGTTGGCGGCGCAGGCCGGTCACAGTGCGCGCCAAGCTACCGACTCGCGGCTAAACCCGCGACTCGGTCACCCCGAGCCGCGAAGCAGCGAGGGGCTAGAGAATCCCGTCCGCGTAGAAATCGACGCGCCAGCCGACCGGAGCGCGCAGGGCGCGCGAGCAGTCGATGCGGATCAACCCGTCGAGGAAGCTCGCCCCCAGGCCCGCCGACCACAGCGGCCGGGGGAACCCTGGGCCGTCCCGCGGGCCGGCCGATCCCTCGTCGGTGTACAGGGCCAGCCGCGCCCCCGGGAACGCGTTCGCGACCTCGCCGCGGGCCCGCCAGAACGCCTCGCCGCTCAGGGCCCCGCCGGGGTAGCCGCGCAGCGTCGCCGGCCCCCCCAGGAACCAGCGGCTCTGGAGCGGCACCCGGCCCGCCGACGTCCCGCCCGCCGTTTCGACGCCCAAGACGAGCCCCCGCGGCAGCGGCGCGGTGGCGTGCACGGTGAGGGCCGCGCGGCCGAAGCCGAACGTCCCGGCGCTCCCCTCGACGGTCACTTCGGCGCCGAGCGTGGCCGCGTCGCTGCCCACGCGGCGCGAGCCGCGCACCGTCATCGCCACGCCTAGCTGCTCGGCGGCCCGCGCGGTGATGTTGGGCCGGAACCGGTGGTCGCGGTCGAACGCATGCGGGAGGCTGAAGTCGGTCTCCTTGCTCACCGCGCGCTGCCGTTCGCCATAGAGGCGGAGCTCCACGTTCTGGGCTAGTGTCGCGGCGGGCGCCGCCCTAAGCTCGACGCCGGAAGCCCGGAAGTACTCGCCGTCGTCCCGGCCCAAGAGCAGGCTCGCGAGCGAGTTCCCGACGCCGAGCGGCCGCGTGCCCGGGTCCGCGGCCGCAAGCCGGTAGTAGCCCGCGAGGCGCCACCGCGCCGTCCCGGACTCGCGCCGCAACGCCAAGTCGGCGTCGGGCTCGAGGTTCGCGAGCCCGAGCCGCCCCGTGGCGTCGACCGTCAAGCGCCCCAGCTCGGCCGTGACGCGGGCGCCGAGCGACAGGCCTTCGACGCGATTGTAGCGCGCCAACCCCCAGCGCGGTCTCGGCACCCGGAAGCCCCACGGCGTTGCCGGCAGAGCGCCCAGCCGCTGTCCCAGCTCGCGGAGCTCTCCTTCCGTCACCAGGGAATCGGTCTCGCCGAGGATGAGCCGTGGGGGCAGGTCGGCGCTGGCGAGCAACGCGGCGCTGTCCGGCGGGATCACGACCGTGAACGCCCGACACCGGCCGCGCCGGCAGCTGCAATGGATCTCCTTGCCGAGCCGCTCGCAGCGGGCGCGCGCCGAGTCGCGCGGCGCGGGGTCCGGCTCGGGCGGCGGGGCGCTGTCGCCGACCACCTCGTAGTCGTCGTAGAAGCGCTCGAAGCGGACCGGCACCTGCGCGAACGCCACCGTCGCCACGCCGTCCACGGCCATCTCCCGCGGCAGCCACCAGCGCTTGCTCCACTGCGCGTATTCGATCGTGACGTAACGGATCTCGGCGCGGATAGGCTTGAGGAAGCCGGGCACGTGGTCGTTGGTGTCCGCATCCGTCGCCATATCGAACGGCCGGGCGGGCCGGAACAGCAGCCGCACGACGCCGAACCCTTCTCCCTCGATCCACAGCGATCCCGACATCAGCCGGAAGTCGGCGCGGCGCGGCACGACCCTGAGCTCGTAGACACGCAGCGACCGGCCGTCGGGGAACGTGATGTCGGTGGTGTCGCCGGAGGCGAAGCGGTAGTCGGCCTCGCTCCCGGGCGCGAGAGGGTGACGCGCCGAGCCCGAATCCCCGCGGGCGTACCGCACTTGATCATTCGCGGGATCGAAGGCCAGGTCGGGGGCGTCGGATGCAAGGTCCTCCGGGATCTGCTCGCCGCGCACGGCCACGGGGATGGCCTCGCGCGCGCCGAGCACACGGATCTCGCCGACCGTGTCGCGGCGCCAGGAGATGTGCACCGCCAGCTCGCGGCGATACACCATGCGGTCCCGCCGCAACGCGCGCAGGCCCACGGCGATCCGCTCGCGCACCGTCGCCTCGTACGCGCGGATGGAGCGGTCCACGAGCAGGCGCCGCGCCCGCGCCCGCGCGACGAGGCCCTGGGCGCCAGGATCCAGGTACGCGTTGGCCGAATCGTGAGGGGTCTGCAGGACGAGCGCGGCGGCGGCGGCGAGGAGCAAGAGCATCGCGGGTCCTACGCGCCGGGGGTGCTGAACGTTCCACCGCGGGCCCGCTAGATTCGGGGGCCATGCGCGCCTACTGGCGGATCACACGCGAACCGCGCTACAGCCTCCTGTTCGCCCTGCCGCTCCTTGTGTTCTATGAGCTCCTGGCGACGCTGCAACCGGTCGGACCGCACGGCAGCCTGCGCAGCGGTGCCGACGTCATCCTCGAAGGCCCGTTCATCGCCCTGGCGGGGAGCCGGGGCCCGCTGCTGTTCCTGGCGTGCCTGACCGGCGTGGGCGTTTGGCTGGTGGCCCGCGACCTGCGTCGCGGCCGCGTCGACCCCAAGCTGTTCGGGGCGATGCTGCTGGAGTCCGCCGCGCTCGCCCTGCTCGCGGGAGTGGTGGTCTCGGCCGCCACGGTCCATCTCCTCGGGCGGCCGGCGCCGCTCCTCATCGGTGAGCTGGGGCAGCTCGGGGGATCGACGCGGTTGATGCTGGCGCTCGGTGCGGGGTTGTACGAGGAGCTGCTGTTCCGCGTGCTGCTCGTCGGCGCGCTGGCGTGGGTGGGCCGCCGCTTATTCGGCTGGCAGGAGCTCCCGGCTGGTGTATTCGCCGTCGTGCTCGGGGCGGCCATCTTCTCGGCCTTCCATTATATCGGCCCCTACGCCGACCCCTGGGCCCTGTATTCCTTCGTCTACCGTCTGCTGGCAGGGGTATTCTTCAGCGCCCTTTACCTCACCCGCGGGTTCGGGGTGACCGCGTGGACCCACGCGCTCTACGACGTCTTCGTGCTGTTCGGCTGACGGTCCACCACATAGATATTGCGCTGCGCCGTGGGCACGACGATCACGTCGAGGATGTTCACGTGCTCGGGCAGATTCACCACGTACGCGATCACATCCGCGACGTCGTCCGCCGAGAGCGGGGTGAATCCCTCGTACACCGCCTTGGCCTTGTCCCGGTCGCCGTGGAAGCGCACCTCGGAGAATTCCGTCTCGACGTACCCGGGGTCCACCGCCGAGACGCGGAGCGGCGTGCCGGCGACGTCGAGGTTCATCCCCTCGGTCAGCGCCCGCACGCCGAATTTGGTCGCGTTGTAGACGTTGCCCATCGGGTAGACGGTGTGGCCGGCGGTGCTGCCCAGGTTGATCACGTGCCCGCGGCCGCGCGCGATCATGTGCGGCAGGAACGCCCGCGAGACGTTGAGCAGCCCCTTCACGTTGGTGTCGATCATGCGGTCCCAATCCACCGGATCGCCGTCCTGCACCCGGGAGAGGCCGCTCGCCAGGCCGGCGTTATTGAGGAGGATGTCGGGGACCGCTCGCGCGCCGACCAAAGCGTCGGCTTCGCGGTTGACCGCCACGCGATCCCGCACGTCTACGATCGCCGCCCGCACGGTGACGCCGTGCCGCGCACCCAAGTCCGCGGCGAGCCGCTCGAGCCGCTCGCCGCGACGGGCCCACAGCACGAGGTGCGCGCCCTCGGCCGCGAAGCGGCGCGCACACGCCGCGCCGATGCCCGAGCTCGCGCCCGTGATGAGCGCGAGCTTGCCGGCGATGCGGCTCACGGACCCTTGCCGCGGAGGTCCGCGATGTCCTTCTGGTAGCTGGAGTCGGCGGGATTGATCGCGGGCCAGCGCTTCAGGTCGTCCGGCGCGAATAGCCCCACCATGTGCGCCATCACGCCGAAGAGCGTGTCGGCCGTCGTGTTGTCGTAGACCCCGACCACGCGGTAGCGATGCCCCGCCTTGAGCCGAATGCCCTCGCCGCGGATCGCCAGCAGGCGCCGGGGCATGCCCAGGACTTTGCCGGCGGAGTCGCGCCGCGCGGGCACGGTCACGAGCACCTTCCCGGTCTCGGCATCCTCGAGCCGTACCAGCACCCCGTGATCGTGCAGGTGACCGCTCACGCCGAGCAGGTGGCCGGACACCGGCGGGGTGAACTCGAACGCTTTGTCGAACCGCCCGGGCGGCACGGCGAAGGTGTTGCTGCCACCGATGCGCAGGTCGGTGTCCATATAAATCGGCAGCGCGTCGATGGGCCGGGGCAGCAGGTTTCGGGGCAGCCACCGCAACGTCAGCCGGTAGTAGACGGCGGGCAGCTCCGCCCCCGTCTGGTTGTTCCACATCACGTACACGCCGATCTCCTGGCCGGGCGTGAGCGGCACGCCGATCGACTTGGGGATGTTGACGTCGTGGTCGCTCTCTTCCCCCACGCCCATCAGCCGCTCCACCGCCGGATAGATGAACTGGCGGCGCGAGAAGTTCACCGCGATCAGGTGGTGCATCAGGCGTTGCGGCAGCACCCGGCCCTCGTCGTCGACCAGCTCGACCTTGAACCCGTGCATCCACCCCGTCACCGGCCAGTCGAACGTTTGGACCGGGGTGAGCGGCATGTTCATGTCCATGTCGTGGTCGGACCCGTCCATCATCATCATGTGGTCCATGTCGGGCGGCGACGGCGGCACGCGGAACGGGCCCGCGAGGACCACGACTTCGTGACGGGACGAGTCCACCCGCACCCGCATCTGGGGAACGGAATCCCGCGGGGGAGCGGCGAGGGCGGCGAGAACGGCGAGCGGTCCGGCGAACGGCATCGAGTGGCTCCTCAAAAGTTCGGGCGATAATCTAACAGGCCCCGGCTCAGCGCATGTTCCCCGTATGGCCCAGGGAATAGCGCCCCGGCTGGGGCCAGACGGTGAGCCCGTGCGGCCCTCGGCCCACGGAGATGCGGTGCAGCAACCGGCCGCTGCGCGTGTCAAAGACGTAGACCTCCTGGTCGAAGCGCCCCGACAGCCAGAGCTCCGTGCCGTCGGCACTTACGTTGCCCATGTCGGGGCTGCCGCCCTTGGGCACCGGCCAGGTGGCGACCACCTGCCGCGCCACGGGGTCGAGGACCGACACGCTGCCCGGGCCGCGCGGCGCCGCCCGCAACGTGTGCGCGCCGCGGTTGGTCACGTACAGATAGCGGCCGTCCCGGCTCGGGTAGATGCCGTGCGTGCCGGGCCCCGTGGGAATGAACCCGACCGTCCGGAAGGCATAGGGATCGACCACGTACACGCCGTCGGCGTGCATGTCGGCGACGAAGAACACCGAGCCGTCGGGGGCGGATCGGATGTCCTGCGGCGCGCCGTGGGCGCCCAGCCCCGCGGAGTCGAGCACCAGATACCCGACGACCTGGTGCGTCTCGACGTCGAGCTTCACGAGCTTCCCCGAGAACTCGCAGGTGGCGAGCGCGTAGCGGCCCTCCGCCGTGAACTCCAAATGATCGACGCCGGGACAGTCCACGTGCACCGAGTCGTGGAACGCCATCGTATGCGGGTCGCGGAAATCGAGCCGCTGCAGCCGCTCGGCGACGACCACCGCGTACGCGCCGTCCGGCGTGAAGTACAGGTTGTACGGATCGGCGACGCGCACCGCCTTGCCGGCGCGACCGGTCTCGGGGTCGATGGGGGTCAGCGTGTTGCCGAGGTCGTTGGCGACCCAGAGGGTGCGGAGGTCGTACGCGGGGACGACGTGCTGCGGCAGCGCGCCGGTCTCGAATTTCCGGAGCACGCGATAGGTGTGCGGGTCGATCACCGCCACGCTCGCTTCGCCACCGAGCGGCACGTACACGAGCGGCAGAGCGCGGCGGGCCACGGAGTCGAGCATCCCGGCGCCGATAGCGGCGTAGATGTTGGCGGAGTCGCGCCCGGGCGGCATGCCCGGGAGCGGTGCCCGGTGGCCGGTGTCGGCCACCTGGGCGTGGGGCGCGAGGGCCAGCACGAGAGCGAAGCGGGCGACGATCATCGGCTCCCCGAAGACCCGCACAAGCTACCCGCCGTCACCGTCGGGCGGGAGTGCCGCGGCGACGGCCGCCCGTTTAGATTGTTCCCCCCTATGCCGATTGCCGCAACGAACATCCGCCGCGGAATGGCCATCCTTTTCGGAGGGGAGCCGTGCCGCGTCATCGAGTTCCACCACCACACCCCCGGCAATCTGCGGGCGATGGTGCACGCCAAGCTGCGCAGGCTCAAGAGCGGCGTCACCGTGGAGCACCGCTTCCGTGCCAGCGATACGGTCGAAGAGGCCCACCTCGAGACCCACGAGCTGCAATTCCTCTACCGCAGCGGCAGCAGCTTCCATTTCATGAACACGGAGAATTACGAGCAGCTCGAGATGGACGCCGAAGCGCTGGGCGACGCGGCGCAGTGGATGGCGGACGGGATGGTGATCATCGCCGAGTTCTATGAGGGCAAGGCCGTCGCCGTGGATCTGCCCAACCAGCTGACGCTGCAGGTCGTGGAGACGTCGCCGGTGATGCGGGGGGCGACCAAGACCTCCTCGACCAAGCCGGCCAAGCTCTCCAACGGCGTCACCATCAGCGTTCCCGAATTCATCCCGACCGGCGAGAGGGTCCGCGTCAATCCCAACACCGGCGAGTACATCGACCGCGCCAAGGAGTGATCCGGCGGCGGCTTGATGTCGGCTTGACCCCTCTGCGGCAACGTGGCTCCAGACCTTCTTCCGGAGCCACACCGTGTACATCCTGCTCTTGCCGCTGCTGGCGGCACCGCTCACCGCCCGGCCATTCGATTCCCTGCCCCCCGCCCGCACCCGCATGGCGTACGAGCCCGCGGGTCGCACCGTGACGATCACGGTCGGCCCGTTCCGCCTGCCGGCGATGGGGCACGACCACGACATGATGATGATGATGATGGACGGGTGGGCCGAAGACCGCTCCGACCCCGTCACCTGGCCGGCCGACACGTGGCTGCAGGGTTTCCAGCTGCGTGTCGTGGACGGCGCGGGCCGCGAGCTGTCGCGCCGGCTGCTGCATCACTGGGCGGTGATCGACCTGGACCGCCGCGAGCTCGTCTATCCCGTCGCGCACCGTGTGATGGGCGGCGGGGCGGAAAGCGGCGACGTGCGGCTGCCGCCGACCGTCGGCGTGCCGCTGCCGGCCGGACACCGGCTCCAGGCCTTCTTCATGTGGCACAACGACAGCGATCAGGACCTGGAGGCGGTGTACCTGAAACTCACGATCATCTGGCTACCGGGAAATCTCCAGCCGCGGCCCGTGCCGGTGCTGCCGTTCTGGGCGGACGTGGACTTTCATCCCGGCCAGGGTGGAGCGAATCGCTACGACGTGCCGCCGGGGGGCTCGACCCGGGTGGCCGAGTTCACCGTGCCGGTCAGCGGCCATCTGCTGGTCTTGAGCGGGCACCTGCACGACTACGGTGCGTCGATCCGCGTGGAGGACGCGCTGACGGGGGAGATCCTGGCCCGCGTCACCGCGCGCCGCGATTCGGACGGGGCCGTCCGCGAAGTCAGTCGGGAACTCCTCGGACTGTGGGGTCCCGGCCCGCACTTCGAGGCGAACCGCCGCTACTTGATCGTCGTGGTCTACGACAATCCGACGGGGGCGCCGCTCACGGGCGTGATGGGCGTGATCGGCGGCTTGTTTCAGCCCGACGACCTCAAGGCGTGGCCGTTGGTGGACGCCACGAACCCCGATTACCAGCGCGATTTCGCGGGATTCCTGCGGGCGTCGACAGTAGCGATGGCCAACCGGACGCGTATGTTGCCGTGATGGCGCGGATCATCGTGATCGACGACGACGAGAGCGTGCGCAAGGCGATCCGTCGGGTGCTCGAGCCGCTGGGGCACGAGGTGCGGGAGGCGGAGGACGGCGCGGCTGGGCTCGCCTTGCTCGCCGACAAGGACGCCGACCTCGTGATCACGGACATTTTCATGCCCGGGCAGGACGGCATCGAGACGGTGCGGCGCATTCGCAAGGAGTTCCCGGGCGTGAAAATGCTTGTCATGTCCGGGGGGGACTCCACGGGGCGGATGGACTTGCGCGGGGACGCGGTGTTGTTGGGGGCCACGGCCAGTCTCAGGAAGCCGTTCGAGCGTGCCGACCTGGTGAGAGCGGTTGAGGCCGTGCTAGATGCCGGGCCGTCGTAGCGAGCGCGTCACGACCTGTCGAGCACGGCCCGAACCTTCCGTGCAAGCGCGTCGGGGGTGAACGGCTTTTCAAGAAACGCCGCGCCCGGCTCGATTTCGCCGTGGTGGACCACGGCGTGGTCCGTGTATCCGGAGATGTAGAGCAGCTTCATCTTCGGCAGCAGCCTCCTGAGCCGGGCCGCCAGCTCCCGGCCGCTCATCCGCGGCATCACGACGTCGGTGATCACCAGATCGATCGCCTCGGTACCGCGCTCGCACCGCAGGAGCGCTTCGCCGCCATTCGCGGCCTCGAGGACCTGATAGCCGTACCGGAGCAGCGCGGTGCGCGCGAGGGTCCGGACCATGTCCTCGTCCTCGACCAGGAGCACCGTCTCCGTACCGCGCGCGGGCTCGACCCGGCGCGGCCGCGCGGGCCGCGCTTCGGGCACCTCCTCGACGCGCGGCAGATACACCTTGAACGTCGTCCCCTTGCCGACCTCGCTGTACACCCAGATGTAGCCGCCGGATTGCTTCACGATGCCGTACACCGTCGCGAGCCCCAGCCCCGTCCCTTTGCCCGCCTCCTTCGTCGTGAAGAACGGCTCGAAGAGCCGCGCTTTGACCTCCTCGCTCATGCCGGAGCCCGTGTCGCTCATGGCGAGCATGACGTAGGGCCCGGGACGGACGGGCTCGTGACTGTGGGCATAGGCCTCATCCAGCTCCGCGTTCGCCGTCTCGATGGTCAGCTTGCCGCCCGCGGGCATCGCGTCGCGCGCGTTCACCGCGAGGTTCATGATGACCTGTTCGAGCTGCCCCCCGTCCCCTTTGATCGCGCCGACCCGATCGGCCAGGACGGTGCGGAGTTCGACGTCTTCTCCGATCAGGCGACGGAGCATCTTGTCCATGTCAGCGACCAGGCCGTTCGGGTCCAGGACGCGCGGCTCGAGCACCTGCTGGCGACTGAACGCGAGCAGCTGTCTGGTCAGTATCGCGGCGCGCTGACCCGCCTTGAGGATCTCCTCCAGGTCCTCCCGGAGCGGGTCGCCCGCGCGGAGGTCTTCGAGCACGAGCTCCGCGTGGCCGGTGATCGCGGTGAGCAGATTGTTGAAGTCGTGGGCAACCCCGCCCGCGAGCCGCCCGATGGCCTCCATCTTCTGGGCTCGGAACAACTGATCCTGCGTGCGCTGCAGCTCCGTGATGTCTTCCGCGATGCCCACGATGCGCGTCACCTTGCCGGAGGCATCGCGCACCGCCGAGGCGCGGCCGCGAATCCAGCGGATGGTTCCGTCCGGACGGCTGATGCGGAACGTGTCGACGCTCTCCCCCTGACCGCCCGCCAGCTCTCTCATCCCCGCGAGCAGACGAGGTCGGTCCTCGGGGTGTATCGCTTCCGTCCACGGGTCGGGCACGGTGTAGGCATGCTCGGGCGTCCGGCCGAACACGTCCTCGTAGGCGGGGCTGACATACGTCATCCGGCCCGTGGCGGGGTCGCTGACGAAGAACACCTCACGCACGTTCTCGGCGAGCTCGCGGAAGCGGGTCTCGCTCTCGCGCAACGCCTGTTGGGCCCGCCGCCGCGAGCTAATGTCGGTGACGAAGCCCTCGAAGTAGCGAGGGATGCCTTGCTCGTCGACTTCAGCGTGCCAGCTGAGGAGCACCCAGACCGGGGACCCATCGCGGCGCTTCCACTCCACCTCGACGCCGTTCCCTTCGTTCCCCAGCACGGCGTCCCGCTCCGCGGGCCGTGCGTAGAGCTCGCGCATGCTGTGAGCCGTGAGCTCATCCGGAGTCCCATAGCCCAGCATCCGCGCCATCGTGGCGTTGGCCGTGAGGATGCGACCCTCGATCGACGAGCGGTAAATCCCCACGCTGGCGCGGTCCACAATCTCCCGGTAGTGGCGCTCGGATTCGGCGAGGGCTTCATCGACCACCAACCGCTCAGTAATGGTCGCGCGCAGCGCCCGGTCGTAGGGCTCGGTGACGCTGCGGCTCGACCACCAGCCCAGCACCGCCCCGACGAGGAGGAGTGCCGCCGCCACCACCGACACGTTGAGGAGAAACGCCTGCGACCGTTGCAGCACGATCTTGCGCGGGAACTCCAGGAGCACGAGCCAGGGGGTCCCGGAGACTTTCCGGGCAACTGCAAGCTGAGTGCCTGCGCCGGGCCGCTCGTACTCGATCACGGTGGTATCCGACCCGACGCGGACGGGTGGGGCGGCCGTCGCAGACGTCATATCGGTCCACACGTCGCCCGCCGCGTTGCCGACATACAGGGATCCCCCGGAGCCGAGCAGCTGACTCACCTGCTCCCGGGAGGAACCACTCACACGCACCCGCTGGACGACGTACCCCCGAACCCGCTCGCCGGCGACGACCGCGCCGACGATTGTGTACTGTGGGGTATCGGCGACGACCATGAGAGGACCGGCAGCCGCCG
>Ga0209158_1002227_pt1 | contig 12176 bp, 12 predicted proteins | sample GraSoiAngelo_140_FD_185897 | JGI IMG/M metagenome (GOLD analysis project Ga0209158, IMG submission 185897) | Grasslands soil microbial communities from the Angelo Coastal Reserve, California, USA - 14_0929_12_30cm (SPAdes) (version 2) | ecosystem: Environmental > Terrestrial > Soil > Grasslands ...
GTGTCGCAAAGGACCTAGCATTCAACCCCGTCAGTTCTGAACAACGAACACGAGCGAGATAACGAGGGGAGGGCAGAAGGCTGCAGCTTGGCAGCTAGTAACTCAATTCTCGCAAGCTGATCTCGTAGAGCGGATTGGTGTTGGGTGGCGGTGTAACCAGGGCCTTATCCCAATAGAAGTTCGTTCCGCCCTGATCGTCGATGGTCTTTCCGACTATCTGGCCGTAGAAGTTCGACCCGCCTTTCATAGTGATTGCGGAGTTTGGTGCGTTGACCACAGCGAAGTCATTGGTGCCGCCAGTTATGGTCATACCGCCGCTGCCACCATAGTTGATCACGAAATCGCCAGGAAGGTGCGTTGTATTAGCAAAGGTGCCGCCAGTCATATCTAACACAGGCGTAACGCTGGGCTGGCCGGCAAGATTGATAACTACAGGGCCGGTGATGGTCAGGGTGGCGCCACCATTGAAGTTTAAGGTGTTGATGCTGTAAATGGCCGGATGATTGATATCTGTACCACCCGCCAGAGTTACTGCTCCCTTGAGGGTGACGTTGCCGTAAGACCCCGCTGGCAGCGGGTTCGGCATGGTTACGCCCTTAGGTGGATAAGCCGTCTGCGGCGGCAGCGGGTTGGGCAGGGGCGGTACCGGAGGAGTGTACACAGGAGCACCCCCGGTGATAGTGCCATATTTCGGTGTGCCGGTCTTTGAGATCCCATTGGCCGGGCAAGACCCAACTGAACCAGGCAGATTTGTTGATAGGCTTCCATTAATGGCGGTGCTGGTGCCGCCCAAGTTAATGCCGCCATTTGAACCCACGTCTCCGCCCGAATTGACCTGGTTGTTATAGGTTCCCGTCACGGCATTGTAGGTGCCCGTGGACGAGTTGAAGCTGCCCGTGTTCGCGTTGCCGGCTAGGTTAAGTGGCACGGGAGGACCGCAACCAGGTCCCGCGGCGAACATGCCTCCCGGCAGAGTGCCGGATGGAGGTTCTGCGAGCTCTTGCTGGACCACGCGTCGCGCCCCATTTGGCATCACCGCCATGGCGGTGACAAGGTACACGGGAGTGGCGACCGGCGAAAGGTTCGCACATTGGGTCGTTACCGATAGGGGTCCTCCGGCCGCTGCCTTTTCGACAGTCCCATTCCAGCAGACCGGGGAGGTGCTATTGCCGCTGTTGCCATCCACCGGATAGGCAGTGCTGTTATTGCTTTTCAGCGTGACGCGCACCCATTTATATTCCAGCGGGAAGGCAGAGGTTGCATACGCGCTGTTGCTCGCTGAACAGGTGCTCGGCACGCATGTATACCACGTACTGCCGCTGGGAAGCGTCGTGCAACGTTTGTTGGTTGAGGCGCTTTCATACCACGAACCGATTGCTGTGAAATCGTGACATAATTCGTCATCGAAGTAAGGCGAGGTGTTGTCCTTAATATTGGCCACGGATACGCCATTCAAAACATATAGCACGCCACCGGCGCCAGTGGGCAATGCCGTGGGAAGTGACGCATTTATCGTATTAGCATTGGCGAGCAGAATGCGGTCGCGCACTTCTTCTACCCCCGCGCGAGCTGCGAAGTATGCTACCTCTTCGTTTTTGAAGTTGCCGTTGATCGCTGTCTCGGTGGCGGAAAGGTACATCATGCCCGCGGCGACCGCAGTCAGCAACAGCAGGCAGAGAATGGATAACAAGAGCGCAATTCCTTGTTCACGCTGACGATTGATTTTTCGCATGGCATTCCTCTCCTCAATCAGTTGCCGATAGCTACGTTGTTCAATCTGGCCTTGGAAGTAATCGAGGTCACGGGGAAGGTGTTGGTCGCGTTATCGATGAAACTGGGCACCACATTCGCAGTGATCTGAATATTGCGGATGCTGGAACAAGCACTCGCGCTGGTGCATGTTCCCACCGGATTGAGGATTGTTCCATCGGAGTCGAGGGAGGAGAACACGTCGGCGGTCCCGTACGTGGTATATGACCCGGAGCCCGGAAGGCTGATCGTATACGTAGCGTTGCCCGTGCCATCGCCGCTGTTCAGTACTCCATTTACCTCGGTGAAGTACGTTGGAGGAGTGCCAGCCAAGACTTGCGCTTTGGTGATTGCCCCACGTTGCAAAATGCAGGGGCAACCGCCCGAAGGGCCGACGGCCAGTTGCACCCAAACCTGGTAAACCGTGCCTGAGCCGTCCAGATCGGCCTCATACTTGATTTGCGTCGGGCTGAAGTAGATCAGCCCACAAGCCACATTGGCATTGTCCGTGGGGTTGCAGTTGGCGCCAGGAAACGGGTTCACTTTGGGAGCAGGATAACCGACGTTATGGATGTCACGCACCATCTGATCGATGAAGTCGCGTGTCTCCTGCACCGTATCTACCTTCGAACTTTCGACAAAGCTACGCCGTTGCATCTTCGTGATGCCCTGCACCACAACCGCGATGACCGCGGTGACTATTGCAACCGCGATTAACATCTCGATCAGTGAAAAGCCCCGAGCGCGGGACAAGTTGCCTGGCCGACTGCTGTGGGATACAGACACGGATCCTTGCATCTACATTCCTCCGATGCTGCGCAGGTTTGCGGGTGTTATAAATCTGAGGTCGTGGATCGACTGATTCCCCGAAGGGCGCGCGGACGCAAAAACCATGCGCGTGTAACCGCTGGGGAAGGAGATTACGTCCCAGCGGACATCGTAAATCGTCTGACGGCCACCAATGCCGCAGCCCACGCACTTCATTTTGTAGTTTGAGGCAACGCTAGCATAGCTTTGCGTCCAATCGATAATCCCGGCGGACGTGAGCTTGGCGCCATTCCCGCCGTAGGAGCCGCCGCTTCCAGCTCCTTTCGCAGCGCCTAGAGTGTTGATGGTCCAGACTGTTCCCGCGCAATCCGTAATAGTCAGAGACGCACTTTGATTCGCTAGCTGACTGTCGATCTGCTCGATTATGTGTTCAGCCAGCATAGTCGAGCGGGTGTCGGCACCCGAGCGGTTATTGGTGTACATGGAAGCAGCCAGCAGGCTAAACAATCCCCCCAGCCCTATGGCCAGCACAATCATGGCGATCAACGTTTCAATCAGCAGGGAACCGCGTTCGCCGCTCGGCGGCCACGGAGCAGTGCGAATTTGTGTGGAAGTCCGCATATGGTTTAGTTCAATGGCGACCAGGTTGAACTCTTGGTGTCATAAGCCCACTCACGAATTCTGGCCGCGGGATTCAGGGTTACAGCTTCCCATCGATTGTTTTGCGTGTTCTGAATAAACAGGAGATAGGAAACCGGGCTTCCTGCATTAAGATAAGGGCACGCGCTCCCGGACACCACGCATGGGAGGCCGCGCGGACCGAAGATCGGGATCGCACTAGATTGGAGCGAACCCTGTGCGACTGGTCCCGACGGCAAGAACTGCGCCTTTAAATTGGCGAGCGCCGGGCCGGCCGATTGTGCCTTATACGTGACACCGGAAGCAAATACCATCATGGGTTCTCCAGTGTCGTAACTGGCGTTCTTGTTTATGTCTACATACGCTATCGGGTCACCGGATAAGGTCTGGGTCCGGATTTGGTAGTACGTGTCGTCTTGAACAGCCCGCATACGCGCTCTCTGCAGCAGGTTGGCGTAATCTGTCGCCGAAGAACTGAGATGAATTTGATTGACCGCATTCGAAACCAGGGGCAATGCCATTGCCGCAGCGATCATGCTGATGGCAACCACAATCAGCAGCTCGATCAACGAGAAACCGAGATTGCATTTTCTAGCCGCGTTGCCAGACGTCATTGAATGCCTCGTAAGAAGAAGACGTGCCTTGCTGAAACTATCTAAACTGCCATCTGTAATCATTAAAGGTAGCTATGATAGGCACGGCGGGGAAGCTAACGAACGTACCCAGAGGACGTTCACCAAAGTAACAAACCAAAAGCTCTAGTTTCTGGGACTTGCACTTGTTACTAACGATGGCTGTATGTTCTAGAGCGGACGATTTCCGCCTTGACACTAACTTACTGGTACGCGATATTCATCTATGAGATCTGCTTCCGGCAGGTCTAATCCCCAGCTATCGTTGCCCACGGCTTCCAGCCCGACCTGGTACTCGCGGGTTCCCTCCATCGCCTTGACCCAAACCACCCGGAACTTCAGCTTGCGCTGGTGATACTGGAGCGTGAGTTTGTCGCCCGCTTTCAGGGGATGACGGACCGCCCCTAGTCGGGCGCCATCCGGGGTGATGTCGAGCGTGTGCGCTAGCTCGCTGATCAGATTATTGGCGGCGTCCCGCCCGGATACTTTCACCGGCAGGACCATCTTGATTCGTTTGTGGCGCCGTTTTCCTATGCTGGTTTCTAAGCGGGTTGCCATGAGCCCTCGAAGAGATTCTTCTTTCTGTTCGTCGCACTCCAGAGGCCATTCGGCTTGAACGGTGGTTTCCGCGTCGGAGGAAGCAAAATCAGTCAGTTACAGAATCATCCGCAGAGACCAACCCGCGCGAATGACAGATTTTGTCACATGATTTTCATGCTTTGTCACAGTTCGAGGGGCACCGATTCGGAGATCACGGGCGTGATGCAGGATCAATCGCTTGGTCCCAATATATCCACAGAACACGCGAGAACAATGCGATGAAAGGCGCGGCTGGCAAGAACAATAAGACAGCCGAGATCACGGACTTCCGTATCGACCAGTGCAGGAGAGCCCAAAGCAGCCCGGCCAGTCCAATGATGAAGATCAAAGCCAAGCCGTAACTGATGTACATCGCGCCCAGAAAGTACCCTTCCTCGCGCTCGAACTTAAGATCACAAACCGGGCAGCGCTCGTTCATCTTTACAAAGCCGCGAAAGATGGAGGATCGAAAAATTGCGCCTGAGTGGCATCGCGGACACTTCTGATGAAGTATCGCCGAAATGGTCGAGGAATGGCTCTCCGCTTTCATTAGAGATTGGAATTCAGCGGTGGGGCAGCTTTTGGATCAGGTTCTCGCAGACTAGTGTTTCAGCGCTTCCAGTGCCCTAGCGAAGTATCCCTTGCGGCATTGCACTTTGAGGCCGTGCTTTACGGGGATCACCTCGACCGGCCGGTATTTTCCATCTGGATCAAAGTTCGCTGGCTGGTAGCCCAAAGCATATTGATTGCGCAGTGCCTTTTCAATCTGGCGAAATGCTTTCGTCAACTGACTTTCATCACGAGCGGGCAGAATGTGTCCTCCAGTGGGTCCGGTAAGCAAATCCAGCACGGCCTCGCCTTTTGGATAAGGATCAACTATCAAATCGTTCGTGCTAAGCGCGAACACGAGAACTTCGGCTCGTGCGGCGGCTTCTTGGGCGTCGTGCATGAACGTGCGGCTGGCGGTGTCCATACCATCGGTAATAAGGATGATGGCGCGACGGGTGATTTGCGTTTCAGGCGCGTTCCTCAGCCTATTACACGCGAAAATCACCGCGTCATACAGGGCTGTGTTGCCGCCCGCCTTAATCGATTTCACCGCCTTTGCTAACGCGCGAACGTCATCGCTGAAGTCATGCACCTGGTGCACTCGCCCATCGAATGAGACTACAAAAGCCTTGTCCTTGCCAGGCCGAACGATGTCTTTTAGAAATTCGCTGGCAGCATTTTGCTCGAACTGAAAACGATGCTTAATGGAATCACTAGCATCAATCAGCAGAGCCACACGCAACGGAAGATCGCTTTGCTGTTGAAAAAATCTGAGCTGTTGCGGAGGCGCGTGATTATCGAGGACTTGAAAATCATTCGCGTCGAGGTTGCTGATGAAGCGGCCTTTTTTGTCGGTGACGGTGAACGCGAGATTTACTTCATCCACGCGCTTGGAGATAACTATGCCGCTGGAACTCGTTATCCCGCGCGCCTCTGCTAGTGCGGTGGCAGGCGGATAGTAAGCCTGAGCGCATCCGGCGGTGCTTAATCCAGCAACTTGCAAAAAAATAGCGAGTACGATAGCTGAGATCCTGAACAGGAAGTCGGAGCGCATGCACACCTCGCGTTAGCGCGAGAGCCAGATCGTACCGTCAGGCCAGGAATGCCTTGTTGCTGGAGACATTCGGGAAGCATTGATCGAAAACCGGTGAGCAGGCCTTGAAGCCGCAATGCCGTTTCGGTCACCACAGGGTGAGGGAAGATTCGAATCGGCTTCCGCGCGCCGACTACGATGCCCATTCTCGTTTGTGTGTTGCACCCGCTTCGTTAAATGGATTCCTTACGTGGAGGTCCGGCGACGGCGCAGATTCGAGCGGGATTGCCCCGATTCCGGTGCAACTGTCGTTGTTTTCCTCTAAGACTGCTGGCCCAATTTGCGGGAGAACGCATTTCAGATTCTGCAGAGAGGGTTGTGGACAAATTCCTGGTCGCGCGGGCTGCGTTCACTTTGCCGAAGGAGTCTGGGAACGTACTGGGGGGAGAAGTGGAGAGGCGGACTGCAATGCAGGCAGTGCAGCCTTGTCTTTGATCCCTTCTCCCTCGACGATCGTATAAATAAAATCAGCCGGAATGTTGCTCAGCGCTTCTACTCTGCCGCTGGGCCACCGGATTTCTACTTCGGTCATCATGGTTTCTGCGCCTAACCCGAAGTGCAGGCGGGGATCGTTCGAGGAAAGATAACTGACTCCGGCTCGGACTTCGCTGAATTGGACCAGTTTCCCGGCTTTCACCGTGACCCGCGCCCCAATTGCCATCTTGTTACTTTTTGTTCCGATCAGCTTGAACAGCACCCGATGGTTACTGTTCCTACTTTGATTCAGCAGCAGCGTGGGTGGACCGCCCACGTTCACCATCACGATGTCGATATTGCCGTCATTATTTATGTCTCCAAACGCCGCCCCCCGCCGGCTTTCCGCCGGAATATTCGAGAGTGTGCGAGAGACATCCTCGAACGTGCCGTCGCGATTATTGCGGAATAGCTGCATAGGCTGGCGATAGGAAGGGCCGCCTGGGATCGAATCCACCTGCGGATAGACATGCCCGTTGGCCTGAAAAACATCCAGCCAGCCGTCGTTATCCACGTCGAAGAACGCAGTGCCCCAGCCAACGTAGGGGAACGTCGGCTGGGCCAGTTTAGTGGGGCCGCTCACATCGGAAAAACCGTCTTTCCCTAGATTTCGATACAACGTGCTCGGCTGCTCGGTGAAGTTAGTGACGAACATCGACAGGCGCCCGTTGTGCAGATAATCACCCCAATCCACCCCCATTGAGCCTTGCTCCTGGCCATCACCGCCTAGGGCGATGCCGGATAGCATTCCGATTTCTTCGAATGTGCCATCATGTTTGTTGCGGTATAGAAAATTCGGCCCAGCGTCGTTGGCTACGTACAGATCCGGCCAGCCGTCATTATCGTAATCACCCCAGACCACTCCTAAACCGTAATAGCGATTCGGATCATCGACACCAGCCTTCTTTGAGACTTCTTCGAACGTGCCATCGCCGCGATTGTGGAAGAGCAAATCCGACTCGCCAATCATTCCCCAAGGCCCGCATTGCACAAGGATTCCTTTGAAGCGGCAGTTTTTCTCGTCGCTGCCGAAGGTGGGCAGCTTATCCATATCGAAATGCACGTAGCGCGCGACAAACAGATCGACGTGCCCATCTTTGTCATAGTCTGCCCAGGCTGCGCCCGTGCTGAATCCGCCTGCTGCTACGCCAGCCTTCTCAGTAACATCTTCAAATTTGCAATTGCCCAGATTGTGATAGAGCGCATTTCCGCCGTAGCCGGTCACGTAGATATCAGACAGGCCGTCATTGTCATAATCGGCGGCAGCGACGCCCATTCCCCAGCCCTTGCGGTTGAGTGAGGCGATTTTCGTGATGTCACTGAATTTGAAATCAGCTTCTTGATGGTAAAGCGTGATCATAGGGTCGCCGCCCTGGCGGAAGCGATCTATGGTCGAGCCATTCACCGTGATGATGTCGAGCTTGCCGTCGTTGTCGCAGTCGATCAGTCCGGCGCCGCCGCTCATGGATTCGACGATGTATTTTTTTTCGGGAGTTGAGATGTGGGATACAGTCAATCCGGCTTCTTTGGCGACATCTTTGAACTGCGGCAACGGGAGTTTGGGAGCCGGGGTTTGCGCTGACGCGACTAGCGAAAGAAATAGGCCTAAAACGAGGAGTTCGCGCATGGGCGAGGATTTTCGTGATTATAGTTCAGAATTTGCAGGGCACACCAAAGCAGCGTAAGGCTCATATTTTGCAACCTAAGCTGTTGGAGCCAGTCAGCGCGACGTGATTCTAATCACGGGCGTTGGTGACGAGCATCATGGCTGTGCTAACCGGCGTTTGGCAACCTACGCTGTGAGAGGTGGTTTATGCCCCATACCGATCACGAGATCTTGGCAAGCCTGAAATTTGAGCTGCGGTTCCTGGAGGATGGCGGTTACGGTCGATCTCCGCGCACCCTGTGGCGTCCACAATTTATTTTCGAGGATTCGCCGAGCTGTTTGAATTTTAATGACCCCGCCCGCCCGCACCCATGTAACGAATGCATGCTGATGCAGTTCGTACCGGAAGAGAATCGGGAACTTAATTCACCGTGCCGATTTATTCCACTTAACGAAAAAGGGCAGACGGTCGATTACTTCTATCGTTGCGGAACGCAGCCCGAACTGGAAGAAGCCCTAGCCGGTTGGTTGCGCCGCGAGATCAAACGACTGGAAGGGCAACTGGTGATCGAGGCCTCAGCGGAAGAAGAAAAAGAGCTTGCCAGATTGGCAGAAACTTAGGTGGCGGATTTTTAGGCGAATCGCGGGTGATGCGCGCTGGAACTGAATCTGGCTCCAGATAAACAGTGTCACAGCCGCGCAAGCGGCAAGTAGGCGCCGGGTGCTTTGTTATAATTTTGTGAGCACTCTGAGGCGCTATCGTCTAGGGGTTAGGACGGAAGATTCTCAATCTTCAAACCCGGGTTCGATTCCCGGTAGCGCTACCAATTTTCTTTCAATCACTTACAACATTTCCTGACACGGTTGCTTCAGGCGACTGTGGCCACTTTTGTGACCAACTATTGCACAGCTTCCACAGGCGTCGTTGACAATCGGTTCCGCCGCTCGATCGCTTCCCTGATCTGCTGCACGTTGGAGTGCGTGTAGATGCGTGTGGTATTCACCGACCCATGCCCCATCGCATCCATCACCGCCATCACGTTGCCTGTGCCTTCCATCGCATCGGTCGAGAAACGATGACGCGCGCAGTACAGAACGACAGATTCGGGAATGCCCGCCAACCGCTTGGCTTCGAGCCATTGCTTCGAAACCTCACGGTCGGTGATGTAGCCGGACTGGGCTCGCTTCGAGGGAAAGACCCATCCTTCGTTCACGCCTTCCTTGCGCGCCACGAGTGCTACGTTGACGCGCTCGGTGAGCGGGACGTAACGCCGGGATTTTCGGGACTTGCCACGCGGGTTGAAGATCAGCCCTTTGTCCCAGTGGATGTTTTCCCAGCGCATGCGGAAGATCTCGCCTGGACGAAGACCGGAATCCAGCATGATCAACAGCACCGTTCGAAACGGCTCCCAGCCCACACGCGACTTCCTGCCTTTCCCGGTAAGACGCGAGCCCCCGGTAACCGCCAGCAGCCGCTGCTCCATCCACGGCTCGATCAACTCTTCCCGCCCCTGTTCCTCGACGAGTTTGACAATCGGAACGGTAGAGAGCAGCTGCCACTCTTGCGCCTTTTTCAGCATGCGCCGAAGCGTGCGCAGAGCGTTGTTGGTGTTCGCGGCGGACGATCCCTCGATCGTCAAAGCGTGATCCGCCGTGATGTGATCGAGCTTCATACCAGCGATGGATGTGGACTCCAGGAGTTGCCAGCCCACCCGGTAATACCTGCGGGTTGGCGGTTTTGGCGGACGGTCCGCCGGCAGCGACTCCAGCCATTTAAAAAAGCGGTTCGAGAGGCCGGCCAGCGTAGGAACTTTTCTGCTCCACGGCAAACGACCGTCTTCCAGTAACCGCGCGAGCACCAGCGCCTCTACCTTTTTGGCTTCCGCCTGCCGGGAGGTCTTGCAACTTCCGCGGTAGCGTCTGCCATTCCAGCGAAACGCGAAGTGCCGTGTATTTCCTCGTTTAAAGAGCGACACGTTTTTCCTCCATTGCCGCTCTCGCTTTTGAGACACGCAGGTTGCGCTCGATGAACTTCTCCAGCGCGAGAGCATCATATCTCACCAAGCGGCCGAGTTTTACATAATTTGGCCCGTCGCCCGAGACGCGCCAGTAACGTAGCGTGTTAATGCTCACGCTCAACCGCCTCGACACTTCCTGCTCATCTAAGAGCTGAATGTCTGCCATTTCGCTTTGCCCTCGTTCTCGACCTCTGATTACAGGTTTGCTCGTTGATATCCAAAAAAATTGTCCGCAACCAGCAAGCCTCAATCGCGGTCGGATCCGCGGCTGGAACGATACTTATGCTGTTTCTCAGATTCGGTCAAATAGCTTCCTCTCATCTCGCTCGTGAAGTTTTGCGCGTCGCTCGTTGCGTTGAAAGAAACCCGTTCCGGCAGTGATTTGACCGAAATTTCATTCGGGATTACGTTTCTGACGCTCGCGAGAAAAAATCCGTCTCGTGCTCAGGAGTTGATCGTGTTTCTCTCGGTCGAAGATCTCAGTGAACGGCTTCGGGACACCGGCTATATCGCCGATCCCATAGCCACCTCGACCGTTTACCTGGCGGCGGAGCTTCATAAGCCGGTGTTGTTAGAAGGTCCAGTTGGTAGCGGAAAAACGCAACTGGCGTATGCAGTTGCCGAGGCGGCAGGAACCTCTGTCAACGCCTGCAATGTTACGAAGGCGTCAATGAAGAGAAGGCCATCGGCAAGTTCGATGAAGCGTTGCAGAGGCTTTCGGTCGAACTCAAGTCCAAGTCCGACGGCATTGATTGGGAGTGCCTGCGCACGGAATTGCACGGCCAGCAGTTTTTCAGCGCTGGTCCGCTATTGCGTGCATTGCAGTATGAAAACCCTTGTGTCCTGCTGATCGACGAGTTAGATAAGGTGGACCACGCGTTTGAGGCCTTATTGTTGGAGTTACTCAGCGTATGGCAGATCAGCATTCCGAAGCTAGGTACGATTCGGGCTAAGAGCATCCCGTTTGTTGTGCTTACGTCCAACGAGGAAAGACACATCGGGGACCCACTGCGTCGCCGCAGCTTTTACCTGCGGGTCGAACATCCAACAGCAGAACGCGAGGCCGAGATTGTCGCGCTGAGAACGCCGGATTCAAGCCACGAGTTCCATGCGGGAATGGCGGGGCTTGCCAAAGCGCTGCGTGGGTGGAGCCTGGAGAAACCACCGTCTGTCTCGGAGATCCTCGATCTCGCGCAGGCGCTCAAGGTACTCGGCGCCGATCGAGTCACGGCAGAGATGAGAGATGTTCTACTGCCCTTGCTAGCCAAGACTGAAGCCGACAGGCGCAAGCTGCTGTTGCGAGATGGATTCGCCAGTATCGTTTACGACGCTAATCAGCACACCAGTGAAGCTTTGAGGGAGGGTACCGCATGAGGCGAGTTCTCATTTGCGCGCAAGCTGATCTACGTGCGAAACGTTTCTGCCAGTGCTCAGGCTCGCGAAATCAATAATCTAGCACCGGAACTGGGATTGGGTCTTTCCACGGGGACGCGGTTGCGTGCACGCTTGGAATCAGCCGCCAGCACGGCAGTGCGCACACCGGTTCTGGCTGTGATCGAGTACAACTATGAGCGAGACGGAGAGATTATCGTCCCTGCGGGAGCAAAAGCGGTTGGCCACATCCGGAGTGGAGATCGTTCAGGTTACGTTGACATCCAGTTCGATTCTCTGCTGATGCCGGATGGTGCAGTCGTTCCCATCGAAGCCGCCGCCACGGACTTGGACTTGCGGCCGCTCAAAGGAAAAGTTGAGGGTAAGAACACGGGGAAGAATGTCCTGGTTAGATCGCTGTCGGGAATCGGCCAAGCTGGCGCGATGTTGGTGGGGCAACGCAGTCTGAACCAGCCATTGAACGAGTCGGATCTAATACGGGAGCGCGTCGGCAGCAACATCGGCGAGGCTGGAGATGAGGAGGTTTCTCGATTAGCAGTAAACCGGCACAGCAGATCCGATGCCGAGGCGCACAGCAACAGCGCCCCAGGCGGCGCTTCCCACCGCGACTGCTCCCTGGAAAACCAATGTGGAAATGGCGAGCACGCGAGCCCGCACCCAGTCGGGCGTGTGATTCA
>Ga0209158_1002235_pt1 | contig 12125 bp, 5 predicted proteins | sample GraSoiAngelo_140_FD_185897 | JGI IMG/M metagenome (GOLD analysis project Ga0209158, IMG submission 185897) | Grasslands soil microbial communities from the Angelo Coastal Reserve, California, USA - 14_0929_12_30cm (SPAdes) (version 2) | ecosystem: Environmental > Terrestrial > Soil > Grasslands ...
CTACTAGGGCCTCCCGCGGAAAATACCAACCGACATCTCATGACGTTCGCGCGCACGCTGCCAGCAAACAGAATTGGACAGCATGCTGCCACGCCACGCCATTGACGAGACGGACCTCCCCCGGTATCATCCGCGCAATCCCAGGTCAAATTGGCGAGAGAGGTTTGCTATGTTAAAGCGAGCGTGTCTTGTTCTGTTCATCAAAACTGGTTTATTGTTTGGCGCCGCCCCATTTGTTCGGGCCCAGCAGCCGCCGACGAATCCTGAGGTTTACAGCCAACTGCAGTTTCGCTACATCGGGCCAGTCGGGAATCGCACTACCGCGGTCACCGGAGTGCCGGGCCAGCCTTACCTTTATTACGTGGGAGCGGCGTCGGGCGGAATCTTCAAAACCACCGATGGCGGCATCCACTGGGAGCCGATTTTCGATGCACAGCCGGTGTCGTCGATTGGATCTTTGGCGGTGGCGGGGAGCGACGCGAATGTGGTTTGGGCAGGCACCGGAGAATCGTTCATCCGGAGCCACATATCGGTTGGGAGTGGAATTTACCGCTCGCTCGATGCGGGGAAGACCTGGACAGCCATGGGGCTGGAGAAAACGGGGCGCATTGGAAACGTCATCATCGATCCCCACCATCCGGAAATCGTGCTGGCCTGTGCACTGGGACACGCTTACGGTCCGCAGCCCGAACGCGGGGTCTTCCGCACCACCGACGGCGGAAAAAGTTGGGAGCGCGTGCTGTTTGTGAACGAGAAAACGGGCTGCTCGGACCTGGCCATGGACCCAGGCAATCCGCATATCTTGTTTGCCGGGATGTGGCAAGTCGAGATCCATACCTATGGCCGGACGAGCGGAGGGCCCGGGAGCGGATTATTCAAGTCCACCGACGGGGGCGCAACGTGGAAACGTCTAGAAGACCACGGGTTGCCGAAGCCGCCGGTCGGGAGGATTGCGGTGCGCGTGGCGCAACGCGACTCCGAGCGTGTCTATGCTTTGATTGAGACCGGCGACGGTGTGCCCATCGACGGGAAGACCACCCAGAGCGGGCAACTGTGGCGTTCCGATGACGGTGGGGAAAACTGGCAATTGGTGAATTCCGACCGACAAATCCGGGGACGGACGCACTACTACACGCGAGAAGAGATCGCGCCGGACAATGAGAACGAGGTGTATTTCTTTTCGGCAGCTTTTTCAAGAACGCTCGACGGTGGCCACACGCTGACCAACATGCCCGCGGGCCCGGGAGGGGACAACCACGAAATGTGGATCGATCCTACGAACGGAGATCGCATGGCGGTAGTGAATGACGGAGGCGTGAGCATCTCGGTGAATCGGGGCCACACGTGGGACCACGTTCAATTGCCGATAGCACAGATCTATCACGTAACCGTGGACGATCAGATTCCTTATTTCGTTTACGGCAACAAGCAGGACGGTCCATCTTACCGCGGGCCGAGCAATAGCTTGCAGTTCGCGGGCTTTGGGGGCGGTGGAGGCGGTGGAGGACAAATCCCGCGCAGTGTGTGGCATCCGGTCGCAGGGAGCGAAAGCGGTTTCGCGACACCGGATCCTGTGGACAACAACATCATTTGGTCCAGCGGCACGGGGTCCGGGAGCGTCGGGGGAGCGATGGCGCGCTTCGACGAGCGCAATCGACAGGCGCGCGACGTCGAGGTGTGGCCCGAAGATGTCTCCGGGGCCAGCGCCGCAGAAGTGAAGTACCGATTCAACTGGGAATTCCCGATCACCATTTCTCCACACGACCACAATAAGGTTTACGTGGGCAGCCAATATGTCCACGTGACCACAGACGGCGGGAATAGCTGGCAGATGATAAGTCCTGACCTGACGCGAAACGACAAGAGCAGGCAACAAATCTCCGGTGGGCTCACGCCAGACAACATCGGCGTGGAGTATGCGGGGACGGTTTTCGCCATCGCCGAGTCGCCGAAGGAGGCCGGGGTGATCTGGGCAGGCACCAACGACGGACTGGTGCAAATCACGCGTGACGGGGGAAAGAGCTGGAGTGACGTCACCAAGAATATTCCGAACCTGCCGGAATGGGGAACGGTGAGCAACATTGAAGCCTCACGATATGACGCAGGCACGGCTTATATCACCGTGGATTTCCATCAAATGGACAATCGCGATCCGTTCGCGTATGAGACGAGAGATTACGGGCGGGTCTGGACGGCGATTACCAAAGGAATTCCCCACAGCATGCTGAGCTATGCGCACTGCATCCGCGAAGATCCAGTGCGAAAGGGACTGCTGTACCTAGGGACAGAAAACGGGTTATACGTTTCGTTCGATGACGGGAAAAACTGGCAGCCACTGCAGAACAGTTTACCGCACGCGCCGGTGTACTGGATCGCGGTTCAAGAGCGCTTTCATGATTTAGCGTTGGCCACCTACGGGCGCGGTTTCTGGATCCTGGATGACCTTACACCATTGCAACAGCTGACGGCGGAAGTGCTGGCGTCGAACGCTCATTTGTTCGCGCCGCGCGCCGCTTACCGTTTCCGGCCCGTAGCGCAGCCGGCCGCAGTTTTCTATGACCCCGCGGCGGGTCACAATCCCCCTTTCGGCGCCGTACTCAACTTCTATCTCAAGGCCAACCTCGGTGAAAAGGACCGTGCTCGCCTGACCATCAGCGATGCAAGCGGCAAAGTGGTGCGGGAAATCGAGTGCCGGCCAGCCAGACCCGAAGGCGCGCGGCCAGCCGCGGGGCCAGGCGGCCCCGGAGGCGCCGGACGTGGAGAGGGCGGCCCGGACGCCCGACCCTGCGAAGCGAAGGCCGGCATCAACCGCTACTGGTGGGACTTGCGGTGCGAGCCGAGCAGGGAGATCAAGCTGAGGACCACGCCACTCTACGCACCGGATGTCACTGTGGGGCCTGAGGGTTGGCGGCCCGCTCCCGGGGCGGGACGCATTTCCTTGCTTGCTCCGCCAGGGACGTACACGGTGACGTTGGCCTGGGGTGAAGAAAAGTTTAGCCAGAAGCTCAGCGTGCTGAAGGATCCGCATTCAAGTGGCTCGGAAAGCGACATCCAAACACAGACACAATTACTGACCGCGCTGAGAGAAGAGATGAACACGATTGCCGACAGCGTCAATCAAATCGAGTCGGTGCGTGCGCAGATCGGAGCCCTGGAGAAGGAATTGGGAACGGACGATAACGCGCAAGCGATCCGCAAGGCGGCCGAGGATCTAGCGGAAAAACTCGTGGCCGTCGAGGGGAAAGTGTTGCAGCTCAAGGCCACCGGCCGAGGGCAGGATGACGTGCGCTGGGCGCCCATGCTACTGCAGAAGATCAACTACTTGGCGAGCGCCGTGGGGTCATCTGATTTTCCGCCCACCACGCAGCAAGTGGCGGTGAAGGAAGAGTTGAATCGGCAGGGCGAACAATACGCGCAAGAATTCCAGCAACTCCTGGCCAAGGATATCGCGGCCTTCAATACCATGCTTCGAGAGCGGAACGTTTCGAACATCATCGCCAAGACGCCTTAAGTGGAGAATATTTGACAGCTACACGGTTTTGCAAGGACCAAGGCCGAGCACTGACCAGGAAGAAAAACCAGACCATGCGAATTGCCCCGCAGACGGAAATCTTTATCTCTCAGCATCAAGAATCTAAAGCCGCTAAGCGGCGATAGACCCGTTACCGGTGGGGTCACCCGGATTTCGCGAGACTTCGCGGCACTTGCCGTGAGCTAGGGCGCGTGGTCGAGAATGGCTTCCGCGCGGGGATCCCAATAGAGCTTCTTGCCGGACCAATAGGCTTGTGCCGCCATGATGCAGGCCACTGAATGCGCATATCCGTGGTGGACCGTGGCGTTCGGTTGTTTGCGGCTTCGCAAGCAATCCAGCCAGTTGGTCATGTGCGAGGGATCCTCGTCCCCTATAAACGTTGGCGGAAGTGACTTATCGTCGCTCAGAGTAACGTCCTTCACCGCTCGCCGGCTGTCAACGGTGGGATCGTCTTCGTGATTTCCTTTCTCTTCGACCATCTGCCATCGCGGACTGCCTTCGCCTCCGTGATTGATCAGCGTGGCATTCTTTCCCATGATCCGCGTAAAACTGGGCGCGTCATTGCCAAAACTCGTCGCGTAGCTCACCAGCAAGCCGCTCGAATAGGTGAACAGCGCTTGGAAGGTGTCGGGGTTCTCCCGCCCATCGTGCCAGGCAAAAACACCGCCATTGGCCACGACTGAGGCCGGATACTTTTCGTCCAGAAAAAAGTGGCACAAGTCGATGCCATGACTCATCCACTGGTCGGGGATGCCGCTGGAAAAATCCTTGTAAAGACGAAATTCGAAGTACAGCTGAGGATCAAACGGCCGGGACGGCTTGCCCATCAACCAGGTTTGCCAGTCGGTATCCTGCTCGCGGATCATCTTCACTTCGGGACGCCCGCGCCAGCGTGGTCCGTGATAGTTCCACTCAATCTCATATTTGGTAGCTTCGCCGAGAACTTTGGAGCGAACCAAGTCGCGCACGGCAATCTGATAGCGTTCGCTGCGGTGCTGCGTGCCAATCTGAACAATGAGATTCTTCACGAGCACCGCATCGCGGGCCGCTTTGACCTCTTCGAGAACGTTGCCCATAGGCTTTTCGCAGTAGGTATCTTTTCCGGCCCCGGCACTCATCTTCAGCAGCGGTGAGTGCGAGTGCTCGGGCGTGGAGATCAGCACTGCGTCCACATCCTTTAGCGCCAGCAACTCCTGCGGATGCCGAAGCGCCCGGGGTGCTTTGCCATAGAACTGCTGATTGGCGGCCATCGCTCGTTCGACATTGTGAGTCCACAAATCGCAGACTGCCGTCATCTCCACATTCTTTTGATCTTTGAGAGACGCCACAATGCCATCGAGTTCGCTGCCGCGATTGCCGACCCCGATATGCCCGAGCGAGATCCGGTCGTTGGCCCCCGCGATGCGCGTGTAGGACAGCGCCGTGCTGCTCAATGCCGCACCTCCAGCCGCCACAACCGCGCCCTTGTGCAGAAATTCCCTCCGGTTGATTTTAGGGTCTGAGCTGTCCATGGGCTCCTCCTCTGTGGTTCGATTATGGCCACCACCCTACCCCGCTTTCTAAGGGCAGGTCAATCAGGCAGTCCCAGCATTTTGCCCAGCGTTCCGCCCATAATCATCTTGCGCGTACGCTCCGGAACATCACAGGCATCGAACATAGCGTGGTATTGATTCGCCACGGATTCGATCTCATTCAGGTCCGTGTCTGATCCAAAAACGATCTTGATGAAGGCGTTCGGATCGTTGTTCGGTGTTCTTACATTCCATTCCGCACTGTGCCATTCTGTGGCCGACCACCAAAAGATCTTCTGAAATTCCGCGAGCCGTCCATGCATTTTGGTCAAGGTCGAACCACTGAGGTCAAAAAATACGTTCGGATTCCAGCGCGCGATCTCCGCCGCCCATTCATATTCGGGATTGCCACAGTGTGCGCCGAGCACGGTGATCTTCGGAAAACGCCGGGCAATCTCCTCGAGATAAATCGGACGCATCCGACCCGACGCTACATCTTCCGGTTCATCGAAATGTTCTCGCAACACGATGCCAGTGTGAAACAGGACGATCCAGCCGTACCGATTTGCCAGCTCGTACAAGGGAAAATACGAGGGATCATTGTAGGGCTTCTTCACAAATTCCATTTCGCCGAGGCCTCGGTAGCCCATGGCATGCAGCTCTTCTGCCTGCTGGACCACGTCCGGAGCGTCGAGGTCAACGAAGCCGAAGGGAACAATCTGTCGGGGATGCTGTTTTGCGGCTTCGGCAACAACCTTGCGATTTCGAAAGGGAGTGAGCAAACAGGCTGTTAGATTCAAGCGCTCCGAGAGCTTCAAAAGGTCGGAAATGAAATTGGCCTTCTTTTCGTCAAAATGCACATGCATATCGACGATGCGAGTTGGGTAGACGTGCGGCGCGGCCTGCTCCGGCAAGAACGCATGGAACGGAACGGCCTGCCGGGAGGCCCATAACTGTGGCATAACTGCGGCGGCGCTGGCGGTGCCAAGAAACTTTCTTCGTGACACTCGATCCTTCATTTCGATCGCTCCATTTCTGAGGGCCTACCGGCGGCGCAAATAATGCAGCCCCGTACCCAATTTAGAAATCACCAGATCAGCTTTAGCGCGAACTGAAGTTCACGGTTGTCGGCGGCGGTGCTGGTGATGGTGTTGAACGAGCCGCCGGCGTCCACGAACGGGTTGGGCATCGAAAAGATGGGATGATTCAGGAAGTTGAAGGCTTCAAACCGGAACTGCAGTTTCAGCCGCTCCGTAATGGTGGTGGTCTTCATGGCGCTGAAGTCCATGCTCACGTACTTTGGTCCCCGCAAAATGTTGCGCCCGGCGTTACCGAAGACTTCCTGGTCGGTAGGTTGTGCAAGAGCAGTGGCGTTCCACCAATCGAGAATTTGTTTGGGGCCATCGTTAGGATTTCCTATGACCTCGCAATAGTCTTGTTCGAAGTTAACTTGATTGACGGCCGCATCACTGGCAGTGAGGCAGGACGCTGGCAAACCGGTTCGCACAACGCTGATGCCTCCAATCTGCCAGCCCCCCAACACTTTGTCCACGGGAGCAGACCAGTTCGTGCCCCAGCGCCGGCCTTTGCCGAAGGGAAGTTCGTATAGCACGCTGTTCACCCAGTTAATCTTGGCGTCAAAAACGGACGGTCCATAATCCAGCTTGAGGTCGTAAGTGTGCGGAGTGGCCATGCCATAACTGCCGCCGTCCCGTGTGGCTGAGGCCGTGTCCAGTGCCTTGGACCAAGTAAAGGAACTCAGGAACGAAAGACCCTGCGAGAAGCGCTTTTCCACTTTTGCCTGCAACGAGTTGTAGTTGGCGGACGTGGCGTTTTCGAATAAATTGAAGTAAGAACCCAGTGACGCGATTTTTTGCGGCAGATAAGTTACCGGTTGTATGACTTTATCCCCGCTCATCACCGGAAATGTTTGGTTTTGATCGGTCAAGTGCGGTAAGTGCGTCGACGCCGAACCCACATAGGCAACCTCCAAGGTCAGATTGGGCGCCAATTGTTGCTGGATTCCCAAGCTCCATTGTTGGACGCGCGGGGTTTTCAAATGCGGATCGACGGTGAACATGGAAGGCTGGATGATAACTTGCCCGGTATTTTGGAAAATCTGGTCCACGATCGAAAATTGACCCTTGCGGATAAACTTGGCCGAGCGCGGAGCATTGCGCGCAAAGTCAAACCAGGGATCGGCGTTCATCGGTGAATAAAAGATCCCCGCGCCACCGCGGATCACGGTCTTGTTCTGCCCCAACGCAGGTGTCCAGGCGAATCCAAATCGCGGCGACCAGTTGGTTTTGTCCGTGAACACCAGGTTATGGCCCAGACGGTTGTCGCGCACAAACGGTAGATAGGTGGGCGATGCTGGGTCGGTGTCAAACTGCACGCTGGGAAAGTCTTGGTAGGGATCACCAGAGCCCGGTCTCACGATGACCGGTTGGGGTCCGCTGAAATCCACGTTGACCATGGAGTCCTTCAAATCATGCCAATAGGGTGCCACTTCGTAACGCAAGCCGAAATTCAGCGTTAGGTTTCGCGACCGCTTAAAGTCGTCTTGAATGTAATAGGCCTGCGTCCAGCGGAACAGGTGGACATGCGAGTCTCCCGTGGCTACCTCGGAATCGTTGCTGATGCCCAGCAGCATGGAAGCGAGCGAGAGCCCGCCCGATCCGTCGAGCGCCGCGGTCGCATCAATGGGATTATTGAAGGACGCCCGGGCAAGATTGTGGGACAGCAGGTTCAGATTCTCGTGGCGGAAATCCACTCCCGCCTTTATCACATGACGCCCCCTGACCAGCGACCAGTCATCACCATATTCGTAGGTGGTCTGAACTTTTCGCAGCGGGTGGCCGAAGGCATCCTCTCCGAGGCTCTCAAAGTTGTCCCCCGCTCCGTTGAAGCTCGGCGTTCCAAAATCGATGGGGTCGCTCGAAGCGCCCTGTATGCCTAGTTGCCCGACAACATTCGTCTTGCCGGAAAGCGGACCTACTCGGCTGCCTTCCGCGCGCACGTAATTCGCTTTGACCTCGTTCACCATGTTTGCGCTAATCGTCCAAGTGTGATGCAAGGTGGCCGTCTCAGTTTTCACGGATTCGGTCAAATCCCGGATGGGCATTACATTGTTATTTACCGCGTCCTCCTTACCCCACGAATACCTTCCCCACAGACTCATGTTGGGTCTGAGGAGATAGTCGAGCCGTCCAGCACCCTGGTGGTAGTCTGTGGGCCTGCCAACCACGCCAGCGTAGTTGTTGAACAGCCCCGGCCGGTTCGGTGCCTGCACATAGGACGACGCCAGAAATTGTGCGGTCGCCGGATTCCAGCATTGTTGGGGAATGGTCATGTTGGGCCAAGGCACGTCGGTCGTGGGGTTGGAATTGAAGCAGCCGGCCGGGAGCGTATTGCCCGCGCGGAACTTCGCGGAGCCGTCCGGATTGGTAGTGTGCGGCATGTAAATCGGAACGCCGTAGTCCGAGAAGTCTCCGTTCTTTACGTTGGGCATCGGCACCGTAGCGCGGTCGGCGAAGTTAGTGCGGTCCGCCAATCCCTCGTAAGCAGCGAAGAAAAACAGCTTGTCCCTCACAATTCTTCCACCGCCAGTGGCCCCAAATTGATTGCGCTTAAAAGGCGGCTTGGGGGCCCCGGCGCCGAGGTTGATATCGTTGAAGAAGTCTTTTGCGTCCAGCGCGCTGTTTCGCAGAAAGTCGTAGGCCGTGCCATGAAACTCGTTGGTTCCCCCTTTGGTTACCGCGTTGATTTGAGCGGCGCCCCGGCCGAACTCTGCGGTGTATGAATTCGTCTGCACCTTGAATTCCTGGATTTCATCGATGGAAGGAATGGCCGCTACGGTATTGAAATCCGGCGAGGTATCGGTCGCGCCGTTCAGAAGGAAATTGGTGTCCTGAGCGCGCGCGCCGCCCACCGAGTATTGATCAGTGACGCGCCGGCCGACATCGCGAACTTCTTGAAACGACGTATTTGAGTCTTTTGTGAAGGTCACGCCAGGGCCGAGCGTGGCGAGATCCAGAAAGCTCCGCCCATTCAAGGGCAGGTCCACGACTCGCTTGTTATCAATCACCTGGCCGACGGTGCTTGACTCGGTGGAGAGCAACGGGGCCTCGCCCGTGGTGGTGACCGTTTCCGTTGCTTCACCAAGGTTCAGAGTAACGTCCACGCGTGCCTTTTGGTCCACTTGCAATTCAAACGCGGATACCGTAGCCGTGCGGAAGCTGACATGCTTCACGGTAACGGAATAGCGGCCCGGCTCCAGAGCTGTGACCGTATAATCGCCAGTGCTGGTGGTGCGCGTAACGTGGCGTGTGTTGCGATCGACATTGGTTACCGTGACCTCGGCGTCAGGAAGCACCGCGCCGCTGGCGTCAAATACAATACCGGTGACCGTGCCGGTTCCGATCTGCGCAAATGTAGTTCCGACACTTAGCGCGGATACCCCAAGGCAAAAGAGCAACCAGAGTAAAATTCTGCTTTTGAAGATTTTGGACATAGTTGACACTCCCCTTGGTCGAACACGGATTTTCACCCTCACCAGGACGCCGTGTCTGCGCTTTTCGAGCCAACGAACGGCGGGCCCGATCCGCACGACTGCTGAACCCGGCGCGTCCATCGGGGCGCCCTAGTTGCGACAGAGCATACATCCGATGCTTCCGTCCGGCTAGTTCTTGGGTTTCCATCGAGGAACGGCCCTACGAACTTAGACCGTGGGGGGGCTAAAACCTCCCGCATCCCCCTCGCTCCTTGATAACTGCATGGTTTCCGGAGGCCCCCTACTTTTTATGGGCTGTCTGCCGCGTGCGCTTTCGATTGCCACAGACCTAGGTGGCAGTCCCCCAACGGCGCTGTCGGTGCCATTCGAACCAGCGCCGGTTTTCGCCTAGAATGGAAGCGTCTTCGACCAGGTTTGCCGGAGGCCTCGTGACCCCGTCTCGGTCGTGTCCAATTTTGTCAACGCCAAAGACGGCCGCATTGGCCCTGATCACCGTCGGTCTGATGGTTGGCTACGCGCAGCCGATCACCGCGCAGGGCGGCATGAGCGGTGACCCCATGGACATGCGAGAGGCGGTCCCTCCGGAAAAACTGCCGCCCCCGCTGAAACTCACCGGAATTGGAAATGCCCACATCCCCATCACCGCGACTCCCGAGGCGCAGATGTGGTTTGATCAAGGCTTGAATTTGCTGCACGACTTTTGGGATTACGAATCCGTTCGAGCCTTTGAGCAGAGCGTTCGCGTCGATCCGCAGTGCGCCATGTGCTACTGGGGTATTTACCGGGCGGCGAAAACTAACTACCGCGCGGCGAATAAATACTTCCGCGACCAAGCACTAACCAAAGCAGTCAGCTTGAAGGGCCACGCCAGCAAAACGGAGCGGCTGTACATCGAAGCGAGTGCCGCTGCCGAGGCCGCCGAGAAATCCGAAAAGAAAGATAAGAGCCCGACGGAGTCGAAGGAGGTTCAACTCTACCGCAAGCTCGTGAAACGCGATCCCCAGGACATGCAGGCGCGCATTTTTTTGGCGTGGGCGCTCACGGATGGCTACGACGATGACGGCCAGCCGCGCGCCGGGCAAAAACAAGCGTTGGCGATTTTCCAAACCGTCCTCAAGGAGGACCCCGACAACTCTGCCGCGAATCACTACTGGATTCACGCCGTCGAAGCAAGTCCGCACCCTGAGCAAGCCCTGCACAGCGCAGAAATTCTCGGCCGCCTGGCCCCCACCTCAGGACACATGGTGCACATGCCCGGCCACATCTTTTATCGCATCGGCGACTACGCCCGCGCGAGGGAATCCTTTGCGGCATCCATGAAAGCGGATGAGCAGTACATGCAGGCGCAACACGTACAGGTCGACGACGACTGGAACTACGTGCACAACTTGATGATGTATGCCATCGCGAACTTGATGGAAGCCGGCCAATTGAGCGAAGCGACGGCGCTCTCCGGCAAGTTGCGAGACGCGCGCGGCCAGCTGGCCAATACACTCTATCCGTGGTCGCCGCGTGATGCCATTGCGCGCCTCGACCCCCGCCTCCCGGTCGCCCTGCGCGCTGCAGATTGGGCCGCGGCTCTCGGGCTGCTGAAGTCCAGCGATCCGCCGCCGACCCTCCCGAATCTCCAGTTTCTGGCGCGCCAGCTAACTCAATTCGCTGTGGGCATGCAGGCCCTCGAGGAGCATGATCTGCCTCGCGCGGAAGCAGCCTCGGCGCAGTTCGATGCGGAGCTATGGCGACTCTCCAATCGCTTGAAAGACGAAGCGGACGCCAAGGCCAATGAAAAAGACAAAGACCCAGAGAACGCGGACACAGCGCCGCCAAAACTGCAAGTGATGCCCGACGCGCTGCCGAAGCCGCTCTTGAACAACTTATCCATCCTGTCTCTGGAACTGCGCGGCGGTTTGTTCATGGCCAAGAAGCTCAACGAGGATGCGAAAAAACTTTATGCACAAGCCGCGCAAGAAGAAAAAGCGCTCGGATACCGCGAGCCTCCGGCCTACATTCGTCCCGTTGGCGAAACCGAAGCGGCGGCGTTCATGGCTGCTTCGGATTGGACCGACGCAAAGGCTGCTTACAGGGAGGCGCTCGCCGAGCGGCCGCGCTCTGGCTTCCCGCTGTACGGCATGGCCATGGCCAGCGAGCAGGCTGGTGACATCAAGGCGGCCACGGCAGGGTACGAGGACTTTTTGGCGGCGTGGAAATCCGCCGATTCCGGTCTTCCGCAACTCGCTCATGCGCGCTCTTACCTCGCCTCCCACAACGGAGTCACTGCCAGCAAATAGCCGTGCAGATTTGAGGTTATACACGGCGTCATAAGTAATTGCGTATGTGGATGATCTGTGGTTTCCTGGGAGAATGAAACCACTCACCGTTGCAGATTCGGAAACCATCATTCTGGCATTGCAAGATGAAATTCGACGAAGTGAAGAATCGCGTTATGACCATCGGCTGCACGGTCTACTGCTGGTGGCCCACGGTAGGACCTGTCCAGAGGTGGCGGCATTGTTAGGCGATGCGCCGAGAACTGTCGAGTATTGGATTCGCGGGTTCGAAGAGCGGGGTC
>Ga0209158_1002258_pt1 | contig 12034 bp, 13 predicted proteins | sample GraSoiAngelo_140_FD_185897 | JGI IMG/M metagenome (GOLD analysis project Ga0209158, IMG submission 185897) | Grasslands soil microbial communities from the Angelo Coastal Reserve, California, USA - 14_0929_12_30cm (SPAdes) (version 2) | ecosystem: Environmental > Terrestrial > Soil > Grasslands ...
TTTAAATGGGCGTGAGGCGATGACGACCCTTCTTACGGCGCGCTGCCAGGACTTTGCGGCCCCCTTTGGTTTTCATTCGGGCGCGGAAGCCATGGGTTTTATGGCGCCGGCGCACTTTGGGTTGAAAGGTGCGTTTGGGCAACGATGCTCCTCACAGCAGGCCCCGATTCCCAGCTCGAGTGCGCCTCACCAGGGGCTGCAGTCACTGCATCCGTCACAGCGGACCAACAAAACATTTAGTGTAAGCGACCACCCAAACGCGGTCAAGACAGCGGGGAGTAATCCGCTGCCAGCAGGAGCAGCGTGACGGGGACGCGTGAAGCGACGGCGAAGCAATGGCGTGAGACCGAGCAGGCCCCTACCGAGCAGGCAGCGAAGAGGGCTCAGGTACGCCCGCCCGGCACGGTAGTCACCGTGATACCCGCAGGCACAGCCGTAATAACCTGCATTCGCAGCGTCAAATTTTGGAATAGTTTGGGCGAAGCTACTGGCGGTCTTGATCGCTCGCGGAGTTGCCAAGTAATTTGTTGTATCCCTGAAATTCTGTGGGCGACCAGATCATCTCCCTGACGTCGAAAGTTTGCGGCTCCAGGTTGAAAACCAACTTGTTGAGGGCCACCCAGGGTTTCGTATACATCTTCGGATCGTCAATCGTCACGGTGAGCTCCAAGTGGTCATGGTCCACGCGGTGGAATCGTTCCTCGACGCGCAGATCGCCGCTATGCGGACGACCCGCATGATCGACCCACGTTCTTTCATCGGTGCCCGTCGTTTCCACCACCAGCGTGTAATCATCCACCCACTTGCCTACCGAGTACCCGAACCACCTGGGTTCGGGATCTTTGGGGACTTCCCGCCCGTCTGTCCAGACGACTCGCCAGACCCTGCCAAATTGGTACAGGAGGTAAACCTGCACGGGTGTCTGCAGGATTTGAGTGGTCCTTAGCTCGAAAAGGTCTTCGCGAGGTATTCCCTGGGGGTCACCGGCGACGACGGGATCATTCGTCTCGCTCGGCAGCGTGCTTCTCGCTCCATTGCTCGGCTTGGTTTCGTTCAGCGTCTCTACGCCCAAAGGAGTGTAGGGCGGGCGATGTTCCGGCTTGCCGTCCTCCGGCATTGCCGCCGGGCCAAGAGCCTGGATTCCGCCGTCGCCTGGATCCCAAATCCCTGAAATGTCGTGCTTCGGGGCGGGGTCTGACTTCTGGCCCTTCACGGGTGGCTTTACGGGTCGGCCCCAACCGTCGAGCCGCCGATCTAATGGGAAGGCCGGACGTGACTCATCCGGCCGCCGTCCTGATTCTGGCGGTGCCTGTTGCGAGCGCAAGACCGGTGAGAATTGCAATAAGGCCAGTACGACCGTGGGGCCAATACAGCGCTTTAGCATAGTGGGAACCTTTTCTGTTGTCTCAATCCCGCAGCTGGATTTAGCGCGCGGATAAAAGCCCTCGTGACGCAATTCAACCAGGTCGGCCAGCCCAAACGACTCCTTACTGCTTCGGATTATCCTCCGGTTTGGAGGAGTCGACGAGCGGCAGTAGGCGTCCAGGCAACTTTTGGCCGTTGGCCAGCTCGACCCATACGATGCGCCCGATGGGTTTGCCATTCTTCACCGTGATCACTCTTATCGTGATCTGATCGCCGGGCTTTAAGGACCCCTTGGTCCAGCCCATGTTCGTCATCGTGGTGGGATTTTCCGTCTCCGCCATCCAATGCACCGCTTGTCCGGCGTTATCTGTCGCGTCGAACGCAACTACGCAGTGGGGATTGGCCCATAAAAATTGTGTGACGGTCCCCTTGAGGTCAATTTGTCGTGTCGAATCGTAGGCCGCATTACCGTGGTGTGCAGCCAGAGGAAGAGCAAGAATCGAAACACCAATAGCCAGAGCAAAGACGATCAGGGATCTGCCTCTCAAGAGCCACCTCCTATTTGTGCAAGGACAGAGCGTATTTACGTTGGGTGCTGTCACATTCATTCAGATTGAACGCGATTCTAAAGACAGCTTTAGCCGCAGTCAAGTGCGCTTCCGCCTCGCAGACTCACTTTGGTTTCCGCTCAGGTTTGAAAGTGCGGGTCAGGGTGTCCAAACCATGTGATTTCGCCACGTGGCCTTAACACCTATGGACGCACTGGCTTGACGCTCGCGGTAAAATAGATATACGCCTCGGACGAAGTTGCGAGGTCTGTCCTGGTCTGCGGGACTAGCTCCGGCAAACTCGGGGCTTGCATGAACCTGCGGGCGGCGTCACGACCTTGTCGGTTCTCGCCAAAAAAACGAGGATCCGGCCAGGATCGTCGTCCCGAGCGACAAACCGGAGCGAGGATCTCTCTTATCTAGCGACGCGGGCGGCCGCGTTCACCAATGGTCTTGTCGGTTCTCGCCAACAAAATAATCCTCCTCGCCCGAACGAATTCTCAGACTCCCTTATTTCGAATGCAGTGGCAACATCTTTCCCTTTCATGTGCTCTCGGACTCGGTCGATCCAAAAATGTTGTCATCCCGAGCAGCCTTTTTAGAATCAACACTTGCGGAACTAACGAGCTAAGCGTCCTGAAATGAACACTTGCAAAAAAGGGGGGAGGGGATGTCCCTGTTTTGGTCACCGGGGAGGATTTTGACGCGCTGGGGTTTCCGGAGGACGCAGAATGCGCTCAATTGACCGCGAGGTAAGCGTCTCCTAGAATGAAGCTGAGTTGACAATTCTCCCGCTGCCAAGACTTCGTAACCATGTTTGAAAATCTCACCGAAAAACTGCAGCGCGTTTTCAAGAACCTGCGCGGCCAGGGAAAGCTTACCGGAGAGCACCTGGACGCCGCGCTGGGCGGGATTCGCGAAGCGCTGCTTGATGGCGATGTCAACGTCGGCGTTGCGGACGAGCTGCTCGCCCACATTCGCGCCAAGGCTTTGGGCTCGGAAGTCCTGCTGCAGCTTTCGCCCGATCAGCAAGTACTCAAGATCGTGCGCGATGAGTTGCTGGAACTGCTCGGCAAGCATGCCAAGCCTGCGTTTGCGGCGCGGCCGCCTTCGGTATGGCTGATTGTCGGGTTGCAAGGCTCGGGCAAAACCACCACAACCGGGAAGCTTGGCAAGTGGCTGGTCGGCCATGGGCACCGGCCGCTGGTCGTCTCCACGGACGTTTATCGGCCCGCTGCGCGGGAACAGCTTGCGCAGGTGGCCAAGGCGGTAGGCGTGAGCTGCTGGCCGGGCGCCGGCACGGATAAGCCTCTGGAAATCGCCAAAGGGGCAATCCGCGAAGCCAAGCTTTCGGCTTCCGACGTCATCCTGGTCGACACGGCCGGACGCCTGCATATCGATGACGAGTTGATGGGCGAACTCGGTCATCTCAAGCGCGAACTGCAGCCGAGCGAAATTCTGTTCATTGCCGACGCCATGATCGGGCAAGACGCGGTGCGCTCGGCCGGCGAATTCCACCGCCGGCTGGGGCTGACCGGCGTGATTCTCACCAAGCTGGATGGCGATGCGCGCGGAGGCGCGGCGCTTTCCATCGGCAAAGTGACTGGGGCGCCTGTAAAGTTTGTGGGCGTGGGCGAGAAATATGACGCGCTCGAAGCTTTCTACCCGGAGCGCATTGTTTCTCGTGTGCTCGGAATGGGCGACATGCTCACGCTCATCGAGCGCGCCGAACAGGCCATCGATCAGAAGAAGGCCGCGGAACTCGAGCGAAAGCTTCGCCGCAGCGAATTCACGCTGGCGGATTTTCGCGACCAACTGAAGCAGGTCCGCAAGATGGGCCCGCTCGAGCAGGTGCTCGGCATGCTGCCTAAGGTTGGCCCGTTTGCCAATCTGCCGCGCGATGCGCAGGTCGACGAATCGCGACTCAAGCACGTAGAAGCCATCATCAATTCCATGACGGCGGCAGAGCGCGAGGACCACGATTTGATTGACGGCAAGCGGCGCAAGCGCATCGCGCGCGGCAGTGGCACTTCCGTGCAAGAAGTGAACCAGGTCCTGAAGCAATACCTGCAGATGCGCAAGATGATGAAGCAATATGGCGCGCTGGCGGCGCAAGGGCGGCTGCGCGGATTGAGCAAAGTGCGCGGGGCGCTCCAGCAGATGCAACAAGGCGAGGAGCCTGCTGAAGAATGAGCGGAGCGAAACGCGCTGCTGCCGACGGTCGGTCCCGCTGCGCATGGCCTTCCAGCCCCATCTCTATTGCTTATCACGACCGCGAATGGGGTGTGCCGCTCAAGAATGACCGCAAGCTTTTCGAGTTTCTGGTCCTGGACGCCGCGCAGGCAGGATTGAGCTGGGAGATCATCCTTCGCAAGCGCGAAGGATTCCGGGCCGCGTTCGACGATTTTGATCCGGAAAAGATCGCCCGCTACGACGAGCAGAAGATCCGAGAATTGCTGGCCGATGCGGGAATTATCCGCAATCGCCTGAAAATCGAATCCGCCATCAGCAACGCCCGCGCTTTTCTGGCCGTGCAGAAGGAATGCGGCAATTTCGCGAGCTATATCTGGCAGTTTGTCGGCGGCAAGCCGAAGATCAATGCCTGCCGCTCGCTCAAGGATATTCCCGCGACAAGCGAGGAATCGGATGCCATGAGCCGGGCTCTGAAGAAGCGCGGATTTCGCTTCGTCGGATCGACCATCTGCTATGCCTTCATGCAAGCTGCCGGGATGGTCAACGACCATGCCATCAACTGCTTCCGGCATGCCGAACTTACGCGTCGAATGCAGCGTTGGAGAATCCGCTGTTCCGCGATACAATAAATTTAGGGAGGAATTGCCGAGTGCTCGCTATCCGTCTGGCTCGATATGGCAAGAAGAAGATGCCGGTTTATCGCATCGTGGTGATCGATAAGAGGCGTCCCCGCAACGGCCGGTTCACGGAAATTGTGGGAACCTACGATCCACGCAAAAACCCGGCAGCAATTAAACTGAATGCCGAACGGATCCAATACTGGCTCGCTCTGGGTGCACAGCCCAGCGACACCGTCCGCAGCTTCCTGGTAACCAAGAAGCCCGCCTAAGCGTTGCACTCTACACGTCCAGTCCCTCATCTCATGGTCAGAAGGTTCCCGTCGCGGATCCTTCCTGCAGATGTGACGAGACAGGTGCAAGCGAAAACCGCTGCTGACTGCTGATACATGCGAATGGCGGAGGGCCCATGAAGGAATTGGTTGAAGCCATCGCGAAGGCGCTCGTGGATAATCCTGAACAAGTGCAGGTTCGTGCTGTAGAGGGTGAACAAGTTACGGTTCTGGAACTCCGAGTTCACCCTACCGATCTCGGCAAAGTGATCGGAAGACAAGGCCGAACGGCAAAATCCATCCGCACCATCCTCGGCGCGGCTGGAATGAAGCTCAAGAAGCGCCTCACGCTCGAAATTCTCGAGTAAGTGTGCCCAGAACTGTTTGCCCCGGTTACGCTCGCGCGTATCTTGCGCCCCTGGGGCAGGCGAGGTGAGGTAGCCGCTGAAATCCTCACGGATTTCCCGCAGCGGCTCGCCGAGATGCGAGAGGCTTGGCTGGCAGGGGAGCGAAGTGCTCCTCGGCGTACCAAGATCATTTCCTGCCGCATGCATCTAGGACAGGCGATTTTTCACTTCGAGAGTGTTCACACGATTTCAGAGGCGGAAGCTCTGCGCGGGCTCGAAGTCCAGGTGCCCCTCGAGGAACGCGCGCAAGTTGGCCTCGGCCGCTACTACATCACGGACCTGATCGGCTGCCAAGTATGGGAAGAAGGTGCGGCGGCGGCGCTGGGCGTGGTTCAAAATGTGCAGCGCGCCGGCGAAGAGAAGCGCAACGCGCCGCCGGAATCCTGGATCCTCGTCGTCAGCGCTCCCGCGGGTGAACTACTCATCCCCTTGGCGGCCGAAATCTGCACAGTCATCGACACAGCATCACGGCGAATTGAGGTACGGCTTCCGGAAGGCCTGCGTGAATTGAATGCTGGTTGAGCGGATGCCGGCGAATGCTAATCTCGTGCGGAAGCTGCGAAAATAGCCGCCGAGCACATGCCGAACATATGAAGTTCGATGTCGTTACCATTTTTCCGGAGTTTTTTGCCGGGCCTTTGCATTACGGCATTGTGCGCCGTGCACGAGAGGCTGGCCTGATCGATATCCGCGTGCACGATCTGCGGCAGTTCACTCACGACCGCCACAAAACGGTGGACGACCGGCCCTTCGGCGGGGGCGAAGGGATGGTGCTGAAGCCCGAGCCGATCTTCAGAGCGGTGGAAACAATCTTGAGCGATGCCGCGCCGCCAAAAGCGGAAAAAAGCGAGACGCAGAAACGGCCCGACGACACGGCCGTTGTGCTGCTATCAGCCTCCGGCAAAATATTTGTCCAGGAAATGGCACAACGCTTTGCGGGGCTCGAGCGCATCGTCTTGCTGTGCGGCCGCTATGAAGGCGTCGACGAACGCGTGGCGGAGCATTTGGCGACGGACGAGATTTCCATTGGCGATTTCGTGCTCTCCGGCGGAGAACTCGCCGCAGCATTAGTGATCGACGCGGTTACACGGCTGCTGCCGGGTGCGCTGGGAAACGAAGCTTCGTCGGTGCACGAATCATTCGCCCCGCCGCGGAAGCTGGCGCCGGCCGACGAACGAAGTCAAAAACAACCGGAGCGTAAGAATCAGCCGATTGAAGGCGTCTCCGAGCTTCACGCCCTTCTCGACTACCCCCATTACACACGGCCTGCGGATTTCCGCGGTTGGACGGTGCCGGAGGTGCTGCTGAGCGGCAATCATGAAGAAATTCGGCGCTGGCGCCAGCGGCTCGCTTTAGAGAAAACGCGGCGCAATCGCCCCGACCTTCTGTCTCGAACAAATCAGTAACGCCGACAAGTTACTCACAAATGTTGCGCAAATCGAGAATTTGGCCTGTGCAGGCTAAGCGGATTTCGTTATAATTTACGCGTCTTCTGTGGCGCTGGCCCCACCCTAGCGGGTCTGCCCGGGTGAATCCATATGAGTCGCATACTTGAGAAGGTCCGCCAGGACCAGGCTCGCCAAGATATCCCCGCGTTCCACTCCGGTGATACCGTACGTGTGCACGTTCGGCTAAAAGAAGCGGAAGGGGAAAAAGAGCGCGTGCAACCGTTTGAAGGCGTTGTGGTCAGCAGGCGGGGACATCTTTCCGGCGCAACGTTTACGGTCCGGCGGGTTAGTTTTGGAATCGGGGTCGAAAGAATCTTCCCTGTTAACTCCCCCATGATCAGCTCCATCGAAGTGCTGCAGCCGGGCCGTGTGCGCCGGTCAAAGCTCTACTATCTGCGGCAGCTCAAAGGCAAGGCGGCGCGCATTCGTCGCGCGGAACAGCCTGCGGAAACGGCCGCAGAGGCGGTCGAGAAGAGCTGAAGAGTAAGGCACATCGTCATGTCTTCTCGCCGCATGACGCATGTTGTCGCGGCGGGCGCTATGCTAGAATCCGCGCCGATGCGGCGGCTCTGTTCCTCGCGATTCGAGCGCACTGCCCGGCACAAAGGCTGGCAGCGCATCGCCGGCCTGGACGAAGCAGGCCGCGGCTCGCTCTTCGGGCCGGTGTTTGCCGCGGCAGTGATCCTCAATCCCCGGCGTCGCATTGTCGGTCTCGACGACTCCAAGAAGCTCACTTCCCAGCGCCGGCAGGTCTTAGCCCAACGAATTCGTGAGCACGCCTTGTCTTGGTGTGTGGCCCAGGTGGATGCCAGCCGCATTGATGCTTGGAATATCTATCAGGCCAGCCGGCAGGCAATGGCGGACGCGGTTGCGCAGCTATCGGTACAGCCAGATTTTCTTCTGATCGATGCAATGCACCTCGATCTTCTCGTCGAACAGAAGCCCATCATCAAGGGAGATGCTCGCTCCGTCTCCATCGCGGCCGCCTCGATCTTAGCCAAAGTTGCGCGCGACGAGGTCATGAGGGAATTCGACCAGATTTATCCCCGATACGGCCTCGCGTCGAATAAGGGATATGCTACGCGCGCTCATTTGGCGGCGCTGCGCACCTATGGCCCTTCGCCGCTGCACCGATTCTCTTTCGCACCAGTACGCAACGCGGTCTGCTGGGCCGCGGCCGCAACGCAAGAGAACCTCCCGCTTCCCTCCCATACCGGAAACAAAGTAGTTATTACCGGCCTGAACGTGCCCCCCTGTGACTAGCGCGAACGTCTAGACGTGCGTTTCGTTGACGGGTCTAAGGTCGCGTGCTAGCGTAAATTTCGGCTGGTACAGCAGTTACGTTGTCCCGTCTGTTCTCGGCAGCTTGCTTGCGCGAGCATGGGGTAAGTCTAGCCGTTTAGGCGTGCGGCACTTCGGGATTCGATCTAAGTCAGACAACTTTGCCCGCCGCGGAGACGTTCAGGCGGGGCGGCGCAGAAGGCACGCAGAAATCGCAGATGGCCTACAATAAGTCCAAGCTCGTCGCAAACGCGCAGAAGCTCCTCCATCAAGGCAAAGTCGCCCAAGCCATCCAGGAATACGTGCAGATTCTGAAGCACGAGTCCAAGGATCAGGCAACGCTGATGACCATCGGCGATTTATACGTCCGGCAGGGCGAAACCTTACAAGCTCTGGAATATTTTGAGCGCCTCGCACAGATTTATCTCGCCGACGGATTCGTTACCAAGGCGATCGCCATTTATAAGAAGATCGCCAAACTGGCCCCTGAGGAAACCCGCGCGATCGAGAAGCTTGCCGAGCTTTACGTCCAGCAAGGTGTTCTCAGTGAGGCCCGGCCTATCTATTTGCAATTAGCTGAGCTGCACCAGCGTGCAGGCCGGCAGCCACAAGCCGCGGCCTTGCTCCGCAAGCTGCTGGAAGCAGAGCCGGATAATCTTCGCGTGCTGACGCGCGTGGCCGAATTGGCGTTAGCCATGCATCAGCCAGGCGAAGCGGCAGCGACGTTTCGCAGCGGAGCCGAGCAACTGCACAATAGCGGTAACCATGCCGAGGCGATCAAGTATGCCGATCGTGCCATCAAGATCGACGCGAAGGATGCGCATGTTTTTGTCATCAAAGCGCGAGCCCTGAGCGCGATGGGGCAAAATTCCGCGGCGGTTTCGCTTCTCGCTTCACTGCCAGAATTGGAACGAGGGGGCGATGCCGCCGAGTTGCTCATCCAGATCTACCTGCAAGGAGAGCAAACCAAGCCGGCTATCGAACTCGCCTCCAAAATCTTCGCTCGCAATTCGGGCAACTTCGCACCCATGCGCCAGCTCTCTGCCAAACTGCTTGAGGGTGACAAACCTGACGCTGCTCTGCCGCTCATCGATTTGATTCGGACCGCGATGGTTGAGAAAGGCGAGGATGAGGCACTGACGCATATGCTCAGCTCCGCCGCCGAGCGCCTACCCGAGAACATCGAGCCCCGCGAATGGCTGGTGGAATTTTACAAACACAAGAAGGATTCATCTCATCTGCCGGAGGCGCTTGCGGAACTGGCGCGCATCTGTAACACGGTAGGCGATCGAAAGCGGGCATCGCAGATCTACGAAGAAATTCTGGAGCTTGATCCCAACAATGAAACGGTCCGCCACGAATACGAAAAGCTGAAAGGCAAATCGACGGAGAAGGCACAAAGCAAACGAGCGGAGAGGCCGGCGCCCGCAGAGAGCGTGCCCCTCGCGGAGAGAGTCGCTCCTGCACAGGCTGTGCCTCTCGCAGAGAGAGTCGCCCCCGCACAGACTGTGCCCCTCGCAGAGAGAGTGCCCCCCGCAGCGCCCCAAAAACCAACCGCTCCGCCTCCGCCTATGGAGCCTCAGCTCGATGAGGAAACACAGCGGTACGTGACGCAAGCGCTCACCGATATAGACCTGTTTTCGAGCTACGGTCTCACTCAAAAGGCCATCGATCTCCTCGAAGTGCTCTTGCAGCGAGTTCCGGGCCACGCACCGACGCTCGAGCGCTTGCTCGACCATTATCTTGGCGCAGGCGATGAGAAACGAACCGCGGAACTGGCCGCGCAGCTCGAGCAGATCCACTCGGAACGCGGGAATATAGACGCCGCCGAACGCTTCGCCGATTTGCGCCAGCGCTTCCAACAGGCCGCGCGTACGACAGAACCACCCGCTACTCCCAGGAAAGAACAGCCGGCTCGGGAGTTCTCGGTGGCACAGGATACGGCGGAACCCAAAAAAGCCGAATCGATCGCGCCAGCAAAGGCGGCGGAAAGAAAGGAACCTGCCGCGCAGGTACGCGGCGAAACTGGCGCCCAACAAGCTGGCGTCCATGAATTAGATCTCTCCGAAGAGTGGGCGGCGCTTGCAACGGAACTTGATGGCGCTCCAAATGAAACGAAGGATGCGCCGGCCGCTGAATCCGCTACGTCTACTGAATCTCCAAGCCAAGCAGCGCCGGAATTTGATATTCCTGGGTCCAAAGTCGTCGACAAAGCGGCGGAGATCCAAGAAGCTCTCCGGGCAGATGGTCCAGCGCGCTCAGCAAGGAACGCCTCGAGCGCAGATTACCTCCTGGAGCTGGAGACTTCGCAAACCGCCGGTGAAAGATCCAGTGCTGGGCCGTCTAACGCAAAAGACTTCTTAGAGGCGCTTTCCAGCGACCTCGAGGCGGCCCTGCCGTCGCTCAAGGCAGATCCAAACGCAAGGCAGCTGACCAGCGATTCTCCAAACACGAACGAAGATGTGAAATCCGCGGCAGCTAGCTCATCCCAGCCGCCTGAGAACCAAGCAAGCCCACTCAGTGAGATTTTCGATCAATTTCGTGCCGAGGTTGGCGAGCTGGGAGCCGAAGATGAGGATTTGGAGACGCACTATAACTTGGGAATCGCCTATCGGGAGATGGGTCTCATCGAAGAGGCTATCAGCGAGTTTCAGAAAGTGGCAAAGGGCAGCAGTAAGGGCCAGGCCTTCCGCTACGCGATGCAGTGCTGCACGCTCCTGGGGTTGGCCTTCATGGAAAAGGGCCAGCCGGCCATTGCCGCCACATGGTACGAACGTGCCTTAGCCATGCCCGGATTGGATCAAGAAACTATCCTTGCTCTGCGGTATGATTTAGGAGTAGCGCAAGAGCTCGCCGGCGATATGGCCGCCGCTCGAAAGAGCTTCTCGCAAGTCTACGGCATGAACATTGACTACCGCGACGTTGCCGAACGGCTCTCCTCACTCGGAAACGAGCGTTAGCGCCCGCTCCTTCCTTGCGCGGCTGATCCACGTCCTCGGCACTCTCTTTCTATTCGAGGTGGGAGTTGTTCTCCTGTTCATGCCGTGGTTCAGCTTGTGGGACCGAAACTACTTCCTGAGTCACTATCCCAGCCTTCGGCCCTTCCTGCTGCATCCATCCGTGCGCGGCGTGGTCACGGGGCTGGGCGCGCTCGATATCGTCGTCGCTGCCGGAATGTTGCGGCGGCAATCCCCGTAGGGCAGAATCCGGGCTCTTGACCTTTGGAAAAAGCCAATAAATTTCTCGTCTGCTATGTAACTGACCGGCAGTCCTTGCACTTGCAGCCGGGCCAGAACCGCCAATCGGCCTTGGCGCAGCGCCTCGAAAATGCTGTGCGTGCGCGAGTTGATTGGGTTCAAATCCGAGAGAAAGATTTGCCGGGACGAGACCTGGTAGATCTTGCGCGGTCGGCAATTCGAGTTTGCAAGAGCGCTTCTGCACAAAGCAAGACACGCGTTGTGGTCAATGATCGACTCGACGTGGCCTGGGCTGCGGGTGCTGCGGGCGTGCACGCTGGCGAAAAATCGTTGCCGGTTCGCGTGCTGGTGGATGCGCGGCGGGCTTCTGGACTGGCAGACTTTATCCTAGGCGCTTCCTGCCACTCGATAGGCGGCGCGATCACTGCGACGGAACAAGGTGCCGATTATCTTTTCTTCGGGCCTGTTTTTGAGACACCCTCCAAGGCAGCCTTTGGTCCTCCGCAAGGGTTGCTAAAATTGGCGCAAATTTGCAGCGCGGTATCCATCCGGGTGATTGCCATCGGAGGAATTACACTCGAAAACGCGCGAGCGTGCCGTGAAGCCGGCGCGGCAGGAATCGCCGCGATTCGTCTTTTTCAACAGAATGGCGATATTTCTCAAATCGTTGCAGACTTAACCACAAACTGAGTTAGGCGCCCAGCCA
>Ga0209158_1002259_pt1 | contig 12034 bp, 11 predicted proteins | sample GraSoiAngelo_140_FD_185897 | JGI IMG/M metagenome (GOLD analysis project Ga0209158, IMG submission 185897) | Grasslands soil microbial communities from the Angelo Coastal Reserve, California, USA - 14_0929_12_30cm (SPAdes) (version 2) | ecosystem: Environmental > Terrestrial > Soil > Grasslands ...
CTAGTGTACAGTCTTGACGATGCTGCACGCCGTTGTGAGCCCACCGTCGCACGCCCTCTGGAAAAGCGCGGCCGCTCGCGCCGAATCCCTGGGAACGCCGGAGCCGTGCAAGAACCACTTCGCGAGATCCTCGCACGCGGATGGGTGGTCTCCGTGGTCACAGGCCTTCTGGAAAAGCGTGGCCGCTCGCCCCGAGTCCCTGGGAACCCCCATCCCATCTCGGTACCGGTACGCGAGATCGACGCACGCATCGTACTTCCCGCCAGCGCAGGCCCTCTCCCGGAGCGCGGCCTCTCGCCGATACAGCGCGGCCGCTCGCCCCGAGTCCCTCGGTACACGGGAGCCGAAGGCGTACAGCCGGGCGAGGCTCATGCACGCAACAGCGTCCCCGCCATCGCACGCCCGTTGGAAGAGCGCGGCCGCTCGCTGGTAGCGCGTGGCCGCTCGCGCCGAGTCCTTGGGAAGCCCTTGTCCGGTGGCGTACGCATCCCCGATCGCTAGGCACCCGTCGGCGTTTCCCCCATTGCATGCCGTCTGGAAGAGTATCGCAGCTCGCCCCGAGTCCGTGGGAACGTTGTCCCCCTCCAGGTACTTCCGCCCGAGCATGGAGCACGCACCGGCCTCCCCGCTATCGCAGGCCCTTTGTTCGAGGGCTACCCCGCGCTGGTTGAGCATGGCCGCGCGCGCCGAGTCCTTGGGAAGCCCTCGTCCAGTGGCGTAGGCAGCCCCAACCAAGTAGCACCCGTCCGCGAGCCCGTCATCACACGCCTTCTGGTAGAATATCGCAGCTCTGGCGACGTCTTCCCGCACGCCTTCCCCGCGATCATACCTGATCCCGAGTTCGAAGCAACTGTGGGCACGCCCGCTGTCGCACTGCGCGAGCAAGCTGATCGCTTGAGCGTGCGCTGAGCGAGTCCCAAGTCCCAGCAACAACAGGACGCTGTAGAGTAGCCCAGCTCGCACTTCAGGTTTTTTTGGGACTGATCGTGACACAACGCGACCCTCCTCTCCCGGGCACGGAGCGCGACTTGGATCATGACTATGGAGCCCGGCGCCTTTGGCGGCAAGCGAGGGAACGCACGGCACCTCGGACAAGTGCGTCACCGTTCGAAGGTGGTTGAGTACCGAGTGAGCCTGCATAAAAGGATGCTTGGGAAGCGACTGGCTGCGGTACGCAGGGCCCCCCCGTTTGCTACCAGTGTTGTACCACGGGGAACTCTGCGTTGTAACAGTGTGCGCCAGGCGGGATTCGAACCCACGACCTTCGGCTCCGGAGGCCGAGCACCGGCTGGACCTCTTGCGGACGGCACCCTATGATGATAATCGCCCGAGCCCCGGAGCCGCCGCTGGCGGATCAATTTCAGCAGTTGCGAGCTGCACTAGCGGACCGCTACACAATCGAGCGCGAGCTCGGCCGCGGCGGGATGGCGACCGTCTACCTCGCCCAGGACCTGAAGCACCATCGCAAAGTAGCCATCAAGGTGCTGAAGCCCGAGCTCGCCGCAGCACTCGGTCTAGAGCGCTTTCTGCGCGAGATCGAGATCGCGGCCGGCCTCAACCACCCGCACATCTTGACACTCTACGATTCGGGAGAAGCGGCCGCGTCATTGTATTACGTGATGCCGTATCTCGAGGCCGGGACGGTGCGGGATCGTCTCAACCGGGAGCGGGAGCTCCCTCTCGAAGACGCCCTGCGGATCGCCCGCGAAGTGGCGGACGCGCTGAGCTACGCCCACGGTCACGACGTCGTGCACCGGGACATCAAGCCCGAGAACATTCTGTTCCAGGCAGCGCACGCGGTCGTGAGCGATTTCGGAATTGCCCGGGCGATCACGGCGGCGGTCGGCGGGAGTCTCACCGCGACCGGAATCGCGATCGGCACGCCAGCCTACATGAGTCCCGAGCAGGCGACGGGCAGCTCCCGGCTCGACGGTCGCAGTGATATTTACGGTCTGGGCTGCGTGTTGTATGAGATGCTGGCGGGGGAGCCGCCCTACACCGGGCCGACTGCCCAGGTCGTGATGGCAAAACGGCTCGCCGATCCGGTGCCGTCCGTGCGGCGGCTTCGGGAGGGCGTCCCTCCGGCGATCGATGCGGCGGTGTCCAGAGCGCTCGCGAAAGCTGCGGTGGACCGGTTTGCGACAGCGGCCCTATTCGCCGACGCGCTGGCCGCTCCGCCCCCGGTCCCAACGCCCGTGCCGCGGGCTACCGCGAATGAGATCGTGCACGTGCTCGATGGCCTCACGACGCCCCGCGATGGAACGGCGCCGTCGAGCGGTCCGGGACGCCGTTCGCGAATCGTCGCGGCCGTGCTCGCCGGGATCGTGATGCTCGCCGGTGCGGCGGCAATAGTGCGCATGCGTCGTCCCGCGCAGTCTATGTCGCCAATCCGGCTCGTCCAACGACGAGTCGCCGTCGCGCCTTTCGAGAACCAGACAAGCAATCGCGCCCTCGAACCCATCGGACATCTTACGAGCGACTGGATCACTCAAGGACTCGCGGAAGCGGGCTTCGCCGAGGTCGTTGATCCGCAAACCGTTCAGCTCGCGATGGGCAGCACACCCCTCAGCGTGCGCGGGCTCGCGTCCGCGACAGGTGCACGCCTGATCGTGTCGGGCACGTACTATCTGGAGGGCGACAGCTTACGATTCCTCGCGCGCGTCACCGACGCGTCGGCGGACAAGCTGCTGCGGGTCATCGGTCCCGTGACCGCGCCGGCGGCGACTCAAGGTCAAGCGATCGCCATGCTGCGCGAGCGCGTGCTCGGCGCGGTCGGAGGTCTCCTCGATGTGCGCTCTGGCCAATACGCGGCCTTGTCGGGGCTTCCGCCGAGCCTCGCCGCCTATCAGCGGTGGTCGCTCGGCGTCGAACACTTCTACAAGAACGAGTTCGCACAGGCGGGCGCTGAATTTCTCGCGTCGGCGCGTCTGGACTCAGCGTTCGTGCTGCCTCTGCTCTGGGGCGCCGCGGCCTATATCAATGTGGATTCGCTGGACAAAGCGGACTCGCTCCTCCGCGTCGCGGATCGGTCGCGCGACCGCCTCTCTCCGTCAGACAGATACCTCCTCGACGTGAAACGCGCCGAACTGCATGGTGACTTCAGGACTGGCTTGGAGGCAGCGCGTGAAATGGTGCGCGCGTCCCCCGGGTCGGCAGTGGCGATCATCGTGCTCGCGTGGGATGCCCTGCGAGTCAATCGTCCGCGTGAGGGTATCGCGGTGCTGAGGCAGATGGATCCTGAACGTCCTCCGGCGCGAGTGTACCCGCCATACTGGGACGTACTGACGCTGTTGGAGCACCTGGAGGGCGACCATCGTGCGGAACTGGCGGACGCGATGCATGGACGACGCCAGTATCCGGATCGCCTCGCCACGCTTTCCGACGAAGCGCGCGCGCTCGCGGCACTTGGTAGACGCACTGACGTATTGCGGCGCCTGGACGAAGTCATCGACCTCCCGTGGGATCCCCTCGCGACGCCCGGCGATGTCATGCGTGAGATCGGCACGGAGCTGCGCGCGCACGGGGATGGTGCTGCAGCCGACAGCGCCTTCACGCGGGCGTTGCGGTGGTACGCCGATCGACCACTTGGTGAACAAGCAACGGTCGGCGGGCGTGCCAAGGTCGCGATGACACTCTACGTCGCCGGTCACTGGGGCGACGCGCGTCGGCTCTTCGAGCGGCTCGCTCGCGAGGAACCGCGCGCCATCGAGTATCGCGGTTATCTCGGCGTGCTCGCCGCGCGAAGCGGCCACCGAACCGAGGCGCTCGCTGTGGAGAGATCGCTCGGCGAGCTACGCGGACCATCGCCACTCGGGCGACACACGTATTGGCGCGCCCGCATCGCCGCACTCGTCGGCGAGCGCGAGCGCGCCGTGACGCTGCTCCGCGAGTCTCTCCAACAGGGAAAGGAATACTTTCCGGTCCATCTTGAAGCGGACTTCGAGACGCTGCGCGCGCTGCCGTCCTTTCAAGAGTTGATGCGTGTGAAGGAGTGAGCACGCGATGGCAAATGGAACGCTCGTCGGCGGGCCGTTGCCGGCGCCGATTCAGCAGTCGCTCGGCAGAGTGGGATTCGTGATCGCCTTCTAGTGCGCCAGGCGGGATTCGAACCCACGACCTTCGGCTCCGGAGGCCGACGCTCTATCCAACTGAGCTACTGGCGCGACTTTGATGTGCCTCGAAGATACCCGCCGACCACCCCTAACGGCAGCGGTGGAGGCTGCGGCCTAGGAACCGGCCGTGCAGTCCGGGCACGGGCAGAGGCCCCGCAGATAATCGTACGGGTACACGCCGGTGGCGTGCCCGTCGCTCCACTCGAACTGGATTGCATAACCGCCGACCGCCTCGATCGCCACGGGATGGACGTCCGGGATCTGGTGGCCTCCGTCTTGCCCCTGGCAGACGGCGCAGCAACAGTGTTGACGGAGGTAGCTGGCAGCGTACACAGCCTCGTGCCCGTCGCTCCAGCGGATCCGCACGTCCCACTGGTTGGCGCGCGTGATTGCCACGGGCACCGGGTTCCCGCGCACCGTCACCCGCCCGATCCCGGACGCCGACCCAACTGGGCACTGGCCCACAGCCCCGCTTGCACCGACGTCTCGGCCGTCGGCCCCTCGAAACGACTCACGAGGATCACGGGTCGGCCGCCGCGGCTCGCCGCGACCAGGTGCAGAATCGAGACGGTGTCTTCGTCCGGCGCGTACTTGAGTCGCAATTGCGCGCCCCCCGCCTCTCCACCGGAATCGAGCGGGATTGCCGGCCGGGCGCGCTCGTTGTAGCGGTCGAGCCACGCCCCCAGCACGTCCATCCCGTCTTTCTGGGCCCCCCCTTCGAGCTCCGCCATGGCTTGCCTCCTAGGCCGGCTCCTGCCATTGGTCGAGAATCAACTCCGCCTGCCCCGCCTCGAGCAGCCGGCTGCGTACCTGGCCGGCACTGTCGCGGTCGACGACCTGGGCCAGATAGGCCGGCAGCCAAGCGGGGTAGTGCCCGGATGGGCCCCAGCCGCTCGTATCGAACACGCTGTGACCGTCGACGACGCGCAGCAACGCCACTCCCGCCTCGCGTCCGGCAGCCAACGCGTCGGGCGTGAACTCGACCGTGCTGAACACCAGCGCCACCTCGGCGGCGGCGTCCCGCAGCCGCGCCTTCAGCGTATCCACCACCTCGCGCGGGATCGGCGCCTCCTGCCGTCGGCAGGCAATCAGCGCCTGCTTGCTCCAGGGCCTCCGGCTGAGAAGGGCGAGCAGCTCCAGGACGAAGCCGCGCTCCGGCTCGGGGAGCTCGGCGCGGCGGTGAATGCGGACCGCGCCGACGTCGAAGCCGACCTTGCGGAGCTCGCGCACGACGAGGATCTCGAAGTAGTCCGGCGTCACCGCTGGCAGGTCGGCCATGTCTCGTGGTAATCCTAACCCCTCGCGGGCGGCCTTGCGGCGTGCTCGGGGCTTCCTTATATCATCGGGGTGACTCGTCAGGGGACGGGTCGTACTCTCTTGCCGCTGTGCTCGCCTCCGTCAGATCGATGGGTGCGGTCAGTATTTATCGCGCCCGGGTGGTGCGGGTTCCCTTCGCAACATTCTCACGCTCGTAGTGGCTCACCGGCGCCTCGTCAGGCGCCAGTGATCGGCGCAATGTAGGTCTTTACCCCAGACTCGGAGGGGGAGGATCCTATGCAGGTCAGTCGGCGTGATTTCCTCAGAGTGACCGCCGGAGCGGGGGCGGGGACGGCGATCGGCGGGCTGGTCGGGCTCGGGGCGACGCTCGCGCCGGCGCGGGCCCAGGCGCAGGAGCTGCGCATCAAGGGCGCCAAGTCGGTGCCGAGCATCTGTCCCTTCTGCTCGGTCGGGTGCGCCACCCTGATCCAGGTGAAAGACGGCCGCATCGTCAACATCGAGGGCGACCCGCGCAGCCCGCACAGCGAGGGCACGCTCTGCCCCAAGGGCGCGGCGATCTACCAGCTGCACGTGAACCCCAATCGGGCGACCAAGGTGCTGCACCGCAAACCGGGCGCCAAGGACTGGGAGGTCGTCGAGCTCGAGTGGGCGATGGACCGGGTGGCCGAGCTGACCAAGAAGACGCGCGACGAGACGTTCATCGAGACCCTCCCCAACGGCAAGGTCGTCAACATGACGCCGGCGATCTTCGCGCTGGGAGGCGCCACCCTCGACAACGAGTTCAATCACTTGTGCCAGAAGTTCTGGCGCGGGCTCGGCGTGGTCGCGATCGAGAACCAGGCCCGAATATGACACAGCTCTAGCGTCCCCGGTCTGGGGACACGGTTCGGTCGGGGCGCGGCGACCCTGTATCCGCGCAACCTCGAGCACACCGACTGCTTCGTTATCATGGGCTCGAACATGGCGGAGTGCCACCCGGTGGCGTTCCGCTGGCCGCTGAAGGCGAAGCTGAACGGCGCGAAGCTGATCCACGTCGATCCGCGGTTCACGCGCACCAGCGCCGTCGCGGACCTGCACGTGCCGATTCGCGCGGGCTCGGACATCGCCTTCCTCGGCGGGCTCATCAATTACGTCATCAACAGCCGGCGGTGGAACTCCGACCCCTTCTTCAAGGAGTTCGTGGCCAATTACACCAACGCCGCCACGATCATCAACAAGGACTTCAAGGACACCGAGGATCTGGAGGGCGTGTTCTCCGGGCTGGCCGGGTTCACCGAGCCGGGGTTCTGGCCATACAACGGGAACCAGGGACGCTACGACCCCGCCTCGTGGCAGTACGAGCGGGAGCCCAAGCCGCCCGGCCCGGCCACCCAGGACCTGATCACCCGGCGAGCGGGCCCCCCGTTCGACGACCTCGTGCGCTCGCTCAAGCCGGGGAAGGCCCACAAGGACCCGACGCTGCAGAATCCGCATTGTGTGTTCCAGATCCTGAAGCGGCACTTCAGCCGCTACACGCCCGAAATGGTGGAGCAGGTGTGTGGCTCGCCGAAGCAGAAGTTCGTCCAGGTAGCGGAAGCGCTGCTCGCCAACTCCGGCCGTGACCGCACCAGCGCGTTCGCCTATGCGGTCGCCTGGACGCAGCACACCTACGGCGTGCAGATGATCAGCTGCTGCGCGCTGCTACAGCTGCTGCTCGGCAACGTCGGCCGGCCCGGCGCCGGGGTCATGGCGCTGCGCGGCCATGCCGCCATCCAGGGCTCGACCGATGTGCCGACGCTGTACCACAGCATCCACGGGTACCTGAACGCGCCCTCGGCGCTGCGCCCGCACGAGTCGCTGCGGGCCTATATGGCGGCCGAGACCACGCCGACCAGCTATTACGGCAACCTGCCCAAGTTCCTCGTGTCGTACCTCAAGTCCATGTACGGCGACGCCGCGACGGCGGCGAACGACTTCGGCTACGACTGGCACCCGAAGATTCTGGGTGACCACTCCCACATCGCCTGCTTCGCGGCGATGGCCGAGGGCAAGATCAAGGGCACGGTGGTCGTGGGGCAGAATCCCGCGACGTCGCTCAACGGCACCGCGACCCGCCGGGCGCTGCGCCAGCTCGACTGGCTGGTCGTGAAAGACAACTGGCTCACCGAGACGGCCACCCACTGGTACCTCGCGCCGGAGGTGAAGAACGGCGAAGTGAAGATCGAGGACATCAAGACCGAGATCTTCTTCTTCCCCTCGACGCAGATCGCCGAGTACGACGGCAGCTTCACCAACACCCAGCGCATGCTGCAGTGGCACACCTTCGCCGCCAAGGCGCCGGGGGATTGTCGCACCGACAGCTGGTTCTACCACAACCTGGCCAAGCGGTTGAAAAGGGCGTACGCCGGGTCCACGCTGCCGCGCGACCAGGGGTGGAAGAACGTCACTTGGGACTTCGACCCGGACACGGGCGAAGCGCCGCTCTACCCTGGCGAGATCAGCGCGCGCAAGGTGCTGCGCGAGATCAACGGCTACATGACCGGGAATCCCGCGCAGCACTTGAAGGGGTTCGCCGAGCTCAAGGACGACGGCTCGACGACGTGCGCGTCGTGGATCTATTGCGGGTGCTACCCGGCGTGGGACCAGAACCTCACGGCGCGGCGCGAGCCCGACCCGCCGGGCGTGCCGGGGGCGCATCTCAAGTGGGGCTGGGCGTGGCCGGCCAACCGCCGCGTCATGTACAACCGCGCCTCCGCCGACCTGAAGGGCAATCCGTGGAGCGAGCGCAAGCGGTGGGTGTGGTGGGATGCCACGTTCGTCAATCCGCCGGATCCCAAGACCGGGATCGCCCCGCCGCACGGCAAGTGGGTCGGTTACGACGTGCCCGACTTCGGGGCGACGAAGGCCCCGAGCGCGACGCCGAAGCCGGACGGCATCGGCCTCGACGCCCTGTCCGGCACCGATGCATTCATCATGCGCGGCGACGGCAGGGGATGGCTGTTCGTGCCGGCGGGCCTGCTCGACGGACCGCTGCCGACGCACTACGAGCCGCATGAGTCGCCGGTGCACAATGTGCTGTACAAGCAGCAGACCAGCCCGGTGCACAAGGTGTGGTCACTAGGGAAAGCCTGGAATCCGCTCGCCACCGTCGGCGACCCGAAGTATCCCTACGTCATCACCACTTACCGCCTCACCGAGCACTACCTGGCGGGCGCGATGAGCCGCTGGCTTCCCTGGCTCGCCGAGCTGCAGCCGGAGCTGTTCATCGAGATCGGCAAGGCGCTCGCCGAGGAAAAGGGCATCCGTAACCTCGACTGGGTGCACATCAGCACGCCGCGCAGCCGCATCCGCGCCAAGGCGCTGGTAACCGACCGGATCGGTGTGATGACCGTGGCCGGGAAGCGGATCCACCACGTCGGCATGCCCTGGCACTGGGGCTGGGCGGGGCTCGCGGTCGGGGAGGTCGTCAACGACCTCACGGCGTGGGTCGGGGACCCCAACGTGTCGATCCACGAGGGGAAGGCGTTCGTCTGCAACGTGGAAAGGGCGTGACCATGCCCGAACCCATGGGATTCTTCACCGACACCACGATCTGCATCGGCTGTAAGGCGTGCGAGGTCGCGTGCAAGAACTGGAACCAGCTCCCCGCTGAGAACGGCGGGGTGACAAAGATGAGCGGGGACAGCTACGACAACACGCGGCGGCTCGACGGCACGCATTGGCGCCATGTGAAGTTCATCGAGCAGTTCAAGGGGCCCTACGACGGCCGCTGGCTGATGATGAGCGACGTTTGCAAGCACTGCGTCCAGGCCGGGTGTCTCGAGGTGTGCCCGACGGGCGCCATTATCCGCACCGAGTTCGATACGGTCGTCATCCAGTCGGACGTCTGCAACGGCTGCCGGGCCTGCATCGCCGCCTGCCCGTTCGGCGTCATCGACATGAACCCCGTGGCGGGCACGGCGCAGAAATGTACGCTCTGCTACGACCGCATGGGCGTGGGGCTCGAGCCGGCGTGCGCCAAGGCGTGCCCGACCGACTCGATCCAGTTCGGCACCGTCGTCGAGCTGCGCGGACGGGCCCAGAAGCGCGTCCAGCAGCTCAAGACGCAGGGCGTCGACGCCTGGCTCTATGGGGACGACCCCAACGGGCCGCTGGGCGGCCTGAACTCCTTCTATCTCCTGGTCGACAAGCCCGAGGTCTATGGCCTGCCCGCGCACCCGCAGCTCCCGAGCCGCAACCTGAAGCGCAGCGGCACGTTCTCGACCGCCAGCGCCGCGGTCCTCGGTCTGCTCGCGCTCGTGGGCCTGCGCAAGCGGCGGATGGACACGATCGAAGGCGGCTCCCCACCCGCCGCCCCCGGTCAGAACTAACCAGGGAGTCACGGCTCATGTCCGATACGTTCTTCACGGCCGCGCCCCATTGGAGATGGCTCATCATTCTCTATTTCTTCGTGGGCGGTCTGGCGGGCGGCGCCTACTTCCTGGGCGCGGTGCTGGAGTGGTTCGGCCGCCCCGATGACCGGCCGGTGATTCGCACCGCGTATCGCGTCAGCCTCTGGGGCGCGGTCGTGAGCGGCCTGCTGCTCACGCTGGATCTCGGCCGGCCGCTGCGTTTCTGGCACATGTTGTTCCAATCGGCGAACCTGCCGCACGTCATGTTCAAGGCGTGGTCGCCGATCTCCTTCGGCGCGTGGGGGCTGCTCCTCTTCGCGCTGTGCGCCGCCCTCTCAGCGCGGCTGCTCCGCGAGGGCACCGGCCTCGCCAAGCTTGTCGCAGCCGTCGGCGGGGTGCTCGGGTTCTTCCTGGCCGGGTACACGGGGGTGCTGCTCTCGGTCACGAACCGGCCCATCTGGGCGGACAGCCCGTGGCTCGGGGCGCTGTTCCTGGCCTCCGGTGCCTCGACGGCCGCGGCGTGGCTCGGCCTGCTCGGGCCCAAACGCGGCGCCGCCGAGAGCTCGCTGCGGTGGCTGTCGACGTTCGACGCGCGCGCGCTCGTGGTCGAGCTGCTGCTGCTGATCGTGTTCGTCGCCTCCCTCGGCACCCTCGCCCGCGTGTGGGTGAGCGTGTGGGGCGCGTTGCTGCTCGTCGGGGTCGTCGGATTTGGCATCGTGTGGCCCCTGGTCCGATACGCCAGGCCGGCGACCGGCAGCGCCGGGCTGAACCCCGCGGTGGCGGTCCTCATCGGCGGGTTCCTGCTGCGAGTCGTGATGCTGCTGGCGTCGGAGGGCATCGAGTTGCGCCGCGGCGTCGCTGGGCTCGTCCGATGATGATGCGCGCGTGGGTGGCGCTGGTGTTGGTGGTGTCAATCGCGGCGTGCGCGAGCCCGGAGGCGAGGCGCGTCCGGGGCGGCGGGCTCGGAGCTGATCCAGGCAACCACGCGGCCGTGGTCGAGGTGCACGGCGGGGCGAAGATCTACTACCGGACGCCCTGTAGAACCATAAAGGTGAAATGCTCTGGCGTCGCGACGTCCGGCACCTAGCGAACGCAGAGCTCCAGAAACGGCTGGCCCTGGTCCGGCGTCAGAGCGCCGAGTCCGAGGCGTGGCTCGACCTCGTCGAGCTGGCCCTGAGCGAAAGCCGGGACGGGGCCGGGTGGCAGGACGCGGCGCCGACGCCTCAGCCGGAGCGGCCGGTCAAGACGCCGTTGTTGTTTCGCGCTCACCTCACCGTGGACCGTCGCGTCGCCCGGCGCTACATGCACCGGCTGCTCAAGCGGGCCGGGTTGGGTCCGCGGGGGCTCGACGCCGCCGGGCTTCTCGAAGCCGCGATCTGTCAGGACGATGCCCGCATCGATGCCCTTGCTGCCGGCGGCGGCGGTGACCCGCACGCGCTGCGGGTCGTGGCGCAGATGGCCGCGCTGCCGTTGCTCCAGGCCTGCGCCCGCGCGACGGGCTGGGAAGCGCCGCCGTCCTGGTGGGAGGGGTACTGCCCGGTGTGCGGGGCGTGGCCCGCACTGGCGGAGTTCCGGGGGCTGGAGCGCAAGCGCTGGTTGCGGTGCGGCCGGTGCGGAGCGGGGTGGGAGCTGGAATGGCTGCGGTGCCCGTTCTGTGACGAGAAGTCGCACGAGCAACTGGGATATCTCGCGCCGGAAGAGGGTGAAGCGACGCGGAAGGTGGAGGTGTGTGACAGCTGCAAGGGGTATCTCAAGGCCCACGCCACCGTGAGCGCCCTGCCGCCGTGGGCGGTGCTGCTCGAGGATCTCACGACGGTGCCGCTGGACGTCGCCGCCATGGACCGCGGCTACCGGCGACCCGAGCGGCCTGGCTACGCGCTCGAGGCCCGGGTCACCGAGCGCCGGCGCAGCCTGTGGAGCGCGGCGTTCGGACTGAACGTGAGCGAGGCATGAGCGCCGACGCGCCGCTGTCGAGGCCTCGCGACGTGTGCGGCGAACTGCTGGCGGCCCTCGACGCGTCCGAAGGTCGGCGCAAGCGTCGCAAACGCGATACGACGCCGGACGCTATCGGACTCGAGGTGAAGCGCGAGCTGCTCGAGCGCGCCATTGCCGCGGACCCGGAGCCGGCGGCGTTCGAAGCATGGCTGCTGGAACAGTGCCTCGCCTCCGGTGCGGCCGAGGGCGGCGTGCGAGCCATGGCGCTGTCGATCTTCGAGGAATGGCGTCTGGCGCACGACGCCGCATCGTTTCGGGAATGGCTCGCCCGAGGCGCAC
>Ga0209158_1002263_pt1 | contig 12014 bp, 17 predicted proteins | sample GraSoiAngelo_140_FD_185897 | JGI IMG/M metagenome (GOLD analysis project Ga0209158, IMG submission 185897) | Grasslands soil microbial communities from the Angelo Coastal Reserve, California, USA - 14_0929_12_30cm (SPAdes) (version 2) | ecosystem: Environmental > Terrestrial > Soil > Grasslands ...
TCGTCACCCACAACATGGCGCAGGCACGCCGCGTCAGTCAGGAGTGCTCGTTCATGCTGCTGGGCGAGGTTGTCGAACACGCCCGGACTGAGGATCTGTTCCTCACTCCCAAGGAGCCGCGCACCGCGGACTATATCGAAGGCCGCTACGGCTAGCAGGCTGCTGAAATACTCATGATGTCGTCATTCCGAGGAGCCACCTCGACTTTGCTCGGGGCAGGCTCCGGCGACGAGGAATCTCTCTAAGTGCTTGATTTCGTGAGCAGAGAGATTCCTCGCGGAGTTTATCCCGCCCCTGGCGGGGCTCGGAATGACAGATTGAAGCCTTTCTTCAGCAACCTGCTGGAGCTGGATTTGCGAACTGTTGCGGTGACCCCTTGTTGAGACAATTCAAGAAGCGCCCCTAGACTAGTCGGCTGCGAAGAGGGAATCATGCAGAACCCGAAGGCAGCTAGCGAGAACACATGGAACGGCGGACAGATTGTCGCGTGGGTCGTGCTGCTCTTTTTCTTGATCTTTCTTTGTTTGCTCCCATTCCTCATCGGAGGTGTAAGTCTCTCTGGGCTGGGCAAGCTTTCGCCATCCTCGCCCCTGTTTGCCCTTTGTATCGCGGGTTTTACCTTCGTCGGTTATACCCCGACGCTGTCCGCACTCTTGGTAGCAGGGCTTTTTCCCGGGGGCGGCGGAGCGCGCTCCGTACTGCGCCAAGTGCGGACCTGGCGCGCGAGCATCGGTTGGTATGCAATCGCTGTGTTTGGGCCAGCGGTCCTGTTCCTACTCGATGAAGCAGTCCATCTTGTCTTGGGTGGTTCACCGCCGCAGCACTGGATAGTCTTGCCTCCACTTTCGGGATTTTTTCCTGGTTCGCTGTTCTTTAGTGTTATGGGAGTGCTCGCCGGGACTATTGGCGAAGAGTTCGGCTGGCGGGGTTTTGCTCAGCCACGGTTGCAGAAGCGCTATGGCGCGCTCAAGGCCAGCATTCTCATCGGGCTCGTTTGGGGCACGTTTCATCTTTGGATTCTGCCGATTTGTCACTGCATGAGTCTTACCGACGTGATCGTGACGCAATACCTCCGGCTCATCGCGACGGCGGTCATTTACGCATGGATTTATAACAGCACGAAGGGGAGCCTCTTCCTCGTGATGGTGGCGCACGCTGCGCACAACATCACAGTTGATCTGATGCCGATGGTCGGAGGTAGCGCCGTAATCGTGGCATTGAGCTATGTCGCGATTGCCATCGTCGTTGTACTCATGACGGACCCACGAACCCTGACTCGCTCGAACAGTGGGAAACGTCCCTAACTAAACACTTCCAGCACAACTACGCGACCATTCGGCCCGCCAAGTTCCCGGGGCTCGATTCGAGCAACGCGCTACGCGCAGAAGTACCATTCATGCCCAACACATACTGGGCGTATCTAGCTTACCTGTCTCGGGCCGGAAGTCTCAAAGAGTCACGCTGAAGCCGTGGCCGCTGCGACTTTAAGGAACGCGAGCAGCTCCGCGTTGACCTTGTCCTTGAGGGTCGAGCACATGCCGTGTGGCGCGCCCGGATAGACAGATTCTCCGCTACGCCAGTTCCGACGGCAAGAAGTGACACAGATCACTTCCTGCCGTCACTCCGGACGGCCAGGACATTTTGCATGGCCAAATGCTGGCATGCTAAGAGAATGCCTTACGGCAGCTACGCCGCCGCTGTGGTCGCTGCACCTTTCAGGAACGTCAGTAGGTCGGCGTTAATCGTGTCGGCCTCAGTCGTGGGCATGCCGTGCGGAAAGCCCTTGTAGGTTTTCAATGTGCTATTCCTCAGCAACTTTGCCGACAGTGGTGCAGAATCAGCATAAGGCACGATCTGGTCGTCATCGCCATGCATCACCAGGACCGGCACAGTGATCTTCTTCAGGTCTTCGGTGAAGTCCGTCTGGGAGAAGGCGACGATGCCGTCATAGTGCGCCTTGGCGCCTCCCATCATGCCCTGGCGCCACCAATTCCAGATCACCCCCTGAGAGGGTTTCGCACCAGGCCGGTTGTAACCATAGAACGGTCCAGCCGGCACATCGTAATAGAACTGGGCTCGGTTGGCGGCGAGCTGCGCCTGAAACCCGTCAAACACCTCTTTGGGCAGCCCGCCCGGATTGGCCGCCGTCTTCACCATCAACGGCGGCACCGCGCTGATGATCACCGCTTTTGCCACTCGGCTTTCGCCGTGGCGCGCTAGGTAGTGCACCACTTCGCCGCCGCCGGTCGAGTGGCCGACATGCACCGCTTCCTTGAGGTCGAGATGTGCGGTCAGCGCCGCTAGGTCGTCCGCGTAATGATCCATGTCATGGCCGCCACCGGTCTGGGAGGAACGGCCATGTCCGCGCCGGTCGTGGGCTATGACGCGATAGCCGTGCTTGAGGAAGAACAGCATCTGCGTGTCCCAATCATCGGCCGACAGCGGCCAGCCGTGGCTAAACACGATGGGCTGACCTTTGCCCCAGTCCTTGTAGTAGATTTGCGTCCCATCTTTCGTCGTAATTGTCGCCATGTGATGTTCTCCTTTGCTTTCGTTTGCCTTAAAGCTTCATCCGACCTTCGTTCTCAAATACCTGCAGTGTATTGCACCCTAAAAGATCAGTGTTGCCCATTCCGTTTGCACCGGGCGGACGACAATTTCCTCGAAACACGGCCACAGTGAACAGAAAAATGCGATGGTCAAGCCGTACGAAGCTGCTCGTTGCGGAACCTAATCGTCGCGAGAACGGCGAGCGCCCTGGTTCCTCGCTGTTAGGCTTAGCTCACCTTCAATTCATCTCAACGTGGATTCGTTGCCTCCGTGCATTGTGGAGCTTGAAGTAAATGCAGAACCTGCTTTGCCCTTCAACTTTCCCTGAAACCACAAGCCGCCAAAGGAATCGACAAAGGCTTTAAGCCAGGACTTCCTTTTTCGATCTTTAGAAGAGCCATAAAATACACCTGACCGCCCCCGAATACAATTGTTCGAGTCACGTTGGCAGTGCTACGTGCTTCCACGGGCCACGGAAGGAGGTCAGGGCCGCGACACGGTCCCAGAGCTTCTCCGAGCCGATCACTTCTGAAACCGTATCTCGCGTTGAAACTTTCGCGCGCTTGGCGAATCAGATCAGAGGCGTGTATTTGTTCCCGCAGTTGCATGCTCGACCCTCCGGTCGGCGGCACTCCGCATTTAGGCTTTGGGAGCGCATGGATGGATTGGTTCACTGACGAACGCGACTTTAAAAGGCTCTCCCGTCGCAGTTTGCTGAAGCTCACTCCCGTCGTTCTGGTGGGAGCTTTTGCCATTCCGAGGCTTCGCGATTCGCTCCTCGAGAAGGGCCTTGCGTTCAGTGATTGGGCCTCGTCCAAGTGGTTCCGCGCCGGCCACGCGGCGCCTACTTATCCGGACTTGGAACTGACTCCCCTCACTCAGTTCCCGCTCAACAGCTACGATGTAGATGATCCGGAAATCGATCTGGGAAGCTGGACCCTGAAGGTGAGCGGAGAGGTGCAACGACCCGGTGAGTACACCCTGGCGCAAATTCAGGGGCTGCCCAAAGTTCGGCAAAACACGCGCCACATTTGCGTGGAAGGCTGGGATGTGATCGGACGGTTTGGCGGGGCGCGCATTTCAGATTTTCTGAAGTTGGTTGGCGCCGACTCGCGCGCGCGATTCCTCTATTTTGAGTGCGCCGATGACTACTACGAGTCGCTGGACATGGCGACTGCAATGCATCCCCAATCGCTGCTTTGTTATGAGATGTACGACCAGCCTCTAACGCGCGGGCACGGCGCGCCGCTCCGGCTTTCCCTGCCGACCAAGATTGGCTACAAATCGGCGAAGTATCTGACCAGCCTCCGCGTCACCAACGTGCTCGCCCGCAAAGGCTACTGGGAAGACCAGGGCTACAGCTCGTTCTACGGGCTCTGAGGACAAAGGAGATCTTATGCGCAGGGGCAAGCCGGGCGCGGTAATTGCCTTTAAGGCGGCCAAAACGGGGAACCTGATTCGTGCTGCCTACGAGCATCCCTTCGCGATTCGCTTCTGCCATTGGGTGAACTCAGTCTCCTTGCTGATTCTCGTGGCCAGTGGCTTGCGCATCTTCATGGCTTTCCCGAGTTTCGGTCCCAAAGTCCCGCAGAAGGATTTTCTCCACGTGCCCCGGTCGCTCACCTTGGGGGGCTGGCTGGGCGGCGCCTTGCAATGGCACTTCACCTTTCTTTGGATTTACGTCGCGACAGGCATCGTCTACCTCGGCTACCACGTCTTGAGCGGCCACTACCGCCAGGTCCTTTTTACTCCTAGAGATCTCCCGGGCGTGTGGCCGATGGTGCGCCACTACTTCTTTTTCGGCCGCAAGCCGCGCGTGACGCATCCGTACAACCCCCTGCAGAAGCTGGCTTACACCTCGGCGACCGTCGTGGGGGTTCTGTCGGTGCTGACGGGGGCGGTCCTTTACAATCCGGTCCAGTTTTCGCTGCTGGCGCGCCTGATGGGCGGTTTTCATTGGGCGCGGGTGTGGCATTTTGCCGTCATGTGTGGCCTGGTCTTGTTTGTTGTGGGCCATCTGATCATGGTGATCCTGCATGGCTGGAACAACTTTGTTTCTATGCTTACGGGCTGGAAGAAGAACCCCGAATACTTGCCCTAGCCGTTTCGGCGTCGGTGGCGCGCAACCGAATGAAACGACCCATGCTGGTGAACGTGCGGAGAAGAAGTAGCGATGAGACGCCTCCAGCCATCCGAACCGAGCAGGACGAACAGGCGCTGGTCGAGCGCATCCAGGCGGGGGAGAAGGAGCTCTTCTATGCGCTCATTCGGCCACACGAGCGGAGCGTCTATGTCGCAGCTTTGGCCATCCTGCAGAACGAAGCCGACGCGGAGGAGGTGGCCCAGGACACCTTCCTGAAAGCGTTGACTCACTTGGGCCAGTTTCGCTGGCAGGCAAAGTTCAGCACGTGGTTGATCCAGATTGCCGTCAATGAGGCGCGCATGCGCAAGAGGAAGAATCACCTGGAAGTAATGAGGCCGCTCGAAGAACACACGGAGGAAGAGGGCTATTACACTCCCAGGGAATTTGCCGACTGGCGGGAGATACCTTCCGAAGCGCTCGAGCGAAAAGAGATCCGCAATGCGCTGGTGCAAGCCCTGAGTTCGCTTGCGCAAGTTTACCGGGAGGTCTTCGTGCTGCGCGATGTGCACGAATTCAGTATCGCAGAGACAGCGGCGGCGCTCGGCATTTCCGTGGGCGCGGTCAAGACGCGCTTGCTGCGGGCTCGTCTGATGTTGCGCGATCTGCTGGCGCCGGGCCTCGATGGAACCTGGACCAGCCGCCTGTCTTTCCAGAAAGGGAACAAACCATGGACCTGAGTTGCGAAGACGTCTGGCGAGAAATATCGAACTACATCGACAACGATCTCGATCCTCACCAGCGGGCCGCTCTGGGGGCACACCTCGGGCAGTGCAGGAATTGCGCCGCGCTTTTGGAAGGAACGCGAAATGTCATTCGGCTCTACCAGGACGAGCGCCTTCTTGCCCTGCCCGCCGGATTCACCAAGAGACTCCATCGGAAGCTTAGGGCGGAGATCCAGGGGCCGCCGGGTTCTGCCTTTGGATGGGCTGTTTCCCTTGCGGCGGCCTGCGTTTTGGGCGCTGTTTTTCTCTTCGCGAACCTCCACCAGTTCGCCCAACCCGAGCTCAAGAGCGCGCATAGCCAGCCAGCCGCCCGGTGGCCGGCGGGACCCGTGGCCGTGTCGGACGACGGGAAGATTTTCCATGTCGCGAACTGTCCCTTCCTCCACGGAAAGTGGAAACTCGTCGCTACTCGAGAGGCGATTCAAAAGGGCTACAGTCCCTGCGTCCGTTGCATGCGGGAGTACCTGAAGGTTGACCGGGGGCCCGAGTCTTGGGAGCCGGGAGTGGAGTTCGCCGAAGAAGTGGAGTCGGACGGCGCTCAATAAGTCTCCGGGCAGCGCAGGCCGTTGCTGGGTCCGCGCGCCCTGGCTGCCCGGCCACAAGATTCAGCAAAGGCAATCCCCCGGGTCAGTTGTTTGGTTCCGACCCTTCTTTCTTCTCCTTCTTCATTTCGTCCTTTTTCATTTCGTCTTTCTTCATCTCGTCCTTCTTCATCTGGTCTTTCTTCGCCTTCTTCGTCTTCTTGCCCTTCTTCATTTCGTCTTTCTTCATCTCGTCTTTCTTCATCTCGTCCTTTTTCATTTCATCTTTCTTCTGATCTTGCTGCTCCTGCCTCGCGTAGCCAGGCTGGCTGAACGCGGCCGACGAAATGGCAAGGAAAGACATGGCCATCAAACAGCGGAAAAGCTTCTTCATGGAAATCTCCTGTGCTTCTGAAGATGTGCAGCCCGAGCCTGTCGAGACAGTCTGGCCTGCAGCGATGAGATTCGCACTCCTGCCAAAAGTTTCGCTGCAAGCATGTTTTTCCTTTGTGGCCACTCCCTGCCGCCAAGCGTGCGCAGCGGTGAAACTTTTGCCCGGGTTGTGACTCTAATTAGTATGGGTGCCGACTCCAATCTCGATCGGACGCTGCGCATCTATCGCGAGCGGCGGAGCCACATCGAACGGGATGGCTTTGACGTGACGAAGGGAGAATAATCGAATGAGAATGAAGACCTTGGCCCTGCCACTCTTGCTCTGGGCCACGCTCGCGGTTCCTCTTCGCGGCGCGGACAATCTTCGTCTCAACCCAAGGCTGAACTACTCGAGCGACAGCCAGGACGGCCCCCTCATCACCGGCGACCACATGGACGACGGTGCGATGCAGGGCCAACCCAATTACGTCATCTTCTACGGCGAAGGTTGATTTAATTCCAAGCGGCAGGCTCGCCGCTCCGTCAGCTTGTATCAGAAATATAAGGGCCGGGTTCACTTCGTGATCGTCGACTTGGACCTGAAGCGCTCACCGGCCCAACAAGAGCTCGTCAAGAAGTACTACCTGGGTTACATCCCCCACGTCACCATCCTTGATCGAAGCGGCCAGCCAGTCTATAACGACTCCGGTGAAGTGGACGAATCCAAGCTTTCCGCAATTCTGGACGCGAGCTTGAAGTAGGGGCGCGGTTCCAGCGGCGGCCCTTTTGCGATCACACAGGCCTCGAGGAAGCGCGATGAGAAACTTGAATTTTCTGGTTTTGCCGTTTTTTGTTCTGGCCCTGGCTTCGAGCGCCTGCGCGCAGGAGCAGGGACTTGACTACGCTCCTTGGGACCGCGTCCTGAAGAAATTCGTGACTGAGGCGGGGCGGGTGGACTATACAGCTCTCAAGGCGAACCCCGACGACCTCAACCAGTACGTGGAGCAAATCGCCGCGCGCAGTCCCGCGTCTCACCCGCAGGATTTCCCCACGCGCGAGAGCCAGCTCGCTTACTGGATCAACGCCTACAACGCCCTGGTGATCAACGCGGTGATCCAAAACTGGCCCACCAAAAGCGTGCGCAACCTGGGCATGCTGTACAGTTTCTTTTGGGCCAGGAAATTCGTCGCCGGCGGCAAGGAATACACGCTGAACAACATCGAAGACATCCTGCGTAAGAAGCTGGCTGAGCCGCGCATCCACTTTGCCATCGTCTGTGCGTCCAATAGCTGCCCGCGATTGCAGCGCGAAGCCTACACTCCGGAGAATACTGAGCGACTGCTCGATGAGGCCGCGCGCCTCTACGTCAACGAGCCGCGCAACCTGAAGATTGACGTGGCGCACAACCGCGTGACCCTGCCGAACATTCTCGGCCACTACCACGAGGACTTTGAGAATTACGTGCGCGCGCACAATGTCACCATCACGGGACAGCCCCAGGTAGACTATATAAGGCTCTACGCCAACGCGGCCAATCGCGCCTTGCTGGACCAGCTCAAGAATCCGAAGGTGGATCACTTCGGCTACGACTGGGGAATCAACGACGTCCACGCTCCGGCGGCTGCCGGAAAATTTGTTGAGAAGGAGGAGATGCCATGATTAACTTTGCGAGAAGTCTGCTGACCCGGCTGTATCGGCCGTGGGTGTTTGCTTGCCCTCTGCTGCTCGTTGTGCTCATCGCGGCTTGACAGTAACAAACGCGCTGGAGTTTCCAGCGCTTGGCAAGAAGTAAAAAGAGTGATGCGCAGCGGACGTCTGCGTCCGCCGCTGTTATATTATCTCGATCTCAAAAGAACAATAAGGGGGAAACGATGTCCGACGTGGCGTACGTCTCCAAAGTGCGCATTGAGCGCAAGGTTGGCCCGCTGCGAATCGCTTACCTGCCCGGAGAGGCGCAGCCAGTCGCCTTCAGCGTGCACGGGGCCATCGCCCAGCACTACAAGGTCGATCCGGCGACGCTGAAGGGATCTCACGCCTCTACGCTGGATTACGTGGTCGCCGCCACGGCGGGTTGAATGATGGGCACCTTCGGAGGCGCGCTGGAGGCGCGTCAGATCGATGCCAGCAACGGCAAGCTCATCGCCGAAGTGACCGGCGAGGTGGAAAAAGAGGAAGGCGTGCTGGTGATCCGCCGCATTCACGTGGACATGCGGCTGACGGCGCCGGAAGAAGTCCGCGAGACAGTGGAGCGCGTGCACGGCTTGTACGCCATGCGCTGCCCTCTGTACCGTACATTGCACAACGCCATCCAGCTCACGTCCTCTTACACGTTGGTCGCCTCGGTAGCCCAGGCCTGACCCTAGCCAGGCGCGCCCATCCGGGCGTACCGATGCACCTGGGACCTGGGCACTGGGGCGACGCGCGCTCAGCTTCGGCCGCTTTGGCCGCGACGCCAGCATCCTCTACGACATCCTGCCCGCGTCGCCGGTGCAAATGCGCGAAACCCACACGTAATTAGAAGTCGGCGAACAGGCCGAGGCCGAAGGCTACCCGGTTTACGAAATTAGACAGAGCTACCGTGAGCACTGTTTCTATCAGGGCTGCCTCATCCCAACCGGCCTGGAAGACCGCGTCCGCGTCAGCCTTTTCCACTGCGGAGGGGTTGCGCGTGAGTTTGTCGGCGAATCGAAACAATGCCATCTCCTTGTTTCCAACGGGAGCGCTAGGATAGTCGATCGCAAGTTTGCGGCCCAGCGACTTTTCTATCCCCAGCCGCCGCAACAGCTCCAAGTGGGCAGCAACGCAGTAGGAGGAGGAGTTGATGCCGCTCACGACCAGCACGATCTGTTCCTTCAGCGCAGCCGGCAGCACGCCGTCACTGAGCAGCACACCGGCTAAAGCCCTTTCCCTTTCGATTACCTTAGGCAGAGGTCCGAGTGCTTGGAAATAGTTGGGCAAGAAACCGTAGAGTTGGCGAATCTGCTGGTAGAGCGGTCTAAGTTCGGGACCGGCCTGCTCTTCTGAAACCTTCTTCACGAATGACATTGTTGCACCTCTGAATTACGTCCGCGCAAAAAACATCTCCGCAACGGGGCAGCCGCTGGTAGACTATGTCCGGCTCTACGCCAATCCCGCGAATCGCGCGGCCCTGGATGCGCTCCAAAAGCCGAGCGTCGGTCACTTCGGCTACGACTGGGGCATCAACGATGTCCACGCCCCAGTCCCCACGCAAAAACCTGCAACCAAGGAGGAAAGACCATGATCCATTTCACGAAGCGATGGCTTAGCCGTTATTACAGACCCTTGGTCATTACCTGCTCTTTGCTCGCGGCGGCCCTCATCTCCGCTTGAGGGCTGTAGACTCGCGCTGGAGTTTCCAGCGCCTCCGTTCAATTGAAACCGTTCCGCCTGCCGCGATTCCGGTGGCCCGATCGATCGTCAGCAACCACGTCGGGGTCAGCTTCATGGCCGACCCCTAACGCTGGAAGGCGACGGGCCTTCTTCATCCGGCTTCACTCGGTAACTCCCTGGTTTGTGTTTCGAGGCCCAGTTGTAGAGCCACGCCACTCGTTTCGGGGGTAAGTCCTCGCCGTGACGGTACGACCCCGCTTCCTCAAGGGCTTTTTCCATTGGCCAACCATCAATGGAATACCGGGCAAGCGCGGCCATCATCCCCGTGCGATCTCTTCCCGCCTCGCAGTGCATATGAACAGGCGCGTTGTTGGGGTCCTGGATGAATCGGAGAAACTCCTTGGCCTGCTGATCGCTCGGCGGGTCAGCGGGCGGGTTATCGGAGATTGGGATTCGCAGAACGCGCACGAACCCGTACTTGGCATAGTCCACGTCATTCTCCATGCGGAATGTGACAATGCTTTTCACTCCCCGGCTGCGCAACCACTTCCAGCCCGAGTCGCTTTTCGGCATTTCCGAGCGTGTGAGCCGCTTGTCCCAAACCACTCCATAATTTCGCAGGGGAGCATCGCTAGGCACGGCAAGGCTCTGCGATTCCTGCCGAAATGCTAGCTGGGCGAAAGTTCGTCGGACGGGCTTGGGTGCGCTTGCGTCGAATCCTGCAAATGTGGGCGCAGGTGGTGTGAAAAGCTCGGCGACGCTCAGAAACATGAGTAAGATTAAGAGCCGGTGTACGCTTCTCATTTCCGCATCTCCCAATTTCGCTGGCCCAGGCGCATCCATCGCCTGTCTCCGCGGCGGCCAAGAAACATAGTCGAGTCTAATACTTCACCGGCAGAGTGCCCCAGAAAAACCTCAGCGCGTCGGCGATGCGGGCGCGCCAACTGCCCCAGCTATGGCCTTCATGCACTTCCTTGTATTGCACCCGGTAATTTTTCTCGCGCAGCAAGTCGCGCAACCGGCGATTACCTTCGAGCAGATTGCGCCCGTGGAAGTTGGCCTCGTAGGTGCCCACATCGAGGTGGAACACGAGGTTGATCTTCGGGGCGTTGCGGAGCGGCTCGAGCGAGGTCTCGGCAAAGAACCCGCTGGATTGTCCGGCGACGTTGCCAAACACCTGAGGATAGTTTTGGCCAATGAACACGGCGATCAGCCCGCCCAATGACGCGCCAAGCGTGGCGCGCGAGCCGGGCGCGGCCTGGGTGCGATAGCGCTGGTCAATCATGGGCACCAGCTCCGTGGCGAAGGCCCGCGCGAACTCCGGATTGTTCCCATACTCCTGTTCGCGATTGATGGGCGGCACCATCACCACGAGGATCGGCGGGATTTCTTTTTTATGGATAAGCGAGTCCACCACGTTGTTGATCTTCGCGAAGTTCAAGTAGTCGGTGCCGTCGTGGACGTAGAGCGTCCGGTAGCGCGCCTCCGACTGCGCGTAGCTGGGCGGGAGATAAACCTTCGCGACGCGCGTATTGTTCAGGATTTTGCTGGTAAACGTGAAGTCTTCCAAGGTGCCGTGCGGGATCCTAGCGTCATACTCCACCTCCGCCGGCCGGACGTACTCCGGCATCTCCACATTGGAGTTGGGCCCGAAGCCGCTGACCATGGTGCGGGGATTGAGCGGGTCCAGCACCCAGTCCTTGTCGTTGAGCACGAATTTGTAGTCCAGGCGCGCGTCAAGCTCGAACTCGCGCGCAAGATAAAACAGATCCGTGCCCGCAATCGGCGTAAGGGCCTCGGTCGGGCGAAGGCCCGTCATGTCGCCGGAGAGCACGACCTTCGAGGCGGGGCCACGGTAGAGAAAAACGGCGCGGCCAAAACCGGGCTTGGTGCCGCGTTCGAGCAGCGGCGTACCCTGCCGGCCAGCGCAGGAGACAAGATCATCCACGAGCGCCCTCTTGGCCGGCTCGCCGGCAGCGTTCACCGGCTCGAGGAACCTGTCAAATGCTTCGCAGCTCAACACCTTGACACTCAACACCTTGGCTTCCTTTCCTTCCTTCGCAGCGGGCTCCTTTGTCTCCCTGCCTTGCCGGGAATGACCACTCAAGGCCGCAGCAAACGCAAATGGGAGCAGCAGTGGCAGAGCACATCTGGATTTCATGGAGTCTTTTCGGAGTTGGCCCTGAGAGATTCCTCGCCCGCCTCGGCGGGCAGGCCCGCGAAGGGCTCGGAATGCCAGGAAAAAGTTGCCATGCTGAGTCTCGTGGCCCAAGTGGAGGGCTCAGGCCAGGCGCTCAAAAATGCCGGCAGCGCCCATACCGCCGCCGACGCACATGGTCACCATGCCATAGCGCG
>Ga0209158_1002266_pt1 | contig 12007 bp, 7 predicted proteins | sample GraSoiAngelo_140_FD_185897 | JGI IMG/M metagenome (GOLD analysis project Ga0209158, IMG submission 185897) | Grasslands soil microbial communities from the Angelo Coastal Reserve, California, USA - 14_0929_12_30cm (SPAdes) (version 2) | ecosystem: Environmental > Terrestrial > Soil > Grasslands ...
AGGACATATATCTCGCCGAGTTCGGCCTTGATCCGTTTTGTAACGGATTTGGCCTTGCAAGATCGGGACGGAAATATCAGCCCATCTCGCGATTCCCCGCTGTCGAGCGCGATTTCTCGGTGATTCTCAACGATGGCACCAGCTTTGCCGCGGTGCGTGAGGCGATCGCGGCTCTGGGAATTGCCGAAATCATCTCTGTCGAGGCGGTCGACCTGTTTCGTGGCCGAAATATCCCGCCGGGAAACTTTTCCTTGCTCGTGCGCGTTACGTTTCAGAGCCCGGAAGTCACACTCACCGAAGGGCAACTGAGCGATTTTTCCTCACGCATCATCTCCGCACTGGAGCAGAAGCTGGGCGCCACGCTCCGTACCACCTAAGGTCGGATGCAATCCCTTCGGGGGCGATTGCGAATCGATCATCTGCCTTGCTGAACTTCGCGTGTTGTCGCACAATTGGCCCGCCCCGCCGTTCGTCGGAGGCCTGCAGGGATGAAAGTCGAAATCTACGACCAGGTTTACAACGTCGCAGGGGACCTCGAGCCCGCCTACGTCGAGCAGTTGGCCAAGTACGTGGACGTCCGCATGCGCCAGATCGCCCGGGGCACCGGAGCCGTGGACTCGGTAAAAGTGGCCGTGCTTGCAGCTTTGTCCATTGCTGACGAACTGCACGCCCTGCGGCAAAGCCGGGAGAAGAACGAGGCGGCCTTGCGTGCCAGCGCCGAACGTTGCCTCAAGCTGATCGACCGTGCGCTTCAGCAATCCGCCTGAGCCGCGCAGCAGAACACGCCTTTTGGGAATTCGGTTTGACGGTTGCCTACAGCCCGCTAGAATGTACGTGGAGTAGGCCTGCAACGCGCGTGATGGCGCGACGATCTTTTGAACCAATGCTGGATCTCTGTGGTGCCCGGGTCAGACGGCCTGTGCGCATGGCCCGCAGCCGGGCATGCCTCGGCGGCGGGAAAGCCTAAGGGCCGGCGCAGGGCGCCCACCTTATAACAGAGGTTCAGGATCTAGCTCCACACGGCGAAGTGGACCGCTCCATCCACCGATCAATCCATGCGCATTCTGTTTATTGGGGACATTGTAGGGTCGCCCGGCCGGCGTATCGTGCTCGAACGCTTGGAAGATATCGTCTCTAAGGAGGAGGCCGATCTGGTAATCGCTAATGGAGAGAACGCCGCGTCGGGGTTCGGCATTACCCCTCGCCTCACCGAGGAACTTCTGTCCGCCGGAATCGAGGTCCTTTCGGGAGGGAACCATATCTGGGACCGCAAGGAGATTCTGGATTTCATTCCGCGCGAGCCCCGGCTGTTGCGTCCCGCCAATTTCCCGGCGGCCAGCCCGGGCAGCGGTCTTTTCTGTGGCACGTCACAGAAGGGAATTCCCTATGCGGTCCTTTGCCTGCAGGGGCGCATCTTCATGGCGTCAAACGATGATCCTTTCAGCGTCGCCGATCGCGAGCTGGACAAGCTGCAGAGAGAAACGAAGGTCGTTATTGTCGACATGCACGCCGAAGCCACCAGTGAAAAACAAGCCATGGGCTGGTACCTCGATGGGCGCGTCTCGGCGGTGATCGGAACGCACACGCATGTGGCTACCGCCGACGAGCAAATCCTGCCCGGCGGTACGGCCTACATCACCGACGTAGGTATGACCGGGCCGCACGATTCCGTAATCGGCATGGAGAAAGGCGCGGTCATCAAGCGGTTCCTCGACGGGATGCCCATCCGCTTTGAGGTCGCCACGGGCGATATCCAAATGAATGCCGTGCTCATTGAGGTGGATTCCGTCAGCGGGCGCGCGGTATCCGTCGCGCGGCGCCGCTATCGTTTGGAGCATTGATGCAGTCCGCTGGAGCAACCCGAGGCCACTACCGCCGCATTATATAGTTCACCCGAAAATGAAACGCTGCGCCGCGATCCTCCTCCCCGCTCTTGCGATCCTAAGCGTGGCCATCAGCTATGCGTCGCTGGTACGCGCACAGCAGGATCCGACGTTGGATGCGAGGCGGCGCCGATTTCCTGACGTGGGCGCCGGCTTTCGCGCCATTCGCCGGGACCCTGACGGCTCCTATTATGTGCTGGCGCCGAGTACACCCTCCAGGCCCTCTAAGCCCTCTGCGCCCGCCGTGCTCATTTTCGACTCCCAAGGGAGAAAGCTGCGGCAGATTCCCGCGCGGCCAGGGCCGGGCGAAATCGTCTTCCCCAATTCCCTTGATCTTGATGCGTCGGGCCGCATATACATCGCCGATCTGGGCGGCAATGCCGTTAATGTCTACACCGCTGACGGGGCACTCTTCGCACATTTCCGCGTTCCCGCACCTACTCAAATCATCGCCCTGCCTCATGATCAATTCGCCGTGTGCAGCTCCAATGCCGACCATCTCATTGCCGTTTACGATTTGCATGGGATGCTCCTGCGTGAATTTGGCGAGCTTGCCGACCTGAGCGATGACGCGGACCTCAATCACCGGCTGAACCTTGGGCATCTGGCCTCGGATAAAGCCGGCAATCTCTACTTTGCCTTCCGGTATTTGCCGGAGCCGACGGTACGAAAATACGATCCCTCTTCGGGACATCTGCTCGATGAGCTGTCTCTCATGAGCCTCGATCTCCAGCCCATAGCCCAATCCGCACGCCAGGAAATCGCGCGCTCCGCCTCCGGAAAGGCAATCTCTCCCCACGAAATCATCTCCGCTTTGGGAGTCGATCCCGAAACTCAGGAACTCTGGCTGGCCTTGGGGAACTTGTTCTTGCACTTCGATAACGCCGATAACAATACCGCCAGCAATCGCGCCTATACGCCGGGTGGCGCCCGCATGGTGCCCAATTTCATCCTCGTGGAGAAGGATGACCTCCTGTTAGGTAACGACCCACTTGGAATTTACGAATTCCCGCGGTCTTCCGGCAAGGTTCGTCGGCCTGAATAATTTCGCGTGAAAGGGTGAAACAGCCCCAACTAATTGGCCTTCCCGCGCGGACAAAAGATTTGTGCCTGTGGAAATCCTGTGCATCTCCTGTGCAGCGTCCGCTGTAGGCTTGGTGATTTTTTTCTTGCCGCGCATGGCAGCTTTCGTGGACAATCGAGCCTCGTCGGTGATAAAGCGCGAAGGTTCTGCAGCTGCCCCGGCCACCCTCGCGGCACTGGCAAATCAGGGGAACAGCTAGGCCGGAGTCCTAGGCTTAAAAACATTCAAGAGAGTGGGGTCCCTGTGGCGCTATTTCCACAGTATTTCCACAGCTTGTGGAAATACTGGCCCTTTAGAACATGAACTCATGGGAAAAAATCCTGCAGCACATGGAGAGGCGGGTTAATCCGCACAGCTTTGCCACCTGGTTCCTCCCCACAAAGCAGGAGGGTGCCGAGAATGGAACCGTAGTCGTCCGAGTTCCTTCGCGGCCTTTTCGAAAGCGCTTGACCGAGACTTACGGTGAATTGCTGCAGGCCGTGCTGGTGGAAGTGGGCATGCCGGATCTGCAGCTCAGTTTCGTCTGCAGCGAGCCGGAGCCGCCTTCTGCGGTGGCAACAGCGCCGATTAAACAAGCGCGGCTCGATTTTGATGGTGTCGATCATCAGCTCAATCTGCGGTACACCTTCGAAACGTTTGTGGTCGGAGGATCCAATCAGTTCGCGCATGCAGCGGCGCGGGCGGTGGCTGAAGCTCCTTCGAGAGCTTACAACCCGCTGTATCTTTACGGCGGCGTGGGGATGGGGAAGACGCACTTGATGCAGGCGATCGGCCATCTGGTGAAGGCGCGCAACCCGGGCGTCCGGCTCACTTATGTCAGCGCCGAAAAATTCACCAACGAAGTGATCAATTCGCTCCGCTTTGACCGCATGATCAGCTTTCGAGACCGTTTCCGCTCCGTGGATGTCCTGCTGGTTGACGATATCGAATTTATCGCCGGCAAAGAGCGCACCCAGGAGGAATTTTTTCATACGTTTAACGCTTTGCACGACCTGCAAAAACAGATCGTGCTGTCTTCCGACTGCCCGCCCAAAGAGATCGCCGCCATCGAAGAGCGTCTGCGTTCGCGCTTTGAATGGGGGCTGATCGCGGATATCCAGCCTCCCGATCTGGAGACCAAAATCGCCATCCTCCAGAAGAAAGCCGAGTCGGAGCATTTCCAGCTTGCTGATGACGTCGCCGAGTTCATCGCCCGCTCGATCAAATCCAACGTGCGGGAATTGGAGGGGGCCTTGACCAGGCTCGTCGCATACGCTTCGCTAACGGGCGTGCCCGTAAATCTCGGCACGGCACAGCAAGCCTTGCGCAACATCATCGCCACTCAAGAGAAAAAGGTCACCATTGAGCTGATCCAAAAGCGCGTCGGCGAGCAGTTTGGCCTCAGAGATCAGGATCTCAAGATCCGCTCGAATGCCAAAGCGATCGCGTTCCCACGCCAAATCGCCATGTATCTGGTGAAGCAATTGACTTCTGCTTCTCTGCCGGAGATCGGAAAGCAGTTCGGCGGCAAACACCACACCACCGTGCTGCACTCGATCAACAAGATCGAAACTCTCCGCCGCAGCGATAAGGATCTGAACCGCACGATCAGCCGCCTGCTCGACACCCTCGGCTAAATCAAACTAGCATTTCTTTTTGCTACTCTTTGAGCTCCGGTCTTCTCTTGCTGCTCCTTCTGCCCTCGGTACTTCCGACGAGGAAAACCCTGTGTAAACGATGTGCGCAATTCCAAGCCATTGTGGAAACCTTTGTATCGTGTGACTCGGGGGCGACGGTTTTCCACCAACCGCGAAGAACATTCTCCGTTTCGTCCACAAGATATGGCGCTTAAACTGCGGGCTTTGGACCGATATCCTCTCTTGCGACTTGTACGACTACTACTACTACCTTTATCCCTTCATTAAAACAGGGTAGAGTAGCCGGTTTGAGTTCGCGGCTTCCGGCGGAGGAAATCGTAGATGGAATTTACGGTCAAAAAGTACGATTTGCTTGCGGAGCTCAATCTCACGCAGGGCGTCGTCGAGCGAAAGACGACCATCCCCATCCTTTCGCATCTTTTGTGCGAGGCGAAAGGCAATCGCATAACGATAACGGCGACGGATCTAGAGCTCAGTATTCGTACTTCCTGCGAAGCGAAGATCAAAAAAGATGGCGCCGGCACCATTCCCGCGAAAAAACTGCTCGAATTAATTCGGTTATTGCCCGAGGGCGAGATACGGTTCCGGCTGCTCGAAAATCATTGGGTACAAATCACCTCGGACCGGCGGAACTACAAGATGGTGGGCATGGCCAAAGACAATTTTCCGGCTATTCCGGCTTTCCCTCATCCCCTTGTGAGCATACCGGCGGGAATTCTTTCGTCGCTGATCGCCAGGACCGCGTTTGCGATTTCCATGGAGGAGTCTCGTTACACTTTGAACGGCGCTCAACTGACTTTAAAACCCGATATGATTGCCATGGTCGCAACTGACGGTCATCGCCTCGCTCTCGCTGAAACTGATCATTCCTTTGCGGGACTGTCGAACGAAACGCGTCCCCTGATTCCCAAAAAGGCCATGACAGAAATCCAGAGGCTCGCCGGCGAGGCAGGGGAAAACGGCCAAATCGAATTCGCCAGAGACGATAGCCATTTATTCTTCCAAGTGGATTCGCGCCTGCTCATTTCGCGTATCCTTACCGGCCAGTTTCCCAACTACGAAGCGGTCCTGCCGCGCGACAACAACAAAAAAATTGTCCTGGAGCGCAACGAATTCAACGACGCGGTACGGCGCGTCTCGCAACTGGCCGACCAACGTTCTCACGCTCTGAAATTCTCCGTCAGCCAGGAGGGCGTGGAACTTTCAGCCTCCAGTCCTGAATACGGCGAAGCCACCGAGAATATCGAAAAAGAATATGGCGGCGAGCCCATTACCATCGGCTTTAACGGCCAATATCTGCTGGATTTTCTCGCCGCCGCTCCGGACGGGCCGATCAGCGTGGAACTGAAAGATGAACAGTCCGCCGGTCAGTTGCGTCCCCTGGCGGATGACCAATACCGCTATCGCTATATCATCATGCCCATGCGCATTTAGGTGTTTCCGGCGCAAAATTGCGGCATTTGCGCGCACTCATTTTCTCTTTCGCGGGATAGCGCTGATCCCACTTGTCCCCGCTCCGCATACGCTGTAAGCCACTGAACGCTAAGGCCTTAGATTACGGAAATAATCGCGCAATGCCTTGAGAAAAGCACCCAAATAGCGTAAAATTAGTTTGGGCATTCACACAAGTTTGGGTCCTCCGGAACGGCATTTAAAGCTCTGACTCAGCCCGAGCTTTCTCGTTTGCGCCAGAACGATTGGGTGCGGTCAGGCCAAGCATAGTCTTCGCCACGTCCGCTTTCGCGCTACGGAAATCCGGACGGGATGGAGCAGAAGCGCCACTGGTTCGCAAATCGAAACTAGGATTGGACGTTCAGGCGGAGAGAAACCGTTCTGCGGCAGCCTTCCCCTCCACTGTTAGTAGGAGACGCACACAATATGGGTGAGAAAGAGACGGTGACTGGCAAAGCTGCGGGCCATCGGTACGACGCCACGTCGATCAAAGTGCTGGGCGACCTCGAGGCGGTGCGCAAGCGCCCGGCCATGTATATCGGCTCGACCACCGAGCAGGGTCTGCACCATTTGGTTTGGGAAGTGGTGGACAACTCGGTGGACGAAGCCATGGCCGGCTATTGCGACGAAATCAACGTCGTCGTTCACGACGACAATAGCGTCACGGTAGTGGACAACGGGCGCGGCATCCCTGTGGACATGCACGCCACGGAAAAAAAGCCCGCTGCCGAAGTGGTCATGACCGTTCTTCATGCTGGCGGAAAATTCGATAGCGAAACCTACAAGGTTTCCGGCGGCCTTCATGGCGTGGGCGTCTCTGTCGTCAATGCGCTCTCCGATTGGCTGGATCTGGAGATCTGGCGCGATGGCGAGGTTTGGGAACAGTCCTACAAGTGTGGCGTCCCCAAATCGAAGCTCGCTGTTACCGGCAAGACGCGCAAGACCGGCACGAAGATCACTTTTCATCCCGATGTCAGCATTTTCGAGAAGATCGAATTCAGCTACGACATTCTCGCACAACGCTTGCGCGAGCTGGCCTTTCTGAATAAGGGCCTGAAGATCACACTCCAGGATGAGCGCAGCGAAAAAACGACCGAGTTTCGCTTTACCGGCGGCATCGTGGAATTCGTCAAGCACCTCAATCGCGGCAAGCAGACGCTTCACGATTCTCCGATTTACATCGAAGGCAAGCGCGATAATATCGAGGTGGAAATCGCGCTGCAATATAACGATAGCTATGCGGAGAACGTCTTTTCCTTTGCCAATACCATCAACACGGTCGATGGCGGCACGCATCTCTCCGGCTTCCGTTCCGCGCTCACGCGCTCCATCAACAATTTCGCCAGTTCCGCGGGCATGCTCAGGGAACAGAAGGACAGCGTCTCCATCACGGGCGATGATGTGCGGGAGGGTTTGATCGCGGTCGTATCCGTGAAGCTGCCCCAGCCTCAGTTCGAAGGACAAACCAAAGGCAAGCTGAATAGCGACATCAAGGGTCAGGTGGAGCAGCTTGTTAATGACCGCCTGGGCGAATACTTCGATAAGCATTCCACCGTCGCCCGTCGCATCATCGGAAAGTGTATTGACGCGGCCCGAGCCCGCGAGGCGGCCCGCAAGGCGCGCGAGCTCACTCGCCGTAAATCCGCCATGGATTCTGGAGGATTACCCGGGAAGCTGGCCGATTGCCAGGAGCGTGATCCCGCCAATTGCGAAATCTTCATCGTCGAGGGCGAATCGGCAGGCGGCTCGGCCAAGCAGGGCCGCGACCGCCGCTATCAGGCCATCCTGCCCCTCAAGGGAAAGATCTTGAATGTGGAGAAAGCGCGCTACGACAAGATGCTGGGCCACGAAGAAATTCGCGCCATCATCACCGCCCTGGGAACGGGAATCGGCAAGGACGATTTCGACGCCGGCCGCCTGCGTTATCACAAAGTGATCCTGATGACCGACGCGGACGTGGACGGCAGTCACATCCGCACTCTGCTGCTCACTTTTTTCTTCCGCCACATGAAGGAACTCATCGAGCGTGGCCATGTGTATATCGCCCAGCCGCCCCTCTATCGCGTCAAGCGCGGCAAAATGGACCGCTACATCCGCGACGAGCGCGAGTTTTCTCATGAGTTGATGCGGCGCGCCACCGAGGATCACATCGTCAAGGCCAAAGAGGGCGTCGCCCTCGAAGGCGCCGCGCTCACTAGGTTCCTTCTCGATGTACAGGAATATGACCAGATCGCGGCCAAGATGCTCCGGCGGCTGCGGGAACGTGCCCTGGTGGACTTGGTCGCGGCAAGCGATCTCGAGAAGAAGGCCGATTTTGAAGATAAGAAGGAGCTCGAGAAACTCCTGAAAGCCATCGAGAAAGCCAAGCTTAAAGTGGACGCAAAGATCGTCTACGACGAGGAGCACAGCCTGCACGAAGTGGTGCTGGGCAATGGTTCAGGGCCGTGGGGGCGAATTAATTGGGCGCTTGCTTCCAGGCCCGATTGGAAACGGCTGCGCGCGCTCGGCCGGGCTATATCCACCTCGGATAAGCCGCCGTTTACGGTCTCTTGCAATGGCGACAAAGTGACCAAAGAGAATGCCGCGCAAGTGCTGGCCTTCGTGCTCGAGGATGCCAAGAAGGATTTCACCATTACGCGCTTCAAGGGGTTGGGTGAAATGAATCCTGAACAGCTCTGGGCCACCACCATGAACGCCGAGACCCGAACCCTGCTGAAGGTGAAGCTCGAAGACGTGGTTGAGGCGGAGAAGATGTTCACCACGCTGATGGGCGAAAACGTCGAGGAGCGCCGCAAGTTCATCGAAGACAACGCCCTCGACGTCCAGAACCTCGACATCTAAAGTGATTGTCAGTCTCCATGTCATTCTGAGTCCGCCTTGGTGGGCGAAGGATCTCGCCGCAAAAAAACAAGAACGAGAGGGACTCGTCGCTTTGCTCCTCAGAATGACACGTCAATAGACTTCTTTCGCGGGCTGTAAAGCCGCGACACACAAACCGAAGAGTAAGTTACGAAAGGAAGCCAAAAGTTAATGGCAGAGGAAAAAACGTCGGCCACTTTAATTCCGGTGGATATCGAAGCCGAGATGAGGAAGTCCTATCTCGACTACGCCATGAGCGTGATCATCGGGCGCGCGCTGCCCGACGTGCGCGACGGCCTCAAGCCCGTGCACCGGCGCATCCTGTTTGGCATGAACGAGATGAACTTGACCTCCACGCGGCCCTATCGCAAATGCGCCAAAATCGTCGGCGAGGTGCTCGGCAAATTCCATCCCCACGGCGACGCTCCTGTCTATGATGCGCTGGTTCGCATGGCGCAGCCTTTTAGCATGCGTTATCCGCTGGTGGACGGACAGGGCAACTTTGGCTCGGTGGATGGCGACCCGCCCGCGGCCATGCGTTACACCGAGGCGCGGTTGGCGCGCATCAGCGAAGAGCTCCTGGCGGATATCGATCGAGAGACCGTCGATTTCATCCCCAATTTCGACGAGACCGAAAAAGAGCCGGTGGTGCTCCCTACGCGGGTGCCCAACCTGCTGGTTAATGGCGCGAGCGGCATCGCCGTGGGCATGGCCACGAATATTCCTCCCCACAACCTGAAGGAAATCATCGACGCCACGGTTTTGCTCGTCGAAAAGCCGGATGCCTCGCTCAAGGAAGTGATGAAGCTCGTGCCCGGTCCTGACTTTCCCACCGGCGGCTACATCGCTGGCCGCGATGGCATCGAGCAGGCCTACAAAAAGGGCCGCGGCAGCTTCATCATGCGCGCCAAGGCGTCCATCGAACAGGTGGGCAAAGACCGCGAAAATATTGTCATCACGGAGATTCCTTACCAGGTGAACAAGGCGCGCCTGGTCGAGCGCATCGCCGAGCTCGTGCAAAACAAGAAAATCGAAGGGATCTCTGACGTGCGCGATGAGTCCGACCGCGAGGGCATGCGCGTCGTGGTCGAAGTGAAGCGCGGCGAGGAAGCTCAGCTCGTCCTCAACCACCTCTACAAGCTCACCCAGATGCAGGAATCCTTCGGCATGATCCTGCTGGCCATCACCGGCGGCCAGCCGCGCGAAATGGGGCTGCTCGAACTGCTGCGGCTCTTCCTCGAACATCGCCGCGAAGTGGTGATTCGCCGCACGCGTTACGACCTGCGCAAAGCCGAAGAGCGCGAGCACATCTTGCTGGGCTTCGCCAAAGCGCTCGAAAACCTCGACGAAGTCATCAAGCTCATTCGCCGCAGCAAGTCGCCTAAGGAAGCCAAAGAAGGCTTGATGACCCGCTGGAGCTTCAGCGACCGCCAGGCGCAGGCCATCCTGGATTTGCAACTCCATCGCCTCACCCAGATGGAGCGCGAGAAGATTCTCGAAGAACTCAAGCAGATCCAGGCCAAGATCGTCGATCTCAAGGAAATTCTCGCCAGCGAAAAGAAGCTGAAGCAGGTGATTGTCTCCGAACTACAGGACGTTCAGAAAGAGTTCGGCGACGGCCGCCGCACGCAAATCGTCGACGCCGTCGAAGAGATCAAAGTTGAGGATCTGATCGCCGATACCGATATGGCCATCACCATCAGCCATGCCGGTTACATCAAGCGCACGCCCGTGGACGTCTACCGCCATCAGTCGCGCGGCGGCAAAGGGCGCATCGGGGCGCGAACGCGCGAAGAGGATTTCGTCGAGCATCTCTTCATCGCCTCCGCTCACAGCTATATCCTGCTGTTCAGCTCCAAGGGCCGCGTCTACTGGCTCAAGGTCTACGAAATTCCGGAAGCCGCTGCGGCCACGCGTGGCAGAGCCATCACCAGCCTGGTCAAGTTCCAGGAGGACGAGCACCTCACGGCGCTTGTCCCAACGCATAATCTGGAAGAAACCGGGCGCTATGTCTTTTTCGCCACGCGCGACGGCACGGTGAAGAAAACCGAGCTTGCCGAATTCAGCAATCCGCGACCGTCGGGAATCATCGCCATCAATCTCGAACCCAAGGACGAATTGATCGGCGTGAAGCTCACCGATGGTAAGCAGATGATCTTTCTGGCCAGCCACGAAGGCCAGGCCATCCTGTTCCGCGAATCGGAAGTTCGCGCCATGGGCCGGCAAGCTGGCGGCGTTAACGGCATGGATCTCGGTAAGGATGATTACGTGGTCAGCATGGACGCCGTGCAGCCGGATTTCGAGATTGTCCGCAAGGAATCGCAGAAGGATACGCAGAACCTGGAGGAACTGGAGAACGAAGTCATCAAGGATTCCCTCACTTCCCTGATGTTGACCATCTCCGAGAAGGGCTACGGGAAGCGTACCCCGCTGGCCGAATACCGCATCACCTCCCGCGGCGGCAAGGGCGTGATCAACCTGAAGACCACAGACCGCAATGGCCCCGTGGTTGCCACCCTCCAGGTCAGCGAAGATTCCGACGTCATGATCATCACCGAATTCGGAAAGATCATTCGCGTGCATTCCAACGAGATTCGTGAGGCGGGCCGCTCCACGCAAGGCGTGCGCCTCCTTCGTCTTGAAGATGAAGATAAAATTGCCGCTGCCGCTATCCTCGGGGAAGAAGGCAACGGCGCAAATGGAGCAGGCGGGGTTCCCACCGGAACCAAGGAGCCGGAAAAATCCTGAACGCGTTTGCTATGCGCCCGGTGGGCTGAGGTAGTAGCCCGGCCGCGAGCGTACCGTCAAATTGCGGCGATCGACTACTTGGACGCGAATTTCGTGATATCCGCTAGCGTTCGTCCCGTTGGGACGGTAGCTCAGCGTATATTGCGCGTGCAGCTCGCCGCCGATCTGGTCTATGGCCTTTTCGATGGAAGCATCCTTTACGGTGGACTGGTAACGCCCGCCGGTCGCCGCCGTAGCCACTTCCAGCGGACGCTCCTTAACCGCCGCCTCCACGTGTTGCACCACCCAAACGGCTAGCGCCATGACGTCGATAGTGCCGCTGCGCTGCTCTTCTGTGGTTGGCG
>Ga0209158_1002270_pt1 | contig 12000 bp, 9 predicted proteins | sample GraSoiAngelo_140_FD_185897 | JGI IMG/M metagenome (GOLD analysis project Ga0209158, IMG submission 185897) | Grasslands soil microbial communities from the Angelo Coastal Reserve, California, USA - 14_0929_12_30cm (SPAdes) (version 2) | ecosystem: Environmental > Terrestrial > Soil > Grasslands ...
TCAAGAACCTGCTGTCGTTCGCCCGCAGCCAGGAGGGCGAGCGCAAGCGACAGCCGATCGGCTCGATCCTCGAGTCGACGCTGGCGCTGCTGCGCAACCAGCTGATGGCGAACAAGGTCGAGGCCACCCTCGAGGTGGAGCCGGGGCTGCCCGACGTCGAAGTGAACGGCAATCAGATCAAGCAGGTGTTCGTGAACCTCATCAATAATGCGAACCAGGCCATCGCCAGCGACGCCCCGAGTGGCCGGATCTGGGTGGCCGCGAAGCCGCAGCGCGACGGCGTCGCCGTGAGTATCACGGACTCGGGGCCGGGAATGACGGAGGAAATCGCCGCGCACGTGTTCGAGCCGTTCTTCACCACCAAGGGCGAGGGGGAGGGGACGGGCCTGGGACTCTCCATCTGCCAGGGGATCGTGAAGGAGCACGGTGGGCGGATCACCCTCGACACGAAGGCGGGCGGGGGCGCCACCTTCACGGTCGAGCTCCCCGGCGGGGCGCGAACCCCGCTCGTCGAGGCCGCCCCGGCACAGGTCCCCGAGGGCAAACGGCTGCATATCCTCGTCGTGGACGACGAGCCGCACATCCTCTACTACATGCGTGCGACGCTCGAGAGCTGGGGCCATTCCGTCGAGGTGGCGAGCGACGGGGCCTACGCGCTGGAGCGCGCCATCGCGGGGGATTTCGACGTCATCATCTGCGATCTCCGCATGCCGCACCTCTCGGGACGCGACATGTACCAGAAGCTCGCCCGTCAAGATCCGCGCGCGGCCGAACGGATCATCTTCGCGACCGGCGACACGGTGCGGGGCGACACCCTGCAGTTCCTGGAAACGCTCGGCCGTCCCTACCTCCACAAACCGTTTACGCTCTCCGAGCTGCGCGCCGCGCTCGGCCACGCCGCCAACCAACCCGCCTGAGCATGCTGCGCGTCCTCCACGTCGACTCGGGACGCGAGTACCGGGGGGGACAAGATCAGGTTCGGCTGCTGGCGCGCGAGCTGGCCCGCGATCCCGACGTGCAGCAGTACCTGATAACGCGACGTGGCAGCGAGCTGGCGCGGCGCGTGGCGACCGCCGGGACTCCGGTGCATGAGGTCCCCTGGACCATCGGGCTCGATCCCCGGGCGTGGTGGAGGCTGGTCCTGCTCGCGCGCGCGCTGCGCGCCGACGTCATTCACGCGCACGACGGCCACGCGCTCGGGATCGCCCTGGCGGCCCGGCGTTGGCTCGACGCCCAGCCTCGGATGGTCGCGACCCGGCGGGTCGTGTTCCCGGTGCGGCGCCGGAGCTCGCTGTTTCGTGCGGATCGCATCGTGGCCATTTCTGCGGCCGTCGAGACCGTGCTCGTCGCTGCCGGCGTGTCCCCGGGCGAGATCAGCGTCGTCCCTTCCGGAATCGATCCGGACGAGGTCCGCGCCGCGGCCGCAGTCCCGTTCGGCATCCGGGCGCGCCTCGGGCTGTCCCCGCACGCCCCGATCGCGGTGAACGTGGCGGCGCTCGAGCCGGCGAAGGATCAGACCACCCTGGTCCGCGCGGCACACGCGGCACGGACGCTCCGGCCGGACCTGCACTGGGTGATCGCCGGGGCCGGGGACGAGCGCCGCACCGTAGCCGCGCAGATCGGTGGGCTCGGACTCACCGATCGCGTGCACCTGCTCGGGCACATCGCGCAGGCGGACGCCCTGATCGCCGAGAGCAACCTCCTGGTCATGTCGTCCAAAGAGGAGGGCCTCGGCAGCGTCGTGCTGCACGCGCTGGCGCTCGGCAAGCCGGTCGTCGCGACCCGAGCCGGCGGCCTCCCCGAGATCGTGCCGGAACAGTGTCTCGTCCCGGTCGGCGACGCGCACGCGCTGGCACAGACGGTGGTCCGGGCACTCGATCACCCTTCCCCCTTCCCCCTTCCCCCGCAGTTCACGGCCGCCGCCATGGCCCGCGGCGTCTTGGCCGTGTATCGGTCGCTCGTCTAGATTGCAAGGCCATGATCTACGTCTGCGTTCCGGCGCACAACGAAGCCCGCACGGTCGGACTGGTCCTGTGGAAGGTGCGGCAGGTGTTCACCGCCTTCCCGCGCGAGTACCAGCTGCTCGTCGCCGACGACGCCTCGAGCGACGGGACCGCCGCCGTCCTGGCATCGTACGCCAAGGTGTTGCCTCTCAGCATCGTCACGCACCGGGAGCGGCGCGGCTACGCCCGGAGCTTGGAGGAGCTGCTGCGCCTGGCGCTACAGCGCACCGACCGCGCGAAGCGCGACTGTGCGATCACGCTGCACGCCGACTTCGTGCACTCGCCGGAGTGCATGGAGGAGATGGTCAAGCGGATCGAGTCGGGAGCGGACCTGGTGGTAGCGGAGCAGCGGGAGGAGCGCGGCCGGGCGCCGCGGGCACTGTGGCTCGCCCGCCAGTGGACCCCGCGGCTGCTCCCCGTACCGGGAGTCAAGGACACCGTGTCGGGCTTCTGCGCCCTGCGACTCAGCGTGCTCCGCCAGGCGCTGGGAGGCGGAGGGGGACGCGATGCGGCGCCGCTGCTCGCAACCGACGGCTGGTGTGCCAGCGCCGAGCTGCTCGCGCGGCTCGCGCCGCACGCCCGCCGGGTGGACGCGATTCCCGCCGCGGCGCGCTACGACCTGGTGCAACGGCCCTCGCGGGTGCAGCCGTGGCGCCAGTTGCTGGCGGCGTGGCAGGCGCGCGCCGTCATCCGCGCCGCCCGTACGGTGGGCGTCGTCCTCGCCGTTTGCGCCGCTGCGCTCCGCGCCCAGTCGGACAGCGCCCGCTCGGACTCGAGCCCTCACGATTCCCTGCTCCAGATCGGTGCGGTCGCCCCGGCGGTGCCGTTCCCCGTCGGCGAGCGCCTGGTCTATCAGGCCAAGTTCGGCATCTTCAACGTCGGCACCGCCACGATGGAGGTCGCGGGGATCGACACCGTGCGAGGCGCTGCGGCGCTGCACCTGGTGTTTCGCATCAGCGGCGGCGCGCTGTGGTACCATATCGAGCAGACGCTCGAATCCTGGGTCGGGAGGAGCGACTTCCGGTCGCGCCGCTTCTGGAACCAGACCGCGGAGAAGGGCAAATCGTGGGAGCGGAAGTTCGACATCTACCCGGACTCCGGGTTCTACCGGGAGGCCGGCCGCGACACCACGCTCGCCACGGTCCCCGACCCGCTCGACGACGCGGCATTCCTCTATTGGATCCGCACCGTCCCGCTCGAGGTCGGCAAGCGCTACGAATACCAGCGCTATTTCCGGCCCGAGCGCAACCCGGTGATCGTCGAGGTGCTGGGGCGGGAGCGCGTGGGCGTCGCAGGGCGGAAATGGAAGGCGATCGTGATCCGCCCGCGGATCCCGAACGGCGGCGGCATCTTCGCTGAGCGGGCCGACGCGCGCATGTGGCTGTCGGACGACGACCACCGCGTCATGCTCGCCCTGCAATCGAACTTTTCGTTCGGCCAGGTCACGATGAAGCTCAAGGAGTACTCCGACCCTCCCGCGGGGCGCCCATGACCGAGTACCGTGAGGCGGATTTCTCGCGCCTCAAGACCGTCTCCATCGCCCAACGCCCCAACAAAGTCGACGCGTCCCTGCTCGGTCAACCGCCCGGCCGCGACCAGAGCTTCGCCGCGTTCTGGCGCTCGCTCCCCGACATCCTCGCCGCGAAAGACCTGCGCTACGTCGCCGACCAGATCGCGCGGGCCGCCGGGCGCCGGGCGGTCGTGGTGCTCCTCGGGGGTCACGTCATCAAGGTCGGCCTCGGGCCGCTGCTCCGGGAGCTGCTGGCGCGCGGCGTGATCAGCCACCTCGCGCTGAACGGCAGCGCGGCGATTCACGACTTCGAGCTCGCCGCCTTCGGCGGCACGAGCGAGGACGTCGCCCGGGGGCTGGCGGACGGCTCGTTCGGCATGGCCGAGGAGACGGGCCGCGAGATGAATGCCGCCGTCGCGGCGGGAGCGAGGGCGGGGCGCGGCATGGGCGAGGCGCTGGCGGAATACCTGCGGGGCCGGGCGACGCTCGCCGCCCCCGAGGTCTCCGTGCTGCTCGCCGCCGCGGCCGCGGGAATTCCGGTGACCGTCCACGTCACGATCGGCGCGGACATCACGCACCAGCATCCCAGCGCCGACGGCGCCGCGCTGGGAGCGACGAGTCACCGTGACTTGAAGCGACTGGCGGCCTCGCTACCGGCGCTCGACGACGGCGGCGTGGTGCTCAACCTGGGCAGCGCGGTCGTGATGCCGGAAGTCTTTCTCAAGGCCCTGACGGTCGCGCGCAATCTGAACGGGGGAAAGCCGAAGGGGTTTACGGCCTGTGACTGCGATATGCAGCGTCACTACCGGCCGCGGGTGAACGTGGTCGAGCGCCCTACGCTCGCCGGCGGCCGGGGGGTGCAACTCACCGGCCATCACGAGATCCTGATTCCGCTCTTGTGCTGGGCGGTGCTGGAGCAGCTCAAGCGTCCGTCGGACGACCCTTGATCATCTCGCGGATCCGGTCCGCCGTGCTCGGGCTGACGACCCGGAGCACGAGATAGACGACGAACCCGATGGCGGCGAGATACAGCACGGTCATCGCCAAGCCGATGAGCCCGCCGAGAATGCCGAACAGAATCTTGAGACCGAGCCACGCCAGCACGGCGAGCACGGCGAAGCCGATCACGCTGCGGAACATGGGACTTTCCTCCAGGATGGCCGATGCTCGGGCCGTACGCGGGAATGTAGCAGCGGGTTTCACGGAGGCGCCAGCGCATGGACGTCGTTGACGTCGCGATCGTGGGCGGCGGCGCCGTCGGGGCGGCCTGCGCCCGGTCCGCCGCGGCCCGCGGCCTCCACGTCGCCATTTTCGAGCCCGGTCCCGACCCGGCCGCCGCCTCCCCCGCGTCCGCGGGGATGTTGGCCGCACAGATTGAGCCGACCGACGACGCGCTCGTCGGGCTCTCGGTGCGGGCGCGCGATCTGTACGAGCCCCTCGCCCCCGCGTTGCGCGAGACCACAGGCATCGACATCGGTTTCTGGCGCGCCGGCATCGCGGCGGTGGCGTTCGACGACGCCGCGGCCGACCGGCTCAAGGAGGACGTGGCCCGCCAGCGGCAGGCGGGACTGCGCTGCGACTGGCTCGAGGCCGACGAGGTGCGCGAGCGCTGGCCGGGCGCGGCCCCGGACTGCCGCGGCGCCCTGTTCGCCCCGGAAGACGGGGCGCTCGACCCCCAGGGGCTCACCCGTGCCTGCCTCGCCGACGCGCGCCGGCTCGGCGCGGCCCTGCATCCGGAACACGTCACGCTGGTGGAGACCGGGAACGGTCGGGCACGCGGCGTCGTCACGCGGGCCGGCAAGACCGCCGCAGAGCACGTGGTGCTCGCCGCCGGCGTATGGACGCCGCAGATCGCCGGCATGCCGCGGCCGCTGCCGGTCGAGCCCGTGCGGGGGCAGATGGCGGCCACCGCCTGGCCCGCGGAGACGCCGGCGGCGATTCTCTATCACGATCGCGGCTACGTGCTCGCCCGCGGCGGCGACGCCGTGCTCGGCACCACGATGGAGCACGCCGGCTTCGACTGCCGCGTCACCAACGAGGGACTCGCCCAAATCTTCCGGGGAGCCGTCCGCCTCCTCCCGGCGTTGCTCAATCACGCGGTGCACCGCATGTGGGCGGGGCTCCGGCCCGTCACCGGCGACGGCCGTCCCATCGTCGGACCGGACCCGGACGTGGAGCGACTGTGGTACGCCGCCGGGCACGGACGGAACGGCATCCTGCTGGCCGCCCTCACCGGCGAAATCATCGTGGATCTGGTGACGAAAGGTGAAACAGACGTGGATATCAGTGCTCTAAGCGTGAACAGGCTCAAGCCGCAAGCCGCAAGTTAATCCGAGCAACTTACGGCTTACGGCTTGTGACTTACGACTGATGTATCGCACCTGCGCCTTCTGCAACAGCAAGCTCGACGGCGACGGGGGCCCTTCCGGATTGGGCGTCGGGCGGCGGCTGGCGTTCGACGAATGGAAGAGCCGCCTCTGGGTCATCTGTCCCAAGTGCTCCCGCTGGAACCTGGCGCCGCTGGATGACCGCCTCGAACGGATCGAAGCGCTCGCTCGAGCGGCCCGCGAGGGACGCGTGGCGGCCGCGACCGAGCAGGTGGCCCTGATTCGGTGGCAAGGATACGACTTCGTGCGGGTCGGCAAGCCCCCGCGCCTCGAGTTCGCCACGTGGCGCTACGGCGAGCGGCTCAAGGCGCGCCAGCGCGAGCAGCTTAAGTTCGTCGTTCCCCTCACGGTGGCCACGGTTGGACTGGCGGTGGCGGTGAACGTCGCGGCGGGCGGATCGGTCGGCGTGTTCGTGTGGAACATGCCGCGCATGGCACGATGGATGTACACCGGCATCGTAGGTCGTCGCGCCGTCGGCCTGGTGGAGCCGCCGATCTGTGAGCGCTGCGGCAGCGTGATGCGGCTCCGGGCCAAACACATGGCCCACGCGCGCGTCGTGCCGGACGCCAAGGCCGATCTGGGCCTGGTCCTGAGCTGTCCCAGCTGCCACTCGGACGGCGCGATGCTGATCGGTCCGGAGGCGCAGGCCGCGCTGCGCCAGGGACTGACCTACTTGGCACTGACCCGCCGCCGCGGGCGAGAACGGGCCGAGGACGCGGCGCGCCTGGTCGAGGGCGCCGGCGGGCCGGAGCGACTGATCCGCGACGTCGCCCGGCGCGAGCTGACCCTCCGCAGCATCGCGCCCGATCGAAGGCTCGCCCTGGAGATGGCGGTGGACGAGCAGGCGGAGGTCGCGGGGCTGGAACGGCAATGGCGGGAGGCAGAGGAAATCGCCGAGATCGCCGACGGCCTGCTCTCGACGACGGCGGAACTGGAGGCCGAGCTGCGGCGCTTGAAGGAGCGCGGCCCGGATAGCGGTCAACCGTCTGGTTGAAATTCGGCCTTTTGTCGCCTTCCCGCGTTCACTATCTTCCCCGAGCCTCATGGCCACTGCGCTTACCCAGATCGCCGCCCGCAAACCCGCCTGGCTCAAGGTCCCCGCCCCGGGGGGCCCGAACTATCTCGCATTGAAACACCTCATGCGGGAGCTCAAGCTGCACACCGTCTGCGAGGAAGCGCATTGCCCCAACGTGGGCGAATGCTGGGAGCACAAGGCCGCCACCTTCATGATCCTGGGCGACGTGTGCACCCGGAACTGTGCCTACTGCGCGGTGGCGCACGGCACGCCCGCCCCGCTCGATGTCGGTGAGCCGGTGCGTCTGGCAGAAGCGGTGCGGCAAATGGCCCTCCAGCACGTGGTCATCACGAGCGTGGACCGGGACGACCTGCCGAACGGCGGGGCCGAGGTGTTCGCGGCGTGCATCACGGAGATCCGCCGGCGGACGCCGGGTACGTCGGTCGAGGTGCTGATCCCCGACTTCAAAGGCAGCGAGCAGGCGCTGCGGCTCGTGGTGGACGCGCAGCCCGACATCCTGAACCACAACCTCGAGACGATCGAGCGTCTCTATCGGCTGGCGCGGCCGGGCGGCCGCTACGCGCGGGCGCTGGAGCTGCTGCGTCGAGCGAAGCAGCTCGCCCCGGGTGCGTTGACGAAGTCGGGGATCATCTGCGGCCTGGGCGAGGAATGGGACGAGCTGCTCGGCGCGATGCGCGACGTCCGTGCCCAGGGCGTGGACATCCTCACGCTCGGCCAGTATCTGCGGCCCTCCGACCGGCATTTGCCGATCGCGCGCTACTACACCCCGGCCGAGTTCGCCGAGCTGCGGCGGCTCGGCATGGCGATCGGCTATCGCCACGTCGAAGCCGGGCCGCTGGTGCGCTCGAGCTATCACGCGTGGGAGCAGGTCGAGCATGCGACCGCAGCCGACTAGCCTGAGCGCCCGCCCGACGTGACCAGCGCGACCGCGCAGCCCAAGGCCGACCAGTCCCAGGTCGAGCTCGCCCGGCGGATGCTGCGCCAGATGCTGCTGATCCGTCGCTTCGAAGAAAAAGCGGCGGAGGCGTACGCGCTGGGCAAGATCGGCGGGTTCTGCCACCTCTACATCGGTCAGGAGGCGGTGGCGGCCGGCTCGCTCGCCGCGTTGCGCCACGACGATTACGTCATCAGCTCCTACCGCGAGCACGGTCAAGCGCTCGTGCGGGGTGTCTCCGCGAAGGCAGCGATGGCCGAGCTGTACGGCAAAGCCACCGGCTGCTCGAAAGGCAAGGGCGGCTCGATGCACTTGTTCGACGCGGCGAAGCGGTTTATGGGCGGGCATGGGATCGTCGGGGGGCACGTTCCCCTCGCGGCGGGGATCGGCTTCGCGATCAAGTATCAAGGCGGCGACCAGGTGTGCCTCTGTTACTTCGGGGAGGCGGCCGTCAACATCGGCGCGTTTCATGAAGCGCTCAACATGTCGTCCGTCTACCACCTGCCCGTCATCTTTTGCTGCGAGAACAACCGCTACGGTATGGGTACCGCCTTCGAGCGCGTAGCCGCCGTGACGGACGTGGTGGAGCACGCCTGCAGCTACGACATGGCGGCGGAGCTCGTGAACGGCATGGATGCGCTCGCGGTGTACACCGCTACCCAGCGCGCCGTCGAGCGCGCGCGCCAGGGTGGTCATCCCACCCTGCTGGAAGTCCGGACGTATCGCTTCATGGGACATTCGATGTCCGACCCGCTGCACGGCGTGTACCGCACCAAGGACGAGGTCGAAGAGCAGAAGAAGCGGGATCCCATTTCCCAGCTGACGGCCAAGCTCAAGGAGGACGGCGCGCTGGACCAGGCGGGGCTCGACGCGCTCGACGCGGAGGTGCGGGCAGAAGTAGAGGAAGCGGTGAAATTCGCCGACGAGAGCCCCGATCCGGAACCCGCGGAGTTGTTCACCCACGTGCTCAGCGACTGAGCCCATGCCGACCCTGACCTATCGTGACGCGCTGAATCAGGCGCTGCGGGAAGAGATGCAGCGCGACGGCAACGTCTTCCTGATGGGCGAGGAAGTCGGGGTCTACCAGGGCGCGTACAAGGTGAGCCGCGGGCTGCTGGAAGAGTTCGGCCCGATGCGCGTGGTGGACACGCCCATCGCGGAGCTCGGGTTCGCGGGGATCGGCGTGGGGGCGGCCATGGCGGGGCTCCGGCCGGTGATCGAGTTCATGACGTGGAACTTCGCGGTCCTGGCGCTCGACCAGATCGTGAACTCGGCGGCCAAGATCCTGTACGAGTCGGGCGGGCAGCTCCCGATCCCGATCGTGTTCCGGGGCCCGAACGGGGCGGCCCTCCAGCTCGGGGCGCAGCACTCGCAGGCGTGGGAGAGCTGGCTGAGTCATATCCCCGGCCTCAAGGTCGTGGCGCCGGCCACGCCCGCCGACGCCAAAGGCCTGCTCAAGGCGGCGATCCGCGACGACAACCCCGTGATCGTGCTCGAGGGCGAGATGTTGTACAACATCAAGGGGGAGGTGCCCGAGGGCGAGTACGTCGTGCCGATCGGCCAGGCCGACGTCAAGCGGACCGGCCAGGACGTAACTCTGATCTGCCACTCCAAGACCGTGGCCGTCGCGCTCAAGGCCGCCGAGCAGCTCGCCGAGCAGGAAGGCGTCTCGGCGGAGGTCGTCGACCTGCGCTCGCTGCGGCCGCTCGACGAGGCGACGATCACCGGATCGGTCGCGAAGACCAACCGCGCCGTCGTCGTCGAGGAAGGGTGGCCCCAGTGTGGCATCGGCGCGCAGGTGGTGGACGTGATCCAGCGCGAAGCGTTCGACCACCTCGATGCGCCCGTGCTGCGGGTGACGCAGGCCGACGTGCCGATGCCCTATAACAAGCAGCTCGAGCGCCTCGCCAAGCCCAGCCCCGAGAAGGTCGTCGCCGCGGCGCGGCGCGTGCTGTACCTCGACTGATCATGGCCACCAAGGTCTTCATGGAAGCGCTCTCCCCGACCATGGAGGAAGGGCGCCTGGTGAAGTGGCACAAGCGGGACGGCGACGCGGTGAAGACGGGGGAGACGCTCGCCGAGGTCGAGACCGACAAGGCGGTGATGGACCTGGTCGCCCGCGCCGACGGCGTGCTGCGGCAGGTCGCGGTCGCAGAGGGGCAGACGGTGCCGGTGGGGAGCGTCGTGGCCGTCATCGCGGCACCGGGGGAGGCGGTCGGCCAGACAGCGCAGACCGCGGCCCCCACGCCTGCGGGGAGGGGGGAAGGGGGACGGGCGATGCCTGAGCCCGCACGATCGCCCACCCCGGCGCCAACCGCCGTCCCCGTTCCCGCGGACGCGACGCGCGTAAAGGCGTCGCCGTTGGCGAAGCGCATCGCGAAGGATTCCGGCGTCGACCTGAAGCTCGTGACGGGTTCGGGACCCGGTGGCCGCGTGGTGAAGCGGGACCTCGAAGAGGCTGGGAGAAGGGAGAGGGGAGAGGTTCGCCGCGCTGCAGCGCAGCCCGTGGTGCCGCCCGAGGCACCTCTCCTTTCTCCCATCTCCTCGGCGGTGCGGGGAGGGGCGGCGTTCGAAGACGTCCCCCTCACCCAAATCCGCAAGACGATCGCGAAGCGGCTCGCCACGTCCCTCGGTCCCATCCCGCACTTCTTCCTGACGACCGAGGTCGACATGGAGCGGGCCGCGGAGGCGCGCGACGCGCTCAACCGGCAGCTCGGCGACCGCGGGAAGGTCTCGTTCAACGATGTCATCGTCAAAGCCACCGCGCTCGCGCTGACGAAGCACCGCGCCTGCAACGCCTGGTTTCAAGACGATCACATCCGCTACTGGACCGAGGTCCATATCGGGGTGGCGGTGGCGGTCGAGGACGGGCTCATCACACCGGTGATCCGCAACGCGGACCTGAAGCCGCTGCTCGAGATCGGGCGCGAAGCGCGCGAGCTCGCCGAGAAGGCGCGGAGCCGCCGGCTGCAGCCGAGCGAGTACACCGGGGCGACGTTCTCCGTCTCGAACCTCGGGATGTTCGAGATCGACCAGTTCACGGCGGTGATCAATCCACCGGAAGCGGGCATCATCGCGGTCGGCACGATCACCCCCAAGCCGGTCGTGTGGGACGGCCAGGTAGTGGCGCGCCGGCGCATGCGGATCACCATGAGCTGTGACCACCGCGTGATCGACGGAGCGACGGGGGCGGCGTTTCTGAAGACCCTGAAAGAGATGCTCGAAAACCCGCTGGCGATGCTGTTGTGACTGCAGAGGGGGAAAATTGGCCAGTCAATTTGACGTGATCATCCTGGGTGGGGGGCCGGCCGGCTACGTCGCCGCGATCCGCTCGGCTCAGCTCGGCATGACCACAGCGGTGATCGAGCGGGACAAGCTCGGGGGCGTATGCGTAAACATCGGCTGCATCCCCACCAAGGCGCTGCTCCACTCGGCGTACATCGCGAAGCTGCTGCGGGAGGCGAAGGAGTTCGGCGTCGAGGCAGGCAGCGTCAAGACCGACTACGGCGTCGCAATGCAGCGGTCCCGCCGCGTGAGCGACCAGAACTCGAAGGGCGTCGAGTTCCTGATGAAGAAGAACAAGGTCACGGTCGTGAAGGGCAGCGGGGTGCTCCAGCCCGGCCGCAAGGTGAAGGTCGGGAGCGACGTCTACGAAGCGAAGAAGGCGGTCGTCATCGCCACGGGATCGCGCGTGAAGGGCCTGCCGCAGATCGGGTTGGAGATCAACAAGACGACCGTCATTTCCTCGGACGAGGCGCTGTTTCTCGAGAAGGCGCCGGCCACGCTGGCGATCATCGGCGCCGGCGCCGTGGGCATGGAGTTCGCTGATATTTTCAGCGCCTTCGGCACGACCGTGACCCTGATCGAGGCGCTGCCGCGGATCCTGCCGCTCGAGGACGCCGAGGCGTCGGACGCCCTGGCGAAGAGCTACAAGAAGCGCGGCATCGAGGTGATCGCCGGCGCCAAGGTGAAAAAGGGGACGCCCGCCAAGGACAAGGTGACGCTCGAGGTCGAGACGAACGGCGCGACGCGAAAGATCGAGGCCGCCGCGGTGCTGATGGCGGCGGGTCGCGCGGTGAACGTGGAGGACATCGGCTTGGCCGAGTGCGGCGTCCAGCTGACCGAGCGCG
>Ga0209158_1002271_pt1 | contig 11998 bp, 11 predicted proteins | sample GraSoiAngelo_140_FD_185897 | JGI IMG/M metagenome (GOLD analysis project Ga0209158, IMG submission 185897) | Grasslands soil microbial communities from the Angelo Coastal Reserve, California, USA - 14_0929_12_30cm (SPAdes) (version 2) | ecosystem: Environmental > Terrestrial > Soil > Grasslands ...
GTGAAGGCGATGAACACGACGCCCAGCCTGTGGTCGGTGCCCCGCTTGGGCAGTCGAACGCTGTAGAGGACGACCAGCATGGTGAAGTAGGCGAGCGCCAGGCACTGCTGGACCAGGAAGAGGTAGTCGTCGGGCTGGCGCAGCAACTGCAGGCCGCCCCACACGAACAGGAGCTGGCGGGCGAGGAAGAAGCTGAAGAAAAGGGCGGGTACAACCCGGCTGAAAGCCAGGTCGCGCCAGTAGGCGGCGTCGCGTTTGGTCCTACCGGTTTCGACGTCGGCGGCCACCATTTCGGGGCGAAAGGTATCAGCCGGAGCGTGCCGGCACCCCGTGTAAAGTCAAGCGGCAACAATTTTTTCGGCTAATGAATTGACCTGCCTGGGACGCCCGAGTAGGATCACCGTCCGCGGCGGAGACCGGCGGCGCAAGAAACCGGTCGACAGGCCGTCAGTTCGGAATAGACACGGTACTTCGGAAAAAGGAGGTGAATCGCAGATGTTGAGCCTTTACTTCAAGCTTCGCAGCCTTACGTCTCGTCAGGAAGGCCAGGGCATGGTTGAGTACGCCCTGATCCTCGTGCTCGTTTCAATCGTGGTCATCGTCATCCTTCTTACGATGGGCAACCAGATCAAGAACGTGTTCTCGAACGTCGTAGCCGCTCTCGGCTAACGAGAACCAAACGTAGTAGCACCTTCAAAAGAGAGCCCCGCAAGGGGCTCTCTGCGTTCTCGAGAAGTACGCGTTTGAAAGGGGACGATCGCGGTCCCCCTCGCTACAATGCAGGCGTTTCCAGGAATCAGAGATCTCGGAGGTGACTTAGTTTTGGCCGTCGCACCAGCTCCAGCAAGACCCCGACCCGGCGGTGGTCGGTTCCTCATCATCATCGGCTTACTACTCGCCATTCTCGCCGGCGCCGGCGTGTTCCTCCTCGGCAACTTTGGCGGCGGCGCAGCGATCGGCGGCGGCCCGACCCAGGTTGTCGTGGTGGCCGCGCAGACCATCCCGATCAGGCACCAGATCGTTGAAGGCGACCTGACGACGACCAAGATCTCCGGCAACATTCCCAACACGTACGGGAAGACGAGCGACGTTGCGAACCTCGTCTCGGAGATCCAGATCACCAAGGGCGCGCTGATCACATCCGACATGCTGGCTCGGGATGCCAGCCTGATCACGCTCGGATCCGCTCCGGCTTACCTGCCGCTGGCCAGCGGCTACGTGGCCCTGACCATACCCACCGGGGAGCAGCAGGGCGTAGCCGGCCACATCACGCTCGGCGACTACTTCACCGTGATCGCGTCGGGCAGCCTCACCCTGTTCAACAAGGGATCCGCGGCCGTGAGCAAGACGGTCTTCACCAACGTCCGCGTGATTGGACTCGGCCCGGCGGCATCCAACGTCCAGCCGGCCAGCGGAACGACGGTCGCCTCAAACGGCTCCAGCGTGACGAGTGGTGTCACATCGAGCATCACGATCGAGCTGACCCAGTGCGATTCCGAGTTCTTCACGTGGTTCCTCAACAACATGACCGTCAAGTACACGCTGGAGTCTTTCAGCGATTACTTGAAGCAGCCGCCGGCGGCTCCAGACCCGAAGTGCCCAACGGTCCTGTCGGCCCAGGGAGTCACGGCCAAGCAGGTCGACGCCTTCTACCACTTCTCAGCCTTGGGATGATCCTCGGTTCCCCCATGACCGCGGCCTGGGCGATTGCCGCTCGGGTCGCGCGGATGGGCGATAGCTGACATGGGTCTACTCGACAGGGTCAAGCAGAACCAGACGGGGGTGCCCGTGTCCGCGCCGCCGGCGTCCAACGGGCCGGCAGCGACCTCGTCGGGCACCCCTTACGCGGCTGCGACCGCGATCCCCGTCGCGCGCCAGGCGGCGCCGGTCGAGGCGGCGATACCCATCGCCACCAACCTGGCCGCGCGCGCCGCCATCGCCGCGGGCGGCGAGATGACCCCCGCCTTCACGGCGGCCAAGGTCCAGATCCACGCCAAGCTCATCGAGAAGTTCGCGGACCAGATCGACTCGAGCAACAAGGGCGGCGTCCGCGAAAAGATCGTCGAGCTCGCGGAAGAGTACTTCCGCAGCACGGCCATGACCATGACCAAGGCTGACAAGGAACGCCTCATCGAGTCGGTCCTGGACGACGTGCTCGGGCTCGGTCCTCTCGAGGCGCTGCTCGCCGACCCGAGCATCACAGAAATCATGGCCAACCACCCGAAGCAGATCTACGTCGAGAAAAGCGGCGAGCCCACCCTGTCCGCGGTGACGTTCGAGTCCGAACGCCAGATGCGGCAGGTCATAGACCGCATTGTCAGCCTGGTCGGGCGCCGCGTCGACGAGTCGACCCCGATCTGTGACGCGCGCCTCAAAGACGGCTCGCGTGTCAACGTGGTCATCCCGCCAATCGCGCTCAAGGGCCCTTGCCTGACTATCCGAAAGTTCGCCAAGGAGAAGTGGGGGCCGGCAGACGTCGTCAACCGGTTCCGCTCGTCAAGCCCTGAGCTCATGACCTTCTTGCGCTCATGCGTTCGTGCGCGCCTGAACATCCTGGTCTCGGGCGGCACCGGCTCGGGTAAGACCACATTGCTCAACATCCTGTCGTCATTCATCCCAGAGACGGAGCGCCTCATCACCTGCGAGGACGCAGCCGAGCTGCAGCTGCAGCAACCGCACTGGATTCAGCTCGAGTCCCGGCCGCCCAACGTCGAAGGCAAGGGGGCCGTACCCATCCGCGAGCTGGTCAAGAGCTGCCTCCGTATGCGACCCGACCGCATCATCGTCGGTGAGTGCCGTGGGGGAGAGGCCCTGGACATGCTCCAGGCCATGAACACCGGCCACGATGGCTCGATGTCGACGCTGCACGCCAACAACCCGCACGAGTGTCTCGTTCGTCTCGAGACGCTGGTGCTGCAGGCCGGTCAGGACCTTCCGTCCCGCGCCATCCGCGAGACCATCGGCGCCGCCATCCACCTCATCGTTCAACAGTCCCGACTGCGCGGCGGCGTCCGCCGAATCGTCAGCGTCGCCGAGGTCTTGGGCATGAAGGACGGCGAGGTCCAGTTCCAGGAGCTGTTCACCTTTCGGCAGATCGGCGTGAACTCGGAAGGCAAGGCCGTCGGCTACCACACCGCGACCGGCGTGATCCCGATGCGCATGGAGCATCTCAAGTCCGAGGGCGAGGACGTCCCGGAATCGCTATTTGTGCCAACCCCCCAGCCCCCGCCGGATAAGCTGTACTAACCCCCTAGGAGGTCCACATGCCAATCGGCGCGATTTTCGCCCTTCTCGCCTTCGCCGGCGTCTTCCTGCTCTTCGTCGGGCTGAACCAAGCACGGCGGTCCGCGGGCGGCACTGAGGACTTCCAGGCCCGGCTGGCCGCGTACGGCGTCACCACCGCGGGCGCCACGCAACTGCCGCCTGCGTCTGGATTCCGCGACACCCTCAACCGCATCTTCTCGCCCGCCGCCGAGCGTGTGGGCCGTGGCAATGCCAAGAAAGGCAAGCCGTCAGTTGCCGAGCAGCTGGGTAGAGCCGACCTCAAGCTCCGCACGTCGGAGTACTTCATGATCCAGCTCGGCAGCATGGCGTTCTTCATGCTCGTCGGGTTGATCCGGTTCGGCTTTCCGGGCGGCATCATCCAGATCGTCGCGCTTGGAATCGTCGGTTACCTGGTGCCCGGCTTCTATGTCAAGTACAGGATTGGGCGTCGCCTGCGCGCGTTCAATGGACAGCTCGGCGACACCTTGACCCTGCTCTCCAACGCCCTCAAGGCGGGCTACTCATTCGCCCAGGCGATCGACACGGTGGCGAAGAACGCGGTGCCCCCGATCGCCGATGAGTTCGCGCGCGCGGTTCGCGAGATGAACCTCGGTGGCTCGCCCGACGAGGCGTTGTCGAACATCACCAAGCGCATCGCCAGCGCGGACTTCGATCTCGTGGCGACGGCGTACTCGATCCACCGCACCGTCGGCGGCAACTTGGCTGAGATCCTGGACAACATCGCCTACACCATCCGTGAGCGGGTGCGCATCAAAGGCGAGATCGCCACGCTGACGGCACAGGCGCGCGCATCTGGCACCCTGATCACGTTTCTACCCCTCGTGCTCGCGACCTTCATGTACTTCGTGACGCCCACCTACTTCCGGCCCATGTTCGAAAGCTTCTACGGCTGGGCTTTGATCGCGATTGGAGCCTTCATGATCTTCATCGGCAACCTGATCATTCGTCGCGTTGTCGCGATAGAGGTATGACCTGATGCTCCCCATCCTTGCCCTGGCGGTCGGTCTTGGAATCTTCATCATCTTCCTGGGCATCGCGCGCACGCCACAGGTGAACACGGCCCAGATGGTCCAACAGCGCCTTTCGGTGTACGGCGGCGAGAAACCGCTGACCATTGAAGAGGTGGAGCTGCAGCGGCCGTTTACAGAGCGGTTCCTGCGCCCGACCATTGAGAAGCTGGGCAGTTTCCTATCCCGCTCGACGCCCGCGAAAGCACGCCAGGACCTCATGAACAAGCTGGAGCTTGCCGGACGGCCCGGCAACCTCACGCCCGAAGACTTCGGTGCGGTGCGGCTCGTCGCGGCCGCTGTGTTTGCGGCCCTCGGGTTGCTGCTCGGCTTCTTGTTTGGCAACACCGTGTATCTGGTCATCTCGCTCGCGGTGGGCGCGATCGTTGGCTACTACGCGCCTGTGATGTGGCTGCAGCAGAAGGTCGACGCACGCCGCACCGAGATTCAGAAGGGCCTGCCGGATGCGATGGACCTCCTGGTGATCGCGGTCGACGCCGGCCTCGGCTTCGACGCAGCGTTGGCCCGAGTCACCGACAAGTACAAGAACGCGCTCTCCGAGCAGTTCGCCAAAGTGCTTCGCGAGGTCAGCCTCGGCCGGCCTCGTCTCGAGGCCATGGACGAGATGGGCCGCAGCAGCGGCGTGGAAGACCTGCACAACTTCATCCAGGCCGTCATCCAGTCGGAGCAATTCGGCACCGGCATCGGCAAGATCCTGCGCATCCAGGCCGACGAGATGCGGCGCAAGCGGCGCCAGCGGGCCCAGGAAAAAGCCGCGCAGGCCACGCTGAAGATGATGCTGCCGATGGTCGGCTGCATCTTCCCGACGCTGTGGATCGTCCTGCTGGGTCCGGCGGCGCTCATTCTGTTGAAGCCTAGGTAGCAGAGGCAGCAGCTCACGCCCTCAGCCCTGCAGTTCACCGTTCCCCCGTGGGAGCTGGTGATTCGTGCGGTGGTGGTCTACGCGGCGCTTCTGGGCGCGCTGCGGCTGTTCGGCAAGCGCGAGGTGGGGCAGTTCACGCTGTACGACCTCGTCTTCATCCTGCTGGTGGCGAATGCGTTGCAGCCGGCCATCACTGGACCTGATACCTCGCTTTCGGGGGGCCTGGTCCTCATCGTGGCTCTGGTTGGCACCAACTTTCTGGTTGGCAAGCTTGACAACCTGCCGCGGTTCCACCGGCTGTTCACTCCAGCTCCGGCCATCATCGTTCGCGATGGCAAATATGTGCCTGACGTCATGAAGAAGGAAGGGGTCGACCCGGAGGAGGTGGAGATGGCGATGAGGGAGCACGGGGTGCTCGACCTCAAGGACGTGCAGCTGGCAGTGCTGGAACCGGACGGCACGATCTCCGTCGTTCCGACCGGGGTCGCGATGACGCGGACGAAGCACCGGATCCGATACCACCACCGCGCGGGCTGATCGTTAACAGGCGGGGTTTCAATCTTCTGAACGGCCTGGTTGACTGATTCCGCTTGGTCAGGTCGGGCTCTGGGGGAGGGAGGGAGCCCTCAAAAGGTCAGTGGCGGCCGAGGAACTCCACCGCCGCTTCCTTGAACTGCCTCGCCGGCACGGTGCCCAGGTGGTCGCGGCCCGGAATCACAACCAGCTCCGCGCTCGGGATCAGCTCCGCAAGTCGGGACGTGTCATGGGCGACCTCGTCGCGCTCGCCGGCAACGAGAAGGACGGGCGTGCGGATCGCTGACAGGCTTGTCGGGTCCAGGACCGCGCTCGGCGCCATCCCCTCCATGCACGCGGCCAGGGCCTCCAGGTCGTTGATCGCGCGCGCGGATGCGAACTTCTGAAACGAAAGGGCAGAGGCGGTCTCTGGCTCGCCCCCGCGCAGCGCTCGCACGATCGGTTCCGCGTCGTCGACCGCTCCGCCCGCACCGATGCCGCCCAGCACCGCGGCACGCACGCGATCCGGGAAATCGACCACCGCCTGCAGCCCGATGCGAGCCCCCATCGAATAACCGACATAGCGGGCGGCGGCCGCATGCACCTCGTCGAGCAGACGGCGCACGTCCGCGGCCAGCTCTGCCATCGAGTACACGTTGGGATCGTGCGGCTTGTCGCTGCGGCCATGGCCGCGGCAGTCCAGTCCGATGACGCGATACCCCGCGCCCAGCAGCGTCTCCTGCCATCGGGTGCCGACCCAGTTGAGCTGGTAATCCGACGCGAAGCCGTGCACAAGGACAACCGGCGCGCCCGACTCCGGCCCATGAAGGTCGTAATGCAGGCGCACTCCGTCGCTGTCGAACTCCATCCGCGGCGCTACGCTACGCCATTCAGATGGCGGGTCCTCGAGCGGTCCATGAACGCACCGGCAGCGTATTGGCCGAAGATCTCATGGTTCCCCGCACCATTTTCGGCCGAGCCGTCGGCCTCATGCTCCGGCCGCAGCTGGAAGCAGGACGTGGGATGTGGATCAATCCTTGCGAGGGGGGCAGCATCACCATGATCTTCATGAGGTTTCCGATCGATGCGGTATTCCTCGACCGCAAGGAACGCGTGAAGAAGGTCTACGCGAACCTGCATACGTGGTGGGGTGTGGTGTGGTTCGTGTGGGGCGCTCAGAGCGTGATCGAGCTGCCGGCCGGATCGACCGCCGCCCTCGGCCTGCAGGCAGGCGACCAGATCATCATCACTTGATGTAAAGGCGGGCTTGACGAGGCCGGTAGTCTCGGCCGGTGCTCTCTGGCTTCGTCGACCTCCTTCTGCCGCCTCGATGCGGCGGCTGCCGTCGTGTCGGCTCATGGCTGTGCGCCGGCTGCCGCTCGCGCATTCGCCATCTGCGCGAGCCGCTGTGCCGCCGATGTGGGGCGGAGGTCGACACCCCGCGTCCCGATTGTGGTTGCCGCACCCGCCTGCGCTCATTGGCGCGTCTTCGCTCGGCGGTCGCCTATGAGGGTCCGATCGAGCTCGCCATTCAGAGGTTCAAGTACTGGGGCTGGCGGCGCCTCGCGAGCCCACTCGCAATGCTGCTGGCCGAGCGACTGGTCGTCGAAGGGCTTGCCGCGTCATCGGCCGCCGCGGTCCCGCTGCATCCCGAGCGCCTTCGGGCTCGCGGGTTCAACCAGTCCGAGCTCCTGGTGCGCGAGTTGACGGCCAGCATGGGGCTCCGACCGCCTCCTGGACGGCTCGTACGGATACGGGCCACACCGCCCCAGGTCGGTCACGACCGCCTCTGGCGCCAGAAGAACGTCCACGGCGCGTTTGAATGGCTTGGACCCAGCCTCGCGGGCAGGTCGATTCTGGTCGTCGACGACGTCGCCACCACGGGCGCCACCCTGGAAGCCTGTGCGTCGGCGCTCAGAGCGGCGGGATCGGGCCCCGTGATCGGGGCCGCCGTAGCGCGCGTAACCGTATGAAGGTCGTGGGCCCAAACCGTATAGTTGGTCGGCGTCTGGATCACAGCGGGAGGCTGACGAATGGCAGTTCGGATCCCCGGAATCAATATCGATGAGTACTACCAGCAGCTTGGGCCGATCGAGCCCCTGATTCGTGATGACCGTGTAACCGAGATCATGGTCAATGGCAGCGACCACGTCTACGTCGAGATGGCCGGCAAGGTGGTCCTCACCAACATCAAGTTCGTGGACGAGGACCAGCTGCTCAACGTCATCCAGTTCATCGTCCGCACCGTCGGCCGCCGCATCGACGAGCGCCAGCCGCTCTGCGACGCCCGTCTCGCCGACGGCTCCCGCGTCAACGCTGTCATCCGCCCGCTGGCGCTCAACGGGCCCCTGCTCACGGTCCGCAAATTCTCCCGCGACCCCTTCCAGGTCGATGACCTCATTCGGTTCGGCAGCTGCAACGAGGCCGGCTTCGGCTTCATGAAGGCGGCCGTATTGGCCAAGGCCAACATCGTCATCTCGGGTGGTACCGGCACCGGCAAGACCACGTTCCTCAACGTCCTCTCGGGCTTCATCCCGGTCGAGGACCGCATCGTCACCATCGAAGACGCGGCCGAGCTCCAGCTCCACCAGGAGCATGTATGCCGCATGGAGACGCGCCCGAAGGACATCAACGGCGAAGGCGAGATCACCATCCAGCGCCTCGTCATCAACTCATTGCGCATGCGCCCGGAGCGAATCGTCGTCGGCGAGTGCCGCGGCGGTGAGGCCCTGGACATGCTCCAGGCCATGAACACCGGCCACGACGGCTCGATGACCACCATCCACGCCAACACCCCGCGCGACGCCCTGGCCCGACTCGAGACCCTCGTGCTGATGGCCGGGGTCGACCTGCCGGTGCGCGCCATCCGCCAGCAGATCGCGGGCGCCATCAACCTCTTTGTGCAGCTCAACCGCCTGCGCGACGGCTCGCGCAAGGTGACCCAGATCACCGAGGTGATCGGCATGGAGCAGGACATCATCACCATGCAGGATGTTTTCGTCCTCGAGCAGAAGGGTGCGACGCCCGACGGCAAGGTGATCGCCGAGTTCAAGCCCACGGGCCTGCGCCCGAAGATCCTCGACCGCATCTTCACACAGGGAATTCCGCTGCCGAAAGAGATCACGGCGCTCTTCCCGCCGCCTCCGGGATACAAGCCCTCGACCCGCTAGCGGGTTCGCAGGTCCAGACCTATACTCAGTCTGTGAAGGTCGTTCTCAACGACCGCACTGACGGCCTCAAGCCCGAGCTCAAGGAATACGCCCAGCGCAAGCTGGCCCGCCTCGAGCGGCATTTCGGCAAGGTGGCCGACGCGGAAGTGGACTTTTCCGAAGAGCGCAAGCGCTTTGGGCTGGGCACGATCGTGTGCCGCATCAACGTCCACGTGAGCGGCCGGCGCACCCCGGTGCTCTCGGCGCACGAACGCGGCGTCGATGCCCAGGCTGCCTTGGATCTCGCGCTCGACAAGATCGACCGCCAGGTGATGAAGCTGAAAGACAAGCGCACGCACCGGCATCTGGAGGTGTCTCCGCTTCGAATTCCGGAGCCGGAGGAACCTGCTCGACCTAGAAGCGCGGAGCCGGAGAGGATTCGCATGAAGCTGCTCCCGGAGTCGATCGACCAGGCGATCGCGGAGCTGGAATCGGACGGCCAGGCCTTCCACGTATTCCTGGACGAGTTCTCAGGCGGCATCCAGATCGCGTTCCGCCGCGCCGACGGTACGGTGGCGATCATCGAACCCGTCATCCCCTAGAGGGGGTTTCCTCCCCAACAGGTCCGGGTACCCTAGATCTAGTTCGATGCTGAACCTGACCAAGCTGCTGGATCCGAACGAACGGGAGGTCAAACGCCACCTCTCGGTGACGGCGGCCGTCAACGAGATCGAGCCCGAGCTGAAGGCCCTCGACGACGCCGGCCTTCGCGAGCGGTCCGAGGAGCTGCGGAAGCGCGCCCGCGACGGCGAGGATCCGGACGAGCTCCTGATCGAGGCTTTCGCTCTCTGCCGCGAGGCGGCGCAGCGGACGATCGGCCTGAGGCACTTCGACGTCCAGCTGGTGGGAGGCATCGTCCTGCACCAGGGCAAGATCGCCGAGATGAAGACCGGAGAAGGCAAGACGCTGGTCGCCAGCCTGGCCCTGTACCTGAACGCCCTTGCCGGTAAGGGCGCCCACCTGGTCACCGTCAACGACTACCTGGCCCGGCGTGACGCGGGTTGGATGGGGCCGATCTACCACCTGCTGGGCATGAGCATCGGCGTCAACGTCGGCACCGCGGGGACGTTCGTCTACGACCCAGAGTACGTCGACGAGACGCACCCGGACAGCCGCTTGCAGCACCTGCGACCCGCGACCAAGAAGGAGGCCTATCAGGCCGACATCACCTACGCCACCAACTCCGAGCTCGCGTTCGACTACCTGCGCGACAACATGGCGCGCGACCTCAACCAGTGCAGCCAGCGCACGCTGCATTACGCCATCGTCGACGAGGTCGACTCCATCCTCATCGACGAGGCGCGGACGCCGCACATCATCTCCGGGCAATCCGAAGAGTCGACTGACAAGTACTACGAGTACGCGCGGTGGGCCGGCCGCCTGGCCGAGGGCGACGACTACGAAGTCGACCTCAAGCACAAGTCCGCATCACTGACCGAAGCGGGCATCGCGAAGATGGAGCGCTGGACGGGGATCCGCAACATCTACGACCTCGAGAACGTGATCGAGGCCCACCAGATCAACCAGGCGCTGAAGGCCAAGGCGCTGTTCCTACGCGACCGCGACTACCTCGTCAAGGACGGCGAGGTGATCATCGTTGACGAGTTCACCGGCCGCACGATGCCCGGGCGCCGGTGGTCTGATGGGCTGCACCAGGCTGTGGAGGCAAAGGAAGGCATCAAGGTCCTGCAGGAGCAGAAGACCATCGCCACCATCACCGTGCAGAACTACTTCCGCCAGTACGAAAAGCTCGCGGGCATGACCGGTACGGCGATGACCGAGGCCGAAGAGTTCCACAAGATCTACAAGCTCGACGTGGTGGCCATCCCGACGCATCGCGACATGATCCGCAACGACAGCCCTGACGTGATCTATAAGTCGGAGAAGTCGAAGTTCGAGGCCGTCATCGAAGAGATCATCGAGATGAACCAGCAGAAGCGGCCGGTGCTCGTCGGCACCGTATCGGTGGAGAAGTCGGAGCGCCTGGCGCGGATGCTCGAGCGACGCGGCGTCAAGCACAACGTGCTCAACGCCAAGCAGCATGAGCGCGAGGCGGGGATCATCGCCGAAGCGGGCCAGCCCGCCGCCGTGACGATCGCCACCAACATGGCCGGCCGAGGTACCGACATCGTCCTCGGACCGGGCGTGACAGACGTGGGGGGCCTCCACATCATAGGCACCGAGCGCCACGAGAGCCGGCGCATCGACAACCAGCTCCGCGGTCGCGCCGGTCGCCAGGGCGACCCTGGCTCGAGCAAGTTCTTCATCTCGCTCGAAGACGACCTCATGAAGATCTTCGGCCCCGCCGCCGACCGCATCGGCCGCCTCATGGACAGCCTTGAGGTCGAGCCCATCGAGCACCCGTGGGTGGCGCGATCGATAGCCGGCGCCCAGAAGAAGGTCGAGGGCATGCATTTCGATGCCCGCAAGCACGTGGTCGAGTACGACGACGTGATGAACAAGCAGCGCCAGATCATGTATGAGGAGCGGCGCAAGGTGCTCGAGGGCGCCGACGCGCGCGGCAACATCCTCGAATACGTGCGCGAGATCGTCGACAAGGGCATCGAGGTGCACTGCGAGAGCCGCCACCCCGAGAACTGGGACATGGAGGCGCTCGTCAAGTACCTGTCCGCCTATCTGCCCATCGCGCCCGGATCGCAGATTCCCGAAGAGGTGGTTGACAAGGGCCGCGTCGCGCTGGCCGAGCACCTGAACGCCGCAGCCGCGGAGGCTTACGACAAGAAGGTCGAGGAGGTCGGCGCCGACCTGATGCCGCTTGTCGAGAAGGACGTGATGCTCCAGGTCATCGACTGGCAGTGGATGGAGTACCTCACGCAGATGGACAACTTCCGCGAAGGCATCGGTCTGCGCGCTTACGGACAGCGCGACCCGCTGGTCGAGTACAAGAACGAAGCGCTGGAGATGTTCAACGAGCTGCGCGACCGCATCCAGGGCTCGATCGTGGCCGGGATCTTTCGAGTCCAGGTGCAGCGCAACGCGCCGCCGACGCCACCACCGCCGGTCGTGCGCCAGGTCCTGGAGAGTGGACCCGGCGATCCCGATGGCGCTGGAGGCGGCGGCGGCAACGGCGCGCCGAAGAA
>Ga0209158_1002273_pt1 | contig 11992 bp, 5 predicted proteins | sample GraSoiAngelo_140_FD_185897 | JGI IMG/M metagenome (GOLD analysis project Ga0209158, IMG submission 185897) | Grasslands soil microbial communities from the Angelo Coastal Reserve, California, USA - 14_0929_12_30cm (SPAdes) (version 2) | ecosystem: Environmental > Terrestrial > Soil > Grasslands ...
GGTCCTCTTGGCGAGAACAACCTGCAAGGCGTTGTAACGGGAATCGGCAACTGTGGCCACGTTGATGGTGCTGGGTCCGAATGTACCAGCGGCGCAAAGAACGGTCCCGCAGTAGGGATTCACGGTGTGATATGCGGGCGAGCTAGCATCCCAGAACGGCACCGCGCCATTGACGCAGAGACTCGCAGGATCGCCGCACGAGCCCATCGAGGTGGGGAAGATCGGATTCGATTCGCGGAGGGCTGCCAGATGCACTCCGCGGTTCCCGATGTAGCTCACGCTAAGGCCCATATTCCAGGGCAATTGCTGCTGCACGCTGGCGTTGTACTGAATCATGTACGGGCTCTTGAAGTTATAGTCGATAAATTGGGGAGTGACTGACCCGGTCGTGTTCAAAATAGTCGAACTCAACGGGAACACCAGCGGCGAGTAGGTCGTGATCGAAGGCACCGATTGCTTTGTGATATCGGTCAAACCGGAAAATGGCGGACTCCCGATCACGTCCTGTTGCAGGGAGGGGCCGATATTCCCGATGTCGTAATAGACTCCGAAGCCGGATCGAACGGCCGTCTTTCCGTTTCCAAACAGGTCATACGCAATTCCGATCCGGGGGCTGAAATCCTTCTTTGTGTTGTTCTTGATGATGGGCCCGATGGTAAATGGGTCTGTAAAGTCATTGATGGTTCGCGACTGGATGCCGTTCAGTTCGCGTGGTGTGGTCATGAACTCATATCGCAAGCCCATGTTCACCGTGAGGCGCGGCGAGACGCGCCAATCATCCTGCGCATAAAACCCCAGGGTGTTGAAAACGGTAAACCGGTAACTCACCGAGGTTAGAGTCTTGAACTCGATCAAGTTGGGGTTGTCCTGCAAGAAACTTGGGAAATTGGGGTAGATAATCTGTCCATCAATGCTTCCCCCCGGCGAATTTATGACCTCGTTCCACCGGTTCAGCAGCGTTCCGAATTTGAAAGAGTGCTTGCCGCGCGTCCAGTTCACGTCATCGCTGAACGTGTAGATGTTCTGAAGTTGCTGGGCCGGGATCGTTGTCACCGTCTCCAGCGAGACGTACGTGCCATTCGTGCTGGTCCCCCCGCCGATGCCAATATTGCCCATAGGAAAGTTTCCAATTACGGAAGGACCAGGAGTGGCATCGACGCCAACCGTAGTCGGGTGAGTGCGGCTGAAGGAGAGCCGCGCGGTATTGAGCACGGTTGGCGAGAAAATGTGATTCTCGGACAAAGTAATGTACTGGTTGCGATTGTTCTGCTGGGATACGTCTCCTTGCAGAAAATAAACCGATGAACTGGCCGGGTTAGCGGTCGTATTCACCACTGCGTTATCCACGGTGTAGCGGCCGAACAGAGTATCCGCAGCTGAAAAATTCTGATCGATGCGAATCTGCCCATAGTTCTGGCGTGTCGTGTTGTGCGTCGCGAAGATGTCGTGACTCACGGTTCCAATGGTGGTATTCGGGAGCGGATAGAGTGCCAAGATAGGAGCAGTGTTTCCGTTAACCACCGTTGGCGTTGTAACGTCCGGACAAGTCGCCGGCGTGATTGTAACGCCCGCGGCTCCGTGGCATCCCGCTGCGGGAACGATAAGGTTCTGCGCCACGCTGAGGTTTAGCTTCAAACCCTCGTAGGTGGCAAAAAAGAAGGTCTTATCTTTCTTGATCGGGCCGCCAAACGCGCCCCCGTACTGGTTCTTTTGCAACAACGGGTTCGGTTGCGCCGCCGTGGTCAAGAAGAAGTTCCTCGCATCGAGTGAGGAATTACGGATAAATTCAAAGGCGTCGCCGTGGAATTGGTTCGTGCCGCTCTTGCTCACCACCACAACCTGACTTCCCATAGCCAATCCATACTCAGCCGAGAAATCGGAGGTGATAATTCTATATTCCTTGACGCCATCCACGCCCAGGCTGCTCCCCGCATTAGCCGGGTTGCGACCCTCCTGAGTAGTCGTGACGGCCCCGTCAAGCGTGAAATTATTGGATCGCGGAGGAGCCCCGTTTACGCTGTACGACGTGCCTCCGTTCCCGGAAGAGTTTCGATCTGGCGTCACACCGGCTTGCAACAAGCTCAGGTCCACATAGTTCCTGCCGTTCAAGGGCAAGTTTTGAACGCTCTGCTGGTTCACCACACCGCCGAGCGTGGCATCCTGTGTATCCACGAGCGGTATTTCCCCCGTGACAGTTACCTCCTGCTCGGTAGCTCCGACTTCGAGAGTGAAGTTGATCACCGGCGCATCCGCCACGTTGAGCGTGATCCCCTTGCGCAACTCGGTCTTGAAGCCGGAAGCGGTAACTTGGACCTGGTAGTTTCCGGTGGGCAGTTCGAGGGCGTTGTAAGAGCCGTCGGAATCGGTGGTTAATGTACGCGTGATGTTGGTATCGACGTTGGTGACCCTCACCATGGCACCCGGGACGGAAGCGCCCGATGAGTCTTTAACCGTACCCACGATCTTTGCTGTGGGCAATTGCGCGAACGACGTAATGGCAAACAGCAACGCCGCGACCGTGAATCCTACGTTCGAAAACCTGACACACTTCCCCGCTGATATTCTGTTCACGTCTAGGTCCCCCTCCCAGGAAAGACGAATGAGACCTCCGCCTCGTTTCACCAAACTGCGAAGTCCCCAAGTTCAGGGCGGGCGTCGATATCGAAAGAAAGATTACGATGACTTGAGGCGCGCTTAAGGGAAGCCTTTCTGATCGCACTGCGCCGGGTTCAGTCAGAATAGGGGTAGGGAGAATCGCAAAGGATTCCCCCTCCCTCCGAACCGGACAGGCGGGTCACCCGCATCCGGCTCTCCAGTCGGTGGTCTTACCTCCGAGAGGATTGACGAACCTGTGCATGTGCAGCTGTCAAGGAGAACAGCCCATGCTGGGCAAAGAAAGCATTCGGCCAGCGAAGATGGTCCCACCCCCGTCCTTGTCCCCGCCGATGATGTCTCCGACGAAGGATGCTTCGCACTCGCATGCGCACCCATTGGTCGAGCCGGGGAAACGTGGACTTGTGGCTGTGCTTGAAATACTCAAACCAACCCTTCAGGGTTCGGTTCAGATCGACGATGATCGCCTCCAAGCTGTGCCCGTTCCGGCGCTGGGTTTTGGCTCGCACTGTATCTTTGAACTTTCGAAGACTCTTCGCACGCGGCCAGCGTAAGCCGCGTTCAAAGTGATATCCCAGAAAGTCAAAGCCGCCTGCTAGGCTGGCATCCACAATCCGCGTCTTCTGGGGATGCAGTTGCAGTCGGGCCGAGGCCGTCCACTCCTGTACTTGTTCCAACGCCTGTTTGGCTTCTGCTTCATTGCGACAGAGAACCACGAAGTCGTCTGCGTATCGCACCATTTCGATTCCCATCTCCGCCATCTTATGGTCGAGGGGATCGAGGTAGATGTTGGATAGCAACGGACTGACGACCGCCCCTTGGGGAGTTCCCTCTTCGGGTGTCCATCCTTCCGCCGTCTCCATGATCTGTGCCGCCAGGAACGCATCTACCAATTGGAGCACTTTTCCGTCCGACACCTTCTCACCCACCTTTTGTTTCAGGGTGGAGTGTGGAATCGTGTCAAAGTAGCTTTTCAGATCGGCATCAACAACCCACCGATATCCTGCTGTCAATAAGCTGTCGACGCGACGCAGTGCATCCTTGCAGCCCCGATTCGGGCGGAACCCATAACTGTGATTGGCAAAGTCCCGTTCGAAAATCGGTTCCAACACCGCGCGGAGCGCTGCTTGCGCCACCCGGTCTCGAACCGTGGGTATTCCCAATGGGCGTTTCTCCTTGCTGCCCAGCTTGGGAATCCAGGCCCTCCTCACCGCCTGAGGACGGTAGCTTCCATCCTTGAGCGATCGTGAGAGTGTTCCCAGGTTTTGCTCCAGATGGCACTCGAACATCTTGATCGTCTGGTGATCCACTCCGGCGGCACCTCCGTTGGTCTTGACTTGCTGAAAGGCCTTACGAAGGTTCCCCAGGGCGTACACCTTATCCATCAGGCTGAACCATTTGCCTCCCTTGACCCCCTGTTTGAGGGCCGTCAACATCCGTTCCGTCCAAACCTCCGGTTCCACCCAGGCCCATTGGGCCCGGATTTCTCCCGCTTGTTTAGTCCTTTCGGACACTGTCGCAGGTTTTGCTTCCGTCTGTTTGCCCGTCACGTTTCCACCTTCCTGCGCCCCTTCGCTCCAGGCCCGTTACGGCCTTTCCTTGCTACTATGGGCGCTCTGTCTCCTGCCCGCCCCGGCTCTTCGGCACCTGCGTGCATGAACTCCGGCTCCTTATTACGGACAGGTCTCCCTGATTCACGTGCTCAGCCTTCCAACCATTCCGTCTCCAATCACCCTCCGTGGTCCCCGTCATCGCTTTTGCACGCTACCCCTCAGCTGAACGGGCTTCCTGTCATTCGGCAGGTCTGGGCTTCGCCTAGAGGTGGCAGGCTCACCGCACACGGTCGGCCGAATCGAGTTCGTTATCCTACGGACTGGTTGTTCACCTCCTGTTGCCCCCCACCTCGTCTCGCAACGAAGCAGTTACAGTCAGTTACAGGCCGGAGAGCGTATGCCTGGAGAGGACTTTCACCTCCCTAGCCGAGCACGCTTTCAGGCGCGCCACCCCCCGCGTAGCGGGTGGCTTGGTGAGTGGGGCCGCCTCAAAGGCGGTTGTCCCGTTTGTTTAGGCGTCGCGCTTAACGCGCGCCTTGGTGGACGAACTTAGAAGCCGCCGCTGCTACCATCCGCTTCTTGTTGTTCGCGGATGTATTGGCGGACTTGTTCGAGTTCAAAGCCCACCGTGGACACGGCGTACCCACGGGCCCAAAAGTGCTCGCCCGTGAAATTCCGCTCTTTGCCACACAAGCGGGCCATCGCTATGGCGCTCTTCCCTTTCAGAAATCCCATCACCGAAGCGACCGGATACTTCGGGGGAATCGCGATGCACATGTGCACGTGGTCCGGCAGCAGGTGTCCCTCGATGATCTGGCACTCCTTCTGCCGCGCCAGTGCGTGGAAGATTTCTCCCAGCTGGCGGCGCGCTTGGCCAAACAGCACCTTGCGTCGCCGCTTTGGCACAAACACCACATGGTATTTGCAGTCCCAACTCGAATGGGCTAGCCTTTGATAGATTTCCGACACGACATCCTCCTTTCATGGTTCTCACCAAGCCAGAGGGGAGGATGCCATGCCGGAACGGTCAAACCTATTCGAGTCTCACTGGTCGAACCAGTGGCTTACCTAAAATCTGAGTTAAATTCAGCCGTGTCGGCGTCACGGACGTTGACACCCTGCACCCGGCGGTGCCAGAATCCGCGACCAGAGCGGGTGCCAGATGAGATGACGGTGAAGCGAGGCGCTTCCTTTACTCCCATGACAAACAACGCCGTTAAGTTCGAAAATGTGCCGGAAAACCAAGAGCGGGATGCCAAAAGCCGAGATACCAAAAGAAGGAGCAGCCACCGATGCTCATGGGGAATCGATTGACTAAGATTTCTCTTAGCTTGCTTGTGCTCTGCTCGTTTGCCGCAGCCCCTCCCGGGGCACATGCGCAAAAGGCTCCTGTTTACCGCGTGGACCCCTTTTGGCCCAAGCGATTGCCTAACAAATGGAGCATGCAGCAGGTCGTCGACATTTATGTAGATAAGGACGATCACATCTGGGCGATCAATCGGGCCGACGACGCCAGGCCCGATGAATTGGGCGCCATGACCACGCCGCCTCGTACCGAATGCTGCGTCCTGGGTCCGGAAGTAATCGAGTTCGACGCTGACGGGAACGTTCTCAGGGCCTGGGGCAGCCAGACTTACGCTCCTGGCTGGCCGGGCCGGTTGCAGACCATCGGCGTGGATCGGGAGCTGAACGTCTATCTCTCCGGAACCATGCCCGGTGACGGCATTATCAAATTCACGCAGGACGGAAAATTTCTCTCGGACTTTGGCCATCGCGGGCCCAAAGTGCCCGCCTCGGAGGTGAAACAGGATAACCAACAGACGGCGATTTTTCCGCCGGGCATCGCCGCCTTTGACTTTGACGAAGACGCCCACGAGGTCTATATTCCCGACGGCTTTCTGAACAAGCGCGTGCTCGTCTACGATATGGACACAGGCGCTTTCAAGCGCGGCTGGGGAGGGCATGGCATTTCTTTGAGCGAGATCGACAACGATCCTACGCCACCGTATGACGTCTCAGGTCCGCCTCCGGATCAGAAGCAGTTCGCGCCGGCGTTGCATTGTGCGCATCCCTCGCGTGATGGTTTCGTCTATGTCTGCGAGCGCGGCAGCGACCGAATCCAGGTTTTCACCAAGCAAGGCAAATTTGTAAAGCAGTTCTGGATTCACCCCTCGACACAATCGCGCGGCCCTCACTGTGGAGGAATCTGGAGCATGACCGATCCCCCCTGCGGTACTGTTTATAACCTCACGCTCTCGACCGATCCGCAGCAGAAATATATTTTGGTTGCTGATGGCACAAACAACATGGTGTGGATTCTCAATCGCGCCGATGGTGCCTTGGTAGGTTCGTTCGGCGGCAACGGCCGCTACGCCGGACAGCTTCACTGGATCGACTCGATCGCCATGGACTCCAAGGGAAATGTCTATACGGGAGAAGTGGAAGACGGCAAACGCATCCAGAAGTTCGTTCCCGTGACCGGCAATCAAACGAGTTCCCGCTAGTCTTTGAATTTTGAGCTTGAGACGCACCCACACTGATGGTCGTTGTCGCAGCCTTTGCGGTGGCAGCCATTGAGATCGACTTTCATTGGCTGCTTGGCAATGGCCAGCACGCCTTGCTTTTGGCCGTCTATCTTGAGCCCGACCGCGGTGGCAAGACTTTTACTGCCGGCTGATAGACAACGTAATCCCCGCGTTCGTCCTGGGTTGGATTAGCGGCTGTATTACTATGTCACCTTGGTTTCACAAGAAAAGAGCAATCAAATTCGTGCTGTGTTGGAGGCTTATGCGAGGTGCGAAGACTCCGACTTTAACGAAATAATTAACAAAGATGCACCATGGCTGGAAGCTTGCAGCCCATGTCTAGAGCGCTGCCAAAGAGAGATAGAAGAGTACAACATCAGACGCTTCTGCATAGTCCTATATCTCCTGAAGCACTTTGGAGCTAAAGGAGGTACTAGCGCAGAGCATCAGACATTCCCAGTTCCCGCGGTCCTGGGCGAGGCATGTGAATAGACCCAAGAGCTAGTTCCTGGTTAGACAAACGAGAGTCGAACAGTCCGCCATCGCCCACAGTTTCGATTCGAAGCCCAATTCAGTGCCGTTCGTCACCAAGGCACACATTTCCTTTTTTCATCACGATGTTCCGAAGTACCCTTTGCACGCGCGCGATCGAGTTGCCTTGAATCCTCGCACACTTGAACGAATCTTTTACCAAGCAGGGGTGGGCCAACTTTAGGGGGGTGCGCCCATATATCCCCCCGCCTTGCTTGACGGGCAGGTTATACGAACGGGAAAAGTGCTACACCCGTCCTCGCCACAAGGGACTGTCAGCGTGTCGTTCCGATGCGCTCTTTTAAGTAGTTGCCAATTTGCCGAAAACTAGCGCACTCCAAGGTGCCATCCGATCAAATCATTTGTGTGCAAATTATTTCCTTCCTTTGCAAAGTAGTTCCTTATTTTGCAAAGTATTTCCTTGACTTTGCTTGTCGGACGGAGTAATTGCTGCCTTCATAGCGTTGTTTCCTCGGCTTTTAGGGTTCACAGGTTCCTATCTCAAATCTCGAAGGGGTGAGACGATGAGTTCTATCACATCGGAGATTCGCACTTCCTTTTGGGCCCTCACAAGTAGAGTCACGTTCCTGCTGTTGGCCACGCTGGGTGTGCTGCTGTTCTCTCAACCGTTGTTTTCCCAGGGCAATTTCGGACGCATTCTCGGCGAGGTTACAGATCAAAGTGGCGGGGTCATATCAGGCGCCACGGTAACCATCATAGACAAAGACCGGGGCGTCGCGCGAACCCTGACCACAGATCAGGCCGGGGAGTATAACGCTCCCACCCTGATTCCCGGCACCTATATCGTCCGCGCCGAGGCGAAAGGGTTCAAGATGCTGGAGCGGCAGAACGTGGTGCTCGAGGTCGGCAAGGAGGTTCGCGTTGACCTGACCGTTCAGCCCGGCGAGCAAAACCAGACTATCACCGTCACCGAAGCCATCCCCCTGGTGGAGACCACCAACGCCACCCTGGGCGGCACACTCAACAACTCGCAAATCAACGATTTGCCCTTGAACGGACGCAACTACCAGAATCTGATGGCTCTGCGCCCGGGCGTGATGATCCAGCCGGGCGGCTCGCCCTGGACCCAGAGCACCAACAACATTCGGCCCGATGAAACCGCCTGGATGATGGACGGCGTGATCAATGTCAATTTCTGGGACGCCCGCCCCATAGGCAATGCGCCGAGTGCGTTCACCGACGCGGCGACGATCATTCCCATCGACGCCATCCAGGAATTCAACATGCAGGAAAACCCGAAAGCGGAGTACGGCTGGAAGCCCGGCGCCGTGGTGAACGTGGGAATCCGGTCCGGAACCAACAATCTTCACGGCACGGCTTACGCCTTTGGCCGCAGCGCCGCCTTGGACGCCCGCAATACTTTCAACCAGGCGCCGGCTGCGGATGGAACCTGCGTCCAGAACCCGGACGTCCCGGCTGTGTGCGATAAGCTGCCAACCGTGTTGAAGCAATTCGGCGCCACGGTGGGCGGGCCGATCAAGAAAGACAAACTCTTCTTCTTCGCCGGCTATGAGGGCATGCGTTCCTTCATCGGCAACGTCTTTCCCATTAGCATTCCCGCGACCGGTTCGGGTCTAGGTCCGCAGAGAAGCATGGTGGATGCTATCCAAGCGCTCCAAGCGAACGGCGCGGCGCGGAGTTTGGTCAGCGAGAAGTTGCTAGGTTGTACTGAGCCGACGCCCCTAACCGCCACGTGCACGGGGGGCCTCCTCCAGGGGGCGGCGCCTGCGAATTCGAACAGTTACACCTCTACATTCCCCAACGACAATGTCAGCGACAATGGGATTGCAAAAATCGACTACGCCATCAATAGCAAGCACAGGATCAACGGCATGTTGTGGACCGGCGCTTACAGCGCCACTGGGCAGGATCACGCCATTCCGAATGCATTATGGGAGACGGGAATTACGATCCGCACGTGGACGACCGTCGAGAACTGGATTTGGACCCCCAGTTCCAGCCTGGTGAACGAAGCCCGGTTTGGCTACGACCGCGGTGGCCAAGCCTTTACCATCGGCGACACCGGCTACAGCCCCGATGGCACGGGCGGTGTATGCAACGCTGCCGGTTGTGGTGGCAAGAGCTACCCCCTCAACGCGGGCTTGAAAAAAGGGGGCGGGTTGCCGCAAGTCACCATTGCGGGTTTTCGTGCCAGCCTGGGCAACCCCAATGACCGCCCCAACGCTAACGGCCCCAACCCATATTCCGATTTTCAGGACAGTGTCTCGTATTTGCTGGGCAAGCACGCCTTGAAGTTTGGCGGTGAGTTCGCGCACATCGAGGCCGATCTAAACTACACAAACTTCAGGGGCCAGATCAATTTTCTGGGCGGCGCGATCCCGGCGTTCGTCGAACCAGCCTGTGGGAAAGCGTCCTGCCCGCTCGAAGACTTCTTCGCCGGAGATCCCTCGGGCGGACTGGTCAGCGTCGGCAACGGGGTCCGCAAGATGACCTGGAACAAGTACGCCGGGTTCGTCCAGGATGACTGGCGCATCAAGCCGAGATTGATGCTCAATCTGGGCCTGCGCTACGAATACACATCGCCGCTCAGAGAGGTCAACAACCTTTATGGCAACTTCGATCCGAATTCCCCGTTAGGAATGGTTCAGCAGGGCGACTCACGCGCAGGCAATACTCTCTGGAAGCCCGATCGCAAAAACTGGTCGCCGCGCTTGGGGTTTGCCTATGACGTCACGGGCAAAGGGAGCACCGTGATCCGGGGCGGAGCCAGTATCATCTACTCGTCGTTCTTTGCGCAGCAGATCATGGACGGGCCCCAGAATAGCGGGAATGGCGGGCAGAACAACGTCGCCGCCGATCTGACAGGCGCCTGCCGAACAGACCCCAGTCTCACTGGCGGCTCTTGTCCAGCGGGGGGAACTTTTGGCGGCACGATCGATTTCGGTCAACTCACTTTCAGCAACGCGGTGTCCAAACAGCTCGGCTGGGACCCCGGTCCTGCTTATCCGGGCGGCGGGCTCTCTTGCTTGGCCACCGCGCCGTGCAGCCTCAGGGCGGTGGATCCGCATCTCAAAACCCCCTACATGGTGAATTACAACTTTGGGGTGCAGCACAGCATCACCAACAACCTCTCGTTGGACGTGGGCTACGTCGGCAATCACGGCGGTCACCTGCTGGGTATTCAAGACATCAATCAGTGTCTGGTTCCCAACACCGGAACCTGCGTCCGTCCTTTCGATGGCAAGTTCCCCTGGCTGAACTTTATTAACCTCACGGAAAACTATGCCCGTTCCAACTACAACAGCCTGCAGGCCACCCTGACCCAGCGGGTTACTCACGGGCTGGATTTCACCGCCGGTTACACCTACGGTCATGGCCTGGACAACGGTTCCCTGAATCGTTTCGGAGCCAATCTGCAAGACAGCACGCGTCCGGATTTGGAGTACGCCAACAGCGACTTCGACGTCCGGCACCGCTTGACGCTCACGGCCAGTTACGCCATTCCCGGGAAAAAAGGCTTCGGCCAGTTACTGGAGGGCTGGAAGCTCAACACCATCGTGACTCTGCAGAGCTCCCAGCCGTGGTCCATATATGACACAGCGAACGCTTTCAGCATGGGCACGGTTACAAACCCTGGGAACAAGACGAACGGAGAGATAACCGATCGTTGGGATTTCTTCGGGAACCCCAACGACTTCCAGTCCACCAGCGCAAGTTCCTTTCCCTTCTGCTCCGGCTTTGGGGTTACCCCGACGGGCGGAATCGATACGAGCGGTGTGACGTGCAGCTCAACATCCGGAATTAGCGGCCTAACCACCTCGCTCCCCTCGTCGCTGGGTGCGCAGTGTGCAAAGGTCGCCCCCGACCCCACTACGCTGGCTGTGGGTGGCTGCTGGGTGAAGGGCAACTCGGTGCTGACTCCTCCCGTGAATGGAACTTTTGGCACCATGGGCCGGAACATCTTCCGGGATGCGGGCTTCAAGAACGTGGACTTCTCCGTATTCAAGGACTTCAAGTGGAGGGAGCGGCTCGGAGCCCAATTCCGCGTGGAGATCTTTAACCTGTTCAATAAGCCCAATCTCGCCAATCCCTACGGCGCATCGACTAACGGCAACTCAGGCGACGACCCGAGCGGCGGCTTTTTCGGCTGCAGCTGTAACACGCCCGATGTCTCGGCCGGCAATCCGCTCATCGGTTCGGGAAGCAGCCGCGTGATGCAACTCGGGTTGAAGCTCATGTTCTAAATCCATCCGGCCGGTGCGAGGGCAGAATGCGCCCTCGCACCAGCCGTCGACGCATGGCGTTGATAACTGATTGCGCTCCCGAGGCTCGCGACATGCACGCGTAGCACGTTTCCCGTTCGTATAGCCTACCCCCCGCCTTGCTTGACGGGATAGGAAACAGAGCGTTCTGAAACTGCCCTCCTCGTCCCTGCGCCTGGCAAGCCGGGGCACCTGGTGGCGCTCACACACGCCTCCTGAACTAAATCACCTGGGCTGGATCGCGCCACAAATTCCGCGACAAACCTAAGGACTGCGCAGTAGACTTCATCCATCGGATTGACTAGGTGCTAATGCCAATTCTATGACCGAACCCGACCTCGCGTTGGACGCTCTGAAAGCCATAATCAAAGACTTCAGTACGTTTGTCGCGAGCCGTGGCTCCGTAAGCGAAGCAGACACGAGGGTTAAGTTAATTGACAGAGTATTGGTCCAGGTGTGTGGTTGGCCGGAAGATGCAATCGCTCGCGAACAACACGTCGAGAGTGGTTTTGTCGATTATTCCCTC